>Ga0209807_1001851_pt1 | contig 10141 bp, 9 predicted proteins | sample GraSoiAngelo_154_FD_186168 | JGI IMG/M metagenome (GOLD analysis project Ga0209807, IMG submission 186168) | Grasslands soil microbial communities from the Angelo Coastal Reserve, California, USA - 14_1009_13_20cm (SPAdes) (version 2) | ecosystem: Environmental > Terrestrial > Soil > Grasslands ... | reverse complement strand
ATGTTGAGGGCCTCATGGGGCCGCTCCTGGTTGAAGGTGGTGACGAACTGATCGAAACGCGCCTGCTGTTGCAGGAAGTTCTTGGAGGCCGGCTTGGTGGCCTCCTGCTTGAGCGTCAGATGCATGCGCTCATGGCGGCCGTTCTGCTGCGGGTGTCCGGGCTTGATACGCTCAAGATCGATCCCGAGTCGTAGCCACCACACCGACAGACGCGTGAGGCCAAAGAGAGAGTTAGCGCTGGCGAAGGGGGATCCGTTGTCGGTGCGAATCGCTCTGGGCAAGCCGAAGTCCTTAAAAGCCCTTTCAAATACGGTAAAAGCGTACAGCGCCTGAGTGTTGGCGAGGGCCTCACAGCTGATCAGGTAACGGCTGGCGAAGTCTGAGATGGTGAGTGGATAACAGTAGCGCTTGTCGGCGAGCATGAACTCGCCCTTGTAATCGGCGCACCACAGATCGTTCGGCGAGGAAGGGCGCGACAGCAGGGTCCCTTCTGCCTTGTAGACCCGTCGCCGCCGCCGCTTGACCAAGCCGTGCCGATCCAGGATCGCATGCACGGTACTGATCGCAGGACACTGCACCTCGGAGTGCTTGCGGCGCAGCCGTTCACGCAGCTTGGGAGCACCCCAGCTGGGGTGCTCCTGCTTGAGCTGGATGATGGCCTTCTCGATCTGGAAGGGGAGCTGGCGGGCATGGCGGTAGGGCCTCCGGGAGCGATCCGTCAGGCCCTCCACCCCGCAATCCTTGTAGCGGTTGAAGATCTTGTAGCCGGTCTTGCGCGAGATCTCGAACTCCCGGCACAGCACCGCCATCTTCTCCCCGTCCAGCCGACGGGCCACAAACCGAAGGCGCTCGTCCATCTTGTGACACTCCTGCCACGGCATCTGCGTACCCCTCGCAAATGCCGAAAAGTGTCACCTATGTCTCCGGAATAAACTGTCACCCATGAATCAGGAAGGGCAAAACGCGCAGGCAGACGATGTCCTCGCGTCAAACGACTTCGACAAAGTCTCCGTAGCCCCTCAGCAGGTCATTATCGGTTAACAGAATCATCGGTTCGAATCGCGCTTGCGCTACCAGAAGCCGATCGAACGGGTCCTTGTGAATCGGGGGAAGCTCAACGACTTTCGCCGCGTGACCTTCCGCGATCGGCAAGTGATTGAAGCCCGCCGGCTCCACACCGGCCAGGACTTCGTTGGGATCCGCTTTGAGTTTGCCCAAAGCGGATTTGATGCTGATTTCCCAGATCGAAGCGGCGCTCGCATACACCTCGCTCGAGTTAATGCGTTGTCGCGCCGGATTCGAGAGTCTCTCCGGAGAGGAAAGTGCCCAAAGAAGCAGGTGAGTATCCAGCAGCACCCGCATCGCTAACGGCCTTCGAAGCCGGACAGGGTCTCGTCGTCCAATGGAGCATTGAAGTCGTCAGGTACTTTGATTTTTCCTTTCAGCAGCCCGAGACGCTTCTTACGGATGGGCCTCGAAATGGGAGCTAGTCGTGCCATGGGCTTGCCCGCCTTGGCGATGATGATCTCTGCGCCCGCGGCCACTTCGTCCACCAGCCGGGACAGGTGAGTCTTTGCCTCGTGAATGTTTACCGTGGTCATAGCCGCATCTAGTTAAACTAAACTTAGTCCAGCGTACCGATAAAGACAGACTGGGACAAGACCGATTGCGGTGGGTCGGAAGATCTACTCGGAAGAGGTCGGAAGCGCCGGATTTCCGACCTGAGCTATCATGTCTTTGATCAAGCGCGTGCTGATCGGCGACTACTTGGCATCCGCCCCATCTTTTCAATGCGGTTCATGGTTTCGATCGTCACCCGCTTCGTGAGTCGGCCCACGATTCCCCTGAGGGATCGGAAGTCGCGAGGGGCCGAGACGACGAGAAAGCCTTGCTCCGATTCGATGAACTCTATCCGGTCGCCGGCCTCGACGCCCAGTCGCTCCGGTACGCTCTTCGGGAGCGTGATTTGACCCTTACTGGTCAGGGTTGCATGCCATGGCTAAATCATGGGAGTAACAGTATCTTGCCCGGTCAATTGGAAGGAGCCGATACATTGGCACGCAGCCGACGGCGGAGAAGCTTTAATTAGGCCGTTCACCATCGGTCCAGGGGTACCAGGATCAATACGGAGCGGGTTCGAGTCCGGTCCGCTGCGCCACCCATAACGTCCGGATCAGCGACTCTCAAAGATGCTTCAGAGAATCGGAGACGCCCTAAAGGGGCAGAAGTGGCTCGCGTACCTGGTGCTCGGGGCGCTGGCGCTCGTGTTCGCCGCCTGGGGTGCCTACGGCATCGTGAACCTGAACTTCGGCGGGTCCGATTACGCCGCCGAGGCGAACGGCGCCAAGATCTCCCTCGAAGAGGCGCACAACCGCTGGCTCCGCCAGCAGACTCAATGGCAGCAGCGACTCGGAGGAATGGAGATTCCGCCGGACCTGCGCAAGCGCTTCCAGGACCAGATGCTCGAGGGCATGATCGGCGAGGCGCTGATCGATGAGCGCACGCAGAGCCTCGGCTACCGGGTGAGTACCGAGGCGCTGCGCGAGGCGGTGCAACAGGAGCCGGCCTTCCAGATCGGCGGCCAGTTTTCCCCGGAGGCCGCCAAAGGCGCGCTCGCCCAGGCCGGCATCTCGCTCGCCGACTACGAGCGGGACCTGCGCACCCAGGCGCGGCGCGCACAGCTCGAGGGCGGGATCCGCGCCTCGGAATTTCTCACGCCTGCAGAGCGCGCGCGCCTCGCCGAGCTCGAGGGGCAGGAGCGCGAGGTGCGCTACCTCGTGCTGCCGGCGGAGCGCTTCAAGTCCGCCGCCGGCGTCGACGATGCCGCCGTGCAGGCCCACTACAAGGCTCACCAGGCGGAGTACATGACCCCGGAGTCCGCGCACCTCGAGTATGCGCAGCTCTCACTGGCTGCGCTCGAGGCGCAGGTCACGGCAAGCGATGCGGACCTGCGCGCGGCCTACGAGAAGGCCAAGGGGCGCCTCGAGGTGCCCGAGAAGCGCCACGCGCGCCACGTTCTCGTCACGGGCAAGGACGACGCCGCAGCGCTCGCCCAGGCGCAGAAAGTGCTCGCCGAGGCGAAGGCGGGGAAAGACTTCGGCGAGCTCGCCAAGCAGTACTCCCAGGACCCGGGGTCCGCGCACAACGGCGGCGACCTCGGCTGGGCGGAGCGCTCGGCCTTCGTCGCGCCGTTTGCGGATGCGCTCTTCGGCATGAAGGTCGGCGAGATCAAAGGGCCGGTGAAGACCCAGTTCGGCTACCACATCATCCGGCTCGATGAGATTCAGGCGGGCAAGTCCAAATCCTTCGAGGAGGCGAGGAGCGACCTCGAGGCGCAGCTCAAGCGCGATCGCGCGACCGATCGGTTCGGTGAGATCCAGGAGCGGCTGCAGACCAAGGCCTCGGAGCCCGGCGCGGACTTGAAGGCGCTCGCGCAGGAGTTCGACCTGCAGGCGGGCGAGATGCCGACCTTCGTGAAGGGGGCGGGCGCGCCGCCCTTAGGGCTCGCCCCGCCGCTGCAGGAGTTGATCTTCGCCGATCCGCCGCTCGCCATCGGGCGCCTCGGCGGACCCGTGCTCCTCGGGGACGATCGCCTCGCCATCGTGAAGGTGCTCGAGCATCGCAAGGCAAGCCCTAAGCCCCTCGCCGAGGTCCGCGAGAGCATCCTGGCCGCGCTGACCCAGTCGCGCGCCACAGCGCTCGCGCTCGCGGCCGCGAAGGCGGCGCGCCAGAAGCTGGAAGGCGGCACCTCGTTCGACGCCGTGGCTCAAGAGCTCAAGGTGAGCGCGGAGCCCGCGCACTTCGTCGGCCGCCAGGACCCGTCCATCCCCGCTCCGGTGCGCGAGGCGGTGTTCTCGGTGCCGCGGCCGGCGGGGAAGCCGGTCTTTCGCGAGCTCTCGCTCAGCGACGGCGGCGCCGCGCTCGTCGAAGTGACCCGCGTGCGCACCGCCGCGGCGCACGATGAGGAGACGCAGGTCACCCGCGCGCGGCGCGAAGCCGAGCGCCTCGGCACGGACGACGCCAGCGCGTACGTCGAGGAAATGCGGCGCACGGCGGACGTGCGCAAGAACCCGAAGGCGTTCGAGTAGCCGCGAGGAGCCCGGCGGGGTCCCTTAAGCCGCTCAGCCCTCCGCTTCGAGCGGGAAGCTCATGCCGACGGTGCTGAAGCCGCTGTCGACATAGAGGATCTCGCCTGTGATTCCGGCGGCCAGGTCCGAGCAGAGGAAGGCGGCGGCGTTGCCCACGTCCTCGAGGGAGACGTTGCGGCGGAGCGGGGCGACTTCCGCCACCCGGGCGAGCATCTTCCGAAAGCCGGGGATCCCGGCCGCCGCGAGGGTCTTGATGGGGCCTGCGGAGATGGCGTTGACCCGTACGCCCTTCGGGCCGAGATCGGCGGCGAGGAAGCGCACGTTCGCCTCCAGGCTCGCCTTCGCGAGTCCCATGACGTTATAGCCCGGGATCGAGCGCACCGCGCCGAGATAGGTGAGGGTGAGGAGCGCGGCGTTCCGGCCCGCCATCAGCGGAGCGGCGCGCTGCGCGAGCGCCGTGAGGCTGTAGCTCGACACGTCGTGGGCGATGCGAAAGCCCTCCCGCGTCGTCGCCTCGAGGAAAGTCCCCGTGAGCGCCTCGCGCGGCGCGTAGGCGACCGCGTGCACGACGATGTCGAGCTCGCCCCACTCGCGCTTCAGGAGAGCGAACGCCGCATCGATCTGAGCGTCGACGGTCACATCGAGCGGCAGGGTGAGGCGCGAGCCGAGCGAGTGCGCGAGGGGCTCGACCCGCTCCTTCATCTTGTCGTTCAAGTAGGAGAAGGCGAGCTCGGCGCCCTCGCGGTGCATCGCCTGGGCGATACCCCAGGCGATCGAGCGATCGGTCGCGACCCCGACGATGAAGGCGCGTTTGCCGGCGAGAAATCCCATGGGTTCATCCCTCCCGGCGGGATTATGCCGGAAGGCGCGCCGCCGCCGCTGCGCTCAGGTCTTGTGGTGCGAGTGCAGGTGGATGCGGAGCTTTTGTCCGGCGTGGAGCCCCGAATGGGACGAGAGGCCGTTCCACGCCATGATCTGCGGCACGCTGCACTGAAAGAGCCGCGCGATCTGGGACACGGTGTCGCCCTCGCGCACGGTGTAGTAGAGCCGGCGGCGGGACCCCCCTGAGCGCCCCGAGCCGCCCGAGGCTGCCGTGAGCTTGATGCGCTGCCCGGCGCGCAAGGCATCGTCCGGGTGCATGCCGTTCAGCCTCGCGAGGGTGTTCACGTTCATGCCGTTGTGCCGCGCGATGGTCCAGAGCGAGTCCCCGCGCCGCACGATCTGCAGGTGCGGACGGCGTGCGGAACGGCCGTGGCCGTCGACCCGCGCTGCGGCCAGCATGACCTTCTCGGGGAGCTCCGTGACGGCGCTCGGCACGCGCAGGTCATTCCCCACCGTGGGCGCGCCCGAGGGCATGTCGTTCAGCTCGCGGATCACGTTGACGGTGGTGTGGAACTTCCTGGCGAGGGAGGCCACCGAGTCGCCGCGCCTCACCGTGTAGTGGGAGACGCCCAAGCGCTGATCGGCGCTCAGCTGCTCGATGTTCTCGGTGAAGACGTCCGCGGCGTCGATCGGCATGAGGAGATAATGCGGGCCGCCGGGATCGGTCGCCCAGCGGTGGAAGGCGGGGTTGAGCTCGTAGAGCTCCTCGGGGGTGATCCCGGCGATCTCCGCGGCGAGCTTCAAGTTCACCTGGCTGATGGTGCCGACCCGCGCGAAGTAGGGCTGGTTCGGGATGGGGCTGAACTCGAGCCCGAAAGCCGCCGGGTCCATCACCAGGCGCTTCATCGCGAGGAGCTTCGGCACGTAGGCGCGCGTCTCGCCCGGCAGCCACACGTTCCAGAAGTCCACCGGATGGCCCGTGGCGCGATTCATCGCGACGGCGCGATCGATCAAGGCCTCGCCGCAGTTGTAGGCGGCGATCGCGAGCAGCCAGTCGCCGTTGAACCGATCGTGGAGCGACTGCAGGTAGTCGAGAGCGGCACGCGTCGACTCGACGATGTCACGCCGGCCGTCGTACCACCAGTCCTGCTTGAGCCCGAAGCGCGAAGCCGTCCCGGGCACGAACTGCCAGAGTCCCGAGGCGCGCGCGCGTGAGTAGGCGTAGGGCTCGAAGGCGCTCTCCACCACCGGGAGCAGCGCGAGCTCGCGCGGCATGCCGCGACGCTCGAGCTCGGTCACGATCTGATAGAGATAGAGCTCGGCCCGTCCGAAGGCGCGCTGCAGGTACTCGGGGTTGTTCGCGTACCAGCGCAGCTGCTGATCCACCGCGCGCTGACCGGCGCCGTCTTCCAGCGTGAAGCCCGCGCGCATGCGATCGAAGAGATCTCCGTAGAGCGCCGGCGCAAGCCCCGGCACTTGAGCGGATGGTGCGCGGGGTGCTTCGTCGGCGACCCCGGATGCGGCACCTGCCGCATCAGTGGCTGCGGCGGACACATCGGGCGGGAGCGTTGCCGCCGCGGGACCTGCGAGAGGCGCAGGCACGGGTGCCGGGGTGGCGTCCGCAGGGGTCGTTGACGCCGCAGGCGGCGCTGAAGCTGAGGTCGCCTCCGCGCGCGAGCTTCCGGCCGCTTGAGCGGCGGGTGCCTCCGCCAAAGCGACCTCCGCCGAGGCGGCCTCCGGAGAGGCGGCTGATAGGCTCGAGGACGCCGCTGCGGCGTCCGTCGTCGCGGGCGCGGGGGCGGGTGAGACCGCGGGAGCCGGGGTGGCCGGCGGCGCAGGGCTCAGCGCCTCCGCGGGCGGTGATTCGTGCGGCCGCTGTGGGGCGTGGACGCACGCCATCAGGGCCAGGATCGCCAGGCCGAGGAGTCCGTGACGCATACGCGTTAACAGTGCCGTTGCCAAGTTTCGTGCCCTCTATCGGCCGTGCTACTTTTTCCCCGTGCCGGGGCACAGGGTCTTATAGGACGCTACTGGCTCGACAGCTGGAATTTAACCGGTAAGTTCACATTATTACCAGCCCTCCCGTGCCAGTTCGCACTCCGGACATCCCGGACCGTGACACCTCTCTCAGAGCCTGGTGGCGGCTGCCGCTCGGCCGGGCACTCCTTGCGGCCGAGTCCGAGCTTCTGTCTGCGGCGCTCGAGGACGTTTTCGGGTGGGAATTGCTGCAGGTCGGCGCCTGGGGCGGTGCGCGGGAGCTCCTCGCGGGCAGCCGCACGCGCCGGGCGAGCCTCATCGCGGTCCCAGGGCTGTCGGGCGGCGCTGACGTCCTCGCGAGACCCTCGCAGCTTCCGATCATCAGCGACAGCATCGACGCGGCGCTCCTGCCGCATACGCTCGAATTCGCCCCCGATCCGTACGCGATCCTCCGCGAAGCGGATCGGGTGCTCTCCGGCGAGGGGCAATTGCTGGTGCTCGGATTTGAGCCCTGGAGCCTGTGGGGCATGCGCGGGCGCTGGAGCCGCCGCGGTTTTCCGCCGGGGCTGCGCCGCGTGCTGCCCGAGCGGCGGCTGCGCGAGTGGCTGGTGCTCTTAGGCTTCGAGATGATCGCGACACAGCGCTACCTGTACTTAAGTCCCTTCAGCCGCGGCCTCTCCGCGGGCGAGGGGACCGGGAGGATGCTGCGACGCGCCACATACCCCCTGCCGGCGGGCGCGTACCTCCTCAAGGCACGCAAGCGCCTCTACACCCTGACGCCCGTGCGGCCGCGCCTGCGCGAGAAGCCCGCCGTGATCGGCGGGCTCGTCAAGCCCACGACGCGTATCCAGGCGTGATCGAGATCTACACCGACGGCGCCTGCCGCGGCAATCCGGGGCCGGGCGGCTGGGGGGCGCTCCTCAAGTCGGGCAAGCGCGAGAAGGAGCTCAAGGGCGCCGAGCCCATGACGACCAACAACCGCATGGAGCTCACCGCGGTGATTCGCGCGCTCGAGGCGCTGAAGCGCCCGGTGCAGGCGCGCCTCTACACCGATTCCGAATACGTCCGGCGCGGGATCACGGAGTGGCTTCCGGCGTGGAAGTCGCGCGGCTGGCGCACCGCCGACCGCCAGCCGGTGAAGAATCAGGACCTCTGGCAGCGGCTCGATGAGCTCAGCTCCGGCCACGCGATCGAATGGCGCTGGGTGCCCGGACATGCCGGGGTCCCCGGCAACGAGCGGGTCGACCAGCTCGCGAACGAAGCAATCGACGCCTTGCAGGCGCGAGCGGTGCGGTAGACTCCGACCCCGCCATGCGGCAGATCGTCCTGGACACCGAGACGACCGGACTCGAGCCCGAGCTCAATCACCGCGTCATCGAGATCGGGTGCGTCGAGCTCGTGAACCGCCGTGCCACGGGGCGCACCTTTCACCGCTACCTTAACCCCGAGCGCGAGATCGACGACGGCGCGCTCTCGGTGCACGGCATCTCGCGCACCGATCTCGACGGGCAGCCGCGCTTTCGAGAGATCGCCGATGAGCTGCTCGAGTTCCTCGCCGGCTCCGAGCTCGTGATCCACAACGCCGCCTTCGACGTCGCGTTTCTCGATGCCGAGCTCGCACGGCTCCCCGGCGAGCCGCGCCAGATCGCGTCCGTCTGCCAGGTGCTCGATACGCTCGCGCTCGCGCGGGAGCTCCATCCGGGTCAGCGCAACAGCCTCGAGGCGCTCTGCAAGCGCTACGACGTCGATGACTCGGCGCGCGAGCTCCACGGCGCGCTCCTCGATGCGCGCATCCTCGCGGACGTCTACCTCGCGATGACGGGGGGGCAGAGCGCCCTCGCCCTCACCGAGCAGGGCGCGCCGCCCCGAGGAATGGAAGGCGCGCGGCCCTCCCGCGTGCCGGTGCGACCCGCGGTGCCGCTCGCCGTGCTCGTGGCGACGCCGGAGGAGCTCGAGGCCCACGAGGCGATGCTCGCGCTCATTGCGAGGGAGAGCGGCGGGCGCTGCCTGTGGGCGAGCGAGCTGCCTGACACGCCGGCGGTGCGACTGCCGCCCGCGCCCGAAGTGCAGCGCGCGGGCGTCTGAGGCCAAGCGGTGGACCGCTCGAGCGCCGGTGGCAAGCGCCCATGAAGATCCTTGTGACCGGGGCCGCCGGATTCATCGGTCTGCACACCGCGCAGCGTTTCCTCGCGCGGGGTGATGAGGTCGTCGGTCTCGACAGCCTCAACGACTACTACGACGTCAAGCTCAAGGAGGCGCGGCTTGCGCTCCTGACATCGCATACGAAATTCCGCTTCGCGAAGCTCGATCTCGCCGACGACGCCGGGGTCGCCGAGCTCTTTGCACGCGAGGAGTTTCAGCGCGTCGTGCACCTCGCCGCACAGGCCGGAGTGCGCTATTCGCTCGAGGAGCCCCACACTTACGTGCGCAGCAACGTTGTGGGCACGCTCAACGTGCTCGAGGGCTGCCGTCACCACGGGGTCGAGCACCTGGTCTACGCCTCGTCGAGCTCAGTCTACGGCGCCAACACCGACATGCCCTTCTCCGAGCACCGGATCGCCGATCACCCGCTCTCGCTCTATGCCGCGACCAAGCGCGCGAACGAGCTGATGGCGCACAACTACTCATCGCTCTTCAAGGTGCCGACCACGGGGCTGCGTTTCTTCACGGTGTACGGGCCGTGGGGGCGCCCGGACATGGCGCTGTTCCTCTTCACGCGCAACATCCTCGAGGGCAAGCCGATCGATGTGTTCAACCACGGACACCACCGGCGCGACTTCACCTATGTCGATGACATCGCCGAGGGAGTAGTGCGGGCCACGGAGCGCATCGCGCAGCCGGATCCTCGCTGGGACAGCAAGGCTCCCGACCCGGCCTCGAGCTCGGCGCCGTTTCGGCTCTACAACATCGGCAACAGTGAGCCGGTGCAACTGCTGCGCTACATCGAGGTCATCGAGGACTGCCTCGGGCGCAAGGCAGTGAAGAACTTCCTGCCGCTGCAGCCCGGCGACGTGCACGAGACCTACGCCGACATCGATGACCTCGTCAGCGACGTGGGGTACCGGCCCGCGACGCCGATCGAAGTGGGGGTCAGAAAGTTCGTCGAGTGGTTCTGCGAATACTACGGATATCAACGGTAGCCCGCGGCAGAGCAGCTCAGGACCGTTTTCTCGCCTTCAATGTCACGCCCGTCTCCTCCAAATCCTCCTTCCGGCATACTGGTGTCATGAAAGCTGGCGCTCTTCCAATCGTCA
>Ga0209807_1001850_pt1 | contig 10145 bp, 5 predicted proteins | sample GraSoiAngelo_154_FD_186168 | JGI IMG/M metagenome (GOLD analysis project Ga0209807, IMG submission 186168) | Grasslands soil microbial communities from the Angelo Coastal Reserve, California, USA - 14_1009_13_20cm (SPAdes) (version 2) | ecosystem: Environmental > Terrestrial > Soil > Grasslands ... | reverse complement strand
TTAGTTCCGTTTTTCAGCAGAGCTGTCACCGTGAGGTGGGCGTTGTGGTTTTCTGGAGAATCCACCTTCGAAACTACCGTCGGATAACGCAGTGCCACCGGCCCGCTGATCGTGATATCCACGTCTCGCCAGAGGCCCATGTTCTTATCCGGCGGCGCAGGATTCCAATCGACGAACGTGATCGCAAGGTCGGTGTCTGTGGGCGAAAAAACTTGAACCGCCAAAACATTAATTGCGCCTGGCTTCGCTGCCGCGCTGATATTGAATTCGTATGTCCGCCAGGCGCCGGCAACATCGTCAGAGTTGGCGATTTGCTTTCCATTCAGCCAAATATTTGCCTTGTAGTTGATTCCGTGAAAATTCAGCCAGAGAGTTTTGCCCTTGTAGCTCGCGGGAATCACGAACTCCTTGCGATACCACCAAGGCACAATGTAAGGGCTGTCCGGCTGCATGGGAATATTGGAGAAATTAGCGCCAATCGGATACGTCACTCCGGGAACTGAGCGCAGATTCATGCCGAAATCTGGATCGGGATAAACTTTGTGTTTTACCAGCGCGGCAAAAACCGTTGTGGGAACACTCACGGCATACCAACCCTGTGGCCGGAATTTAGGCGTGGAGAGAACGTCGCCCTTTTGCTCTACCTTGCAGGAAGATTGCAGAGTCCAGCCCTCATGCAACGAAAGTGTATTCTCAGCCAGCGGGCGGTGAGCTTTTGGTTGCTGCGCGAAAAGGAAAGAAGAGAGACACAGCGACAGGTACAGCAAGCTGCGCTTTTTCATTAAATAGGTCCCTTGGGATTTGAGGTTCAATGGCCGTCCATTATGACGCATCGAGGCCAGACTTGCTAACACGTTTTATTGATTCGTTTCACTACGTGCTTTTCGGTCGCTTCTTGCCCTAGCAGGCTGCTGAAAAACTCGAATGTCGTTCGTGTTTTGAAAGGGTGCGGCTTCGAGCCGCGCCGTAAGTGCAGCAAAATCAGTGGCGGCTTCAGCCGCCGAGGGAGATTGCAGGCCCCGAAAACAGTTTTTCAGCAACCTGCTAGGTCCGTTATGAACCATGGGGCATCAATGCCTCAGCCTCCGGCCAGCCAAGCACGTAGTTTATAATCAAATTTCCGCCTCACACTCTGGAGTGCTTTAAAGATGATTCGATTTCTGCAAACCCCTGGCCCGGTGAAGAAATATGTTCTGGGCGGCCTGCTGCTTCTCATTTGCGTCTCCATGGTTTGGTATTTGGTGCCCAGCGGAGGGAGCACAGGGCTTGGTGGTCCTGGGCAGGGCGTGGTCGCCAAAGTTGGTGGAGAAGAAGTCACTCGTCTCGAGGTGCAGCGCCAGGCCACGCAGATGCTCAAACAGCAGTTCCCACGCGGCGGCGCGCAGATGTCGATGCTGCTCCCCTACTTTACCCAGCGTGCAGCCGAGAACCTGATCAGCCAAAAAGCCATCCTGGTCGAAGCCGAGCGCCTTGGTCTGCGGGTCAACGATCAAGAATTGAGTGACGAATTACAGCATGGCCGCTACGCTCAGGCATTCTTCCCGGGGGGTAGCTTCATTGGACAGGAAGCCTACGAGGCGCGGATTCAGCAAGCAGAACTAACCGTTCCGCAATTTGAGCACAGCGTAAAAGATGAAATCCTGTTTGACAAACTGCGCAACCTGGTCACCGGCAGCGCGTCTGTTACCGATGCCGAGGTTCATCAGGAATTCGTGCGCAAGAGCACCAAAGTCAAATTTGATTACGCGGTCATAAAGAAAGACGACGTCCTGAAGGAGATTCATCCCAGCGAGGCCGAACTCAAGGCTTTTTACGACCGCAACAAAGCGACATACAACAACTCTATTCCTGAGAAACGCAAGATACGCTACGTGCTCGTGGACACTGCGAAAATCCAAGCTGAGACGCAGGTCACCCATGAGGACCTGCAGGCTTACTACAATCAGCATCGTGACGAATACCGCGTTCCGGAGCAAGTCAAAGCAAGCCAGATCCTGATCAAGACTCCTTTGCCGGGACCCGACGGCAAAGTTGATCCCAAGGGAATTGAAGAAGCGCGCAAGAAAGCTGATGACGTCCTCAAGCAGTTGAAGTCGGGCGCAAAGTTTGAGGATCTCGCGAAGAAATATTCCGAGGATTCGAGCGGCAAAAATGGCGGATCAATCGGATGGGTGCAACATTTTCCTGTACCTTCCGCTGACAAGGTTGCATATGCCCTGGCGAAAGGTGGAACGAGCGACGTTATAGACGCGGGTTATGCATTCTTGATTCTGCGAATTGATGATAAGCAGCCGGCGCACGTGAAGCCGCTCGACGAAGTCAAAGATCAGATTGAGCCTGTCATCAAACAGCAAAAGGCCGCCCGGGTTGCGGATAACGAAGCGAATACGCTCTTGACTCAAGCAAAGACTGCAGGTTTGGATAAGGCTGCTTCGGGCAAGGGACTCGAGGCGGTAACTACAGATTTTGTCAGCCGCACAGACACGCTGCCGGGCATCGGCAATTCCCCACAATTTACCGAGGCGGTGTTTGGCGCGCGTGAGAAGGCTCCGCCAGATGAGGCGCAACTGCCCCAGGGTTATGCCATCTTCGAAGTTCTCGCCGTAAAGCCGCCAGCCACGCCGACCTTCGAAGAAATTCGCAGCCGCGTCGAAACAGAGTTCAAGAACGAGCGCTCGGCGGCGCTGCTGTCGCAGAAAACCCGAGAGCTTTCCGATCGCGCTAAGGCCTCACACGATTTGAAGAAAGCTGCGAAGGAACTGGGCGCGACTGTTAAGAGCAGCGATTTCGTGCTGCCAGACGGACAGGTGCCCGACGTGGGTTCTATGTCCGGTGGCGCTTCTGTGGCTTTCACGATGAAGCCCGGCGAGATCAGTGGTCCGATCGATAACGGAAACACGGGCGTAGTTCTCGCTCTTCTGGAAAAGCAGGAACCGGCAGAGCAGGATTTCGCCGCGAAGAAAGACGAGATCCGCGATTCGCTTCGGCAAAGCAAACAAGAGGAGCTTTTCCGTCTATTCGTTGCAAATCTCCGCGATCAGATGCAGAAAGCGGGAAAGATCCAAATCAATCAAGATGAAATGAAGAGCCTGACGCGCTCGCAGGAACAGGGCGAATGACCCGCCGCGCCGGCATCCTCGCCGGCAGTGGCGAGGGGCATCTTGTCCTCGCGAGCTTGACAATGTAAGTACATCTCATGCAATTCCCCCGCTCCACCGGAATCCTGCTCCATCCCATCTCATTCCCCTCGCGGGGTGGCATCGGCGACTTCGGCCCAGCTGCTTACGAATTTCTGAATTGGCTGGCCGATGCTCGCCAAGGTCTCTGGCAGGTGCTGCCGCTGGGACCGCCGGCAAATAGCAATTCCCCCTATTCCTCAACGTCGGCCTTTGCTGGAAATCCGCTGCTAATCAGCTTGGAGCGCCTTGCCGAACGTGGATGGATTGATCGCCCTTGTCTCGCACGACTCGCTGATGAGGTAGGGCCAATCGATTATTCGCGAGTCCGTGCCGCGAAACTGCCGCTGCTGGGACAGGCAGCCCGGAATTTCCTCCGGCGTGCTCCGGGAGATCTGCGCTCTCGTTTCGAAACGTTCTGCTCAGAGAATTCTTGGTGGCTGGACGATTTTGTCCTCTACGACACGCTGCGCGATCGCCACAACAACAAATGCTGGAACCAGTGGCCGCGCGAACTGGCACGGCGCACACCCGCCGCTGTGCAGAAGGTGCGTTCCGAACTGGAATCTGAAATTGCGATACGCCAGGTCATCCAGTTCTTTTTCTACGAGCAATGGCATGCACTGCGCTTGTACTGCGCGCAAAAGTCAATCCGCGTAGTGGGTGACATTGCGATTTTCGTCGATTACGACAGCGCCGATGTCTGGGCGCATCCCGAACTGTATCGCTTGAATGAAAACCTTGAGCCTGAGGTCGTCTCCGGTGTTCCGCCTGACGCCTTCAGCGCTACAGGTCAGCGCTGGGGCAATCCGCTTTACAACTGGGATGCCATTCGGGCCCGCGGCTATGAATGGTGGATTCAGCGCCTGCGCTGGTCCACGCAGACCTGCGACTACATACGTCTGGATCACTTCCGTGGTTTCGCCCAATTCTGGGAGATTCCCGCAAACGAGCCTACGGCAATCAATGGCCGCTGGGTAGACGGCCCGCGAGACGAGCTATTCATCAAATTGCGTGACGCTCTTGGCGGCCTGCCATTCTTCGCCGAAGACCTCGGGTACATTACGCCCGACGTGCATGCCTTACGCGAGAATCACAAAATCCCAGGCATGGCCGTGCTTCAGTTTGGCTTCGGCGATCCTGGTGCGCACGTCTATTTGCCTCATCGGCTCACACCGGATCGCGTTGTTTACACGGGTACGCATGACAACGACACAACCCTCGGCTGGTGGAAGACCGCGAGCGATCACGAACGCCGTGCCGTGGAAGCGCTGGTCGGGCGCTGTGAGGATGGCGTGAACTGGGCTTTTATCCGTCTGGCACAAAGTTCGGTAGCGAGTTTCTCAGTTGTTCCTGTGCAGGATGTCTTGGGACTGGGCAGTGAGGCGCGGCTGAATATTCCAAGCAAACGTGAAGGAAATTATCACTGGCGAATGCAACCGGGATCGCTGACGCGGGAATTAGCGGACAAATTGGCGCGCCTGGCAGAAGTCACCGATCGCTTGCCCCATCCTATTCCGGTTCCAACTAGCCAAGATTTTGTCGCATAAGAGGCTTCCTTCGCCCTCTTTGCGGGCATCCTCGGCCATCTCTGCGGTGAAAATCATCTATGACTACACAGAAAAAAGCTGTTGACCGCAAAGTTCCCGAAAAAAATTCCGCAAAGAGGGACAAAGAAAAAGCCGGGATCTTGCGATCCCGGCGTGCAGTTGGTGGTTGCCCGGATAAATCCGTGATTCGACGCAGCACGGGTGGGAGATGCCCGCGCCGAGATTTAACTGTACGTGTACCGCGTCAAGCCGACTTTCGTATCGCGGCAGGGAATTCAATCACCTTGCCGCGTTGTTCCGGGGGCAGCCATTTCACTTTCTTGTGAAAACGCGCCGGAATGTAGAACTCGATCACCTGTGCCATAGCCATCCTCCGATCCACACCCACTAGCGGACCCCACGTTCCCATATGGTCACCGCGAAGGCTGTCCGCTTCAATTACCTAGTTAGATGCGACCTGCCGGGGAAAGTGGCGGGTAGGCTTCGGGGTAGCTTTTAAGGAAGCATTAAGGTTAGGGTTGGGAAGCGTCTGCGTTGACCCTATTGCGCCCGTCATGCTATAAAAGCACGTTTTGTGATCGAGGCTCCGCGGGGCAGGAGTCCGCCTGCTTGTTGCGTAGCCGGCGCAAATCAACCGACGCGGCCAAGCTCAGCAATCCTTTTCAAGTCTTGCAGTGGAAGCGTGTTCGGAACTCCGGCAATGCGCTCCCCAGCGCTCTGGCAAGGAGCGTGCGGTCAAGTTCTGCCGGGCTATGGCATTGAATTCATAATCATCTGACAAGTTCTCATCTGGAGGAATCCCAATGCGCATCTGGCTGACGAGTATTGCGTCCCGAGGATGCCGAATCGCCAAGACCCTGGCTTGCGCCATTGGCATGGCGGCCGTGACAGCCTCTGCTTTTGCCCAATCTTCTCCGGAGGCCGGCGGCGAGGCAAACCTGAAGCTTCCTGACCTGTCCCAGGTCAACTTTCTTGGAATGGATGGCCATCGGCTGTTGTTGATTGGGATTCTCTTCTGCCTTCTCGGCTTGGGATTCGGGATGGTGATTTACACGCGGCTGAAAAATCTGCCAGTGCATCGCGCCATGCGTGAAATTTCTGAACTGATCTATGAAACCTGCAAGACCTACCTGATCACGCAGGGGAAATTCCTGCTCTTGCTGTGGGCGTTCATCGCGGTCGTCATCCTGCTCTATTTTGGCGTGCTGTTGAAGTATGAAGCCATGCGCGTGGTCATCATTCTCATGTTCAGCGTGGTGGGCATTGCCGGAAGCTACGGAGTGGCATGGTTCGGCATTCGGGTAAACACGTTCGCGAATTCGCGGACTGCCTTTGCCAGCCTGGGAGGCAAACCTTACCCGATCTATCGGATTCCGCTTGAGGCCGGAATGAGCATTGGGATGATGCTGATCAGCGTCGAGCTGCTGATTATGTTGTTCATCCTGCTTTTCGTGCCCGGTGATTACGCCGGGCCGTGCTTTATTGGATTTGCCATTGGCGAATCGCTGGGAGCCGCGGCGCTGCGAATTGCAGGTGGAATTTTCACCAAGATCGCCGATATCGGCTCCGATCTGATGAAGATTGTATTCAAGATTAAGGAAGATGATGCCCGCAACCCGGGCGTGATTGCCGATTGCACAGGCGACAACGCGGGCGATTCGGTTGGGCCTTCGGCTGATGGATTTGAAACTTACGGGGTGACCGGAGTCGCACTGATCACGTTCATCCTGCTCGGCGTGAAGGATCCAACGGTGCAGGTGCAATTGCTGGTGTGGATTTTTGTAATGCGCATCATGATGCTGATAGCCAGTGCGGTCGCATATTTCTTGAATGGCGCGATTGCGAAGGCCCGATATAGCAACGCGGCGCAGATGAACTTCGAAGCGCCTCTAACTTCGTTAGTCTGGATCACGTCGTTGGTTTCGATTGGGCTGACCTACGTTGTTTCTTCCCTCATCATTCCGCAGTTAGGCCTCGATTCGACGCAGTGGTGGAAGCTGGCAACGATCATCTCCTGCGGAACGCTGGCGGGGGCGATCATCCCCGAGCTCGTGAAAGTGTTCACCTCGACTGACTCGCGACACGTGAAAGAAGTGGTGATTTCGGCCCAGGAGGGCGGCGCTTCGCTGGATATTCTTTCCGGCTTTGTGGCGGGAAATTTTTCGGCTTACTACCTCGGGTTTTCGATGGTCATTCTGATGTCCGTTGCCTACTACTTCAGCACCATGGGATTGCATGCGCTCATGGTTGCCGAACCGGTGTTCGCATTTGGATTGGTGGCGTTCGGATTTTTGGGTATGGGACCAGTGACGATCGCAGTCGATTCATATGGGCCGGTCACAGACAACGCGCAGTCCATTTACGAACTGTCGCTGATCGAACAAGTTCCGAACGTGAAGCAGGAGATCAAGAAGGATTTCAATTTTGACGTGAACTTTGAGCGTGCCAAGGACATGTTGGAAGCGAACGACGGCGCGGGCAACACGTTCAAGGCGACGGCGAAGCCGGTGCTGATTGGGACGGCAGTGGTAGGTGCGACGACCATGATTTTTTCCATCATCATGGCGCTGACCAAAGGCCTCACGGAAAACGTCGGTAATCTTTCGCTCTTGCATGCTCCATTTGTTCTTGGACTGATCACTGGCGGCGCGATGATTTACTGGTTCACCGGCGCCTCCGCCCAGGCTGTCACTACGGGCGCTTACCGGGCTGTGGAGTTTATTAAAGCCAACATCAGACTCGAAGGCGTGGAGAAAGCCTCGGTTGCCGACAGCAAGAAAGTCGTGGAGATCTGTACGCAATACGCGCAGAAAGGCATGTTTAACATCTTTCTCGCGGTCTTCTTCGCTACGCTGGCGTTTGCGTTTGTTGAGCCGTTCTACTTCATTGGATATTTGATCTCAATCGCCATCTTTGGCCTATATCAGGCGATTTTCATGGCCAACGCCGGCGGCGCCTGGGACAACGCCAAGAAAATTGTGGAAGTTGAGCTGAAGCAGAAGGGGACAGCGCTGCACGACGCTACAGTTGTCGGCGACACGGTGGGCGATCCGTTCAAAGATACCTCGTCGGTGGCGATGAATCCGGTGATCAAGTTCACTACGTTGTTTGGGCTGCTGGCGGTTGAACTTGCCGTGAAGTTAACTCTGGAAGCAGGGAGCGTCCTCAGCCATGTTCTGGCGCTGGCGTTCTTCCTGGTTTCGTTCTTTTTCGTGTACCGCTCGTTCTACGGGATGAGAATTGTGAGAGAAGAAGCGACTGTCAAAGCGCGGGCAGCAGCGGATTAGGATCTTTCTAGAAGCCATCTCATAAATCGGTTTTGAAAGGGCACGGCTTGAGCCGTGCCGCTCAGAGCCGCCAACAATGCGGGCTTCAGCCCTTGAGGAGGGGCAGCTGATTTTACTTTCTTGGTTCATTATGAGATAGCTTCTAACACTCGGCGGACTGACCATATGGCCAACCGTGCCGTCGGGGTAGTGGGCAGACAGGCATCGCGAGGCGCGAGCGTAGCCTACTTTTCGGGCTTCAGTGTGCGAATGAAAGGGACAAGCTGCCAGCGCTGTGGTTCAGGGAGTTTGCTGAAAGATGGCATACCACGATCAGGGTTGCCGTTAGTGATCTTCCAGAACAACGTGCCGTCGCTTTGGTTCTGCACTAGCGGAAGCTGGAAGTCGGCGGCATGTTTCTTTATCAGACCCGATCCATCCTGGCCGTGACATTATTTCGCAGAAAAAGCTTCCTGCCTCCCGCGGCAGCTTCGGGCTTGCTGGCCAGTGGATTCAGCTTCGCCACAGCTTCTTGCGGCGCACGCCAATTGGGATCGCTCTGATACCCAGTGTTCTGTGCCAGCTCGCCGCTCAGTAGCGCTAGAATGGCGAACAGAATCCAATACTTCAGGGCTTCGCTCCGAAGAGGCGAGCTAGTTTGGTGCTGAAGCCACGAATCTCGTAGCGGTAGCCGAAGCGCAGCATCGCTGGACTGCTGCCGTGAGTTAATCCAATCGCAGGAGAGAAGTGTAGGCTGGCGTTGTCGCTAATCTGCCAGGAAATGGCTGGCGCAATGTAGTGCGCCGTATCGTGCAAACCGAAACCCCGTGTCGTTCTCAGTCCGCCGTACAGCTCGAGTCCGGCAATGAAGTTTTCGCGGCACAACCGGCAATTCTTGCCGGAAGCCAGCGTGGCAAGCGGCCGCGCAACGGCTAGCGCATATCCGAATTCGAAGCCTTCGTTCTCCGATAAATTCTTCTCGACGATGAAGTTTTCCGCGATATTCCAATTATGAACCGTACTGGAGAGGATCAATTTAGTCTCGAGTTCATGAGCGCGAGTGGCGCGAAGCTCGGCATTGGTTTCGTTAAGCTCGGGCGCGGTCCCGACGATTTCCTTCCGAATGCGGCTGGCTTCGTTGATGTTCTCGTACTCCAGGTAGAGCACAGGGTTGATGACGTGCTCGCGGGCGAGGGGACGAAAGCGATTCTCGATGCGCCAGCCGGTGAAGATGGTACTGTCGTCAGCGGTAGATTGCCCTTCAAGGTATAGCTCTGAAGTCCAGCGGCCAGTGACGCCGTATTCCATCTCTAAGTAAGGGGCGAAAAAGAAATGCTGGCTTTGGCGAGGGATACCGGCAGTGCTGGAAGTTTCAATTTCCAGATTTCCAGGCTCCTCCAGATGATGGTCGTAAGTCACGAAATAAGGGGACTCCTGGGCCTGCGCCGGGAATGGAGCAAATGTGAACAGAATGAGGATTGCGATGTAGACTACGCGCATGTTGCAACTCAGTTGCATCTCACCGGGACAAAGAACAATTTATTCACCACGGGAGCAAGCCGTCAATCGACTGCTCTTCTTTTTGTTGCGATGCCGTTGCAACCAGTTGCAACTCAGGAAGGCAGGCTGCGACACTGCGAGCAGTAGCCGCCGATTTCCATGCGCGTCACCAGAATGTGGAACTGGCACTCGCGCTGGATCTGACCCTTGAGACGATCAAAGAGATCGCTTTCGAACTCTAGAATCTTGCCGCAACGAAGGCACGCCATGTGCAGATGATCGCGCTGCGGTCTGCGCTCGTAAAAATGTTTTTCACCCTGCAAGTGCATGAGGTCGAGTTCATCGATCAGACCATGCCGCTTAAGCAGCTTAAGGGTGCGATATACCGTTACGCGGTCAATTCCAGGATCGATCTTGCGAGCCCTGCGAAGAAGTTGGCCGGCGTCGAGATGCTGCTTTGCCGTCTCGACAACGCTCAGAATCGTACGGCGTTGGTGGGTCATGCGCAATCCGCGAGACATAAGCTCCGCTTGCAATCTGCCGGGTTGTTCAGTTTCCGGGAAGGGCATATCCGCCACTCGGTTGCAACTAGCTTAGCACGACACGGGTCAGCGGTGCGAGCTCCGTGCCTCTTCCCCTCAGTTGTAGCCCTT
>Ga0209807_1001848_pt1 | contig 10153 bp, 9 predicted proteins | sample GraSoiAngelo_154_FD_186168 | JGI IMG/M metagenome (GOLD analysis project Ga0209807, IMG submission 186168) | Grasslands soil microbial communities from the Angelo Coastal Reserve, California, USA - 14_1009_13_20cm (SPAdes) (version 2) | ecosystem: Environmental > Terrestrial > Soil > Grasslands ... | reverse complement strand
GCTTCCCTTGTGCGTCTTTCTGTTTACGCTTCTACGGCACATCCGCAGCCCCCAGTGGGACAAGTATCGGGACTGGCATGGTTGCGGTGACAAGTCCTTGACCGGCTGAAGAGGTTGGTTTGTTAGTACAAGAACGAGCTGCACAAATTCGAGGCAAATCATGCTCTCAGCGGGACTTTGGTGGCATCAGGCTAGTGTAAACAACAGTATTCAGGGCAGCTTTCGTCCGGTTGCTGAAAGTATCGTAAGGGAAAACAATTTCCCCTGGTCCAGGGCATAATCGTCGGGTATTCAGTCTGTCCCGTTTCGTGGAAACATCCATTCTAGCCTTATATTCAATGATTTAGCCGGCTAGACTCTGTAAAACGATCCGCCAGACTAGATTGGTCCCCGACATGCCTACAGAAAAGCTGTTCGGTGTGCCCATCGCGATACCCCCCGGCGCTGGGAATAAGCAGACAAAATAATTGAGGAGAAAAAAGAGCATGAAAACCCTGATTCTGAATTCCCTGAACCGTTTGCACCAGGACGAAGCCGGCCAGGGACTGGTGGAATATCTGTTAATCCTAGCGCTCGTCGCTTTCGCAGCTACCGCCGGCATGACTACCCTGGCTAGTGGCCTGAACAGCGCGTTCACGAAGATCGGCAGTATTCTGGGCGAATATATTACGTAGTGCACACGCACCGTGGTTCTGTTTGCTCGCAGCGCAACCTGCTGGCAAACAGAACCCACACCTTTTGACGCGTTTTCATTATGGGTTATTTTCGGAGCACTCGGGTTCGCTCCACCACGATGAAGCCGGACGTCTCCTGACGCGTACTGTTTTCCCGCTCTAGACCAGCGGGTGGGCAGCGCTCAAGAGAACAGTTCTAATTTGGCCTTCCTCGACCGTAATGATTAAACGAGCACGGGTGATAATTTTTTATTTATTCCGCCCTGGTAACGGCTTACTGTAGAGGCGGAAACCACCTTCGCGGCAACTGCTCCTCCGCTACCGGATTGTGATCCTAGCGTCGCGCAGGCTGTCTTGAGGTTGGCAATATTTTGGTGGAGGTGACTTACGGGACTGCAACGGGTAGCTATCGCTTTCATAATGGCGGCCTTACTGTCGCTGGGAATTGCGTTTTTTTTCAACAAAAAATTGAGCATTCGGCGCGCCCGCGCGTCGACGACTCAGATTGTCGCTACGACCGGCGAACTGCCCTCAGGCATTACGCTGGCAGCCAAAGATGTCACGTTGGTCGATTGGCCGAGTGATTTTCCGCTGCAGGGCTCCTACGGCAAAGTCGAAGATGTGATTGGTCATCCTCTCCTGTACGCGCTCGGATCGAAAGAGCCCGTATTGAAACGCAATCTTGGCTTAGAGGGCTCCGGCATTGGCCTATCGGGACGCATCCCTCCTGGAATGCGTGCCACTGCAGTGCGTTCGAATGAGATCGTGGGCGTGGCCGGTTTTCTGTATCCTGGCTCTCATGTGGATGTGCTGGTTACGTACACTCCTCCCGGCAGCAACAATGTTCCGGTCACAGAAACCGTACTACAAGATGTTGAGGTTTTGACGGCAGGCCAAACCTCGGAGCCGGATCCACAAGGTAAGCCGCAGACGGTTAACGTTGTCACACTCCTGCTGAATCCAGAAGACTCGCAAAGGCTACAACTTGCGAGCATGCAAGGCGGCATTCAATTTGTTTTGCGCAGCGGGGTGGATCAGAAGAGCGTCAATTTAAAACCCACAAGGCTGGACCAGTTGGCGGGTTCTGATAAACCTCCTGTTGTTGTTGCGCCTCCCTCAACCAAGAAACCGCTCAAGCGCGCTGAGCCTTCGAGGCCTCCAATGTACGTTCTCGAAGTAATCCAAGGAACGAAGCGTAGCGTGGAAAAGTTCTGAGCGCCAGTCTGACGGATGAGTGAGGACAGCAAATGAAGAGCTCGGCAAGCCGAAATTTGGCCTTATTGATTCTTGCGGTCGCAACCATGGCCGCAACAGCACAAACCGTGCCGCAATCGCAGGCTGCGCCCGAGCAGTCAGAGTCACGACAGCAGTCTGCGCCCCAGCCGCCCTCGCCCCAACCCGCGCAGAGCACACCACAACAGCCGAGTCCGGTTCAACCACCAACCCCGGCACAGCAGAACGTCAGCTCGGAAGGGCAAGCCTTGCACATTCTGGTTGGCAAATCAGTGGTCGTCAATGTGCAGGCGCCCATCACGAGAGTGCTGTCAAGCAATCCCTCTGTGATTGAGACGCTGGCTACTTCTCCGACGGAGATCGTTGTTGAAGGCCGAGCCGCAGGCTCGAGCAGCCTGATCTTGTGGGATCAGTCCGGGCGCTCTCAGATGCTGGATGTCATCGTGGACGTTGATGTTGCTGGGCTGCGCAGCGCAATTGAGCGCTCCTATCCTGACCAGCACATTGACGTGCAGGCCGATGGCGGTCGGCTCATTCTTACTGGCAAGGTCACCGATGCCAAGATGGTCGAGGATTTGACCAAGATGGCATCAGTGTACTCGAACCAGGTCGTCAACTCTCTTTCGCTGGCGATCGCTCACGACCGCCAGGTGCTGCTCGAGGTGAAGTTCGCTGAGGTTGACCGCACAAAGTTCCTTCAATTCGGAGTGAATCTTCTCTCGACAGGTGCAGGTAACACGCTAGGCACGACCACGACGGGACAGTTCGGAGGGTTCGGTCAGCAGAAAATCAGTGACACCGCTGGCCCCGGCACACACGCTGGTCCATTTACGACGGATCAGACCATTAACAACGTATTGAATATTTTTCTCTTCAGGTTCGATATTCATTTCGGGGCTGTGATTGAGGCATTGCAGCAGCAGAGTGTCCTGCAAATTCTGGCGGAGCCAAACCTGATGGCGCTGAATGGGCAAAAGGCCACGTTTCTTGCCGGCGGCGAATTTCCCTTTCCCATTGTTCAACCCGGTAATGGCTTCACCGCCGTGACTATTCAGTTCAAACCTTTTGGGGTCAAACTGGACTTCACCGGGAACATCGCAAGTGATGGCACGATTCGGCTTCATGTAGCTCCGGAAGTCAGTACTTTGGATTTCACCAATGCTCTCGCCATTTCCGGTTTTACGATTCCTGCCATTTCGACGAGACGTGCCGAGACCGAGCTTGAACTGAAGGATGGCCAATCCTTCGGCATCGCGGGGCTTCTCGATAACCGGGCAACGGCGCAACTTAGCAAAATACCTGGAATCGGAGATATTCCCGTCCTTGGACAGCTGTTCCGATCGAGAAACATAAATAAGAGCAACACCGAATTGCTGGTGCTGGTGACCCCTCACATCATAGATCCGGTACACACATCAACGACTCCCCCCGCGAATCCTAACCTCTCCGTCCCCTATCTTGACAAGCCGACGTTTGACGAGCACATGCCGGGGCACGGCAAGACTGAACCAGCGCCTTCCCCAACTCCGAGTGCAAAATGAGTTCAATGACTTCCAAGGAGCCATTCCAGGCATCGTCATCGCGGGAGAGCATTTCTCCAGGCGAACCGCTATCGCTTGCTAGCATCTGCCTGGATAAGGAGACGTGGGGAATTTTGAAACTTTTCGCCGATTCGACACCTGTCGTCCGCCTGCAAAAGCACTTGAGCGACTATCGCTTGGACGATCACGAATCCGTGCTGGAATGGGTTGGAGATCCGGCGCCCGACATCTGCCTTCTGGACTTCGATGGCGACCGCCGCAGCGCAGCCATGGTGGCGGAAAGGATTCACGCCGACGCTCCAGATACTGCGATCTTTGCCGTGTCGTCGCAATCGCAACCGGATTTTATTATCCAGGCTATGCGCAGTGGCTGCAGCGAATATTTGCTCAAGCCTCTTGATCCTGAACAGCTCCTCAATGCGGTGGCGCGGGTCGGGGGGCGCCGCAGGGAAAAGAAAGACAGCGACCGCGCCCAGGTTTTCGCTTTTATCGGCGCAAAAGGGGGATGCGGTGTCACTACCCTGGTTACGCAAATGGGGGCGTTGCTGGCCAGTACCTATGGCAGAAAGGTGCTGCTGCTCGATCTTCATCATGATTTTGGCGATGCCGCCTTGTACTTGGGCTTGACCAAATACCGCTATCACTTTTTCGAGCTGGCCGAAAACACGGACCGCCTCGACGCTGACCTGCTGCAGAGCTTTGTATTGCATCACTCGAGCGGTCTCGACTTAATCCCTGCGCCACATGGGACCGAACCAACCCATCAGACCCCGCCCGGCGCCCTGGCCCACACACTCGATTTTGTGCGCTCACGCTATGAGTTCATCCTGGTCGATCTCCCGCCAGGGTTAAGGGATGAAAATCTGGAGCTGATTCGCCACTGCGATCAAGTCAATGTGGTGACAGTGGCAGAGGTTTCGGCTCTGCGCAACGTTGTGCGGCAGACTGACTATCTCACACGGAAGCACATTGGCGCCGAGCGAATCAAAGTAGTTTTGAATCGCCATCAGAAGCGCGCTCTTATCACGGAAGCACAGATCGAAAAAAGCATTGGGCAGAAAATTTTTTGGAAGGTACCCAACCAGTACGTTCACGTCGTGAAGACCATCAGCGGCGGTGACCCGGTGAGCCAGGTTTCCACTTCCGATGTGGCAAAGAATTTGCAGGATTGGGCTGCGGCTATTGGCAAGAAAGCTGGTGTAGGGGAGAAAAAAGAAGGCCGCGGACTTTTAGGCTTTTGGAATCGCTGAGTTTTGATAAGTGAGTAGGGGGGATCATGGGTGACTTGAATCATATCGTTCCGTCGGGTGTTGTCCCGGCCGTCCACATGGGCGCCGTTCCCGTAGCCGATAACGGGAAAAAAGCAGGACTGAATTTTAAGGTCTATCAGGAGCTTAAATCGAGTGTTCACCGCGATCTGCTGAATAAGATCGATGTGGAAAAAGTTGCGACCGTGCGCGACGAGCGCACCCGCAGCCAGGCACTAGCAGTAATTCAGGATTTGGTTGCCAATCTTCAGACGCCACTAAGTGGTCGTGAAAGAGAGCGGCTCTCGTTGGAAGTTCTGGACGAAGTTTTCGGCTTGGGTCCGCTCGAGCCCCTTTTGCAAGACCCCGGTATCAACGACATCTTAGTGAATGGGCACAAGCTGGTCTATGTAGAACGCGCCGGGATTTTGGAAGAGACCAATATTCGCTTCAAGGACGACATTCACCTGATGCACATTATCGATAAGATCGTTTCGGGCGTTGGCCGGCATATAGATGAGTCGTCGCCCATGGTGGATGCCCGTCTGGCGGATGGATCACGCGTGAACGCGATAATTCCTCCTTTGGCGATTGACGGACCACATCTCTCGATTCGCCGCTTCGGTCACGTTCCTGTCTCTGAAGACAATCTGTTGACTAACCAGACGCTCACACCGCAGATGCTGGAACTGATTAAGGGCGCAGTGAAATCGCGCCTCAACATCGTGATCTCGGGTGGAACCGGCGCCGGCAAGACCACACTGCTGAACGTTTTGTCCGGCTACATTTCCGACAAAGAACGTATTGTCTCCATCGAGGATTCAGCCGAGCTGATTATGAAGCAGCGCCACGTGGTGCGCCTGGAGTGTCGCCCGGCCAACGTGGAAGGAACAGGTGCCATTAAGCAACGGCAACTCCTCATCAACAGTTTGCGTATGCGGCCTGATCGTATCGTCGTTGGTGAGGTGCGTGGCGAAGAAGCGCTCGATATGCTGCAAGCGATGAATACTGGCCACGATGGTTCGCTGACGACCATCCACGCCAATAGCCCCCGCGATGCTGTTGCACGTATGGAAACCATGGCTCTCATGGCCAACTTGAATCTTCCGGAAAAAGCCGTACGCCGCCAGATTGCCTCCGCAGTCGCCATTGTCATTCAGGTAGCTCGCATGAGCGACGGCAGCAGGCGTGTGACGCATTTGACGGAAATCACTGGTATGGAAGAAGACACGGTGAGCATGCAGGACGTCTTCCTTTTTGAAAAGCAAGGTATCGCCCAAGATGGCCGTGTACTTGGAACGTTTACCGCCACGGGAATCCGCCCAAAGTTTGCAGATCGGTTGAAGGCTTCGGGCATCAATGTCCCCGCTGCTTTGTTCGAACATTCGCTAAAAGTGTAGTTACTGAGGAAATTGGAATGACTGTAGTACTTCTTTTTATTTTGCTGCTAATCCCCAGCTTCGGGGTCTTACTGTACTTCTTGAAGCCCACTAAGACTGAGGCAGCGGTTGAGCAGCACCTCGCAACTATTGAGGGCAGCCGAGAGTTGGGGGCGAACCCCGATGGCACAACGATTCTTAGGCAGGATCCGCTCAGTTCCAATCCGGTTCTGGACAACCTGATACGACGCCTGCCAGGGGTGATTGGCCTGGCACGACTTATTAAGCAAGCGGGACAGACGTGGCAAGTGGGTACGGTCCTGCTCGCTTCCTTGATTGCGCTCGTGGCGGGGAGTTGGATCGCGTCATTCTTCACGCCCACCGACGTCCTGAGCGTACTCGTAGGGGTTGTACTGGCAGCCTCCCCCATCATTTATCTCGTCATTCTTCGTGAAACCAGATTCAGAAAATGTGATGCCTTGTTGCCGGAAGCCGTCGATCTAATGGCTCGCGGCCTGCGTGCCGGGCATGCGATTCCAGCCGTGCTGGAGATGGTAGGAAAGGAGATAGCAGAGCCTTTGGGGGGCGAGTTCCGAGCGCTTGCGGAAGAACAAACCCTCGGACTTCCGCTTAGGGATGCCATGTTGAATTTGGTAGAACGTGTGCCCCGCGCTGACATGCGGTTCCTCGCTACTGCCATACTCTTGCAGAAAGAAACCGGTGGGAACCTGGCCCAGATTCTTGATAAGACCGCTGTCCTGGCTAGAGAAAGATCCAGGTTACGTGGCCAACTGATGATCTACACTGCGCAGGGACGAATTACCGGCTGGATTCTATGTATTGCGCCCTTCATCATGTTCGGTGTGATCAGCATGGTCAATTGGAATTACGAAAAGGTTCTCTTCACTGATCCCACGGGTTTGCACATCATCTACTTTGGGATGGCCATGATGGTGATCGGTATTCTCGTTATTCGCAAGATTATTGACATCAAGATCTAAACTTATGACGGCGATGACAATAGCGCTAGTGCTCGCATCCTTTATTGGCTTCCTGGTCCTGTTTCTTCTGATGCTGCCACGATCATCGGCGCAAACCGCTCTCTTGGAGCAAGCCACGCGCGATGCACGAGTCAGCGCCGAGGAAACCGAATCGCGATCGTGGCGCTCGGTGGTGAGCACGGATTTCCTGGCGAAGCCTTTTGGCGCGATTCGCAAGCTGATGACGCCGAAGCCAGATCCGGAGTTGGTACGGAGGCTCCTGCTGGCAGGGTACAGGAAGCCCGCCCATGCAGACATTTTCCTCGGGGCGAGGTTGGCACTGCCGGTTGTGCTGGGTTTTCTAGTGGCTTTATTGGTCACGGGGAATGTGTTGTTTTTCTTTTTTATCACCATAGTGATTGCTTTTTTCATTCCGGATTTCTGGCTTTCACATGCGATCAATAAGCGCCGCGAGAAGATTCGGCTGAGCGTCCCCGATGCCCTGGATTTGTTGGCAATTTGCATGGAAGCCGGTTTAGGACTGGATCAGGGTATCGTGCGCGTGGGTCAGGAGCTCCACGTTAGCCATCCCGAATTGAGTGAAGAGCTTTTGCAGATCAATTTCGAGCAACGCGCTGGGGTGCCCCGAATGACTGCATGGAAGTCATTTGCCGATCGGGTGGACCTTGAGAATGTGCGTTCTTTTGTCGCCATGCTGATTCAGACGGACCGCTTTGGCACGCCTCTTTCTAAATCGCTTGGCAATTTTTCGGACGCGTTACGCACCCAGCGACGGCAACAGGCAGAAGAGAGAGCGGCGAAGACGACGATCAAGCTCGTCCCGCCCCTGGTGTTCTTCATTTTTCCCAATATCGCGATCTCAACCGTAGTTCCGGCAATCTTGACTGTGATGAAAAATATCGGCCACATCGTCGATTAAGCAGTTTGCAGCAGTTCAAATTCGCTAGGGAGGTGAACAAGGATGGACAACGTTACATTGATCAGAATCGTTTCAGGCATTTGCGCCGTCATCGTCCTTTTCATTCTGATTTACAGAATGAAGAAAAAAGCGCCGCGATAACGGAAAGCGGGAAACAAGCTTCAACACCCCATTGAAGAAGGGCATTCATGGAAACAAGAGATCGCCACGTGTTTGTGTACAACAAGACGAAAGAAACCTTTCTCGCCTTTCGGGTTAAGGTCGCCGACTCGATCTTCAGCCGGCTGACCGGCCTGCTTGGCAGGCGATCTCTTAAGCCTGACAGTGGGGTATGGATCTGTCCCGCCAACGCGATTCACACCATCGGCATGCTGTTCTCATTCGATCTGGTTCTGATCGACAAAGACTTCAAAGTCGTCGGCGTGCGGGAGATGATTCGGCCATTTAAGATTACGCGGCCGAATTTTCGCGCGGAAAGCGTGCTGGAGCTTCCCTCGCATAGCATCTTCAAGAGCCGCACAGAAATTGGCGATCAGCTGGTCATCGAACGCTACGAAGCGAAGAAGAGCCCCAAACCCGAGCCGGTGGAAATTCCCGAAGTGCAGCTTGCTTCCAGTCGGCCGACGCCGGACCAGAAGGTGGAGAGCGGCAAACAGATGATCATGTAGGTGGCCGCCCAGCATTTTTGTTGGAGCCTTAGGGTTTGCCGGCTACGACCTTCTAACTCCGGTGCTAGAGCAGTGTTGCGCTCCGACTTGGACTATTTCTGTGTGATCTGTTTGCTCACCACGACGTTTGGATGGCCTGCAGACTGATGATTCGCCTCTCACCCGCACAGTTATTGACCCGATCCGCCTGTTCACGTAGGCTGTAACCACTAAATACAATCAGCAAATACAATCTTTGCCCTCCTCAACTACCCACAGCGCTGAAAAAGCATCTCTTCCGACCGCTTAGCGACATCCGCGGCCAAGGCATCGTGGAATATGTATTAATGCTCGCGTTGATCGCCTTTGCCGCCGTCGCTGCACAGAAGGCCTTTGCCTGCCGGGTGGAATGTGCCTTTGAGAACACGGCCAATCAGCTCGAGCATATCCTTGCGAAAGGTAAAAAGATTCCACCAGGCCAGGCAAAGAAATGTAGCAAGAAGTGTGATTGAGAGAACCCATTTCCAAACCTCGTCCCGCGGATTTTCTCCTATAGCTGCCTGCGCTCCCGCGACGAACGCGGCCGGAAGTGAGCGGATCTCGCTCCAACTCGCCGTGCGTTGCCGGTCGCATGCCGCCGAGTCCTTTGCCGGTAAAATTGGGCTGTTACAAAAGCTATTCCCTTCGCCAGGCTTACATTACCTTAGTACTCCTGCATCAGAACGGCTCTCGCTTTACACTGTTTTAACGGTCTGCAGGCATGTTGAAACACGGTGAAAGCATTCTGGCGCGTGTCAGCCAACAACTCTCGCAGCTTGAAAAACGCGATTGGGAGCTCTGGGGCATAGTTTTGCTCGCAGGGATTTTGGTGAGCACGACGCTGCTGGCGATCCTGTTCCGTGCTGCGTTTTTCGCGAACGACAGCATTCACTTCGAGCTGACGGTCTCGCGACCGCTAGCAAGCGGCCTTTTTGTGCTGCTTGCGCTGTTGAATACCTATCTAGTAAAGAAGCGCTTCGAAGTTCGCCGGCTTCGCGAGCAACTGATCTCAAGCACCCTGCAGGCTCAGGTTGTTGAACAGCAATCGTTCACAGACCCCCTGACTGAGATATATAACCGCCGCTCTTTGGACGAAATCGCGGGACGATTCATCAGCCATGCCAGACGGTCACACAAGCAACTCACCTTCTTGATGATTGACGCCAATAACTTCAAAGAAGTCAATACGCGCTTCGGCCATCTGACCGGTGATTTTGTGCTGGCCGAAATTGCAGGGGTCCTGAAGGCATCCATACGTGGCTGTGACGCGGTGATTCGATACGGCGGAGATGAGTTTCTGATCATTTTGGCGGACAGCACCGACAGCGGAGCGCAAATCGTAATTGACCGGATTAATGGGCGTCTCGCGGATTGGAATGATGCGGCCCCGCTTGAAAACTTCCGGGTGAGTGTGAGCGTCGGGGCTGCGGAATGGCACGATGGAGACACGCTGGACGAGATTCTTGATCGAGC
>Ga0209807_1001837_pt1 | contig 10178 bp, 6 predicted proteins | sample GraSoiAngelo_154_FD_186168 | JGI IMG/M metagenome (GOLD analysis project Ga0209807, IMG submission 186168) | Grasslands soil microbial communities from the Angelo Coastal Reserve, California, USA - 14_1009_13_20cm (SPAdes) (version 2) | ecosystem: Environmental > Terrestrial > Soil > Grasslands ... | reverse complement strand
ACGATTGCTTATCACGGCGGCGTTCGTTTGTCATCTGCTAGTCGCGCCTCGCTTAGTTACCAGCCAGTTGCTTTCCTCTTCAGAGTCGAATGCGTCACCGCCTCCACCGTCAGCTCCTTCGGCTATCAGGAGTGAAGAAGTTACCATTCGCGCAGTCGAGCAGGAAAAAGATGGTCCGATCTTTCATCTCCGCGGAAAGGCAGAAATTCATTACGGCACATATGTTCTCTACGCTGATTCGGCGGACTACAACTCCGACACCGCAGATGCAACTGTGGATGGCCACGTCGTGCTGGATGGGGGTCCCAATGATGAGCACGTCAAAGCTACTCACGGAACGTACAATACTCGCGCTGAGACTGGCCGTTTTGAGAACGTACACGGGACCGCGGGCATCCGCATTCGAGGACGCCATTCGATTCTGACCTCGCCCAACCCGTTCGCCTTCAGCGGAAAAATCGTCGAGAAGACCGGGCCGGATCATTACCGTGTCTACGATGGCACCATCACCACCTGCGAATTGCCCCATCCCAGATGGCAGTTCAACGCGCACAAACTTGTTGTGGAAGTTGGCGGCAACGCAAAAATTTATCACAGCACATTCCGCGTCATGGGCATTCCCATTCTTTATCTGCCGTTCGCCACCCACCCCATTGAACGATCGCCGCGCCAGAGTGGGTTTTTGGTTCCGAACATCGGCCGGTCGTCAATCAAAGGTACCGTGCTCGGCGAATCGGTGTATTGGGCGATCAATCGCAGTACAGACGCGACAGTGGGAACACAATATTTTTCCAAGCGCGGGTGGGCGCCACAAGGCGAGTTCCGCACTCAGCCAAGTGAAACATCGTTCCTGGACTTCAATTTTTATGGCGTACTGGACCGCGGTTTTGGTCATCCCAAAGTGGACCAAGGGGGCGAGGATATCAGGCTCAGCGGGGAGCGTAGATTCGCGGATAATTTCCGTGGCGTCGTCGACATCGATTACCTCAGCTCATTCATCTTTCGCCTCGCCTTCAATGACGTTTTTACTGAGGCCGTAAACTCGGAAGTAAAATCGCAGGCCTTTTTCTCCAATGCGACTCGCGGGTCTTTCTATAATGCCTCGGTCCGCCACTATCAGGATTTCGAGAATGACACCCCTCCCCTTGAAGTCGTAAAGATAATTCATGCTCCTAGCTTTGAAGTCTCGGCGGTAGACCGCCAACTCGGACGCTCTCCCTTTTACTGGTCCTACGGCGCTGCACTCGAAGGACTCTATCGCAGTGAGCCGGGATTCCATACCGCCCCGCTTGTCGGGCGGTTTGACGTGGCTCCAGCGTTGTCCCTTCCGCTGGAGTTCTCCGGCTGGTCGTTTCGCCCCGAGATATCCCTGCGCGATACCAGCTACACCGAGCATTTACTGCCAAGCAGCGGAGTTGGGGTGGCGAGAAGCAGCGCCATCAATCGCAAAGCCTTCGAGGGATCGCTGGAAATTCTCCCGCCACCAGCGGGCCGCATTTTTGGCCGTGAATTTCTCGGCCGAAAGTGGAAGCATGTGATTGAGCCACGCCTAAACTACCGCTATGTCACCGGTATAAGTAACTTTGCTGAGATTCTGCGTTTCGACGAGCGTGACATCCTCAGTGACACGAATGAGGTGGAGTACGCGCTGGTGAACCGCCTTTACGCGAAGCGTAGCTCAGGCCAGCAAGAAGATTGCGGCCCTGAAGGAATGCCGTCGCTGACTGTGGGGAGACCGGGAGCACGAAATCCGATTCCTTGGGAGCGGGGCGTACCACTGGGCAACCCCTGCCAGAGCATTCCTCGGGTTCGCGAAATCGTTACTTGGGAATTGGCTCAGAAATATTTTATCGACCCCACCTTCGGCGGCGCACTCCGCCTTGGCACGCGAAATGTTTTTACTTCCACAGCCGATTTTACGGGAATTGCATTCCTCACAGATTCTAGTCTTCGTCGCTTCTCGCCGCTGGTATCGCGGCTTCGGGTCCAACCGACTATCCGTACGGAAGCGACGTGGGCGGTCGATTACGATTTCAACAGCGAACGCGTTAATGCCAGCACCGCGTTTGTAAACTATCGATTTGGACTATTTACGATCGGCGGAGGCGATGCTTACCTGCGGGCGCCGGGGGAGGCGATCTCCTCTACACACAATGTCCAGGGCCAGGGCTTTAACCAATTCCGTCTTCTGTTCGGCTACGGTCACACTGGCAAGCGGGGCTTCAGCGGCGCCACCAACTTCGGATTTGATGAAAATTTAGGTGTTCTCCAGTACGCGGCAGGCCAGCTTGCATATAACTGGGACTGTTGCGGGGTGACCCTTGAATACCGCCGATTCTCTCTAGGCTCGGTGCGCAGCGAAAACCAGTTTCGCTTCACATTTGCATTGGCTAATGTTGGAGCATTTGGCAATCTACGGCGACAGGAGAGATTGTTCTAGGTGTTGATTCTCAGTCTGCGCGGAGGGCGGGAGCCGTTCTGCCTCAGCGTGGGCGCCGGAAACTGCGGAAGATCTGATTGCCGAAACCGGTATATTCGAAAGGTATTAACATATGGCAATGGATGCGGTTTCCCTAGCTTCGAAACAAGCCTCACTGAATGCGGGCCTGCACGCTCTCGGACGCACTCTGGTGGCGTACTCTGGCGGCGTGGATTCGGCCTTCCTGGCCTGGTCGGCCCATGAGGTACTCGGGAGTGGCATGCTGGCCGTGATCGCCGATTCTCCTAGCCTGGCCCGCACTCAACTTGCGGACGCGATGGCGTTTGCGGGCGAACACAACATTCCACTCAAAGTCATCGCCACTAGCGAACTCGACCGCCCCGAATACTCGCGCAACGATGCTTCGCGATGTTTTTTCTGTAAGGATGAACTCTTCACCGTGATGGAAGAGTTCCGCCGCGAGCATGGCTTCGAGTCTATTGCCTATGGAGTGAACGTAGACGACCAGGGTGATTTCCGCCCTGGTCAATTCGCCGCTAAACAGCACAGAATTGCTGCGCCGCTGCGCGATGCAGGGTTGACCAAACAGGATATCCGCGACCTCGCCCGCGCTGCCGGACTGCGCATCTGGGACAAACCTGCAGCCGCCTGCCTGTCTTCTCGCATCGAATACGGCCGGCCGGTAACGCGAGAAGCTCTCAGCGTCGTCGAGCAGGGCGAAGGCGCACTTCGTGCCCTCGGTTTCCGCCAGTTTCGGGTCCGGCATCATGGCGAGATCGTCCGCATCGAGATCGCGCGGGAGGAGCTACCACAAGCTCTGGATTCTGGAATGGCTGCTAAATTCACCGCTATCTTTAAAGCCCTCGGCTTCAAGTTCGTCACCCTTGATCTGGAGGGTTTCCGCTCCGGGTCCATGAATTCATTGCTCTCGCCTGAGGAACTAGCCCGTAAAATCGGTTGATCTCTACCGCCAAATTGGCAAAATCGGCAGTTTGCCAATTGAAGCTTGGCAACGGCAAATCAGCAATCCCCGGCCGCCTATCTCGCCTAGTAACTGTGAGATAATTAGTTGTTAATCCCCATGTACAGGCGGTTTCTAGTGATGTTTTTGCGGCGCTCTATTGTCGTGTTCGTCCTTATCTGCCTGGGCTGCTCGGCTCAGTCCGTCCCCCCGGATGTTGCCCAGCGCATTGAACGGCAGGTGCGTTCCTTCTACAGCGTCCCGGGAGGCGTGAAGATCAGCCTGAGCCCGCTGAAGCCCAGCGAATTTCCCAACTACGACGCTCTGACCATTACATTCGAGGGCGATAAAAAGCAAAACTATGATTTCCTGCTTTCTAAAGACTGTAAAACGCTGATGCGCATGGCCAAGATTGATCTCACCAAGGATCCATATGCCGAGCTGATGAAGAAAATTGATGTCGCTGGGCGGCCAACACGTGGCAACAAAGACGCAAAAGTGGTCGCGATAAACTATGACGATTTCGAATGCCCCTACTGTTCGCGCATGCACCAGACCCTGTTTCCTCAGCTGCTGAAGGAATATGGAGATCGTGTAGCCTTCATTTACAAGGATTTTCCGCTCGCGGAAATTCATCCTTGGGCCATACATGCCGCAGTGGATGCCAACTGCTTGTCGTCGCAGAACAACGATGCGTATTGGGATTTCGCCGACTACATCCACTCCAATCAGACCGAAGTTAATTCTGAGAAAAGCCGCGATGGCCAGTTCGGGGCCCTGGATCGCCTGGCGATGGTGCAAGGCCAGAAGCACAGTGTTGATGGAGCAAAGCTTCAGTCCTGCATGAAAGCGCAGAAGGATGACGCGGTCAAAGCCTCAGTAAAAGAAGGCTCCACGCTGGGGGTCGAGGCCACACCCACCATGTTTGTGAACGGAGAAAAGATAGACGGCGCCATGCCGATCAGCGACATTCGCGCCGTGTTGGATCGCGCTTTGCAGCAGGCTGGCGTGGCGCCCCCGATGCACGCCGCCACTGCAGCTTCCACTCCGTCGCAGCCGGCAAGCAAATAGTTCAATATTTTGACGGATATCCTGACGTGCCGCGTCCTGGGGAGGGTTTGATTGAACGGAAATTCCAGAGTTCATCTGAGTCTTGTATTGCTCGCCGGATTAATTGCCGCCGCAGTTGCATGCAGTTCCAAACAGGTCGGCAGCGATGTTGCTGCCTCAGTCGATGGCCGCAATATTTACCTTGCCGAACTGGAAAAGTATTATCAAAATCAGACCTCTGGCTCTGAACAGCAACCAACGGGAGAACAAGCCACCAGCCTTCGTCTCAGCATTCTTCGCGAGCTAATCGATAACCAAATCCTAATGCGGCGAGCGGAGAAACTCGGGCTTCTCGCCACCGATGAAGAAGTCAGCCGCAAGCTGAACGATCTGAAGTCGCCTTATAGCAAGCAGGAGTTTGAGGCCCGGCTCAAGGAAAAGAAAATCAGCGAGGATGACTTCAAGCGCGACCTGCGTCGCTCGCTTACCGTCGACAAAGTTTTGAATAAGGAAATCTCTTCGAAGATCAACGTCTCCGATCAGGATATTGCCAACTACTACAACGCTCATAAATCGGAGTTCAACCTCATCGAGCCGCAGTATCACTTGGCCCAGATCTTCGTCACCACCGCTCCGGGTCCGCAAGTACACAATCTGAAGAACGATAAGGCGCAGAACGAAGCGGAGGCCCGAAAGAAAATTCAGACCCTCGCCAATCGCCTCGATAGCGGCGACGATTTTGGGACTTTAGCTATGAATTACTCCGAAGATCCAGAGACGTCGGCCAATGGCGGTGATTTGGGGTTCACACCGGAGTCAGCGCTGCGCAACACCGATCCGACCACACGTGAATTGGTCACGAAGCTCAAGCCCGGCCAGTACAGCCCTATCATCACTGTCGCTAATCCTATGACCAAACAACTGGTGGGCTTCCGCATTGTTAAAGTTCTTTCCAAGGAGCCCGCCGGGCAGCGCGAGCTGGCCGATCCTCGGGTCAAGATAGCTATTCGTTCGCAGCTTCAGGAGCGCCGCGAGCAGCTTCTTAAAGCGGTATATTACGAAGTACTTCGCGATCAGGCGAGAGTAGAAAACTATTACTCACAGAAAGTTCTGGACAGCAACGGCACAGCTCAGTGAAAGAATCTGCTCGGGCTCGAGTCATTCCACAATCGCCAGCACGTCTCCGGCATTCACACTGGCGCCCTCAGCGGCCGCAAGTTTCTGCACAATCCCTTTCTTGGGCGATTTGATCTCATTTTGCATTTTCATGGCTTCAACAACCACAACGCCCTGACCGGCTTCGACCTGGTCTTTTTCGTTCACGAGCAGACGGACTACTTTTCCCGGCATCGGCGCCGTCAATTTACTCGAGCCTTCAGCCGTGCCAGTACCATCTCTACGGTTGCGCAAAGAGCGCGGATCGCGCAATTCGGCTGAATAGCGCTGATTGCCAACCCAGAGATGAAACTCGGCTGCTACAATTTCGCGCTTGACTTCGTGACTTTTGTTCTCAATCAATAGAGACATAACGCCGGGGCGAATGATTGCGGCGTTGACTTGAATTGTGCGGCCATTCAGACGGCAATCCCAGCCCGTAGTCGTCGGCTCTAGTTCGAGCCGGTAATTCGTACCCTCGATGCTGACGTCGTAGATCATGAATTTAAGATCCGCCAGTTGCACTACTTCGGACCGAAGCGCCTGCGTTACTGCCGCAACGCTTCGATGCGAGAGGCTCGTTTCCAAGTCGATGCCGCACGCGGTCCGGCTGCGGGGCTTTCATGGGCGATGCCGTTTCGCATCGGCTGAGCTGAATCCAGTGCTGCAAAAATGCCTGCCGCAATTGCCGCGACATCGGCGGCCTGATCTCCACGGCTGACGCGGTTTGTTCGCAGCAGACGATCCAGGTACCCTGTGTCCAGATTGGCAGCTTGAAAATCCTGATCGCTCAGAATGCGGCGGAACAGAGGAATGTTTGTTTTGATGCCGCCCACAAGATACTCATCTAACCCCCGCACGAGCCGCGAAATCGCCTGATCCCGATCGGTCCCATAGCCAATCAGTTTTGCTAACAAAGGGTCATAATCAATCGGCACGGTCCAGCCTTCATATATGCCGCTATCGCACCGAATCCCTGGCCCGTCGGGCGTCAGTAGAAGCGTAATTTTGCCCGGACTGGGAAAATAATTGTTGTCCGGATCTTCGGCGTAGATCCGGCACTCAATTGCGTGCCCGCGAATGTTCACCTCTTCCTGTGCAAAGCGCAACCTGTCTCCCGCGGCAATGCGAATTTGCAGATGCACGAGGTCCAATCCGGTAACCAACTCCGTTACCGGATGTTCCACTTGCAAGCGCGTGTTCATCTCAAGAAAATAAAAATTCCGGTCGCGATCAACCAGGAACTCCACAGTTCCGGCATTCGTATATCCCGCCGCTTTGGCCACGCGAATGGCAACTTCGCCCATACGCCGCCGCATTGCCGCATCAACAATCGGCGATGGCGCCTCCTCCATAACCTTCTGGTGCCGCCGCTGGATCGAACACTCGCGCTCTCCGAGATAAACAGTGTTCCCATGCTCATCGGCCAGCACTTGCATCTCGATGTGGCGGGGACTCACAATCGCTTTTTCGATGTAAACCTCGCTATCGCCAAATGACCGCTGCGCCTCACTCTTCGCCGATTCGAGCGCAGTTCTTAGCTCGTCACGCGAGCGCACAAGGCGCATACCCTTGCCGCCTCCGCCTGCCGCAGCCTTGAGCATTATCGGATAATCGATCTCCTTTGCGACTTGCTCCGCCTGTTCGAATGACTCGAGACCGCGTGATGTGCCCGGCACAAACGGGATTCCGGCCTTCTCCATTTGTTGGCGCGCTCTTGTCTTCGATCCCATCAACTCCATCGCCGCTGCAGTTGGTCCAATGAATTTCACTCCAGCCTCGGAACAGGCGCGGGCGAATTTTGCATTTTCGGAACGAAAACCGTAGCCGGGGTGAATCGCATCCGCGCCGCTGCGTTCGGCGACATCGACGATCTTTTCAATGTTCAAATACGATTCTGAAGCAGCCGCGGCGCCGATGCGATGCGCCTCATCAGCCTTCAAAACGTGCAACGACGCCCGATCCACATCCGAATACACGGCCACCGCTGTGATGCCCAGTTCATGGCAGGCGCGAATCACGCGCACGGCAATTTCTCCGCGATTTGCGATCAGTACCTTCTTGAACATAAATGAGCGGCGCTAGTCGCCTCGTGCTGCTTATGGCCTCAGTGATGATGTGCTTCGTGAATGCATAATCGCGCTAAGGGTATTTAATTCTAGTCCACCCCGCTCGGGAACTGGCATGCAGGCCGGGGCCGGGGTACTATAACGGTTTCCTATGCAACCTTTTCCCGCGGCTGTGGCCCCGGAGAGAACGGCTAAATCACGCATCGGTTTGCTCCCGATCTCTCTGCTCACAGCGGGATTCTTAATCCGCGCCACTTGGGCTTGCTCAGTATTCTTGAACGCCGATGAGGCCATGCACTACGTTCTTTCGCAGCAACCGTCGTTCGCACTGACCTATCAAGCGACTCTGAGCACGGCGCATCCACCATTGTTCATACTCCTCCTCCATTATTGGAGCCGGCTGGGGACCTCGGAATTCGCTCTGCGATTGCCTTCGTTGCTCGCCGGCACTGCCTTTTGCTGGATCCTGTTTCTTTGGCTAAAGCGGATCGCGGATAACACGACAGCGCTCATCGGGCTCAGTCTCGCGCTATTTTCGCCTGCTCTTATTTATCTCTCAGCAGAGCTCCGCCAGTATTCCCTGCTGCTCTTTTTCTGCGCAGCGAGCCTCTACTGGCTTGATCGCGCTATCGCTGATGAGTCGGGAGGCGCGATGTTCTTGTCGCTGTTCTCGATGTATCTGGCTCTGCTCACGCACTATTCATCGCTGATCTTTGCGCTTGCGCTGGGTTTGTATGCCCTATTGCGGCTGCGTTCGGCCAAAGTATGCGGAAGGATATACACCATCTGGGGAGTGGGCCAAGTTGTAGCGTTTGCATTGGTGGCCTTCCTGTTGAAGACTCATGTTGTGAACAAACGCCGCTTGGCTCACAATCTTGCTGATTCTTACCTTCGCGGCTCGGTTTTTCATCGAGGTGAGGATCACATTGTGCCGTTCGTCCTACGGGCAAATGTCAGGGTCTTCCATTTCTTGTTCAGCCAGGGCGCGATCAGTGTCGTGGCGCTGCTGCTGTTCATCGCGGGCGTGGTCATCCTCTTAAGAGAAAAAAAGGCGGCGGATCGTCGCAAGCCCAGTTCGCGGGAACTTGGATTTCTGTTGCTTGCGCCATTCATCATCAATTGCGCACTGGCACTGGGCGGCGCTTACCCTTATGGCGGAACACGGCATAACTCCTATCTCGCCCTCTTTGCCATGCCTGGAGTCGCCATAGCCCTGGCTCACTGGCGCAGCCCTAGAAGCTGGGTGAAACCGCTTGCCATTATCCTGGCGCTTGCCCTCTGCAACTTGCTTGTGGTCCCGGCGGGAGCCTACATCCAGCCCAAAAATCAAAGAAGGCGCCTCATGCTGCAGGCTGTGGACTGGATGCACCGGTCCCTGCCGGCCAATGCGATCATCTTCACCGATCTTGAAGGCGCGCTTCTGCTTAGCTTCTACTACTGCCACAGCAGTGTCGTGCAGCTTTACGGGCAGGTCGCCGCTTTCAAGGAATCGCCATGCAGCGGAGCTCGGGTCATCGCGATTCATCCCAGACAATGGATTTTTCGGGCCGAAAACTTTCCGGCCGACCTGCAGAATATGGAGCAAACGTTTGGGTTGAGTCCTAGCACGCCAATATGGGTGTTCCAGGCGGGCTTCGTCGTCGATAAGGAACCTGACTTCCGCGCGACCCTTCGCGGCTACGGCTGTGCTGCGCCACAGAGTTTCGGAGCGAATATTCTGATCTGTCGAATCGCCTTGAACCCATTTAAGGTCGACGCTACTTCTTCGCCGCGGATCAACGCGGATTAACACGGATTTCTTTTTCAAGATAATTGATCTGCATAGTGCCGCGTAGATCCGCGCAAAGGAAATTGTCTTCCACAGAATCTAACTGCAATAGATCAGACCGCACAAGATTTCCGCTGAACAAAGAAAGCCTCGCAGGGCGAGGCTTTGCAGCTGAAAAATTCAGGTTTACTGGCTGGGCTGCATGGTGATGCCCTGAGCTCCCGGCTGTTTCTCTGCCTTGGCTTTCTTGGCGGCCATTGTCTTGTCTACCCATTCATCAGCTGTTTTCAGATCGGCAGCCCGGGCAGCGGCGTCATCGCAGTCGAGGTCAGCCTTCTCACGATAGAGCAGGTTCATGTAGGCCATCGCGTCATCGTACTCGGCGCGGAGTTGCAAAGCCTTGTTAAGATTGTCGATTCCGTCCTGAATTGCGTTCCAGTTCTTTGATTTCAAGCTAGCGCAAACTTTCTTATCCTTTAGAGGCTCCTCAGGCTTAAGGCCAAGCTTGGCGCGCTCTTCCATGCGCGGCTGATAGGATTGCGTCCAGTCGATCACCCCGATCGAGTAGTACACCTCGGGATCGTTTCGATCGAGGTCCGCAGCAATGTGGTAGTACTTCTTGGCATCCTCAAACTTTTTCATTTGCAAATACAGATAGGCGATCCCCTTGACGCTGTTGATCTTCTGTTCCTTTCCAGGGTTTGCATCAATGACGTGTTTATATTCTTCAATGGC
>Ga0209807_1001833_pt1 | contig 10195 bp, 10 predicted proteins | sample GraSoiAngelo_154_FD_186168 | JGI IMG/M metagenome (GOLD analysis project Ga0209807, IMG submission 186168) | Grasslands soil microbial communities from the Angelo Coastal Reserve, California, USA - 14_1009_13_20cm (SPAdes) (version 2) | ecosystem: Environmental > Terrestrial > Soil > Grasslands ... | reverse complement strand
GCGCACAGCCAGGACACCGCGGGTCCGTTGACCCGGACGGTGCGCGATGCGGCAATCCTCCTTAACGTGCTCGCCGGACCCGATCCGCGCGACCCCGCAACCTTGCCGCTGAAGCGCCCGCCGGATTACACGAAGTTCCTCGACGAGAACGGGCTGAAGGGCGCGCGCATCGGCGTGCCGAGCGATCCCTCCGATCCCGCCAACGATTTCTATTACCGCTCGATCAGCCCGCGCGCGCACGCGGTCATCGGCGAGGTCATCGCGACATTGGAGGCGCAGGGCGCGACGATCGTGCGCGCCAACATCCCGACCGAGGGCTGGATCGGCGGCCCCGGCACCGAGATGGCGATCCTCAACCGCAACCCGGAGAGCCGCACGAAATACGAGCCGGCGCGCCGCTCGGTCGTCTTCGTCTACGAGCTGAAGCACGACCTCAACACCTATCTGCGCGACTGGTTGACCGGTACGCAGATGCACACAATGGCCGACATCATCGCGTTCAACGCGGCGCATGCCGAGAAGGCCTTGCGCTTCGGCCAGGACATCTTTGTGGCCGCCGAGGCGACGCGCGGCGACCTCTCGGAGCTGGAATACAAATCGGCCCGCGCGATGGATCTGCGCGCCAGCCGCGCACTCGGTCTCGACATTTACATGGACAAATACCGGCTCGACGCGGTGCTGTTTCCCGGCGTTGCCGGTGCGGCGATCGCGGCGAAAGCCGGCTATCCGAGCGTGCAGGTGCCGGCCGGCTTTCTCCGCGGCAACGAGATGCCGGAATATCCGCTGGGCGCCACCTTCACCGGCCGCGCCTGGAGCGAGCCCACATTGCTGCGCATCGCCTATGCCTTCGAGCGGGCGACTAAGGCGCGGCAGATGCCGCCCGGCGTGCCGCCGCTCGACGAGGGCTGTGCCCGCTGATCAGGCCTTGGATTTGCCTTATTTCGCCGAAAGATCAACTTGGTGCCGCCGCAAACCTCCTGTATCAGGATCGCGCCGGTGCGCAGCCCGAGGGGGGAAGCGGGTCAGTGAACGGGTTCTTCAGGAAGGTCGCGCGTTTCGCGGTCAGCAAGATGGCCGCCTTTTGCTATGCCGTCGCGGTCGGCGTCGCCGGCAATCTCGTGTTCAATTACGTGCAGACGCACCAAGCCGCGCCGAGCATCGCGGCGCTTCCTCACGAGGCGCCCGCGCCTGCGGAAAAATCGCCGACCGTCGTGCCAGCCGCCACGCCCTCTGTCATGCCGGCCGCCGCGATGATCGCGAAGCCGCCTGCGGCGGCGCCCGATCGCGCGGCAAAACCGGCGACCGTTTCGGCCCCTGTCGCGCCCCCCGTCGCGCCCTTGCCCGACCCGTCGGCGAATCTCGGCCTGCCGAGCGCGGCCGCGCTGAGCGCGCCGCCGCTGAAACCCGCTGCATTGCCGAACCCCGCGGCGGCCGCGATTGCGACGCCCGATCGAGCAAGGCCTCCGGCCGAAGCGGCTGCCGCCGCCGAGGGCAACGCGAAACCGGCGGCGGCCGCGGCATTGCCGCCCCTCGGTCCGGCGATCGAGGTTGCGTCCCCACCGGGAGCGCCCGCTGCCCCGAGTACACCGATCGCGCTGTTGCCCGACCCCAAGCCAGCATCGCCCGAAGCTGCCGACAAGCCGCCGCCCATCAAGCCCGGCCCGGGCAGCGGCGGCCTCTACTGAGCCGCGCCCCCGCCGCATGACCGATCCGAAAGAGTTGGCGCGCGGTTATCGCGAGAAGGCGGCGCGCTGCCGCCGTTTGGCGCGCCAGACCACCGACAAAACGGTCGCCAAAAACCTGCTCGAATTGGCGCGCGAGTTCGACGAACAGGCCGCCGAATTAGAAAAGAGCGCGGCGCGAAACTTGCCGTGACGCTCGCCTGTTTGTATAGGCACTATGCGAGAAACTATCGATTTTCTGCGCAGAAGTGCAGAGGAACTAAGGGACTTGGCCGAATCGGCCCCCGATATTTCCGACCATCTGCGACGACTGGCCGATGAGCTCGACGCAACTGCGAGCGACTTGGAACAGCGTGGCAATGCGCCGCGCGGATAGTTAGCGCAGGCTGGACGCATCCCGCTCAGGAATTGGGCTTGCGGCCGACCGCGGCGTGCAGCGGATGCGCCATCATCAACAGCCCGTCCGCTTCGGCTTTGTCGCGGGCCGCGCGCCAGATCGTCAGCTCCTCTCGATCGAGCAACGAGAGGACGTGGTCCTCGCGGTAACGCCAGATCGGCCCATCCGGCCGGTCGAGCGTGACGAGCGTCGGGAAGCAGGTGAGGTCTTCGAGCCCCGCTCGCCGCATGCGCCGGTAGAGGCTGGCATCGGCGACGCCCTTTGCGGCCACCGATTGCGGCGGCGGCGTCACCTTGCGGCGGATCGGCTCAGGCAGGTCGAAGTTCCACCATTGCGGCAGGTCGACGGCGCGCACGACGATGCCGATGCGGCCGCCGGGCCGCACGACGCGGATCATCTCGGCGATCGCCCGGTCGGCGTCGCATTCCTCGAGCACGGTCACGGAGAACACGGCGTCGAAGGAATGGTCCGGGAACGGCACGGCCTCGGCATTGCCAGGGAGAAACCGGATCATCCCGGCCACCCCGTCCTCGGCTGCGAGCGCCTCCGCCTCGCGCAGCCAGAACGGGTTGACATCGATCGCGGTGATCGGATTGGCGCCGCGTAGACGTTGCGCCAGCAGCCGGTCAAGCGAGCCGGCGCCGCAGCCGATATCGAGGATCGCTTCGCCCGGCTTGGGTGCGACCAGGTCGATCAGCGTGCGGAACATCGCGCGATAGGTGGGCATGCTGGCACGGTCTTCGAGCGCCGCGATGCCGCCGAGATGCCGCCCGCCCAACGTCACGACGGTGAAATGCCGCGCCAGCTCCGGGATGACCGGCGCCCATTGCGACGGCGCGAGAAAGAACGGCAGCAGCAACAATGCCGGGCCGCTGCCCTCGATCTTGTACGAGATGCCGGCATGGCTCCCTTCGGCGGTCGCCGCTCGCGGCTTCTCGGCGGTGTATCGCAGCAAAAAGCTGGTCATCGCGGCTGCGATCTCGGCGCTGCGGTCGGCGCCAACATCCGACCAGCCCAACGCCTCGTAGCTGTCGAGCACGGTGCGCTCGGCGCCGGGGAGCCGGTCGGCGGCACGCAGGCACACCTCAAAAGTCGGGCCGTATTCGCCGGAGATCATCAGCACGCGCTCGGCGAGCGCCGCGAACGGCGCAGGATCGAGCCGCACCGGCGTACACAGCACGATCCCGCCGAGCCGTTCGGCATGTTGCCTGGTAAGGCCGGCGATATCGGCCGGGATTTGCGTTGCGACATGCGCCTTGCCGATCCCGAGATGATCGAGCAGCGCCAAAAGGCGCTCGGCGGCGGTCATGTTTCCGCTCACGCGACTACCCCATCGGCGCGCAACGCGGCGATCTCCTCGTCGGAATAGCCGTATTCGCGCAACACCTCATCGCTGTTCTGGCCGACCCCGGGGGCCCGACGCGGCGGCACCTTTTCCTGCCCGGCGAGGAAGAAGGGGCTGTCGATCGTCCACAGCTGCGGGTCATCGGCATAGGGCTTCAAGAAACCGGCAGCCAGCACCTGCTCGTCATGGCGAATATCGTCGACCCGGCCGACCACACCAAAGATCAGCCCGGCCTCGTCGAGCTTCTTGCGCCAGTAAGCGAGCTCGTGCTCCGCGAACAGTTTGTCGAGGATCGTCACCAATTCACGCGCGTGCTTGTCGCGGCTGGCATTGGTCGCGAAACGCTCAGCCTCGAGCACCGGGGCGTCGAAGCAGGTCTTGAACTTCTCCCAACGCCATTCGTCGGCGGCGATCGACAGCAGGAGCCAGCGGCCGTCGCGGCATTGATAATGGACGCGCAGCGCGGAGAGCGCCTCGTGGCGGGGCGGCTGCGGCCGCACCTCGTCACCGCACAATGCCGCCTGCACGGAGCACGCATTGGCCCACAACCCGTTCGCCAACAGCGAGGATCCGACGTAATTGCCCTTGCCGGTCTTCTCGCGCTGATAGAGGGCGGTGACGATCGCGCCATAGGTGCCCATCGCGGAGGGGTGGTCGCCCATGCCGGGCAGCGAGCGCGCCGGGTTCACCTCTTCGCCAGCGCGCACCAAGTCCATGAGGCCGGTGCGCGCCCACCACGCGGTCGCGTCGAAGCCGGGCTTGTTTGCCTCGGGGCCGGTCTCGCCATAGCCGGTGAACGAGGCGTAAATCAGCCCCTCGTTCAAATGCTTGAGGTCGTCGTATGTGATGCCGAGCCGTCCACGCGCCGGCGGCGGGTAGTTGGTGATGAAGACGTCGGCCTCCTTGACCAGCCGATAGAGCACAGCGCGGCCAGCCGCGGTGCGCAGATCGAGCGCGAGGCTCCTCTTGTTTCGCGTGTCGAACAGGAAACCTGGGTTGAGCGGGTTCCTTGGGTTCGGGACCGCGCGCCGGCGATACGGATCGCCCATCCCGGGCGGCTCGATCTTCACGACCTCGGCGCCGAAATCCGACATGATTGTCGCCGCCGCCGGCCCGGCGATAAAGCTCGCGCAATCGATGACCTTGAGCCCGTCGAAAATGCGTTCCGTCACCTGCAAATTCCTTTTGCTTCAAACCGCGAGGCGGTAGGCGTCGCCGTCGCGCAGAATACGGCCGGCGGTCGCGCCGGCGAAATGCGTGCCGATCACCAGCACCGGGCGCTCGGAGAGTTCTTTCAGCATTCGGTCGCGGGTCCGGTGCGCCGCCTCCGGGTCGGTGTCGGCGGTCGACGACCATTCCGGATGCGCGATCTGGCAGGGATGGTGGATGAAATCGCCGGTGATCAGCGCTTCCTCGCCCTCGGACCGGATCAGTACGCTGGCATGCCCCGGCGTGTGGCCGATCGTCGGCACGAGGCTGATCTCATCGCACACCCGGTGATCGGCCTCGACGAGGTCGACGAGCCCGGCATCCTGCACCGGCTTCACGGAGTCGGCGAAAATCGCCGCCATGTCGTCGCGCTCGTGCTGGCTCTGCCAGTGATCGAACTCGACCCGCCCCATCAGATAGCGCGCCCGCGGAAACGTCGGGACCCATTTGCCCTCGACCAGCATCGTGTTCCAGCCGACATGATCGACATGGAGGTGCGTGCACAGCACGGCGTCGATCGACTCGCGCGGATAACCGGCGGCGGCGAGGTCGGCGAGAAACGGCCCCTGCAGATTGTTCCAGGTCGGGATGCGCCGGCCCTGCTTGTCGTTGCCGAGACAGGTATCGACGACGATGCGCCGGTCCGGGGTTTCGACGACGAGCGCGTGGATGCTCATCTTGAGGCGGCCGCGTTCATCGGCGAAATGCGGCTGCATCCATTCGATCGGCAGGATCTCCTCATAGGTCGCCTGCGGCAGGATAAAGCGGCTGCCGCCGGTGACTTCCAATTCGACAATCTTTGTCACGGTGACCTTGCCGATCCGCCATTTCTGCATCGCGCCGCTCCTCGCCCGTTGCTCCTTGAACCTTAGCCGGGCCGCCTCGGCCGACGCCAGAACTCATGCTTCTGAATCTCCCCTCACACGGCGGTGGGCGCTGCGGCGCAAATAAACAACACTAGTGTTGACTATCAACAAATCCATTGAGTATGTTGATCGCGTGGTCGCAGTGGAACCCATTGATGCGAGCGAAGCACCCGAAGAAGCGCGGCTGGACCGCGTCTTCGCCGCGCTGGCCGATCCGGTGCGGCGCGCGGTGCTGGCGCGGCTCGACGGCCAGGATCTGCTCGTCTCGGAATTGGCCGCGCCGTTCGATATCTCGCTGCAGGCCGTGTCGCGCCACATCCAGGTCCTGGTCCGGGCCGGCCTCGTCACGCAGGAGCGCACCGGCCGGATCAGCCGCTGCCGGCTCGAAGCCGGGCCGATCTTCGAGGCCGCGCTGTGGCTCAATCGCTACAGCAAATATTGGCAGGCGCAGTTCGACACGCTCGCCGCCTGGCTCGATCACATTGCAACAACAGAGGACGGGGCCGATGCTTTACCGCGAGGTCAGCGAAAAGCTGGCGGCATATCGCCGCGACATCGCCGCGCTACGCGAAAAAATGCGGACATTGCAAAGCGAGGTCGAGCCGCAAGAAGTCGAAAACTACCGCTTCGCAACGGCTGACGGCCCGGTACGCCTGTCGGAATTGTTCGGCGGCAAGGAGCACCTGTTTGTCATCCACAATATGGGCAAGACATGCCCCGCCTGCACGATGTGGGCCGACGGGTTCAACGGCGTGTTGCCGCATCTCGAAAACCGCGCCGCGTTTGTCGTGTCGTCGCCCGATGACCCGGAGACGCAGCGCGCCTTCGCCGCGTCGCGCGGCTGGCATTTCCGCATGGTGTCGCATCAGGGTACGAGCTTCGCCGCCGATATGGGCTATCGCGGCGCTGAGGGTTGGCTGCCGGGCGTCTCGGTGTTCCGCCGCGTCGGCGAGCGGATCTACCGCGTATCCGACACGTCGTTCGACGAGGGCGACGATTTCTGCACGGTTTATCACCTGTTCGATCTGCTGCCCGACGGCGCTGCCGGCTGGCGTCCCAAATTCAATTACGACTGAGGCGAGGTTTCCGATGACGAAACACATGACCGGGACACGTGAAGAGTGGTTGGCAGCGCGGCGAGCGCTGCTCGAAGAAGAGAAGGAGCTAACGCGGCGCAGCGACGAGCTGAGGCGGCGCCGGCAGGAATTGCCCTGGGTCCGGATCGACAAGGAGTATCGGTTCGACACCGATGAAGGGAGCGCCTCGCTGGCAGATCTCTTTCGCGGGCGCTCACAGCTCCTCGTCTACCATTTCATGTTTGGGCCTGATTACACCGCTGGCTGCCCGTCCTGCTCGGCGATCGCGGACGGCTTCAACGGATTTGTTGTGCACCTGGCCAACCATGACGTGATGCTCTGGGCGGTGTCGCGGGCGCCGCTCGCGAAGCTACAGGCATACAAGCGGCGGATGGGCTGGAATTTTCCCTGGGCGTCCTCGCTCGGCAGCGACTTCAACTTCGACTTCAACGTCTCGGTCAGCGAGGAGCAACAGCGCGAGGGGACCGTCGAATACAACTACCGGCCCAGCAGCCCCGCGGCGAATGTGAAGCCGGACGCCGGGCGCGAGGGGCCAGCTAAGGGCGCTGCGATGACAGGCACCGACGTTCCCACCTACGCACGGGAGCGGCCGGGCATGAGCGCGTTCATGCTCGAGGACGGCATCGTCTATCACACCTATTCCACCTATGCGCGCGGACTGGACGGGCTTTGGGGCATGTACCAGTGGCTAGACCGCGCCCCGAAGGGACGCAACGAGGCCGGCGGGTACTGGTTACGCCATCGCGACAAATATGGTGATAACATCGGCGCGTGACGGCAGCAGCACCTGACATCACCGCCCTTCGCGAGTGGCTCATCAACGGCGCGCCTTCCGCCAAGACACCCGATGCGGTCCTCACCGAAATGTGCGAAGGACTGCTCGCAATCGGTATTCCGCTCTGGCACGTGGCGCTCTTCGTGCGCACCTTGCATCCGCAGATCCTGGGCCGCCGCATCCAGTGGCGACAGGGTGCCGGCGTGACATTCGGCGAGGCGTCCTACGGCATCTTCGATACCGCCGCGTTTCGCGGCAGCCCGGTCGCGGTCGTCTATCGCGAGGGCCGGCCGCTCCGGTTCCGGTTGGACAGCCCCGAAGCGCGCGCCTTTCCGCAGCTCGATGAATTGCGCGCCGAAGGCGGCACCGAATACGTCGCGGTGCCGATCAAGTTCAGCAATGGCGAGGTGCATGTCGGGACCTGGGCGACGCGTCATCCCGGCGGTTTCACCGATGCTCACCGCGCGGCGCTCGAAACGCTGATCGCGCCGCTCGCCCGAGTCACCGAAAATTATGCGTTGCGCCGCACCGCGACCAATCTCCTCGATACCTATGTCGGCAGAGACGCCGGTGCGCGCATCCTGGCGGGCAGCATCCGGCGCGGCTTCAGCGAGACGATCCGCGCCGCGATCTGGCTCTCGGACATGCGCGGGTTCACCGAGCTGGCCGACCGCATGCCGCCCGCGGAGCTGATCGAATTGCTGAACCGCTATTTCGATTGCCAGATCCCCGCGATTGCGAAGCATGGCGGGGAGGTCCTCAAATTCATGGGCGACGGCCTCCTGGCGATTTTCCCGCTGGCCGCCGCTGCCGATCCTCGGGACGTCTGCAGGGCTGCGCTCGCCGCGGCGGCGGAGGTGCGGGACGCCGTCGCCGCGCTGTCCGACTGGCCGTCAGCCGGCCCGCGCTACGGTGTCGCGCTGCATATCGGCGAATTGCTTTATGGCAATATCGGCGCCGCCAACCGGCTCGACTTTACCTGCATCGGGCCGGCGGTAAACCTGGCCGCTCGCCTGGAAGAGGTGGCCAGCCAATTGCGCCGCACGACCGTGTTCTCTGCCGAGTTCGCTGCACATTGCGGCGGGGTCGTGCCGCTCGGCGACTTCGCCTTGGCCGGGTTTCGCGAGCCACAGCCGGTTTACGGCCTCGCCGACGAGCCGGCCTGATCGAGCCGCTTCGGGCGTTCTGGACCCTCCCGGTCCGTGGCGCTAGCATTCGCCGGTCAAAGGGAGGAGCCCCCATGAAAGCCGCCGTCCTGCACGCGCCGCACCAGCCGCTGACGATCGAGGACGTCTCGCTGACCAAGCCGAAGGGCCGCGAGGTCTTGCTGCGCACCGCCTATGCCGGGCTCTGCCACAGCGACCTGCACTTTATCGAGGGGCTCTACCCGCACCCGACGCCCTGCGTTCTCGGGCATGAATCGGCCGGAGTGGTCGAGGCGGTCGGTGACGGCGTGACCTACGTCAAGCCGGGCGACCACGTCATCACCTGCCTATCGGTCTTCTGCGGCACTTGTTCGCAATGCGTCACCGGCCACCCGAACCTTTGCGAGAACACCGATGTGAAGATGCTGCCTGGCGTGTCGCGCCGCATGACGTGGAAGGGCGGCGAATTGATGAACCAGTTTCTGAACCTGTCCTCCTTCGGCGAGCAGATGCTGGTGCACGAGAACTCGATGGTGAAGATCGACGACGACATCCCGCTCGATCGCGGCGCGCTCGTTGGCTGCGGCGTGATGACTGGCGTGGGCGCGGTGTTCAACGCCGCCAAGGTCGAGCCCGGCGCGACGGTCGCGGTCATCGGCTGCGGCGGCGTCGGCCTCTCGGCGGTCAATGGCGCGGCGCTCGCCGGCGCCGAGCGCATCATCGCGATCGACCGCGTCTCCTCGAAGCTCGACCTCGCGCGCGAGCTCGGCGCCACCGACACGATCAACGCCAGCAACCTCGACCCGGTCGAGGCGGTGCGCGAGCTGACCAAGGGCGGCGTGCATTATTCCTTCGAGGCGCTCGGCACGAAGGATACCGCCGAGCAATCCTTCCGCATGCTGCGCGCCGGCGGCACCGCGACAATCATCGGCATGGTGCCGTTCGGCATCAAGATCGAGTTGCATGGCTACGATTTTCTGCGCGACCGCAAGATCCAGGGAACCTCGATGGGCGGGAACCGCTTCCGGGTCGACATGCCGCGGCTGTTGTCATTGTGGCGCCAGGGACGCCTCAAGCTCGATCACCTGATCTCGGGCAAGATCAAATTGGGCGAGATCAACGAGGGGTTCGCCGCGCTGAAATCGGCGGCGCCGGTGCGCCAGCTGATCGATTTCGGCGTCGCTACGTAAAAAGGCGAGCAAATTCCCTCTCCCGCATCGCGGGAGAGGGTTGTTTCAGACCAATATCTTCTCCGCCGTGATCGGCAGGTCGCGGACGCGGATGCCGGTCGCGTGCCACACGGCATTGGCGACTGCCGCGGCGGCGCCGACGATCGGCAATTCGCCGAGCCCCTTGACGCCGGCCGGGTTGATCATCCGATCCTGCTCCTCGACAAAGATCGTCGTGAGGTCGGGGATGTCGGCATTGACGGGCATGACATATTCCGAGACGTTCGAATTGACGACGCGGCCGGTGTTCGGGTCGATATGCGTCGCTTCCATCAGCGCCATGCCGATCCCCATCGTGATGCCGCCCAGCGCCTGGCTGCGCGCCGTCTTCATATTGAGGATGCGCCCGGGGGCATAAGCGCCGACAAACCGCGTGACGCGGATCTGCGCCAACTCCGGATCGACGCGCACCTCGGCGAATTGCGCACCAAAGGAATGCATCGAATAGCG
>Ga0209807_1001828_pt1 | contig 10201 bp, 8 predicted proteins | sample GraSoiAngelo_154_FD_186168 | JGI IMG/M metagenome (GOLD analysis project Ga0209807, IMG submission 186168) | Grasslands soil microbial communities from the Angelo Coastal Reserve, California, USA - 14_1009_13_20cm (SPAdes) (version 2) | ecosystem: Environmental > Terrestrial > Soil > Grasslands ... | reverse complement strand
AGTAGCGTCCTTGAAGCGATTGGCAAGGTGTTCGGCGGTTACCACCAGCGTGAATGAGCCTCTCGCTCCAACCGGTATAGACGCCATGTATTGCTCCTGTGGAGGTGGCGCGCCGCAAGAACTATGCATCTTACCCGGCTGCTCGTCGACCGCCCGCTATCGTGTCCCCACGCCGTGACCCCTCCATCGATGCCGTCCTGTCTGGCAGCTCGGGGCGCCCGGTGAGCGGTCCCGCCGCCGGTACGGGTGGCGGCGAGGATCGCACCACGTCGCCCCTGCGCTGGGGGGTGCTGGGGCTGGCGGCTGTCGCCATCTTCTGTAGCTACTACGAGTCGGATGCGATAGGCCCGATCGCGGATCTGCTCGGCCGCCAGCGAGGTTTCACGCAGTCTCAGATCGGCGACCTCACCGCAGTCATCAGTCTGCCGAACATGCTGCTGGCGGTATTCAACGGACTGCTCATCGATCGCTACGGTCCAGCGCGCGTCACCCTGTGGGCCGCCGCTATCGGCTTCGTGGGCGCCGTATTGACGGCGATCGGCACGCCCTATGAGCTCATGTGGACCGGCCGACTCGTGTTCGGGGTCAGCGAGGGTGCGATATTCATCTCCCTCGTCGCAGGTGTGGCACGATGGTTCTCGCGCAGCGGCATCGCGCTCGCCACGGCGATATTCCTCTGTCTTGCCCGGGTTGGATCGTTTGCGCTCGACACCTCACCTTCCTGGGCACGATCTCTGTACGATGCGGGCTGGCAGCCGCCCCTATGGCTGGGCGCGGCGCTCACCGGCGCCGGCCTCGTTGCCGCTGTCATCTTTCGCCTGCTTGATTCAACGCACGCCCCGCCGATGTCCGCGCGTCCCGCAGAATCCGGGCAGCTCAACTGGCGGGGGATCTGGATGTTCGACCTGTCGTATTGGTACATCCTCGGCCTGCACGTGCTGTACGCGGCGGTCTTCTTTCCGTTTCGTCAGACCTATGCGATCGAGTACCTGCAGCACGTCAAGGGCCTCACGCTGCAGGAAGCCGGCAATGTCAACTCCGGGGTGTTCGCGGCGGCAGTATTCGCCACACCACTGTTCGGCCTGCTCGCGGACCGCTTCGGACGCCGTGCCATGATGCTGACCGTCGGGACGCTGCTACTGCCGGTGACTTTCATCGTCTTGAGCCTCACGAATCTGACTCCGTGGGCCTCCACCGTGCTGATGGGCGTGAGCTTCTCGCTGGTGCCGGCGATCATCTGGCCGGCGACAACTCTCTTAGTGGAGCCGCGCCGCCTGGGGACTGCACTCGGTGTCATCACGCTGCTGCAGAACGTGGGTCTGTGGGGCTCCAACCGCATCGCCGGCTGGCTGGCCGACAAGGCCGGGGCGGGTCCGGCGCACCCCGAGGGCTACGCCACGATGATCTGGTTCTTCAGCCTGCTGAGTCTTGCCGCCCTGACTTCAGTGCTGCTCCTGTGGCGGCGTGAGAGCGGGCCGCACGGCCATGGACTGGAAGTCGCGCGAGTGTCGCCGGCGCCGCGCGCGGGAACCGCCTGATGAAGATCGCCTGCCTCGAGACCTTTGCCAGCGAATTCGTGTGCTTCGTGCGGCTGACCACCGACACCGGTGCCGTCGGCTGGGGCCAGACCTCTACATACAATGCCGACATCACTGCAACCATCTTCCACCGCCAGGTCGCCCCCTGGGCCCTCGGCGCCGACGCGTTCGACATCGACGCGCTCGTCGCTCGCGTCGAGGAGCGTGAGCACAAGTTCCCGGGCAGCTATCGCTGCCGGGCGCTGGCCGGCCTCGATACCGCGCTGTGGGACCTGCGCGGCAGGCTTGCAGGCAAGCCCGTAGTCGAACTCCTCGGCGGTCAGCCGCGATCCCTGCGAGCGTACGCCTCGTCAATGCGGCGCGACATCACTCCCGAGCAGGAAGCCGAGCGGCTCGTGCGGCTGCGCGACGAGCAGGGCTTCGACGCGTTCAAGTGGCGCATCGGGGCGGAATGCGGCCGGGACATCGATGCATGGCCCGGCCGGACGGAGGCGATCGTGCCGCAGGTGGCGCGCGCGCTCGGTGACGACGTGGCGAGGCTCGTGGATGCGAACAGTGCCTTCTCTGCGCGGCGAGCCGTGGAAGTGGGGCGACTGCTCGAGGCGGAAGGCATCAGCCATTACGAGGAGCCCTGCCCTTACTGGAAGCTCGCGGAAACCAAGCTCGTCACCGATGCGCTCGATCTGGACGTCGCCGGCGGAGAACAGGACTGGGATCTTGCAACCTGGGAACGCATGATTGACATGCACGCCGTCGACATCGTGCAGCCAGATGTCATGTATATGGGCGGGATATCAAGGACACTGAAAGTCGTGAATATGGCGGCTGCGGCAGGCATGCCCTGCACGCCGCACAGCGCCAACCTCTCCCTGGTCACGCTCTGCACGATGCACCTGCTGGGCGCCATTGCGAACGCCGGCAAGTATCTGGAGCTCTCCATAGAGGGCTCGGACTACTACCCGTGGCAGGACGGCCTGTTCAGTGTCGATCCGTACGCCGTGAAGGACGGCTGCGTATCCATTCCTTCCGCGCCCGGATGGGGTGTGGAGATCAACCCCGCCTGGCTGCGGGGTGCTGCGTATCGGTGCAGCAGACATGGAGGGTAGGACACCTCACCATGGTGCATACCGGATGCGGGTTTCGTGCAACAATTACGCATGCCCGCGCGTCCGAATCTGCTGATCCTGATGGCCGACCAGCTGACCGCCGGCGTCCTGCCGGCCTACGGCGGCAAAGTAGCCAAGACACCGCATCTGGATGAGCTGGCCGATGCCGGGGTGGTGTTCGAGTCCTTCTATTGCAACAGCCCGTTATGCGCGCCGTCGCGCTATTCGTGGCTTGCCGGACAGCTGCCCTCGAAGATCGGTGCCTATGACAACGCCGCCGAGCTCGCCGCGCAGGTGCCGACCTTCGCGCACTACCTGCGCCGCGCCGGCTATGGGACGGTGTTGTCCGGCAAAATGCACTTCTGCGGTCCGGACCAGCTGCATGGTTTCGAGGAGCGGCTGACGACGGATATCTACCCGGCCGACTTTGGCTGGACGCCGGACTGGACGCGCTTCGACGAGCGCCCCGGCTGGTACCACAGCATGGACTCGGTCATCAGGGCAGGGCCGTGCACGCGCACCAACCAGGTCGACTTCGACGATGAGGTGGTGTTTGCCGCGCGCCGGAAGTTGTTCGATATCGCGCGTGGCAAGGACCGGCGTCCGTTCTGCCTCGTGGTGTCGATGACGCATCCGCACGATCCCTACGTGATCCCGGAGCCGTACTGGAATCGCTATCGGGACAGCGAGATCGATCTGCCGCGCGTTACGCAGCGCGATCTCGACGAGGACCCGCATTCACGCCGGCTGCGCCACGTCATCGGGCTGACGCTCGCGCAGCCGAACGAGACGCAAATCCGCGCGGCCCGCCGCGCGTATCTCGGCGCGGTATCGTATGTCGACGATCAGATCGGCTCACTGCTGGCGACGCTGCGCCAGGCTCGACTCGATGCGAACACCGTGATCATGGTGCTCGCCGACCACGGCGATATGCTCGGTGAGCGCGGGCTCTGGTACAAGATGAACTTCTTCGAGAACGCCTGCCGCATCCCGCTGATCGTGCACGCACCTGAGCGTTTCGCGGCGCATCGGGTGTCGGAATCGGCGTCGCTCCTGGATATCCTGCCGACCCTGGTGGGCCTCGCCAGTGAGGGCGAGGCACTTGCGTACGCCGCGCCGATCGATGGCCGTAGTCTGCTGCCGGCACTCGAAGGCGGTGCGGGACCCGGGCAGGTGGTGGGCGAATACCTCGCCGAGGGCGCCGTCGCACCGATCGTGATGATTCGCCGCGGCCGCTACAAGTTCGTGCACTCGGCGGCAGATCCGGACCAGCTCTACGACCTGTCGGCCGATCCCGATGAACGGGTCAACTTGAGCTCGCGCGCGGACTGCGCTGCGGCCGTCGCCGAATTTCGCGCCGAGGTAGCCCGGCGCTGGTCCCTGGACGAGATCCATCAGGCGGTTCTCGCGAGCCAACGACGTCGTCATTTGGTCTATGCCGCCTTGCGTGAGGGGCGCTATCGGCCATGGGACCATCAACCATTACGGGACGCGAGTCGCCTTTACATTCGCAATGACCAGGAACTCAACGATCTCGAGGCGATGGCGCGTTTTCCGCCCCTGGCCTGAGGCGCTCGCGCTGGCGATGCTGGCGGCGGCGCTCGGCGGCACCACCGCGCGCGCGGCCGCGGTGAGTGAGCCGGCCGGCTGTCGCACCGTGCGCTTGGCTGATGTCGGCTGGACTGATGTAACGGCGACCACCGCGGTGCTCAGCGCCCTGCTGCGTGATCTGGGCTACGACGCACACACCACCCTGCTGTCGGTGCCGGTGACGTTCGCATCGATGAAGCGCGGCAATATCGACGTGTTTCTCGGCAACTGGATGCCCGCCCAGACCAACGATCGCCGTCCCTACCTCGAGGATCGATCGATCGAGGTGGTGCGCGAGAACCTCAGCGGTGCGAAATACACCCTGGCGGTGCCAGCCTACACTTACGCCGCCGGGCTCAGGGATTTCGCCGACATCCAGCGCTTCGGCGCCGCGTTGCATCACACGATCTACGGCATCGAGGCCGGCAACGACGGCAACCATCACATTCTGAGGATGATTCAGAACAACGACTTCGGCCTCGGGGATTTCCGGCTGGTCGAGTCGAGCGAGCAAGGCATGCTCGGCGAGGTGGCACGGGCCTATGCCGCACACGTGCCGATCGTGTTCCTGGCCTGGGATCCGCACCCGATGAACATCCAGTTCGATCTGCGCTATCTCGCGGGCGGGGATTCGGCGTTTGGGCCGAACTACGGCGGCGCCGCCGTGCTGACGCTCACCCGCGCCGGCTATCTCGCACAATGCCCGAATGTCGGGCGCCTGCTGCAGAATCTGCAGTTCACGACCGGTGGCGAGAGCGAGATCATGCGGGCGATGGTGGCCGGCGGGCAGCCGCCGGAAGTCGCCGCGCGCGCGTGGCTGCGCGCTCATCCGACGACGGTCGCGTTGTGGCTGCAAGGGGTCGCAGCGATTGGCAGCCGCACGGCCGCTGACGTGCGCAGCGGCAGATCGGTCGGTGGCATCGGCGCACAATTCGAGCCCTGGGTGGCCGCGCATAAGCTGCCGGTGGGCGAGGCCACGGCGCGCGGCATCGACTGGATAAAGCGGCACGCCGGCAGCCTGTTCGCCCTCATCGCCGCGGGCGTCGGCGTGATGATCACCGCGGTCAGTGGTCTGCTGCACGCGCTGCCCGCGCTGCTGGTGATCCTCGGCGCGGCCGGGCTCGCCTGGCTGTTGCAGCGCTCCTGGTGGCTCGCGAGTTTCGTCGCCGCGGCGCTGCTGTTCATCATGAACCAGGGGTACTGGCAGCAGACCATCGACACCCTGTCGCTGGTGTTTGTCTCGACCCTGCTGTCGATCCTCATCGGCGTGCCGCTCGGAATCGCAGCCGGCCACCATCCGCGGCTCAATGCGGCGCTGCGCCCGGCGCTGGATCTGATGCAGACCCTGCCGACCTTCGTCTACCTGATTCCAACCCTGGTGCTGTTTGGCCTGGGCGTGGTACCGGCGCTGATTTCGACGGTCATCTTCGCTTTGCCGGCGGCGATCCGGCTCACGCAGCTCGGCATCGCCTCGGTGCCGCGCGCGCTCCTCGAAGCGGGCGAAGCCTTCGGCGCCACGCGCTGGCAGCTGCTCCGCAAGGTCGAGCTACCGAGCGCCGCACCGCTCATTCTGGCCGGCATTACCCAATGCATCATGCTCAGCCTATCGATGGTGGTGATTGGCGCGCTCGTGGGCGCCGGCGGCCTCGGTGTGCCAGTGGTACGCGCACTCAATACGGTGCAGATCGGCATGGGGGTCGAAGCGGGATTCGTGATCGTGCTTCTGGCCGTGATCCTCGACCGTGTCATGCGCATCAGACGGGCTTGAGTGCGGCGCCCTACTCCATGAAGGCAGCAGCAAGCATCATCCTGGATGATCCGGCCGTGTCCTCACCGATCGTCACGGTCACGGGTGTGAGCAAGACCTACGCAAGTGGCCTGCAGGCGCTCAAGCGCATCGACCTGACGATTCGGCGCGGCGAAATTCTGGCACTGCTGGGCCCGAACGGCGCCGGCAAGACCACTTTGATCAACATCATCTGCGGCATCGTCACACCGAGCGCGGGCAGCGTGGTGGCGGACGGTCACGATATCGTGCACCACTACCGCGCTGCGCGCCGCAAGATCGGACTGGTGCCGCAGGAGCTCCACACCGACGCGTTCGAGACCGTCTGGGCGACCGTGCGCTTCAGCCGCGGCCTGTTCGGCAAGGCGCCCGATCCTGCGTACTGCGAGAAAGTGCTGCGGGATCTGTCGCTGTGGGACAAGAAGGACTCGAAGATCCTGACGCTATCCGGTGGCATGAAGCGCCGAGTCATGATCGCCAAGGCGCTGTCGCACGAGCCGCGGATCCTGTTCCTCGACGAACCGACCGCCGGCGTCGATGTCGAATTACGCCGCGACATGTGGCAGATGGTGCGTCGGTTAAGAGAGAGCGGAGTGACCATCATTCTGACCACCCACTACATCGAGGAAGCCGAGGAAATGGCCGACCGCATCGGTGTCATCAACAAGGGCGAGTTGATCGTGGTCGAGGACAAATCCCTGCTGATGCGCAAACTCGGCAAGAAACAGCTGACACTGCAACTGCAGAATCGGCTGGCGCAGATTCCGCCAGGGCTGTCCGCCTATCCCCTCGAACTGGCCGATGACGGGCATGCGCTCGTGTTCACCTTTGATGCACAGAGCAAGGAAACCGGCATCGCCACGCTGCTGAAGCGCCTCGGCGACCTCGATATCAACTTCAAGGACCTGCATTCCAGCGAAAGCTCGCTGGAAGAGATCTTCGTCAACCTGGTGAGGACACGGACGTGAACGTACCCGCGATCACCGCAATCTACCGCTTCGAGATGGCACGGACCTTCCGTACGCTGATGCAGAGCATCGCCTCGCCCGTGCTGTCGACATCGCTGTACTTTGTCGTGTTCGGAACCGCAATCGGCAGCCGCATGGGCAGCGTCGATGGCGTCAGCTATGGGGCGTTCATTGTTCCGGGCCTCATCATGCTGTCGCTCCTCGGCGAGAGCGTATCGAACGCATCCTTCGGGATCTACCTGCCGAAGTGGTCGGGCACGATCTACGAGCTGCTGTCCGCGCCGGTGTCGTATGCCGAAGCGCTGATCGGCTACGTCGGCGCCGCATCAACCAAATCAGTGATGCTGGGAGTGCTGATTCTCCTCACCGCACGCGTGTTCGTGCCTTATGGAATTGCGCACCCCGCATGGATGGTCACCTTCCTGATACTGACCGCCGTAAGCTTCAGCCTGCTGGGTTTCATCATCGGCCTGTGGGCCGACAACTTCGAGCAGCTACAGGTTGTGCCGCTGATGATCGTCACGCCACTCACCTTCCTCGGCGGCGCGTTCTACTCGATCAGCATGCTGCCTCCAATATGGCAGAAGATCACCTTGTTCAATCCGGTGGTCTACCTGATCAGCGGCTTTCGCTGGAGCTTCTACGGCGTGTCGGATGTGAACGTCGTCGCGAGCGCCGCCGCGACACTGGGCTTTCTTGCGTTGTGCCTGCTGGTCGTGAGCTGGATATTCAAGACAGGCTATAAGCTCAAGACTTAGCGGGCAACGTCGCGAGCCGGCGCCGCCCATCCCAGGGGCGTGCTCCAAATTGGGTCGTCAGTGCGGTGCCGGCTGCTCTGCCGCGCGCTCGGGGGCCAGCGTGAAGCGCAACGTACCTGACATCACGTGCCCGTCGGCGCTCACCACGCGCCAGCTGACCGAGTAGCTGCCGGGCGTCAGTCGAGGCAGCGGAACGGAGATCTGCCGCGCGGCGGTGGCGGGCAACGGCTTCAGGTTTTGGCGCGGCTGGTCGCCTTTCTGGATCGCCGCGGCGGTCAAGCGCGCCGCTTCCGAAAAATTCAGCACCAGCCTGGACGGGGACGTCGTGACCACGCTGCCATCCGCCGGGCTCGCTCCTTGCAGATGAGCGTGGGCGCTTGCGGTGACCCCAAAGGCCGCCAAGGCCAGGCCGGACACGAGCGACAGGATCTTCATGCTCAACTACGATCGCGCTCAGCGTACACCCCCGTTGGCACCAGAGACTGCGCCTTCGGTGCCGGACGGCGCAACGGCCTCCGCGGAGCAAATGACAGCGGCCCGCACCGGTTCAGGAGCGGCCGCTTTCACGAAGGTAACATATGTAGCTTAATCTTGAGCCTTGCTTTTACATGCTTGCCGCGTCCTACATCAGAACCAGACGCCGGCCTACTCTACCGTTGGCGAGTTTCCCCAAGCATGTAACCCATGGCGACTGCACGCGATCGGGCGTTCAAGATTCTCACCGAGAGGGAGATCTGCGAGATTCTGCAGGATAGGGCGGGACGGACACCGCGAGAGCTCGGCGGCTGGCCGGGCGTCGACCAAGGATTTCATCCGGGTCCCGCATCCTCGCTCCCATGCGAGGAGTTCGAGAGCGGGACGCCGTACTGGGGGACATGGGAAACGGTCTGATAAAGCCCCGAAGAGGGCGTCCCACCAGACCTCTCCACCGGCGCGCCTCGCCGCTTGCCCGGGCGCGACCGGCACCCAACTGCATCCGGCTCTGGCCGAGCTCAAAGGCAGACCAGCGGGAACGGTGCAACTGGCGAGCGCAATCCCCGCGACTCGGTTAGATTGCGAGCGAGCGATCACTGGCGCGCGGCCTGTCGGCGCCACCCCGCCGTGGCGACTCGAACCTTAGCTCTCGAGGCCGTGGCACCTTATCGGGGAATAAAACGAGTGTTCCGTGAGTCTTCCTCATTCGTAAGGGTTTGTTGGGCGCCGTGAGGGTTGCACTCGGTCCGGTCAATGGGTGACAAGCGCGGTCGATTCGAGGCGGAGGTGTTACCGCATCTGGACGCCGCGTACCGGTTTGCACGATGGCTGTCGCATTCGCCCGGCGATGCGGATGACGTCGTGCAGGAGGCGATGCTGCGCGCTTTTCGCGGGTTTGACGCCCTGCGAGGCTCCGATGCGAAAGGGTGGCTGCTGGCGATCGTGAGAAATTGCCATGCGACGGCTCTGAAGCAACAGCAGCGGCGCGCCTTTGTGCCGCTGCCGGAAGAACACGATCCACGGGATGGCTACGCCATGATCGCGACAACACCCGATCCGGAGAGCGCCTCCATCCGCGGGGACGATGCACGCTCGCTGGAGCGACTGATGTCGGCGTTGCCCGAGGAGCAACGGGAGGTCCTGGTATTGAGAGAAATCGAGGACCTCGATTATCGCGCGATTGCCACGGTCACCAACGTACCGATCGGCACGGTGATGTCTCGGCTGGCGCGCGCCAGGGCCGCCCTCAAGGCGCGATGGCTGAGAGAGGCCAAGGGAGGGCTGCGTGGGGTGCGCTGAAGCGTTGCGCGTGCAGGCTTACTTCGACGCCGAGGTCGACGCGGTCTCGGCTGCCGATATTGAACGGCATGTCGAGCACTGCGCCGAGTGCCGCGCCTTGCTTCAGGATCTCGAACAGACGCGCACCGCGATCCGTCGGGACCTGACACCTGGCCGCGCTCCGCCGGAGCTGCATGCCCGCATCAGGCACGCGCTTGATCAGGAAACGGCAGTGAACACTCCGCGGTCCGAACGCTGGGGCCGAACGACCTGGCGCACGCGGCCGTTCTGGCTGGGTGCCCTCGGCGGCATTGGCAGCGCAGCGCTCGCGGCGACCCTCGCGTTCCTGGTCCTGTCCCCATCGATGACCAATCCATTGCTCGATGACCTGCTGGCCGCACACGTGCGCTCGCTGATGCCATCGCATCTGGTCGACGTGGTGTCCACCGACCAGCACACGGTGAAGCCCTGGTTTGCCGGCCATACCGATGTTTCGCCGGTGGTCGCCGACTTCGGGCAGCAGGGTTACCGCCTCATTGGCGGGCGCGCAGACTACCTGGATCATCAGCGCTCGGCGGTGGTCGTCTACCAACACGGTGCGCACGTCATCAACGTATTCAGCTGGTCGGCCGGTCGAGGTTCCCTGCCCGGGAACGCGACCCGCAGCGGTTATCACCTGGCCTTCTGGAAGGCGGGGGATCTG
>Ga0209807_1001826_pt1 | contig 10203 bp, 8 predicted proteins | sample GraSoiAngelo_154_FD_186168 | JGI IMG/M metagenome (GOLD analysis project Ga0209807, IMG submission 186168) | Grasslands soil microbial communities from the Angelo Coastal Reserve, California, USA - 14_1009_13_20cm (SPAdes) (version 2) | ecosystem: Environmental > Terrestrial > Soil > Grasslands ... | reverse complement strand
CATGCCTTTCAAGTCCAAACGCGGATCAAAGGTTGCGGCCTCGCCGACGGTCAGCACCATGGAAGGATTCTCGTAGACGGCAAGATTCGCGCCGCCATCGACGGTCATTTTGTATTGGCCGGGCTGAAGTCCCACGAGATTGTAGCGTCCGCCATCGTCCGTGACGGCAGTGCGCTGCGCACCGGTGCTTGCATTGGTCACGGTGACCTTTGCGTCCCCGACCGGTAAACCTTGAGGGTCGGATACCGTTCCCGACAGAGTTGCGGTATTCACCTGTGCCGAGGTCATCGCCGCCCAACCGAGTAGCAGCAAACACGCCATCATTACGATTGTTAGTGCCCGAAAAACAGCCAAAGTAAGTCGCCACCGAATCGAACTCGACACACCCACCCCCTGCTTCCATTGCATGAGTCCTCCTGTTTGGCACCAACTGATCCTCCGCTACCCCTAGCGGCGGCGAGGTATGACCACCCCACCAACTTAAGCTGACGTTTGGCTATTCGGCTTTTACTGCATCGCCGCGGACAATGCAACCGCAATGTGAATAATTCAGATTGAGTGGAGGCTTGTGAGTTACACCCGTAGTGAGAGGAGAGATGGTTCGCGAGTTAATCGTTCAATCCTAATTTTGATTGGACATAAACAAGCAACCGATCCAGCGAAGGACCGAAATTAGTACTGAAATTATTTTCTTCGATGAAACGAGTGTGTGCGTTTATACGCGTTGCACGAGGGCCATCATTTGCGGCGTGTAACGTTCGCCGACGATCTCGAATTCGGCAAGCCGGGCAGCGATATTTTTGATGTCGGCCGCGGTCAAGTGAACGTTGAGTGCGCCCATGTTGTCTTCCAGATAGCGAACGCGTTTTGTTCCAGGAATGGGCACGACATCGTTGCCTTGCGCGAGAACCCAGGCGAGCGCAAGCTGCGCGGGCGGCGCGCGCCCGCCGGGCAATCGCCGGCGGCGCTCCACGAACATGCGTTTGCCCAGCGGCAGGCGATGGAAAGGGCGCAGCAAGGCGCTGGCGCGGCTGGCGAGGGTCCGCTGAGTTCTGGTAGCGGCTCGGCCTGGCAGGCGCTGGGGCCGGCGCCGCTGATCTCCGATCCCAGCGGGCAGCAGAGTTATGGCAACGTGGCCGGCCGGGTGACGGCCATTGCAGTGGACCAGAGCGACACCACCGGCAACACCGTTTATGCGGGCGCGGCTTACGGCGGAGTCTGGAAATCTACCAATGCAGCGGCAGCCAATGCGGCCAGCGTCTTGTGGACGCCCATCGCCGACGACCAGGCGACGCTCTCCATCGGCGCCATTGCCGTCAGCCCGGATGGACAAACCGTTCTGGTGGGGACGGGCGAAGCTAACAATTCGGTGGATTCGTATTACGGGCTCGGAATCTTGCGGTCAACCAACTCCGGCGCTTCCTGGACACTGATCTCGAACGCGACCGGGGCACCCTCATTTCGCGGACTGGGCTTCAGCAAGATTGCGTTCAATGCGAATAATCCATCGCAGGTGGTAGCAGCAGTGGCGCACGTGGGCGCTGACGAGGGATCCAACGCCGCCAACAACACCGTTGGTCTCTATTTTTCCGGGGACGGCGGCGCGAGCTGGTCGCTGGCAACCGTGCTCGATGGTGGGACGCAAGTAATTTCCGGCTCGGCGACCGATGTGGTCTTCGACGCCAATAATGGAACGTTTTATGCGGCCTATCGCGCCCACGGGTTTTATCAGTCCAGCAACGGCGGCCAGACCTGGACGCAATCTCAGTCGACGGGATTGGCCACAGGTTTCCTTGCGACCGGTTCCTCGGAGGGCTGGGCTTATGGACCTGCCGGCGCTCTCTGGCACACCAACGATGCGGGGCGTCACTGGACGGCCTGGGTCCCGAGTTTCTGACCTGCGCTAACAGGCGACGTCGCGGTCGATCGACCCGCTTACGAATTGCACCAGTGACACCGGCGCCCCGGAGAAACTGCTGCCGCAGTAGCCTTTGGCTTGCTGCGACGTGCTGGCGCCGCTGGCAATCCAGTCCCATGTCGCGCCATTGACCGGCAGAGTACCGACGATCTCCGACCAGAACAATGAATTGGAGTAGATCCCGACTGGCGAGGCGACGTTAGCTCGCAGAGTATCGATGATCCCCTGGATCGCGAATTGATTGAGCGTCTGGTCGCAATTGACACCGTGCAAGCCGCACCAGCTGTTCCCGTCCTCGATGTCAACCCACCAGGCAGTCGGGTTCGTGATGGCCTGGGCTTGAACATAGGCCATGTCCTTTTCCGCCTCGCTGCATCCGACGGCCCAGGCCTGTCGCTGCATCGTGCTGCCACCGACGGTTGCGGACAGGCTGGCGCAGTGCGCCGTGGTATGAGCTGAATCGGTGTAGCTTGGGTCGAACCCGGTGTTGACATACAGGCCAGCCAGGGGCGTGTGGCCGTATTCATCAGCCAGGCACGGATTTCCCGGATGAGCCGACGAGATGAAGGGGTACCCGGAATTGACCCCTACGATCCCGAAATTCGAGCCCGGATACCAGTTGCGGACCGGAGTGGACCGGGTGGCGGGCGGATTTCGAAGCGTCGACCACCACGCTCTGAGGGACGTGGTGGACGTGGTAGCTGAGGCCTGGGCCATCGTCCGTGGGTAGACCGTCCCGCACTGGGGATAACTGATGTCGTAGCCGAGGCTACCGCTCGTGTAGGCAAAGGCGCTGGCGTTGCCGAGGACAAGGGCCGCGCCGACCGCGAGGACTGCGGCCAAGGGAAACCGTAAGACCGCCGCCATCCCAAGATTAGGTTAGCAAGACGCAGCGACTTAGTGGGTCGAGGCGGCCCGCCAGTGGGCGGCGATCCGGTCGCTGGACAACGCCGTGGGGTAAATCGCGATCTCATCGAGAACGGCGTCATTGAAGAGCCCGTCGGCACGCCGGCCGATATAGAGTGGGTCGGCGGTCTGCTTGGCGATCGCAGCGACGGCGACCGAACTATCCAGCTTGCCATCGATAAAGAGCTTCGCCGTCGTGCCGTCGTAGGTCGCCACCACGTAGTACCAGGTATGCAGGTCCAGGATCTTGGACGAGACCAGCGTCGGATTGTCTTCGGTCACGCGAAACTCCAGGCGGCCATTGTGGTGGTCGTTGAGCAGCTGGAACCAACTGGTGCCGCCGCCGGCCCCGGGGGCAAAGTTCTTGCTGACGTAGGCGCCGTACTCGATGTCGCTGCGTTTGTTGATCCAGATCTCAATCGTGATCGGATTCACCTGCAGGCTGGTCGTACTCGCGACGCTGGCCGCGCTACCTGTTGGGTCAAAGCCGACCGCGGTATCGCCCTCACTGGCGAGTGCGCCCGGCTGGCCGAGGGTGACGGCCCCGGCGTAGGCGCCGTCGTTCCCATTACCGCTGGCGTCCGCCATCACCGCGCCGGTTGCCTCACTCAGCCGCCAGTACGCGACGGGATGGTCGGCCAGGACGCTCGCCCGGTAGCTGGGAGGTGCCGTGGGGGTTGCCGCGGTTGATGGGACGCCACAGCCGGAAAGTGCGGCTCCGATCAGCACAAGGAGAAGCGTCTTCCTCATCTATGTGGGCGAACGGAGGCGGGACGAGAAAACTTGTAGGGTGGGGACACCCTGGTCGGTGGCTAATAACCTGCAACTCGCCCGCCTGCACCGTGACATCCTCGGCTGCACCCGCTGCGTGGTCGCCGGCTATCTGGCTCGGGCGGCACCCGTCCTCAGCGGCCATGCCGACAACCGCATCATGCTGATCGGGCAGGCGCCGGGCGCGGTCGAGGCTGAGCGGCGTCTGCCCTTCCAGGGGCGGTCGGGAAAGGTGTTGATGGAATGGCTGGCGCGCGCGGGATTTGCCTCTGAAGCCGAGGCTCGGCGGCGCATCTACATAACCTCCGTTACCAAATGCTTTCCGGGGAAAGTCGCCGCAGGGGGTGATCGCAGGCCGAGTCGGGCGGAAGTCGAACTTTGTCGCCCGCACCTCGACCGGCAGCTCGCCCTGATCAGGCCGCCGCTCCTGATCCTGGTCGGCGGACTGGCCCACGAGCGTTTCCTGCCCGGACGCCCGCTGGCCGACCTGGTCGGAAGGGTCTTCGACCAGTCGGGCCACGAGGTGGGGTCCGGAACCCGCGCCCGGCCGCTGTTGCTCCCGCTGCCGCACCCATCCGGCGCCAGCCGCTGGCTCAACGATCCGGGGAACCGGATCCTCCTCGACCGAGCCCTGCGCCGATTGCGCCCTCTGGCAGCGGCAATTGCTTGACCAGAAATTAGCGGGCGCCTAAACTTCCGAAACAACATGCCCAGCGACAGGGGGCGCGACGCCGTCGAGCCCGAGGAAGCGCCGCCCGCACCGCTGACGGCCCCCGGAGACCTGCCGGCCGGTGGAAAATCCGCCGAGGACATCCTCGCTTCGATCTTCTCGCCCGTCCCCGAGGCAAGCCCGCTCGAGCAGCTCGAGCAAACTCTGCGCCATCCCAAAAAGCTGATCTACATCGCCATGTCGAATCGCAACTTTTACTGGCGGATGCATGTCTCGAAAGTGGTGCTCGATGAGGGCTACGTGCCGATCAATCCCTTCATGCTGTTCGACTACTACCTGCTCCACACCGTGCCCAAGCAGCTCGTACGGGAAGCGATCAACAACCTGCTGTCCCGCTGCGATGAGGTCTGGGTCTTCGGCACCATGAGCCTGGGGGTCAAGGTACAAGTCGGAATCGCGAGGCGACTGAAGAAACCGCTGCGCTTCTACGACATTGCCGATCTGCCCGAGCAGGTCTATCGAATCTCGGAGAAGCTGGCCCAGGAAGAGGGACGGGACTAGCGGCTACACGCGCGTGATCAAGTCGCGCTCCAGGCTGGCGCGCGCCGCGACCACCAGTTTTCTCAGCGTCGGGCGATCGACAACCGCCCACTCGATCTGTCGTAGCGCGCTGTAGATCCCCTTCAGCGCCTTTACCGCGTCGCCCAGCTCGACCTCAATCGGGGCCTGGAACTCCGTCAGCGGCCGGCCGCTACACCACTCGTAGGTGAAATTGACATAGTCCGTCGAGAGCGGTCGGAGGTTTTCTTCACCTGCGGCCTTCTCTCGTGCGGAAAAGCGGTAATAGATGATGCGCAGGCGCTTTTGCGCCAGGGCGATGGCGCTGGTTGGGAACCGGCGCCGCTCTCGAGGCCGGTCACGGTTGCGGTCTTCGGCGGTGACCATCACCAGGGCGGCCGCCAGCTCTGGCGGCGTCAGCTCCTCCAGCCAGCCGGCGGCGATCGCTTCGGTGATGATCAGGCTGTTCTCGCCGTAGATCCGGGAGGCGAGCAGCCCTTTCTCGGTCGGCTGAGCCGCCTCCAGGAAACCCAGCTCCTCGAGCACGCCGCGCAGGGCATGCATCCGACGGCGGTACTCACCCTGGCTCCGCTCGGCGTCGTGCTCGGAGGCTCGGATACGGGCCTGCAGCTCGCGGACCTCGGCGTGATGGGCGCGGTGTTCGCCCAGGAACGGACACTTGCGGCAGGGAAGCTGCGCGAGCTTGTGCTGCCAGCCTTGCATCTCGTCCTTCAGGTCGGCCAGGCTCTGACCGCCCGCCTCTTTTGTCGCCCCGCTTCGGCGGCGACGCCCCCGGCCGTGGTAATGGTCGCGGCGGAGTCGGCTCATCCGCACCCGCAGCGAGGCGATTTCCTCCTCGGCATGGGTGAACGAGGTGAAGGTCCGTTCGGTGCAACAGGGCTGACCCTGGGCCTGGAACCGCGTCGCCGTCACGTCCGCCAGACGTTGGTGCAGATTGGCCAACCGGCCGTCGAGCTCCCGCCGCGCCACCAGCTTCTGGTACTGGCCGAAGGAGCGCTCCATCAGCAGATCGACCTGGTCGGGAGGATGGTAGCGAAGCAGATTCAGCGCCATGTTGTAGGTCGGCGCGAACTTGCTCTCTACAGTCATCTCCTCGCCGGTGGCCGCTTCGAAGATGGTGCCGATGTCGACATCCGGCTCTTTGAGGATGACGCCATGTCCGATGGGGTCGATACCCCGCCGTCCGGCGCGACCCATCAGCTGGGTGAGCTCGCCCGAGGTGAGTGGCATGAAGTCCCGGCCGTCGAACTTCGTAAAGGACGAGACCACACAGGCACGCGCCGGCATATGGATGCCGAGCGAGAGGGTTTCAGTGGCGAAGACGACCTTGATCAGCCCGCGCTGGAAAAGGTCCTCCACCAGCTCCTTCAGGTAGGGCAGCAGCCCGGCGTGATGCATCGCGAGGCCGCGGCGCAGCGTATCGGGGTCCAGGAGGTCGACGTACAGTTCGGCCTCGTCCCGGTCCTCGATCTGCTGCAGGCGCTCCTTCATCAGCTGATCGATCGTGGCCTTCTCGGCTGGCGTCGTCAGGTCGAACCCGTGGGCGGCACAGCGCGCCAGGGCCTCGCGACAGCCCCGTCGGGAAAAGATGAAATAGATCGCCGGCAGGAATTCCCGCCGCGAGAGGCGGTCGACCACCGGTAGAAGATCGTTCTCGGGCGGCCTGCGCAACTGCGAGAGGCGGAAATCGGTCGCGTCGTCGGCCTGGGCTCGCTGGCGGGTCTCCCGTGGGATGCCGCCCTGAAAATCAAGCAAAGGATAGAAGTCGTTGCGCATCGCCAGCCAGAGGCGGAGCTCGACCGGGCGCCTGGTGACGCTGACGGTGGCGATGTCACCGCGTTGCTGCGTCATCCAATCGGCGACTTCCTGAAAGTTGCTGATGGTGGCCGACAAACCGATGAACTTGATGTGGGCCGGTGCCTGGATGATGATCTCTTCCCAGACGGCGCCGCGCGGAAAGTCGTCGATGTAGTGAACCTCGTCGAGGATGACATAGCGGACCCGCTCAAGGCGCTTCGGGTCCTCGTAAATCAGGTTGCGCAGAATTTCCGTGGTCATGACCACGACCGGCGCCAACGGATTGATCGTGTTTTCACCGGTCACGAGACCCACGTACCCCTCCCCATGCCGGCGGCGGTAGTCGCGGAACTTCTGATTGGAAAGCGCCTTCAGCGGGGTGGTGTAGATGGCCCGCGTGTCGGTCTCGAGGGCGCGCAAGACGGCGTAGTCGGCGATCACCGTTTTGCCTGAGCTGGTCGGCGCGGAGACCAGCACACCCTGATGCGCCTCGAGCTTTTCAATGGCCTCGACCTGAAACGGATCCAGCGGCCACGGCAGGCTCGCCTGAAATGCATCGATCAACGATCGGGGTGACTGAGTAACTGACTGGCTCAGCGCTTCTTCAGGGGACCCACGAGTTCGGCGGTGGCGGCACGCTCACCGTCCTTGCGCCAGCGCAGCCTGGTCTCTTCGACTTCGTCCGTATAGCGCTGCCGGCACCGGCGCATTGCCTTGGCCACCGCATTTCGGACGAGTGGCTCCGGCCCCTTGGCGAGCCGTTCCAGGATCGATTTGGCTGCCGGCCAGTGGAAGGAGCCGATCGCGCTGGAGAAAGCCATCGCTACATTCCAGCGGACCGTCTGATCGCGGTCGCGCGACCACTCTTTCAGAGCCTTCAGGGTCTCTTTCGGGTCGACCCGTAAGAGGGCGTCGCCGATGGTGTAAGGGCCGAGGTTGCGACGGACGTATGGCTCCGGATCGCGAAGCAATGGTTCGAGCAGCCGCAGCAGGTCAGCGACCCGCTCCGGCTTGTCGCGCCGGGCTGCGTATTTGACCGCCAGCACCACCGCACGGCGCAGGTTCTCAGATTTCGCGCTGCGCAAGACTTCCAGCCGCCCGCGGATGCGGTCGAAGTCGCGGTCGAGCAAGGAGCCGAGCAGGCCACCGGCCGCCTCGCGCACCTCCCAGTGCGGATCGTCGGCGAGGAGCTCGGCCGTGCCAAGCACGCCGATCGGATCCTCGGGATAACGGCTGACCAGCAGCAGGCAGGCGACCTGGCGCGCGGTTGGCGACGATGAGGTGGACAGCGCATCGATCCAGCGCGTCACCCGTCCCGACTGTTCGGCCAGGGCCATGGCCAGCCGTTCGCCGACCTGCTGGCGCAAGGCCGCCGGGCTTCCGGGACGCCCGTGGTGCAGTTGCCCGTCGAGGGCGGCCACGACACCCGAGGGGTCGTCGCGGGCGAGCGCCGCCAGGACGGCAGAGAGGGGTCCCTCCTCGACTGTGCCAATTTCTTCGGTCCGGGTTGTCGCAGTCATGTTCTGAGGATCTCGATGTGATGGTCGTGGAGAACGGCGCCCCCGTTGTGATCCTCGACGTAGTCGACAATCTTGCTCATCACTTCGTTGGCGTACCGGCTGTCATTGCTGGCGCAGGTGACGCCGATCGCCAGCGTCTGCCAGCGATCCTGGTCGGCTACCTCGGCGACCGAAACATTGAAACGGCCGCGGATACGCTGCACCAAGGAGCGGCTCACCTGGCGTTTTCCCTTCAGGCTGTGGTTTTCGGGCAGGTGGAAGGTGAGCTCGCATGTGCCCACAACCATGTCTTGTCATAAGGATACGTAACGACTCGCAAAAGGCGTATTCGAAGCCGGGAAGTTCTCTTATAGTGGCGGCATGAACTCGGCAGTTCGCGCGCCCGAGCCGGTCGTCGAGTCGACCGCCCTGCCCGAAACGGTACCCGCGCTCTTCCAGCACACGGCGGGCCAGCGCCCGGATGCGGCCGCGCTGTACTTCAAGGCGGGCGCGCGCTGGGTGCCGATCAACTGGAAGGAGTACGCCCGGGCGGTGAACCGGCTCGGCAATGCCCTGGTCGCCGAAGGCCTCCAGCCGGGGGACCGGGTGGCGCTCTGGTCGGCCAACCGGCCGGAGTGGCAGATCACCGACCTGGCGATCCTGCACGCCGGACTGGTCACGGTGGCCATCTACCAGACACTGGCGCCCGACCAGGTCAAATACCTGCTGAGCCATTCCGAATCGAAGGTGTTGATCGTTGACGAGCGCAAGTTCCTCGACCAGGTGCTCCAGATGCGCCAGGAGCTACCGGCGTTACGGCGGGTCATCTTGATCGAGGGCGACGACCCGGGTGTGGAGGAGTGGGTGATCAGTTGGGAGCAAGCCCTGCGACGTGGCGATGAATTCGGCCGCGCGCGCCCCGGGTTGCTGGCGAGCCGCTGGCAGTCCCTGCAGCCGGATGACACCGCCAGCTTGATCTATACCTCGGGTACCACCGGCGTGCCCAAGGCCGCGATCCTGACGCATCGCAACCTGACCTGGACGGCAACCGCGACGCTCCAGTGCTTTCGGGGCGACGCCAACGACCGGGTGGTGTCGTACCTCCCACTCGCGCACATCCTCGAGCGGGTCGTCAGTCATCTGCGCCAGCTCTGCACCGGCTGTCAAGTCTATTTCTGTCCGAGCGTCGACAAGGTGATGGAGGTCGTTCACGACGTCCATCCCACCTATTTCACCTCGGTGCCGCGCCTGTGGGAAAAAATCTACGCCGGGATCCGAGACAAGATGGACCGGGTCAAGGGGCCGCGCCGGGTCGTCCGCGACTGGGCGCTGCTGATGGGAGCCCTGCGGACCGCCGCTTACGAGCGGGGGAAAGCCCCGTCCCCTTTGGTGCGGTGGCAATGGTCGCTCGCCGACCGGCTGGTGTTCCGAAAAATCCGCGAGACGCTCGGCTTCGACAAGATCCAGGTCTGCGTGAGTGGCTCGGCAGCCGTGTCGCCTGACATGCTCCGCTTCTTCTACGGTCTTGGCATCGAGATTCTCGAGGGCTATGGTTTGACCGAGACGACGGCGCCGGCCACCTTCAACCGGCCGGGGGAAGCGCGCTTTGGCACGGTGGGGCTGCCGCTGCCGGGCGTCGAGATCCGGATCGCGCCGGACGGCGAGATCCTGGTCAAGGGCGGCAATGTCTTCGCCGGTTACTTCAAGGATCCGAAAGTCACCCAGGAAACACTGTCAGACGGCTGGCTCAAAACCGGCGACATCGGCGAGCTGGACAAGGACGGCTACCTCAAGATCACCGACCGAAAGAAGGACCTGTTCAAGACGTCAGGCGGCAAGTACGTCGCGCCGGGGGTGATGGAGACGCAACTGCGCAGCCGGCGTGGCATCGGCCAGGCGGTCGTCCTCGGCGATGGGCGGCCGTTTGTCGCCGCGCTGCTTACGCTCGACCGCGATTCGCGGGAGGTTCGGGGTGGGCCGGACGACCCAGCGGTCAAACGGCTGGTTGATGAGGCGATCGCCGCCGTCAACCGCGGACTCTCGCACCCGGAACAGATCAAGAA
>Ga0209807_1001822_pt1 | contig 10210 bp, 8 predicted proteins | sample GraSoiAngelo_154_FD_186168 | JGI IMG/M metagenome (GOLD analysis project Ga0209807, IMG submission 186168) | Grasslands soil microbial communities from the Angelo Coastal Reserve, California, USA - 14_1009_13_20cm (SPAdes) (version 2) | ecosystem: Environmental > Terrestrial > Soil > Grasslands ... | reverse complement strand
GTTCCCACCAGCTTTGGCGGGTAACTTGCAACGACACGCTTGGTGAACGCTTGGGGGTGTCCCATGTCCATCCGCCCGCTTGCTCGACCCACGTTTGCTCTCCTCGCTCTCGCCTGCACGCTGTCCGTCGCTGGTCGCGCGCAGATCGAAGGTGACCTCGTGCCGTATGCAGGGCTGTATCTGCCGACGACGAGCGTGATGTACCAAGGGCCAAGACAGAAAGCGAGCCCCACGCTGGGCGTGCGCGCGACCTTGTGGCTTCTGCATTGGTGGGGGATCGAAGGAACCGTGAACTATGCCCCGAGCAGCCTGACCGGCCCTAAGCCGGTTTCGCCGAGCTCTGCCTACGTCATCGCTCGCAGTGCAAAGCTGCTCGTGCGTCTGAATAGTCCCGGTGCCAACACGGTGTTTCACCTGGGGGCTGGCCCAAGCCGCGTGCGCTATGGCGGGCCAGCGTACTGCGGCTGCAACGACGTGTACTTGCAAATGTCCGGCTCGACGTTTGACGGCTGGGTTGCGGCTGCTGGCGCGCTGTTCAATCCGAGTCGATTGATTTCGCTGCGACTCGATGCGGAAGACTACAGGTTCCGCGCGTACTTCGCGTGCCGCAGCGGTGGGAATTCTCCGGGCGTGTGCAATTATGGATTCGCCCGCACGTACAAGCGGCAGAACGATCTGGTGGTGTCGCTCGGCGCGGCGCTGAGGTTGGGTGGTCGAAGGAGCGAATCGAACTAACCACCGGCACCTCAAACGCGGCGCCCGGGTCCTGCCTAGCGTGCCCAGATCGTGATTCCGTTGCCCGAGTTCGGGTCAACGCCTAACTTGGGGCCACCCATACCCAACATGACCGGCTCCGACTACCGCGACCCGCGGCTCACCGAGCAGCGCAATCCCCGCACTGAGCGCATCGACGTGGCGTCGACGCTCGAAATTGTCGACCTCCTGAACGGGGAGGACGCGACGGTGGCCGGCGCGGTGCGTGCCGTGCGCGCCGAGCTGGCCCGGGCGATCGATCTCGTGGTGGACGCTTTCGGCCGGGGCGGGAGGCTCATCTACGTGGGCGCCGGCACCTCCGGGCGGCTGGGCGTGCTCGACGCGAGTGAATGCCCGCCGACCTTCGGCACGCCGCCGGAGATGGTCGTTGGGGTGATCGCCGGCGGCTACCCGGCGCTCGTGAAGAGCAGCGAGGGCGCCGAGGACGACGTGAACACCGGGATGGCCGCGATGGACCAGGCGCGCGTGACGCCCGCGGACTTCGTCCTCGGCATCGCAGCGAGCGGCACGACGCCGTTCGTCCGCGCGGCCCTGTCCCGCGCGCAGACCATCGGCGCGGCGACGGGGCTCGTCTCGTGCTCCGATCCCCCGCGGGTGCTGGTCGAGACGTGCGACGTCCTCGTGCTCCCGAAGGTCGGGCCCGAAGCCTTGACGGGGTCGACCCGCATGAAGGCCGGTACCGCCACGAAGCTCGTCCTCAACACGCTCTCCACCGGCGCGATGATCCGGCTCGGCCGCGCGTATGGCAACCTTATGGTGGACCTGATGGCGCTCTCCGACAAGCTGCGGGACCGCGGGGAGCGGATCGTGATGGAATGCTGCAACGTGGACCGCGCGGCGGCGCGCGGTGCGATCGAAGCGGCCGGCGGGAGTGTGAAGCTGGCGATCGTGATGGCGCGTCGCGGGGTGCGGAAGGCGGAGGCGGAACGTCTCCTGGCGGATGCCGGCGGGTTCGTCCGCAAGGCGGCGGGCGACCCGCCGCCGGTCTCGCCCGCGTGACCGCGGCACTCGCCGTCGGCGTCATGTCGGGCACGTCGCTGGACGGCGTCTCGACGGCGCTCGTGCGCCTCACCGAGCAGCCCCTCGACGCACAGCTCGTCGCGTTCCGCCAGGATTCCTACACGACGCCGGAGCGCGGGCAGATCATCGAGGCGATCGCGCGCGGCGGCTCGCAGGATCTGGCTCTGCTGCACGTTGCCCTGGGAGAACGCTTCGCCGGCGCGGTGCTGCAGCTCCTGGCCCAAGCCAAGGTCGCCCCTCGCGACGTGTCCTTCATCGCGTCGCATGGACAGACCATCTGGCACGAGCCGGGCCGCGCCACGCTGCAGCTGGGCGATCCCGCGGTGATCGCCGAGCGCGTGGGCGTCCGGGTGGTGAGCGACTTCCGTTCCCGCGACGTGGCGGCCGGGGGCCAGGGGGCGCCCCTCGTGCCTTTGGCCGACGTCGTGCTGTTCGGTCACCCGGAGTGCGGGCGTCTGCTGCTGAACATCGGCGGCATCGCGAACGTCACTTTCGCACCGCGCCGCGGAGTGACCGGCGGCGCCCTCGCGTTCGACACGGGCCCCGGCGTTGGGGTGGTGGACGCGGTGACCCGGCGCATCGACCCCGCGGCGCGGTTTGACGCCGGCGGCGAGCGGGCACGGCGCGGCAAGCCGTCCCGCAAGGTGCTCGAGGCCCTGCTCGCGGACCCCTACTTCGCCGCGCCGCCGCCCAAGAGCACGGGGCGCGAACGGTTCGGCCCGGACTACGCCGCGCGGCTCCTGGACGACGTGAAGCGGGCGGGGGGCTCCGACAACGACGCTGTGGCGACGGCGACGGCGCTGACCGTGGAGACCATCGCGCGAGGGATTGAGCGCTGGACGCCCGCGCGGCCCTCCGACGAGCTGGTGATCTCGGGCGGCGGCGCGCGCAATCCACGACTGGTCGAGCTCCTCACGACCCGCGTGGCCCCGCGACCCGTGGTGCCGTTCGAGGGCCTGTTTTTCGACGGCGAAGCCAAGGAGGCTCTGGTGTTCGCCTTCCTCGGTTTTCTCACGCTGCTCGGGGCGCCGGGCAACCTGCCGGCCGCCACCGGCGCTCGGGGCCCGCGCGTGCTCGGCCACATCACTCCGGCGTGACCGGGTCGCTCGCTCGTCTCGTGTTTCCCGCGCTGCGCTGGCGGCGTGAGAGCTTCGGACACGAGCGGTCCAAGATCGACGCCGCCCTCGCCGCGGGGGTCGGTGGTTTCATCGTCTTCGGCGGGACACGCGAGGCCGTCCTGACGCTCACGCGGGAGTTGCGGGCCCAGGCCGGTCGCCCGCTGCTCGTCGGCGCGGACTTGGAGCGCGGCCCGGCGCAGCAGGTCCAGGGGCTCACGGAGCTGCCGCCGCCCGCGGCGCTCGGCTGGCTCGACGACCTGGAAGCCACCGGCGCCTGCGGGATGATCACCGGGACCGAGGCCCGCTCGGTCGGGATCAACTGGGCGTTCGCTCCCGTGTGCGACCTCGATCTCGAGCCCAAGAACCCGATCGTGCAGACGCGCGCCTTCGGGGCCGACCCGGTACGAGTGGGCGAGCAGGCGGCCGTGTGGATCCGCGGTCTCCAGGACCACGGCGTTCTGGGGTGCGCCAAGCACTATCCCGGGCACGGGCGTACCACCCAGGACTCACACGCGACCCTGCCGCGCGTGCGCGCCGCCGGCACCGACCTGCAGCAGGTGGATGTCGCTCCGTTCGAATACGCCATCCGCGCCGGGGTGGGCAGTATGATGAGCGCGTTCGTGGCCTACCCGGACTGGGATCCCACCGGGCGAGCGGCGAGCTTCTCGCCCGCCATTCTGGGCTACCTGCGGGACACGCTCAACTTCGGGGGTCTCGTGGTGACCGATGCGCTCATCATGGCCGGGGCGAGTGCCGCACAGCCGGTGCCGGCGGCCACTGTAGGCGCGGTCGCCGCCGGGTGCGACGCGCTGCTCTACCCGGAGAACTTCACGAGCGTGGTCGCTGCGCTGGACCGCGCCGTCGGCGCCGAGATCCCGACGGCCCGCGCGGACGAGGCCCTCGCGCATTACGACGGCGCGCTCGCCGCGTGGGCGGAGCTGCCGGACCAGGGGGAGCCAGGCCTCGCGGACCACGCGGCCTTCGCGGATGGGCTGGCCGACCGTGCGGCGCATCTGGTGCGCGGTGACGCGCCGATGATCCACGCGCCCCTCGCCGTGTCGATCGTCGATGACGACGTGGGTGGCCCGTACACGGTCGGACCGCGAGACCTGTTCCACGCGACATTGCGCGATGCGGGGATCTCTGTCGTGCAACGTGCAACCGGAAACGTGCAACGCATTGTCTTAGCGTATGCCGAGCCGCGGTCGTGGAAAGGGCGGGCCGATCTCGGCGCGCGCTCCCGCGCGGCCCTGCGGCGTCTCGTGCCGGGGGCGGCCCTCGTCGTGCTGTTCGGGCACCCGCGACTTGCGTCGCAGATCCCCGGCAGGGCGCCCATCCTCCTGTGCTGGCACGGGCAACCTTTGATGCAAAGAGCCGCTGCAAGGTGGGTCATGGCCAACATGCGGTGAACGGCCCGTGAAAGGCCGGTGAAAGGCCCGGGAAGGGTGAGAAGCCGTACCCTTCCCCGGCTTCTTACCGGTACCTCACGGGCCGTCTACCGGTTGTTCAGTGTCGAGAGATACGCCACGATTTGCGTCGCAGGAACCGCGTAGATGATCTTGCCCTGGGATTCGCGGTTGCCGCCATACAACACCGCCGCGACGCGGCCAGTGCGATCAAAGATCGGGCTCCCCGACGACCCCGGTGCGCCGAATCCGTCGACCTGGACCACATTGGCGAGCGCCTTGCTGACCGTGCCGACGGTGAGCGTGGGGTCGGCGATCACGCCGTTCTCCCCGATGCGCTCCATCGGGAGATCCTCACCCAGAGGGTAGCCGATGATGGCCACCGGGTCGCCGCGCGCGAGCGCTCGCGCCTCGCCCGCGAAGCCGGCGACGCGCGGAGTGCCCCCGCGGATCTCCACCTTCACCACGGCAACGTCCGCGGAGTCCGCCACGCCCACCAGTCGGCCGGCGAACCATTGGCGGCTCCCCGAGAACTTGATCGCGATACGCCGGGGCTGCCGGTTGCCGTCATCGCCCACCAGGACGTGCCGGTTGGTGACCAGGGTGCCTTGCGAGTCGGCGGCGAACGCCGTGCCGCTGAAGATCTCGCTGTCCGAGAACTGAACGACGAGCAGGGCGACCGCGTCCTGATTCTTGAGCGAGATGGCGCGGTAGTCCATCGCGACCGCGCCCGCGAGGCCGCGCTGCCGTATCTCCGCGGCGTCGAGCGCCGCGCGAAGCCGGGCGACGGCCCCGGCGTCGCGACTCGAGCCCGCGGTTGCAAGCTCGGCCCGCAGCCGCCCGACTTCGGTCTGCGATTGCCGCAGGGCGTCCCGCACGCTCGCCAGCTCGGTTTGGAGTCGCGTGAGGAGCCGTTGCCCCTCCGCCTCCAGGCTGTCCGCCCGCGCCTGGAGCCGGGCGACCTCGCGCGCGTCGCGGGCACTCTGCCACTGCAGCAACCCGAATCCTGCGAGCACCAGGACGAGCAACCCGATCAGCACTTTGGTCCTGCGGTGCAGGTGCGCCAGCTCGGCGGCGATGCGCACCGCGGTGCTCGAGCGCCGGGCAGGCGCCGCCATCGCCGCGTACTGCTCGCGGGGGGAGGACATCCGCTCCGCGGACGCTCGCGCCGCGTCCGGCACGGTGTCGACCGCCGCCTCGCCCGGCAGGATGTGGAACTCCACCGCGGGCCCGTTCCGCCCGAGACCGATCACGTCGCCGTCCGCCAGCACGACGTCGCCGGAGATGCGCGCGCCGTTGACGAACGTGCCGTTCGTGCTGCCCAGGTCTCGCAGCACGAAGCTCGCGCCGTGGCGCACGATCCCGGCGTGGCGGGAGGACACGTCGAGGTCGCGTTCGGCATCGCAGCGGACGTCGGACAGCGGGTGTCGGCCGAGGCCGATGTATGCCTTGCGGAAGGTCTCCACCTGCCCGACGCGCGCGCCGGAGAGGAACTTGAACTGGGCGCTCACGGGGTCCGGTTGACCAGGTAGAGCGCCAGGGCGGCGGCCGCGATGACGAGCAACACGATCACGCGCCGGCGGTTCCGCGCCGCGGGCTCGGGCGCGGGGCTCCCGCGGTAGACCGGGACCGGCTCCGTGCTGGTCTCGGTGTCGATGAGTGGATACACCTGGTGGCCGATCTCTCCGTTCGGCTCGGGCGGGCGCAGCCCCTCGCCGTCGAAGCGTGCCAGCACGACGGTGATGTTGTCCGGCCCGCCCCGCTCGTTGGCGAGCGCGATCAGCTTGTCGCACGCCGCCAGCAGGTCCCGCTCTCGGGTCGCGACGGTGGCGATCTCTTCCTTTTTTACCGTGCCCGTCAGTCCGTCTGAGCACAACACCAAGATGTCCCCCTTGCGGACTTCCTGGTGCGTGAGATCGACCTTGACGCGAGCGTCGGGCCCCAGCGCCTGGAGAATGATATTGCGTCGCTCGCTCCGGGCCGCTTCCTCCTCGGTCAGCTCGCCCGCTTCGACCAGGCGCTGCATCAGCGACTGGTCCCTGGTGAGCTGCACCGCCTGCCCGTTGCGGATCAGGTAGGCGCGGCTGTCGCCGACCTGCGACAGGAAGAAGTGATCGGCCAGCACGCCCACGGCGGTAGTCGTGGTTCCCATCCCGCGGACTTCGGGGTGCGCCGCCGCATACGCGTGTATTTGCTCGTTCGCGACCTCCACGGCTTCCTTCAGACGGTAGGCGAACCGCTGGGCCGTTACTTCCCGCTCGGTCCCCCACGCCCGCACCATCTGCTGGTAGATCGTCTCGGTCGCCATTTGGCTCGCGAGCTCGCCGGCGGCCGCGCCGCCCATGCCGTCGGCGACGACGAACAGCGAGCCCCGCTCACCGATTTGGTGGACGCGCACCGCAGGTTGGAGCGACGCCTCCCGGCGCGACAGATCCGCGACCAGGAACCGGTCTTCGTTGTGGTCGCGCGTCCGGCCCAGGTCGGTCTTCGCGAAGACCTCGACCTTGATCGGCTTGGCAGACGAGCGTCCGAACATGTTCAGCGCCGACACTGAGCGAAGAGGTCGCGATACCGCGGTTGCGAGCTATCGAGATTCATGGCTTTCCGTATCCACTCGCAGCCCGCCGCGCGGTCATTCTGCGGGGGCTGGGTGGTGGCGAGGCCGACGACGTACGCCGCGTACGCCTTGACCTCAGGGGCGATGTCGTGGAGGTCGAAGATATGCTTCGCGGAGTCTCGTACCATCGCCTGATTCAGGGGCGACAGCTTTAGCAACAAATCGTCCAGCAGGTCCCGTGCCCGGGTTACATCGATGCGCGTCCCGGTGGCGGGTGCGCGCGAGCGCTCGACCGGGCCGCGTCGCGGCGGCACCACAGCCCCCCCGGTGGCCGTGTCCACCGGCGCCGGGCCGGGCGCGATCTGTCGCGCCGTGTCGGCAGGCGGCACGCCACCGGTCTGCTTGACGGGGAGGTCGATGGTGACCACCGCGCCGGCGGCGCCCAGCACGACGATCACGCCGACGACGATCGGCACGCGTGAGCGCTTCCTGGCGCGCACGGGCTCGATCAGCTCCGTCTCGTCGTCGCCGTCGGTCAGCGTAGCGGGCAGGGCCGCGCCCCCTGCTGCCCCGGACAGGCCGGCTACCGCGGCGAGGTCATGGGCCAACTTGGCGGCGGATTGATAGCGGTCGACCGGGCTCCGCGCCAACGCGGTGTCGAGTACTTGCTGGAGCCCCGCAGGAAAGTGCAGATCGGGCCGCACCTCGATCAGCTCCGCCGGCTCGTCGGTGAGGCGCTTGATCATCGCCTCCTGCACGGAATCGGCGGCGAAGGGTAAGGTCCCGGTCAGCATGTTGAAGAGCACCAGGCCCAGCGAGTAGACGTCGCTCCGGCCATCCAGCTTGTCGCCCGACAGCTGCTCGGGGCTCATGAACTCGGGCGTGCCGACCACCAGGCCGGTCCTCGTGACCTTCTGGCCGCCCCCCTCGCCGCCCACGGCCTTGGCAAGGCCGAAATCGACGACCTTCACCGCGTCCGCCCCGTCGCGACTGCGCGTGAGCATGATATTGTCGGGCTTCAGGTCGCGGTGCACGATGCCGAGGTCATGGGCCGCCTGGAGCGCGGCCGCCACTTGGGTGGCGATGTCGGCGGCCCGGGCAAGGGACAGCGCTCCCTCGCGTCTGACCAGCTCCGTGAGCGGCTCGCCCTCGATGAACTCCATCGCCAGGTAGATGAGCCCTTCGGGCGTCTCACCGAAGTCGTAGATGGCGCAGACGTGAGCGTCCGAGATGCGACTGGCATTCGACGCCTCGCGATTGAAGCGGGCCACCGCTTCGGGATCGTGCACCATGGAAGGGTTCATCACCTTGATGGCACTACGGCGCCCCATCTTCACGTGCTCGGCGAGGTACACCTGGCCCATGCCGCCCTCGCCCAGTTTCTTCATTATGTGATAGCGGTCGGCCAGCACTTGGCCCACGAGATCGTGCGTCGGCCCCGACGAGCGCAGCGTCTGCCCATCGTTCGGGCAGAATCGCACGTCATCGCGGTACTCGGTCGTACAGACGGGGCAGATCTTCACGTCGCAATCTCGATCTGCAGCAGCTTGTCGCCCACCAGGATCCGCGACTGATCGCGCAGCACCATGTCGCCGCGCGCCGCGAGCGCGATCCCGTTGCGGCTGTTGGCGTCCACCACCACGAAGTCCGCGTCTTCGGAGCGCACCAGGGCATGGCGCGCGCTCATCGACGGATCGTAGGGGAATACCCATTCACCTTGCTCGCGGCCGATGGTGACGTCGCGGCCGGGGGAGAGCTGGATCACGTCACGTACGCTGCCGTCGGAGCGCAGCTGGGTGAGGCTCGCGATGTCGGCGCTCGGGATGAGGCTGCCCATCCGCTTCGTGGCGTCGGCGTCGGGGGGGTGCGGCCCCGGATACCCCAGGCGCCGAAACCGGATCACCTGAGACCCGATCAGCAGCAGGTCGCCGTCGAGCAGACGGTACGGCTCCTCGAGAAACACCCATGTGCCGTTGCGGCTGCCCAGGTCGCGCACGACGAGGGCGTTCTGCTCCCACGACAGTTTCGCGTGCAACGGCGAGAGGAACACGTCTTCGGGGAAACGGACATCGCCGTCCAGACGGCCGATGGTCGTGTCGGGTGTCTTGCGCTCGAAGCGCTGCACTGGCTTGCCCAGATCGTCGAGCAGCACCAGGACGATCGCCGCTCCGGCCCGCGAGGGCCCGGGACCGACGCGACGCGCAGCCTGGAGATCGACCAGCGGCGCCCCGCACGTCGCACAGAACTTGATCCCCGGATCCACGGGCGAGGCGCAGCGCGGGCAGTTCGGTCCGGAACCGGGAGCCGTGAGCCGGCGGCCGCAGTGCGGGCAGAACGGCTGCAGCCCCCTGGCCCGACCGCCGCAGAAGGGGCAGGAGATCGATTCACCCTGCTCGCGGGTGACCGCCGTGCGCGCGACGACGCGCGTGCCAGACAGGGACGTGCCCCCCGCCGCCGACTTCCCCCCACTCCCCCCCCCACCGCCTGGTGATGCCTCGGCGGTCTTGCGTCCGGTGAATTTGCCCATGGGTTTGCCGCAGTCCATGCAGAACTGCGCGCCGGGGTCGTTCGCCCGGCCGCAATAAGGGCAGGCGGTCACTGGCGGAAGTGCTCCACTGGGCGCAGAAGTTATGGTCTGCCAATCTATTCGGCAAATTGACGGGCTGAAAGGGCCGATGCTACCTTGCGCGTCCTGTGAGACCCTTCGGGGTGTTCCTCGTGAGCGTTGTGACCGGATGCGCCGTCGCGCGCACCGGTACCGCGCCCGTCGCCGGAGGCGCGGCGCCGTCACCCGCCGCGCCGGGGCGCGACTCGTTCCATATCACGGTGGTCTATCCCGCCGTCACCGATATCATCCAGTCCCACGACTCGCTCTTCCTGTTGGGCTCGGTGCGAGGTGGGGCTGGCGGACCGGTGCACCTGGGCATCAACGGGCAGTCGGTGCCCGTGCTTCCGAACGGCGCGTGGATCGCCTGGTTGCCGCTGCCCGACGACACCGTCGCGCACTTCCTGATTGCGGCAACCGGAGGGGGGCCCGACTCCAGTCGCTTCGTGTACACCGCCCGCATCGCGCCGCAGTTCCGCCCGCCGCCGGGACGCACCGTGTGGATCGACACGACCAGCTTCACGCCGGCGGGGACGCTCGCCCTGCCGCTCGAGGAGGGGATTCCTCTGACCGTGCAGGCCACGCCCGGCGCGACGGTACGCCTGCGGCTGCCGTGGGGCTCGAGCGTGCCGCTGGTCCCCGACACGCTGGCACCCGAGCTCCCCGGGGCCGTCCGCGCCTTCGTCATCGACAGCGAGCCGCGCCGACGTGTGCCCGTGGCGGGACGCTA
>Ga0209807_1001821_pt1 | contig 10215 bp, 6 predicted proteins | sample GraSoiAngelo_154_FD_186168 | JGI IMG/M metagenome (GOLD analysis project Ga0209807, IMG submission 186168) | Grasslands soil microbial communities from the Angelo Coastal Reserve, California, USA - 14_1009_13_20cm (SPAdes) (version 2) | ecosystem: Environmental > Terrestrial > Soil > Grasslands ... | reverse complement strand
TTCGTCGTTCCTTACAGTTGAGTCTTGCTGAACAAATCGCGTTCTCGTGGCTGTTTGGAACGGGGGCGGTTTCTTTGCTCCTGTGGGTCTTCGGTTTTTTTGCTAACGGCCTCCTCCTGCAGGGGCTAGTCAGCGTTGTTTGCATTTCGCTTGGGATGGTCGGCTGGAAATTGAAAACGCCATCGCAGATTCGCAGGAAACCAAGGTGGTTCGAAGTTGTTCTTACCGCGGTCATCACCATCGAAATTGCGATCGTGTTTTACCTTTCCTTTGTACATACCCTGGGCTGGGATGGGTTGCTTAATTGGGAAATCAAAGCGCGCTACGCCTTCGCCAATGGCGGCGTGCTTCCGGCCGCTTATTTCAGCGATAGCGGCCGTGCTTTCAGTCATCCGGAATACCCTCTCGCTATTCCGTTCACCGAGTTGTGGCTTTACCTCTGGCTCGGTGAATCCAACCAATTTTGTGCGAAGACAATCTTTCCGACATTTTACCTTGCAGGAACATTTCTGCTTGCCGCCTTTGCTGTGCGTCTGAGCAGAAGAACATGGCTCGGATTACTTATGGCGGCGCTTCTGTTCTTTGTTCCGCAAATCACCGTCGAGGCCGGGTGCGCGAGCGCGGGCTACGCCGATTTCCCGCTGAGCGTTTTTTACCTGGCCGCGGCCGGATGTCTATATTGTGTGGTCGAACAAGGCAACGATGTCTTCTTCCGCCTCTACGCCGCGTGTTTGGCCCTGTTGCCATGGGTCAAGCGCGACGGTCTTATTTTATGGATAGTCGCAGCGGCTTGCGGTGTCTTGGTCATTTTGCGGGCAAGAAAGCCCCCTTTGTCATCCTTGGCATTCCTGCCCGGGATCGTAATCATTTGTGCGTGGCGTCTTTATCTGAACGCCACCCATGCACTCCAGGCGGCGGATTTCTTGCCCTTCAACCCGGAGACGTTTCGTACCCACCTCAACCGTGCGCTGCCGCTGCTTTCCGCGCTTGTAGCCGAATTCTATAGCCTTCCTACATGGAGTCTGTTTTGGTTTACTGTCGCCGTTGCCTTCCTCTATTCATTGCCTCGGATGCGTGACCCGGGTGTTGTTGCCCTAGTCGTCGCCCTGATTGCGCCCATCGTTTTGTATTTGTCGCTCTATCTTTTCAGCAGCTGGCCAAACTATCTTGACCATGTTGGTCTTTCGATCAGTCGCCTGCTTATGCAGGTCGTGCCCGTAGGATTTCTGCTCATCGTTCTCGCGGTTTCTCGGCGCCCGGAGAAACATCCGCAGCAAGTGGAGATGCCTAATCGTGCCACTTGCGCGATGGCGCGTTCCGAGCGAACGGCCGTGGTTGAGCTCGCCTGAAGAAACTGCCTTGGCGCGTGATCCGGAAATCGTTCGGGAAATGTTTGATCGTGTCGCCCGGCGATACGACCTCGCGAACCATCTGCTAAGCTTTGGGTGCGATTTCTCCTGGCGCAGACGGGCAGCTGAAATCGTGGCTAGCTGGAATCCGGCCTGCGTCCTTGATCTTGCGACCGGCAGCGGCGATCTCGCACTCGTGATCCAACGCAAATTATCAACTGCCCAAGTCGTGGGGCTGGATTTTTCCAATGCCATGCTCGCGCTGGCCCGGCGCAAGGGAGTTCGTTATCTTATTGCCGGCGATGCCGTCCAATTGCCGTTAGCAAACCAATCCTTCGACGTAGTAACAGTCGCGTTCGGTTTGCGAAACATGCGCGATTGGGGTGAGGCATTGCGCGAAATGCGGCGCGTCCTTACCTCCACTGGACATCTGCTTGTTCTGGATTTTTCTCTGCCGCAACATCCGATCTGGCGTTCCCTCCATCAATGTTATCTGCACCGAATCATGCCTTTCGCTTCGGCGCTGATTACGCACGAAAGAAAAGCCTACCAATATCTTGGCGCTTCCATCGAAAATTTCCCCAGCGGCGCTGCCATGTGCGACTTGATCGAGGCCAACGGTTTTAAAAATGTCGTCGCTGAACCACTTACTGGCGGAATTGTGACTATTTATACCGCCTAATCAGCCGCTCATCCCGAGCGTAGCGTAGCGAAGTCGAGGGATCCCGCTGCGTCACCATAAAGCTCCAATTAGCTGATTGCGCTTGGAGCGCTCAAGGTGTCGGCATAGCGACCGGCGAAGTTCCCACTGAAGGCGACACGCTTGCCGTCGGCGATGGTGTCGCCGGCTGTACCAAGTCCGCTCGCAACGCCTTCAAATCCGGACTGCTAATCGCAAACGTGCCTTCGTGTTCCTCTGTTCGCGCTATCGCTGTCCCGTCAGGCGAAGAACCGCCTACCGTCAATTTATGCTGAGCCTTGTCATCCGGCGATGTAGTGAAGGTGATAACAAGCTGCGGTTTCTCAAAGGCGGCCGCCGGCGCATTTGCCACCCAGTGAGTGGCGTGCAAAGAGGCAAGCGTGTTCAACAGCGATTGCACCTTCACGGTATTGATCGGTCCGCTTCCCGTGACCCACTGCCACTGATTGTTCGTTCCACGGATCAAAGTCTGTTCGCGATCGGTAAAGAGCGATAACTTGTGAATTTGTTCTGGCTTGAAGCTTAAAATCGTTAGGTCCTGCCACGACAACGGATCAGCAAAAACATTATCGAGCGTCGAACGTCGGACCGCGACTACGAACGGTTCCTCTCCCACCCGCGCGAAGACACTTTCGCCGTCGATTTTGCCGAAGGCGATTGTAGCCAGCGGATGTTCACCAGCGGTGGTCTCAGCCGTATTTTCCGAGGCGAAAGCGCTTAACGTGATCGAGAGTTGCGGCTTATCCAGTCCATATTTCGGCAAATCGGATGCCACATCTGCCACAAAGCTCGTGACTAGTTCGCCACTCAGCAAATCGATTAACCGGCGCGCTTCTGCCGCATTGGCCGCGCGATTATTGCGATTTACAATCGTCCAGTTCTGGTCCTTGCGCGCGAGGACTGTTTTGTTTTTTCCGGGCGCGTCAATCGTGATGCGGTCCAACTGATTTTGATCGAAACGCACGAGATGGCGGTCACGTAAATCGTTGGGCTTTGTGCTCAAAATCGATTCAATCTTGTTGGGTAACGTGTAAACGAACTTCCGCGGTGCGAAACGAACATAAACCTGGTCTTTCTCCTTTTCGGGAACACCGCCGATCTGCAAAATCTGGCCCGGGCCGCTGCCCGCGGATTTATCACCCGTGAAGATAGTGACAGTGCCGCGTGGCTCCGCCAGGCCGTAGGGATGCAAATCGCCGGCATCATCGGCCACAAATTGCGCGATCCGGCTGTTCGTAATCTGTGCAATCAGATCGTTGACTTTTTGATCGTCTGCCCGCGCCCGCAATGGCTTCACGATTTGCCAGTGATCACCCTGTTTTTGCAGTTCCATTTCGCCGGCCGCGGTTTTTACAGAAAGACGCGTCACCTGCGTCGCGACCGCGTCCGTCAATTTGCGATCGCGAAATTCCTCCGGCTTTTTCGAAATCTGGTTTTTGATCGATTGTGAAACGAGAAACACATCTTTCGAATTCTCCAGCCGAACATAAATCTTGCCCTCGAACGCGGCGTTGTTACCGAACAAAACTTCGGGCGGCGCATTCGGCCCCTGCAGCTTGAGACGCAGCTTCGCTTTTGCCACTCCATATTCGGCCATTCGATTTTTGTCCGCCTCGATTTCTTTTGCGCTGATGGTGGTGTCTTTTTTCCAGTCTTCCAGATCGAACAAGAGATTCTCGACGGCATTGCTATCGGCTAGGTCTTTGACGGGCGACTCCAGCCGCCATTTTTTGTCAGTGCGTTTTAATTCGATACGCTCGTCAGCGTTTCGAATGACAACGCCGTCGATCTTATCGCGCTCGAAATTAATGACGTTTTGCGCTCGTCGGTTCGCTTCCTGGGTGTTGGGCCGTTTGCTTTCGTAAAACTTGATAAAAAGGCCAATCGCCAGTGCGAGGGCAAAGAGGATCAGCGTAGTCCGAAATTTCATAATCCGATCACGCCCGCCGTTTCCACCATACCGCCGAACCGATTATCGCCGGCACCAGCGGCACCAAAACGAGGACCAGCCACCGCAGGTTGCGCAGCTCGGTTTCACCAAGCGTGAACGTGAGCGGTTTTGGGATTTTCGGCGCAATCCCTATCATCTGCTCTCGACTCATCAACCAGTTAATACTGCCGGAAATAAAATCGAGTGCTTGTTGCTCCTGCGTTAGCGCATTGTCCTGAACAAAAAAAGCATTGCTCGCTACCACCATGCGCGATGAGTTCACCCGCACCCGTTCGTCGCCGCTACCGCCCTTTTCGATGGAAGCCGCGATCGTCAATGGTGCCCCGTGGTCGCGATTTTGGTCGAACTGAAGTTTTGCCGGATCATCTGAATTGTAATCGACCTCGCCCCAGTAACCTTTTTCTGCCTGGACCAGTGGTTGTATCTGAACGCCGGCACCTTGAGCACGCTGCGGCTCAAGCGTCATCGAACAGGTCCCGCCCAAAAACGGGGCGCGCGCCTCGGCCAGTCGTTTTGTGATCGGCGAGTCTCCCAAAAAACGGCCAATGACATCACGCACCCGCGCAACTTCTTCGATCCCGGTTCGGACCATTGCCATCAAACGATCATCATTCACCCGCACGCCCAGGTCGTTTAAGAAGGCATTAAGTTTCGGCGTCTTTGCTGAAGGATCCAGCAACAACAGAATCCGCCCTTGTTTGTTCCAGAAATCACGCAACAACAGCATCTCGCGGTCGGAAAAATCATACTGCGGGCCCACGATCATAATCGTCTTCATCTCCGCTGGAATGGCATCGACGTTGAAGAGATTTAGTTCTTGAAGCTTGATGTTCTCGTTTTCGATGAACGTTTTCAGCACCGAGATCGGACTGGTGGCCTGTTGCTGCTCCGGCATGAGTGGACTTGCTGGCGCCGCTTCCGCGATTGGCGGTTCTTTGTGACCAAGCACATAGCCGATGATGTTTTTCTTTCCTTCGGTCAAATCGACCATCGCGCTGCTAATTGCCTGCTCGCCTTTAAATGATGTCACTCGCGGACCTTCCCCCATTGCCATTCCAGTTTGATCCACCTCCGCCATTTCTGAGGCCTTGACCGTTTTGTTTCGCCCTTCGTAATCGAGGACCAGCATGCTTTCGTCAGTCACGACCTTGTATTTGTCGAACAGCTCCTTCGCTCGCGAGAAGTTGACCTCTGGATTGATGTGCTCGACATCGATCTTTCCTTTGGCGGCATACTGGTATTCCGTTAGCAAACTTTCGACGTCGCTTGTAATGGGTGTGTTGGGGGAAAAGAAAACCGTAATGCGCAATTTTCCTTTGAGGGAATCAAGAATGCGTTTGGTTTTGTCCGAGAGAGAGTACTTCTGATCGCGTGAAAAATCCCAGCGCCGGTAATGCTCGAACCCGAGATAGTTTATCATCGCTGCCAGAACGATGAGGAGCCCGATCTGGACCACGACGTTCAGGCCGATTTGAAAACGATGAATTCTTTTCGGTTTGTCCGTCACGGTTACAGTTTCCATTTGCGCGATTGAAATGCCTGATAGGTCAATCCCAGCATTAAAATCGTTAGACTCAGGTAGAGAACGATCGGACGGGTATCGATCTCGCCACGCGAGAGTGTCGCCATTTGTTCCAGGGCCGAGAAATAACCCAGCACTTGCCGCATTGTCGAACTGACCTCGGTTACGATGAAAGTAATTAGGCCGGAGAAAAAGTGCAGCGTGATCGCGCAAAACGAAATTACCGCCGCGATGATCTGGTTTCTCGTTAGGACAGAAGCGAAGCAGCCGATGCTGATGTAAAACATTCCCAGTAACAGGAGCATCAGATAGGAACCCCAATAAGCGCCGAACGATCCTGCCGCAGTTTGGTGTGTGATGTATTGGAAGATTGCAAAGTAAATCAGAGTGGGGACCCAAAGGACGATGTAGAACATCATGGCCCCGAAGAACTTCGCCAACACCACTTGCCAGTCGCGAACTGGCGCAGTCATCAACGGTTCGATCGTGCCGAGCTTAAATTCCTCCGCGAAAGTCCGCATGGTAATCAGCGGAAAAATCAACACAAAGGCGAACCAGAAGAATACCGAGTTAAAAAATGCTTCCTGCACCGAGTACTGCACTGGTCGCTGATTCATGAACGAAATCTGGAAGTAAAAATCCGCTCCGCTCACGAAGAGGAAGAAGAACAAGACGATGTACGCGATCGGCGAGTAGAAGTAGCTCGACACTTCGCGGGATAGCAGGGTGTAGAACTTACGCATGAACACTCCGTTCAGCTCGCTTCATCCGAATGCGTAATTTCCACAAACACATCCTCCAGCGTAGCCCGCCGCGCCGTTAGTTCACGCACCTCCCAGTTGCGATCGCGGGCAAGGCGAAAAACTTCCGCCCGCACATCCGTCCCCGACTCCACTCGTAACGACAAATTTTTCCAGCCGTCGTCTTCCGATTCGCTTACATCCCGGACGCCGGCGATTTTCCTCAGCTGTGTTGGGGCGTCATCTCCGCCCACCCTGGCTTCCAGTGTCACGCCACCAGCAGTGCGAATGCGGCCGAGCAAATTCTCCGGAGTGTCGCAGGCTTCAATCCTCCCCTTATTGATAATGATGACGCGCGAGCAAGTCATCTCAACCTCCGGTAAAATGTGCGTCGATAACAAAATAGTGTGCTGCCGGCCGAGATTCTTAATCAACTCGCGCACCTGCCGAATTTGGTTCGGATCCAAACCGATGGTCGGCTCATCCAGAATTAAAAGATCCGGTTCGGCGAGCAGTGCGTCAGCTAACCCGACTCGTTGCCGAAATCCTTTCGAAAGCGCACGAATCAATTTGTTTTCGACTTCGCGCAATCCGCAAAGCTCCCTCACGTCACCCACACGTTCGCTGACACGCCGATGCGGAATGCTTTTCAACGCCGCGCGATAATTCAAGTATTCGTTGACCCGCATGTCGTTGTAGAGCGGCACATTCTCCGGCATGTAACCAAGATGCGCCCGGGCTTGAAGCGATTGCTCGAAAACATCGAAGCCGGCGATTGAAGCCCGCCCGGAGGTGGCGGGCAAAAAGCTCGCCAAAATACGCATTGTTGTGGTCTTGCCCGCACCATTCGGACCGAGAAACCCCATGATCTCACCCTGGCCCACTTCGAAGTTCAGATCGCGAATCGCAGTCTGGCCCGCATATTTTTTGGTCAAATTTTCAACTTTGATCATTGCGACTGATTGTTTGAGACAACTCTCCGCGCGCAGCGTTGTTAAAAAATTTTAGCGCGCTGTCAACGCCACGGTTTGAATTTGGCGCCCGCCGTCACTGCGAGCGAGGCCGACCGTGAAATCTACCGTCATCCCTTTTTCCACGCGCGCGAGCAGGTTTTCAATCGATCTCACCGAGTTCACGTCGTGTCGCCCGATGCGGTAAATCACCAGCCCGCGTTCGACCCCGACTTCCGCGGCGGGGCTTCCCGGTTCAACCGCGCTGACCATCACGCCACGTCCGCGCACGAGGCCAAACGCGTCGGTCAGCTCCATCGTTAAATCTTGCAATTGCATTCCAAAGAGGCGGTCGGCATTGGCAGCAGCGGGTTCGTTCGCACTGGCGCTCGCCTGCGCGGAAGGCTGTTTTTGCGCTACTACTTTGAATCCTTTGACCGCTTCACGCACAGTATCGGCTGGAATGGCGAAGCCCAGTCCCTGAGTCGGGACTCCCTGTGGGGTGAATGCCATTTTGGCAGAACTGATACCAACCAGCCGGCCCGCGATGTCGACTACTGGACCACCGGAGTTTCCGGGGTTAATCGCCGCATCGGTTTGCACGAGATCCTTGTATTCGATGTCGCCTACACTGATTTCTCGTTTCAATCCGCTCAGTACGCCTCTGCTGATCGAGCTGCCGTAACCAACAGAATTGCCCACCACGACAACGGTCTCGCCGAGAAGATTGGGCGAGATATTATTCAGATCAATAAACGGGAATCCGCCTTTACCTTCGATTTTGATGAACGCGAGATCCTTCTTGGGATCGCCGGTGATGTAACGCGCGTTGTAAACTTTGCCATCACTGGTGGTAACCTCGATGCGCAGGTCGGCTGCTCGTTGCACGACGTGCTCATTGGTTACGATGTAACCGGCTGGATCAACAATGAAGCCCGAGCCGAGACTTTGCAGGCGCTGTCGGATTTCGCGTGGCTGGCTGCGGTAGGTCCCGAAGAATTCAGCGGCGAAATCTTCAAACGGGTCACGGACCTGGCGCCGGACCACGCGCTCGGCGTTAATGTTAACTACCGCTGGCATTACTTTCGCCACCGCGAGCACCACCGGTTCGGAAGCCGGGTCGGTCGGGGATGTGGACGGCAGCGGCATTGGTGTTTGAGCCGATGCACCGTGCGTCGCGACCAGCAGTACAATTGTAAGGGCGAACTTGTAGCCACCTCGCTCTGTCGAGGCGCCGACACGGCGACCGAGCGCAGTGGCTACAATACGTGTTCGCTTCATTTCAACTGTTCGACAATTTCGAGCGGAATTTTCTCACGTAATTTTGGATAAGTTTCGGCGATCGGCTTTATGTAGTAATTCACAGCCAGCGCGCCAATTAAACACCACGGTCGGTTCGCGTTTAGGATTCGCACAAGCGCGCTGAAATCGCTTGCGCCGCCGTTGGTCATAGATTCATAAACCTGCGCTGCGGTCAACGCAAGTAACGAGGCGCTCGTTATACTGTCAATTATCGGCAGGCTGCTTCGCGCGATGTCATCCTGAGTCGCGAAGACGACCAAGGATCTCTTTTTGCTCCCACGTTTTCTTGCTTTGGGAGGGTTTGACCATCTGAGAGATCCCTCGCATCCGCTCGGGATGACAAGCATGGTCTGGGAGGGAGCAATGAGATGTGCCGATTCGCGCACGCGCGACGCCATTGCGACCAGGCGCATCGATGACAAATTAGAGTAATATGCATCCATCGTTCGCCACTCGGCCCAATCTCGATTTGCTCGAACAGAATTACGAGCGCTGGCAGAAGGATCCCGACTCGCTTGATTCCGGATGGTCGGCATTTTTTGAAGGGTTCGAACTCGGCAGTCTCGACGGAAAAAATGGCGCTGCCGTGGAAGCGCCGCCGGAGGCGCGACGCGATCTGCGGGAGAGTCCCCTGCAAACGCGAATTGACGCTCTGGTTTACGCTTATCGCATTCTCGGGCACACCATCGCATGGGTGAACCCGTTGGCGGAAAAACGCCCTGAAAATCCGCTTCTTACCCTGCGCGAGTTTGGTTTTAGCGACAAAGATCTCGACTATCCGGTTTCCTCAAAATTCTTCCTCGATAATCGCCAGATGTCGCTGCGCGAAATGATCGCCCTGCTCGATCAAATTTATGCGGGTTCGATTGGCGCGGAATTTCAGCATATCCAAAACACCCGTATTCGGGATTGGGTGCGGCATCGCCTCGAATCGCGCATTTTCGCTCGTCCTCCTTCGCCGGAAATACAAGTCGCGCTCCTTCGCGCGCTACTCGAAGCGGAAACCTTCGAAGTCTTTCTGCACCAGAGTTACGTCGGGCAAAAACGTTTTTCGCTGCAAGGCGCGGAAGGTTTGATGGCGATTCTCGACACCCTTTTGCACAAGTGTGTTAGCGATGGGGTTGAGGAAATCTGCATGGGCATGGCCCATCGTGGCCGTCTCAATGTGCTGGCAAATTTCCTCAGAAAATCGCTGAACGTCATCTTCACCGAGTTTACCGAGAATTACATTCCCGCTCTCGTTGCCGGAGACGGCGATGTGAAATATCACCTGGGCTATCGCACCGTGCGCAAACTTGCTGCGGGCGAAGTCGAAATTCGGCTTTCCGCCAACCCAAGTCATCTCGAAGCGGTTGATCCGGTCGTGGAAGGGACGACCCGTGCCCGCCAGCGCATCCGTGGCGATACCGAACATCGACGCAAAGTTCTGCCACTATTAATTCATGGCGACGCCGCTTTCGCGGGGCAGGGGATCGTGGCGGAAACCCTGAATATGTCGCAGCTTAAAGGTTACTCTACCGGGGGCACCATTCACATCGTGGTTAACAATCAGATCGGGTTCACCACTCTGCCCGAAGAAGCACGCTCGTCGATGTATGCGACCGACATTGCCAAGATGATCGAGGTTCCCATTCTTCATGTGAATGGCGAGGACCCAATTGCGCTCAAGTTTGTTTCTGAGATGGCGATTGATTTCAGACA
>Ga0209807_1001818_pt1 | contig 10222 bp, 9 predicted proteins | sample GraSoiAngelo_154_FD_186168 | JGI IMG/M metagenome (GOLD analysis project Ga0209807, IMG submission 186168) | Grasslands soil microbial communities from the Angelo Coastal Reserve, California, USA - 14_1009_13_20cm (SPAdes) (version 2) | ecosystem: Environmental > Terrestrial > Soil > Grasslands ... | reverse complement strand
CAAGCAGTGGCGCGAGCAGTGTCCTGATCTCACGCTGCGTTCGACTTTCATCGTCGGCTTCCCCGGCGAGACCGATTCCGATTTTGCCTATCTGCTCGACTGGCTCGAGGAAGCCGAGATCGATCGCGTCGGCTGCTTCAAATACGAGCCGGTTGCGGGCGCCTCATCGAACGCGCTCGGCAATCACGTGGCGGACGGGATCAAGCAGGAGCGCTGGAACGCGCTGATGGCGCGGCAGCAAAGGATTTCCGCGCGCCGGCTCAAACGCAAGGTCGGCACGCGGCAGCAGGTGATCGTCGACGAGGTCGGCCCGACGGTTGCAAGAGGCCGCTCGAAGGCGGATGCGCCCGAAATCGATGGCGCGGTCTATCTCTCAAGCCGCCGTCCGCTGAAGGTCGGCGAGATCGTCACCGCGAAAATCGAGCGCGCGGACGAGTACGACCTGCACGGCAGCGTCGCCGGATTTTAGCTCGCTTTTTGTCCCGCGTTTAGCTGCGACCGTCGACCACCAGCGCTTGACAGCGCCAGCCATTCGGCTGTATGGCCCCTCACCATGAATTCGAACCGGACCAACCGCCGCGCAGCTTTCCGTCGTCGCACCTGCGACGATGATGGGCTGCGCCATGTCCGACGACACCGCTGAACACTTAAGATCAGCAACGTTTTCGAGAAGGCCGCACCCTAGAAAGTGCGGCCTTCTTGCGTTTCGGCCGTCTTTTCAACCCAACACCCCCAAGGAGTTCGCCATGACTATCGCTTCCCATCCGCTCGACGCTCTCATGGAGATCACCGCGCGCCCGCCGGCCGTCTTCGCGAAGGGCGAAGGCTCGTACCTCTGGGACATCACCGGCAAGCGCTATCTCGACTTCATCCAGGGCTGGGCCGTGAACTGCCTCGGCCACTCTCCGCCCGCGGTTGCCGACGCCCTTGCCGCGCAAGCGAAATTGCTGCTGACCCCGAGCCCCGCTTATTACAACGCGGTCAGCCTGAAGCTCGCAAAGGCGCTCGTGGATCATTCTTGTTTCGATCAGGTGTTCTTTGCCAATTCCGGCGCCGAAGCCAACGAAGGCGCCATAAAACTCGCGCGCAAATACGGCGCGCTGCACAAGAATGGCGCCTATGAGATCATCACCTTCGAGGGCGGCTTTCATGGCCGGACGCTCGCGACCATGTCGGCGTCGGGCAAGAAGGCGTTTGAGCCGCTGTTCGAACCGAAAGTGTCGGGCTTTCGCAAAGCGCGGCTCAACGATCTGGCCTCCGTCAAGCGGCTGATATCGGACCAGACGGTTGCGGTGATGTTGGAGCCGATCCAGGGCGAATCCGGCGTCTGGCCCGCGACCGATCAATTACTTCGGCAGTTGCGGGCGCTGACCGACACGTATGGCCTGCTGCTGATCTTCGACGAGATCCAGACCGGCATGGGCCGCACCGGCAAGCTGTTCCACTACGAGCACGCTGCAATCGCGCCCGACATCATGACGCTTGGAAAAGGGATCGGCGGCGGCGTACCACTGGCGGCGCTGCTTGCGACGGAAAAAGCCTCCTGCTTCGAGCACGGCGATCAGGGCGGCACGTTCAACGGCAACCCGCTGATGTGCGCGGCGGGACTCGTGGTGCTCGAACAGATCAGCCAGGACGAGTTCCTGAAATCGGTCGTCGATGCCGGCCGGTTTCTGGAGAGCGAACTGCAAAAACTTTCCGCGCGGCATGGTCTCGGCGATGTCAGGGGCCGCGGACTATTGCTGGCGCTCGACCTGAAATTGCCGATCGGCGCCTCGCTCGTCGCGCAGGCATTCGAGGCCGGTGTGCTGCTCAACTCGCCGCAGCCGGACGCGCTGCGCTTCATGCCGGCGCTCAACGTGACGCGTGAGGAAATCTCCGAGATGATCTATTGTCTCGACGTCATCCTGACGAAGGCGGGCGCTGCACGGCGGGTTGCATAGCCGCCGCACGCCCCGCGTCGATGGAGCGGAGGATGAAACGGCCCAATTCGCCAAAGTGATTGGGGCTGCGGTTCAAACCAATGACGAGCAGTGATATGATGTGTCATTGGCAAAGAAAAAGGGATGGAGTTCCGACGTGAGCGAAGTTGAGGAAGGCAAGCCTGTCGTTCAGCTCGTCACCACCAGATCGGACGCCGAAATTGCCGCGGACATCAAGCGGCGATTGCTGGAAGCGTTCAAGCCGGTCCTGGAGATCTTTGACGAAGCATCGACCTCGGGCCTCGCCATTCAGTGGGACAACATCAAGCCGGTCTCGCCGCGCTACAAGCATGAAGTGAATGGCTTGCGGGTGGTTAAGTATCTGTAAGCGTAAGCGCTACGGCTTGAGGATCGATGCCCCGGTGGTGTTGCGGCTTTCCAGGTCGATATGGGCTCTCGCTGCGTCTTTCAGCGCATAAGCGTGGTTGATTGGCACGTGGAGCTTGCCATTGATCACAGCGGCGAACAGCGTGTCGGCGCCCTCGAGCAATTCGGAGCGCTTGCCGATATAGTCGTTGAGCTTTGGGCGGGTCGCAAACAGCGAGCCATGGCTGTTGAGTTCGGCGATCGCAAATGGCGGCACCGGACCCGAGGCGTTGCCGAAGCTAACGAACATGCCGCGCGGCTTGAGGCAGGACAGCGAGCCCGGAAATGTCGACTTGCCGACGCCATCATAGACGACGTCGCAGAGTTCGTTGCGGCTGATCTGCTTGACGCGCGCGACAAAATCTTCCTCGTTGTAGAGGATGACGTGATCGCAGCCATTGGCAAGCGCAAGCTCGGCCTTTGCTTTGGAACCGACGGTGCCGATGACATGTGCGCCGAGCGCCCTCGCCCATTGGCAGGCTAACAGGCCGACGCCGCCGGCCGCGGCATGGACCAGCACCCGGTGATGCGGCTCCACCTTGAAGGTCTTGTGCAGGAGATACCAGACCGTCAACCCCTTCAGCATCAACACGGCGCCCTGCTCGTAGGTGATGTGGTCGGGCAGTTTGACGAGCTTTTCCCAAGGGATGTTGCGCTCACCGGCGTAGGCGCCAAGATTGTGGTAATAGGCGACGCGGTCGCCTGGGTGGAAATTGGTGACGCCCGGCCCGACCGCGACGACTTCGCCGGCCGCTTCATTGCCGGCGATGAACGGCAGCCCCGGCGCCTTGTACAGACCGGTGCGGTAATAGACGTCGATGAAATTCAGGCCGACAGCGTGCTGGCGGATACGGATTTCGCCCGGTCCCGGCGGCGGCAGATCGACAGCTTCGTAGACCAGGGCTTCCGGACCTCCCACCTGGTGCACGCGCACAGCCTTGATCATCTGCCTTCTCCCTTGGCATTCGCCTTAAGGTGAAGCGAAAGCGATTTGAGGCGCCCTTGTCAACTCGGCGTGCAAGGCATGCCTAATTCGGCGCCTTTTTGCGGTTGCGTTTGGCGAGCACGTTGAAGAACTCGACCGCCGCCGAGAACGTGATAGCAAAATAGATGTAGCCGCGCGGAATGTGAAACTGGAATCCGTCGGCGACCAGGGCGACGCCAATCAGCACCAGAAACGCCAGCGCCAGCATCTTGGTGGTCGGATGTTCGCTTACGAATGTCGCAATCGGGCCTGACGACACGTACATGATGAGGCAGGCGATCACGACGGCCGCGATCATGATCGTCAAATCCTGCGCCATGCCGATGGCGGTGATGATGGAGTCGAGCGAGAACACCATGTCGATGACGATGATCTGCGCGATAACCCAGAGGAAGGCGCCCGCTCCGGATGTGGGCTGGCCCTCTTCATCGCCCGCCTCTACCTCGGCATGAATTTCGTGGGTCGCTTTCGCGATCAGGAACAGCCCGCCGCCAATCAGGATGATGTCGCGCCAGGAGAAGGCCATGCCCTTCACGGTCAGCACGGCTTGTGTCAGGCCGATCAGCCATACCAGGAGGCTGAGCAGCAGGATGCGGAACAGCAGCGCGAGCGCGAGCCCGACCTGCCGGGCACGTCTGGCCTGCGGCTGCGGAATCCGCGAGACGATGACGGACAAAAAGATGACGTTGTCGATGCCGAGCACGATTTCGAGCGCCGTCAGGGTCAACAGCGCTGCCCACGCCTCCGCGCTGGTCAGAAGCGCGATCATTCCTTGAGCGACCTCACGAGCCGGGTCGCGGCATCGCCACCAACGACATAAAGGGCGATCACGCACAACAGGATCGTGACGGGCGCGCCGACATTGAAATCCCTCCACAGCGTATAGATCGCAAGTGCTCCCCAGAGCGAGACCAGCGTCAAGGTGAGCCAGCGCAGGCGTATCACACGGACCGGATGAACGAAACGAAGGGGCACAAACGTCAGCACGATAAGGATGGCGGTCCCGAGGCTGCCAAGCGCCGGCACCGGATGAAGCAGAAACAGGTAGAACGCGGCGACATTCCACAAGCCCGGGAAGCCGCGAAAATGGTTGTCCGCGGTCTTCATGCGGCGGTCAGCGAAATAGAGCGCGCCTGACACGGCGATGCCGATGCCGAGCAGCGGCGCCGCCACCGGCAGCAACAGGCCACTGGCAGTGATCGCATAGGCCGGCACAAAGACGTAAGTGACGAAATCGACCACCAGATCGAGCACCTCGCCCGACCAGTTCGGCTGCACACGCACGACATCGAGCCGCCGCGCGATCGGACCGTCGATCGCATCGACGACGAGCGCCACCCCGAGCCAGGCAAACATCGCGGCCCAATGCTCGCGCACGGCCTCGAGCATGGCGATTAAGGCCAGGCCCGCTCCGAGCGCCGTGAAGATATGCACGGAAAATGCGGCAGCCCGGATCGCCGGCGTCGCTTGCGAAGAATCCTGATCCATATCCTGATTCATGGCTGCGCAGTGCTATCAGGAATCGCCGCGATTTGCATATCCGGGCCGTCGGACCACTTGCGGCGTTCCGCCGCGCAAATCGGTCGAAACATTTTGAACCCTTCAATGGCTTGAAAATGCCGCCGGCAAGGTCAAATGTGACGAGATGAACGATGCATCCGTAGCCTTCGATGTGGCCGTGGTCGGTGGGGGCCCGGCCGGTCTCGCCGCCGCCATCGCGCTGGTGCAAGCCGGCGCGAATACGGCGCTAATTGCCCGCCGCGCGCCTTACGCGGACAACCGCACCACGGCGCTGCTCGGCGGCTCCATCGATTTCCTGCACGAATTGGGGATCTGGTCGCAGTGCCAGGACAAGGCGGCGCCGTTGCAGACGATGCGGCTGGTCGACGACACCGGCCGTCTGATCCGTGCGCCGGAAGTCCGATTCTCTTGCCAGGAGATCGGTCTCGACGCTTTCGGCTACAACATCGAGAACAGCGCGTTGATCGCGGCGCTCGAACAACGCGCAGCCGAATTGTCCCGTCTGACCCGTTTCGATGACGAAGCCGAGACGGTCAGCCCAGGTGATACGATGGTCACCGTCCGTACCGGCAATGGAGAAACGCGGTCTGCGCGCCTTTTGATTGGCGCCGACGGACGGCAATCGCTCTGTCGCGAGGCTGCCGGCATCACGGTTCGCCGCCGTGAACTCAATCAGGCAGCACTAACCTTCAACATCAGCCATTCGCGGTCGCATTGCGGTATCTCGACCGAGTTTCACACACAACACGGTCCCTGCGTTTTCGTGCCGCTGCACGGCGAGCGCTGCAGCGTGGTGTGGGTTGGACTTCCCAAGGAAGCGGAGCGGCTGTCTTTACTGAGCGACGACGAATTGTCCGAGGCGGCTGAAAAGCAATCGCATTCGATCCTTGGCCGTGTCCGCGTCGAGGGCGGCCGTCATCTCTTCCCGCTCGCGATCGAGCGGCCCGCTCAATTCGCACGCCACCGTGTCGCGCTGGTCGGCGAGGCCGCGCACGTGGTTCCCCCGATCGGGGCGCAGGGCCTGAACATGGGCTTGCGCGATGCCGGCGACATCGCAGTCATAGTGCGGGAGGCCTTGGCGTCGGGCGAGGATCCCGGCGCGCCGGAGATTCTCAGCCGCTACGGCTGGGCACGCCGCGGCGATATCATGACCCGCACCTTGGCGATCGATTGGGCGAACCGTTCCCTTTTGAACGATTTCCTGCCGTTGCAATCGCTGCGCGCCGCAGGCCTGCATTTGATCGGTGCGGTCGGCCCGATCAGGCGGCTTGCGATGCGCGAGGGACTGGCGCTGTCGTCGCGGTCTTCGCTTAAAGGTTACAGGTTAAATCAGCGCGCCACCCCCTAGCAACGGCCACAATCATGGTCTATCGACAAGGCATGATCAAAGCGAGAACCGCGAAATTCCAGATCGGGCAGATCGTGCGTCACCGGGTGTTCTCGTTCCGTGGCGTGATCTTCGATATCGATCCGGAATTCAACAATACCGAGGAATGGTGGCTGTCGATCCCCGAAGAGGTGCGGCCGCACAAGGATCAGCCGTTCTACCACTTGCTCGCGGAAAATTCGGATTCGGAATACGTCGCCTACGTTTCCGAGCAGAATCTTTTGCCCGACGATTCTGGCGAGCCGATCCGCCATTCGCAGGTCGCCGAAATCTTCGTGAAGGACAAATCGGGCGGCTATCGCCCGCGCAATCCATCGCTGAATTAGTTCTGCAGCCAAAACGGCATCTCCCGTCATTGCGAGTCGCTATGCCACGCCGTGGATTGCTTCGCTGCGCTCGCAATGACGAACCGAACAAAAAAGGCGCCCGACCAGGCGCCTTTTTCGTTCGTCGATAGATAAAGGGCGGTGAAGCTTCCTACTTCGCAGCCGGCGCGGCGACCGTACCGCCTGCGGGCGGGTTGGCCTCGAGCTTCTTGCGTGCCTCCTCGGCGCGCTTCTGCAGCTCTTCCTGCAGCTTCTTCTGGTTTTCCTCGAACACCTTCGGATCGGTCGGCGGTCCGTCATAGGCCTTGGCGAAGCCGCTGCCGCCGGTCTCCTGCAATGGCAGCGGCAAGGTCAGCGGCGCGCCGTTTGCATTGATCGCCTGCACCACCAAATTCTGCCCCTTCTTCAAGTTGGCCAGCATTTCCGGGGTCACTTCGTAATCCGACATGCAGCCGTTGGCGAAACAGATCACGTAGGGGCTCTGCGCCGGCGGATTGCTGTCGACGATCACGCGGGTTCCGTGAACGAGCTGCATGCCGAGCGGCAGCGTGACGCGCAGGATCTTCTTGGGCTCGCCTTCCGGCTCGATGATGACGGCCGCGATGACCGGCTGCCCCGACTCGATGCGCCCATCCTTGCCGGTGAAGCAAATCTGCTTGGCGTTGGCGTCCTGGCCCTTCAGGCAGAATTTGGTCCACGGCGCATAAATCAGCTGGGGCATCTGGTCCTGCTGGGGCTGGCCGCCCGCGGCGGGCGCCTGCTGCTGGGCCTGCGCAGCCGCTGGTGGCGCCTGCTGTGCCGATGGCGCCGGAGCGGCCTTTGGAGCAGCCTTTGGCGCAGCCTTGGCCTTTGGCGCCGCCGGCGCAGGTGTTGGAGCCTGGGCTTGGGCTTCGAGCGCAAAAGAAGAAGCCAGCGCGGTTGCCGCCAGCAGGGCAACAAGCCGCCCACGCGGCCGAACCGACGCGGCCAAGATACGGAAATTCATTGCGGAAAACCCTTTCTGAACGGGCGCACCCGAAACCTTGCAGGCGCCAACAACTGGCCGCGTCGCGCGGCTGTCTCCTAGTCAATTGAGGCGGATACGTGACTAGCCCTGCGATCTAGCTCGATCGCCCGCTTTCTTACAGCGGCGAACGAAAAGATCAATGCCGACAAGCATCTTTGAGACAGGCGATCTGCCCGATGCCGGGCCTATGCTAGAACGCCTTAGTGAGCTGTTCCGAATCAAATCCGCGCGTTCCAATGTCAGCTTTTAGGCGCATACGCGTTGCCGCGGGGACTGGCTTTTTGCTCGCCTGCGGCATTTTCCTCGCCGCCGGGGCAAGCCGGGTCTCGGCGGCAGAAAGCTACGCCATTGCGATGCATGGTAACCCCGCTCTGCCCGCCGATTTTACCCATATGCCCTATGTCAATCCTGACGCGCCGAAAGGCGGCCGGCTGGTGTGGGGCCTCTCCGGTACCTTCGACAGCCTCAATCCCCTGATCGTCAAGGGGCTCGCGCTCCAGCAAATCAGGGGCTTTGTCGTCGAAAGCCTGATGGCGCGCGGCTACGACGAGCCTTTTACGCTCTATGGGCTTTTGGCCAACAGCGTCGAGACCGACGACGCCAGAAGCTACGTCACCTTCCGTCTCGATCCCAAGGCGCGTTTCTCGGACGGCCAGCCGGTAAAGGCAGAGGACGTGCTTTTTTCATGGGCGTTGCTGCGCGATCACGGCCGTCCCAACCATCGCCAGTATTACGCCAAGGTGACAAAAGCCGACGCGCTGGATCCGCTCACGGTCCGGTTCGACCTTTCCGCCGCCAACGACCGCGAATTGCCGCTAATCCTTGGTCTGATGCCGATATTGCCGCGGCATGCCACGGACGTCGCTACGTTTGAAGAAACCACGACGACCGGACCTATCGGTTCCGGCCCCTACCGCGTCACTGCGGTCAAGCCCAGCGCCAGCGTCACGCTGACACGCAATCCCGACTATTGGGGCCGCGATCTGCCGGTCAATCGCGGCTTGTGGAACTTTGACGAGATCAGGCTCGATTTCTATCGCGAGGCCAATAGCCAATTCGAAGCCTTCAAGCGCGGACTTTATGATTTCCGCGTCGAAACCGAGCCGCTGCGCTGGCACGAAGGATATGACTTTCCCGCCGCCCGCAATGGCGAGGTGATCCGCGACACCATCAAGACCGGCATGCCGCAGCCTTCCGAATTCCTGGTTTTCAACACCAGGCGGGCCGCCTTTTCCGACGTTAAAGTACGTCAGGCACTGACGTTGCTGTTCGATTTCGAGTGGATCAACCGCAACTACTTCTTTGGGCTCTATACTCGAAGCCCGAGCTATTTCGCGGGATCCGAATTGTCGGCCTACGGCCGGCCCGCCGATGATCGCGAACGCGAGCTGCTCAAACCATTCGCGTCCCATATAGAGCCCGATATCCTCGACGGCAGCTATCGCCTTCCCGTTAGCGACGGTTCGGGGCGCGACCGCTCGACGCTTCGCCGCGCGCTGACCTTGTTGTCCGGGGCCGGCTACGATCTCGACGGGACGGTGTTGCGGCAGCGTGCGACAAAGGCGCCGCTCAGCTTCGAAATCCTCGTAACGACGCGTGATGACGAGCGAATCGCGCTGGCCTTTCAACGCGACCTGAAGCGCGCCGGCATCGAGGCCTCGGTGCGGGTGGTCGATCCCGTGCAATTCGATCAGCGCCGGCTCGCCTTTGATTTCGACATGATCCCCAGCCGTTGGGATCAGTCGCTCTCGCCAGGCAACGAGCAGTCGTTTTACTGGGGCAGCGAGGCTGCCGGCGTGCAGGGGACGCGCAACTATATGGGTGCCAAGGACCCTGCCATCGACGCCCTGATCGCTGCCATGCTGGAAGCGCGCGAGCATACCGCTTTCGTCTCGGCGGTTCGCTCGCTCGACCGCGCCCTGATGTCCGGCTTCTACGCTATCCCATTGTTTAACGCCGCCGAGCAATGGATCGCGCGCTGGAATCGGGTAGAACGGCCGGCAGCCACTGCACTGACCGGGTATCTTCCGGAAACCTGGTGGCGGAAGCCGGATGCGCAATCGAAGCAATGACCCCGCCCAACGCCTCCCCAACGCTCGACGCACTGTTTCAACGCATCCTGTCGCGAAAGCCGGATGCGCCGGCGCTGCTTGATCCCATAAACAAGCAGCGCATCACCGGCCAACCGCCCAAGCGTCTGAGCTACCGGGAGGCAGACCACGCCATCTCGGCATTGGCAGCGCATTTCGTCGAATCCGGCCTACCGGCCAATTCCATCGTCGCGGTACAGCTGCCGAATACGGTCGAGTTCGCTCTCACGGTACTGGCAGCCTATCGCGCCGGTCTGGTGGTTGCGGTGCTGCCGCTATTGTGGCGCCAGGCCGAACTCGTGGCGGCGCTCAACCGCACCGCCGCCCGCGCGATCGTGACCTCAAGCAGGGTCGACGGGGTTGGCTACGCCGACCTCGCCATGAACGCCGCCGCGGAGGCCTTCTCGATCCGCCATGTCTGCGGCTTCGGCAACGATTTGCCGGACGGGATGGCGTCACTCGACCGGGCGCTCGCCAATCCATCCTCGACCACGCGCACGGTGATCCAGGACGGCCGCAAGGCCGCGATGATTTCCTTCGATGTCACCACCGAGGGTTT
>Ga0209807_1001817_pt1 | contig 10224 bp, 8 predicted proteins | sample GraSoiAngelo_154_FD_186168 | JGI IMG/M metagenome (GOLD analysis project Ga0209807, IMG submission 186168) | Grasslands soil microbial communities from the Angelo Coastal Reserve, California, USA - 14_1009_13_20cm (SPAdes) (version 2) | ecosystem: Environmental > Terrestrial > Soil > Grasslands ... | reverse complement strand
CGCCCGGCCAGGTCGAAAAATACCCCTTCCTGCCAGTCGAGTTCCATCGCGACGTGCGCGCAGCGGTTGAGATAGGCGTGCACCTGGCCGCCGTAGCGTACCGCGAACGCGGGCGCGTTCTGCCCGAAGTACTCGACCTCGAAGCGCACGCCGCGTCCCGCATCCATCAGCGCGCCCGAGGCGCAGATCAGGCGTTGCGTTCCAGCCATTCGGTTAACGCCGTTACGCTCGACACGCAGCCCCGCGGGCCGCAGGCGCGCAGCGCCGGCTCGGGATGCGCCCCGTAGGTCACCGCCAGCGCGTCGATACCCGCGCCGCGCGCCATCTCGATGTCGTGCGAGGTGTCGCCGATCATCAGCGCATGTTCCACCGGTGTGCTCAGCTCTTCCATGATTTCCTGCAGCATCGCAGGGGCTGGCTTGGGCGTCGTCTCGTCGGCGCAGCGCGACGCCGAAAAATACGCCTTCAGGCCGGTCGCCTGCAGCGCGCGCTCCAGCCCGCGCCGGCTCTTGCCGGTCGCGATCGCCAGCAGACGGGTCTGCGACAAGGTTTTCAGCAGAGCTTCTATGCCGGGAAACAGCCGTATCGCATCTTCGCGCTCCAGGAAATGCTTGCGATAGAGCTCTACGAACTCGGCGTAGCGCTCCGCGGGCAGGCCGGGCACCGCGAGCCGCAACGAATCTTGCAGCCCGAGGCCGATGACATGGCTCGCGCGGCTGCGGTCCGGCACCTCGAGGCCGAGCTCGGCGCTTGCCTGCTGGATGCATTCGACGATGGTGCCGGCGGAATCGATCAGCGTGCCATCCCAGTCGAAGATGATGAGCGAATAGCTCATGGCTGTTCCACGAAAGCGCGCATGTCGTCTGGCAGTTTCGCTTCCAGCTCGACGTGTTCGCCGCTGATCGGATGCGCGAATTCCAGCCGCCGGGCATGCAGGAACAGCCGCCGCACGCCCTGCTTCGCAAGCGCATGGTTAAGCGAGAAATCGCCATATTTGTCGTCGCCCAGGATCGGGTGCCCGGCGTGAGCAAGGTGCACGCGGATCTGGTGTGTTCGTCCGGTGAGCAGACGCACCTCCAGGACGCTGTAATCCCTGCCGCTTTTCAGCGCCTTGACGCGCGTCACCGCCTCGCGTCCGCCTTCTCCGACGCTCACTCGCCGCTCGCCCTTCGCCGAGACGTACTTGCGCAGCGGCGCACGGATTTCGAGCATGGTCTTGTCAAGAACGCCCTTTACGACGGCCACATAGACCTTCTTCACCTCGCCTTCGCGCAGCAGGCGATGCAGCTCGACCAAGGCGCTGCGCTTCTTGGCGAGAATCAGCAATCCCGAAGTGTCGCGATCGAGCCGGTGCGCAAGCTCGAGCACCTTCGCCTGCGGCCGGGCGGCGCGCAGGGACTCGATCACGCCATAGCTGACGCCGCTGCCGCCGTGCACGGCTACGCCGGCCGGCTTGTCGATCACCAGCAGGGCGGCGTCCTCAAAGACTATTGGAAACTGCGACGGTCTGGCCAGCGCAGGCCGTGGGGCAATCCTTATCGGGGGAACCCGTATCCGGTCTCCCACCTGCAGCCGGTACTCGGGACGAACGCGGCCGCTATTGACCCTCACCTCGCCGCTGCGCAGCACGCGGTACACATGACTCTTCGGCACGCCTTTCAGCCGCCGCAGCAGAAAATTGTCGATGCGCTGCGCGGCGCTTTCCTCGCCGACCTCGAGCCAGGTTGCCCGCGCCTTGCTTAAGTCATTCATTTTCTTTATTATCCCCGAGTCGCTTCGAGTTGCGAGACACAGGCAAGCGCCTGCAACCCGTCTCCTGTCCGGCCACAGCCGGGCCTGAAGCGCTGGTTAATTTCGCTCACCGGAAGCAGCGATACCACTAGAAGCGCGCGCAGGCCAGTTTATCCTCTAACCATCCTTTCCCTTTCCCACATCAGGAGAGCCCGGACCGACTGAGCAGAAGTCTCCTGCGCGCGCAGGAGAACAAAAAGTGAAGCGCATGTTGTTTAACGCGACCCAGCAGGAAGAGCTGCGCGTCGCGATCGTAGAAGGGCAGAAGCTAGTCGACCTCGACATCGAATCAGCCTCAAGGGAGCAGCGCAAGAGCAACATCTACAAAGGCATCATCACCCGCATCGAGCCCAGCCTCGAAGCCGCCTTCGTCGACTACGGCGAGGAGCGGCACGGGTTCCTCCCGTTCAAGGAAGTCTCCCGCAGCTATTTCAAGCCGGACATCGACGTCGGCCGCGCCCGCATCCAGGATGCGCTGCGCGAAGGCCAGGAGCTGATCGTCCAGATCGAGAAGGACGAGCGCGGCAGCAAGGGCGCCGCGCTGACCACCTTCATCAGCCTGGCGGGACGCTACCTGGTCCTGATGCCGAACAATCCGCGCGGCGGCGGCGTCTCGCGCCGGGTCGAGGGCGAAGACCGCAACGAGCTTCGCGACACGCTCGACCAGCTGCAACTGCCCGATGGCATGAGCGTCATCGCGCGCACCGCGGCGATCGGCCGCACGCCGGAAGAGCTGAACTGGGACCTGAACTACCTGATGCAGCTGTGGCGCGCGGTCGAAAGCGCCTCGGCCGACCCGTCGAAGAAGCCGTTCCTCATCTACCTCGAGTCGAGCCTCGTCATCCGGGCGATCCGCGACTACTTCCAGCCCGATGTCGGCGAGATCCTGATCGATACCGAGGAGATCTACGAGCAGGCCCGCGCCTTCATGCAGACCGTGATGCCGGGCAACGTCAGCAAGGTCAAGCTCTACCGCGACGACGTGCCGCTGTTCTCGCGCTTCCAGATCGAGCACCAGATCGAGAACGCCTATTCGCGCCAGGTCGCCCTGCCCTCCGGCGGCGCGATCGTCATCGACCACACCGAGGCGCTGGTTGCCATCGACGTCAACTCGGCCCGCGCCACGCGCGGCGGCGACATCGAGGAGACCGCGCTGCGCACGAACCTGGAGGCGGCCGACGAAGTCGCCCGCCAGCTCAGGCTGCGCGACCTCGGCGGCCTGATCGTGATCGATTTCATCGACATGGAATCGCAGCGCAACCAGCGCGACGTCGAGAACCGCCTGCGCGACGCGCTGAAGTTCGACCGCGCCCGCGTGCAGATCGGCAAGATCTCGCGCTTCGGCCTGATGGAGCTGTCGCGCCAGCGGCTGCAGCCCTCGCTGGAGGAAACCGCGCACATCAGCTGCCCGCGCTGCAGCGGCACCGGCTTCATCCGCGGCACCGAGTCGACCGCGCTGCACGTGCTGCGGATCCTGCAGGAGGAGGCGATGAAGGAGAACACCGGCGCGGTGCACGCGCAGGTGCCGGTGGACGTGTCCTCGTTCCTGCTCAACGAGAAGCGCGCCGAGATCCAGAAGCTCGAGGCGCGGCTCAAGGTCAACATCGTGCTGGTGCCGAACCCGCACCTCGAGACGCCGCACTACAAGGTGCAGAGGCTGCGGCACGAAGAGCTCAACGAAATGGAGCACGTGCCTTCGAGCTACGAGCTGGTCGAGCGGCCCGAGGAGCCCAAAGCCCCTGGCGAGGAAGCCGAGCCGAAGCGCGAGCGCCAGGTCGCGGTCGTCCAGGGCATCACGCCGGACCAGCCGGCGCCGATGCCCCAGGCGCGCCCGCAGCCGGCGGTCCGGGCACCGCAGCCTCAGCCCGCCGCGGCTGCGACGCAGGCTGCTTCCAACGAAGCGCGCACCGGAATCGTCGACCGCATCTTCGGCTGGTTCAAGGCCGGGCCGGCGGCGCCGGCCCCGGCTCCAGTCAAGAGCATTTCGCAGCCAACACCTCCTCGCGAGCCGCGACGCGACCCTCAACAGCGGCGCGATTCGCGACCGGACCAGCAGCGCCGCGACGCTCGACGCGACGGCCAGCGCCGCGAGGGCCGCGGCGCAGGCGATCGCCAGCAGCAGGGCCGGCTCGAGCAGCGCCGCGATGGGCAGGCGCCGCGCGGCGATCGCCGGCCGGAGCAGCAGCGTCCGCCGCGACCGCCACAACCCCAGCAGCCACAGCAGCAGCGCGCGCCCGAGCGCGAAGCCGACGAGCAGCGCCGCGGCGGGCGCAGGCATCGCCGGGACCGGCACCGCGAGCGCCGCGACGAGAATGCGCCGGTAGCGGCTCCCGCTGAGACACAACAGCCCGTTCAAAGGGAAGAACCCATGCCGGTGAAATCCGAGCCGGCACCCTCCCCGGCCCCCAGCGTGGAGGCGCCGCGCATCGATCCGAAGGAGTATCTCGAAAGCGCCGGACTGGTGATGATCGAGACCGACCGCGCCAAGGCACCGGCACAGCCGCAGGCCGCCGAGCAGCCGGAGGAGCACCTCGGCAGGCCGCGCCGCGAGCGCTCGAAGCCGCCTGCGCAGCAGGACGACGAGCTGGTCCAGATCGAGACCAGGAAGTAGCGCGCTGGCCGTAGAAAAAAAACCCTGGCTCACCCCGCCGCTCTACGACATCGGCAAGGTGGCGGTCGCGAAAAACCTCACCGATGCGGAGCGGCCTTTCACGTTCGCCGAGCTGAACCTCGATGGGCGCACGCTGCGCTACGGCATCGGCACGCCGGCATGTCAATGGCGCGTGCAGACGCTGTTCACGAAGGAGCCCGGCACGATCGACTGGATCGAGTCTTTCGCGTCCGGCGAAGTGTTCGTCGACGTCGGGGCGAACATCGGCATCTACAGCCTGTACGCCGGCGTCGCCGCGGGCGTCGAAGTGTACGCTTTCGAGCCAGAATCACAGAACTATGCAGAGCTCTACCGCAACATCTTCCTCAACCAGGCTCACCGCAGCATCACGGCTTACTGCGCCGCGATCGGCGAGCAGCCGGTCCAGGTGTCGAGCCTGCTGCTGCGCGATTTCGCCACCGGCCACTCGTTTCACGACTTCGGCGAGCCGAGCAGGAACTACGCCGCCGAAACCCGCTTCAGGCAGGGAAGCGTGGCGTTTTCGATCGATCACCTGGTCGAGAGCGGCGCGCTGCCGGCTCCCGACCACGTGAAGATCGACGTCGATGGCCACGAGCACAGGGTGATCGGCGGCATGCGGCGGCTGCTCGAGCGCGGCAAGGTCCGCAGCCTGCTGCTGGAATGCGACCCGAGCCTGCCCGGGACGCGCGGCGCGGTCGAGTGGCTGCTGAGCCATGGCTGGCAGGTCAATCCGGACCAGCTGCGGCTGTCGCGCGAGGGACTGCGGCCGGCTGCGCCGGTGATGGAGGAGCTGCGGCTCGGCACCTACTTCGGCAACATCATTTTCGCGCGGCGCGCGAGCGACCTCGAGTTCGCCAGCCGCGTGCTCGAGCGGTTTTCGCCCGCCGACCTCGAGATCATGCGGCTGCCTGCCTGAGCTAGCTTTTGATCTCGGCCAGGAGCTCGCGGCACCCGGCCTCCACCAGATCGAGGACCTGCTCGAAGCCCTCCGGGCCGCCGTAGTAGGGGTCCGGCACATCGCGTCCCGGCATGAACAGCCTTACTTTCGAAGCATGTTCGGCAGGACACATGCGCCGCAGCACGCCGAGGTGTCCCTGGTCCATTGCCAGGATCAGATCGAACTGCTTGAAGTCGCGCCCGGTCAGCTTGCGCGCGCGCAGCGCGCTCAGGTCGTAGCCGCGGCGCCTGGCATGGTGCTGGGCGCGCTCGTCCGGCGGCTCGCCGACATGGTAGTCGTGCGTGCCTCGCGACTCGACGTGCAGCGGCACACCCTCCTTGCGACCCAGCTCTCTTAGCACCGCTTCCGCCGTGGGGGACCGGCAGATATTGCCGGTGCAGACGAAAAGCACCTGTAAGGATGAACGAGGCGCCTCGACCAAGGCTCGCGTCACTTCCACTCCAATCGATACACCTCTTGAAAGGAAAGAACCATGTTCAGGTCGGTAATTCCGAGAAATACGGCGGCTCTACTGATCCTCGCAGCAAGCATGGCGAGCGTCCATGCCGATCAGGGCGGCACCACGTTGACCGTGGTGATGACGAATGATCCGCAGGCGAACCAGATCGAGGTCTACGACACTCGCACCCAGGCCTTGCTCCAGACCCTCTCCACCCATGGGAAGGGCGGCGTCGGCGGTAATGCGAGAGGCGTCAGGCAGCTCAACGGTAAGCTCGTTGCCGTCGTGAACTACGGGTCGAATTCGGTAGCGCTGTTCAAACGCCATGCAGACCGGCTGAGTTTCGACAGGATGGTGACCACGACGAGCGCTCCGGTGAGCATAGATTTTGGCAACGATCACATGTATGTGGCAGGGTCGGCGACTATCGATTCGTTCGAGCTGCATCACGACAATGTCGTGTGGAGGGACGGGTCCGCCGCGCTGGAGTTGGCGGGGGGCGCTACGCCTCCCATCGGCAGCACGGCACAAGTGGGTGTGCTCGACAAGCAAAGTCTGCTGGTGACGTTGAAAACCGATCCGCTTCCGGGAACAGTCGATATCGTGCCCCTTCGGAACGGTGCCGTAACCGGCGCAGCTCCCGATGCCGTGTCGGCACCCGCGGGGACGCTCACACCGTTCGGGTTTTCCGTCTATCCTGATGGCACGGCGCTCATCACGTTGGCGCACAGCAGTCAGAACGGACTATTCCGAGACGGCGCGTTCACGGCGGTTACCGCCGCAGGCCAGAGCGCTCCGTGCTGGACGACAAGAGTCGGAAAATATGTCTTCACCGTCAACACGGCGAGCAAGACCATCAGCCGTTTGATTGGTACGGGGAGCAATGTCTTCGTGGACACCTCAGTGGCCGCGCAAGTCCCAGGCGGCGCACCAACCGATATCGATGCGGACAAGGGCGTCCTGGGAGTGATTGACCACGGCGCCGGACAGTCTCATTTGTCGTTGCTGACCTATAACGCGTTCGGCGAACTTAGCCTCAGCGGCGCGGCGATCAACCTCGGCGTGCCGAATGCGAATGGCATCGCCATCCTCGCCCCGAGCGACCCGGACGACGACTGAAAACGCACCCCTCATTCGGAGGCGAGCGCCACCCCGAACACCCGCTTCTTGAGCTCGCCGAGCTGGTCGCGCGCCTTCGCCGCCTCCTCGAACTCGAGGTTCTTCGCGTGCTCGAGCATCTTCTTCTCCAGCGCCTTGATCTCGCGTGAGATCTGCTTCTCGGACATCGCTTCGTAACGCGCCTCTTCCTGTGCGACTTTCATCTCCGAAGCGTCGTAGACGCCGTCGATCAGGTCCTTGATCCGCTTGATCACGCCCTTGGGCGTAATGCTATGGCGCTCGTTGTACGTAACCTGCTTGCGCCGCCGGCGGTCGGTTTCGGCGATGGCCCGCTTGATCGAATCGGTCTCCCTGTCGGCGTAGAGGATGGCCATGCCGTTTATGTGCCGCGCCGCCCGCCCCATCGTCTGGATGAGGGAACGCTCGGAGCGCAGGAATCCCTCCTTGTCGGCGTCCAGGATGGCGACCAGCGAGACTTCGGGCAGGTCGAGGCCCTCGCGCAGCAGGTTGATGCCCACCAGCACGTCGAACTCCCCCAGGCGCAGGTCGCGGATGATTTCCACGCGCTCGACGGTCTCGACCTCGGAGTGCAGGTAGCGCACCTTCACGCCATGCTCGGCGAGATAATCGGTGAGCTCTTCGGCCATGCGCTTGGTCAACGTGGTAACCAGCACGCGCTCTTGCTTTTTCACCCTGAGGCTGATTTCAGACAGCAGGTCGTCGACCTGGGTGGATGCCGGCCGCACCACGACCTGCGGATCGATGAGGCCCGTGGGGCGCACCACCTGCTCCACCACCTGCCCCGAGTGTTGCCGCTCGTACTCGGCCGGCGTGGCCGATACGAAGACCGTCTGGCGCACCACCTTCTCGAACTCATCGAAACGCAGCGGCCGGTTGTCGAGCGCCGAAGGCAGTCGGAAGCCGTATTCCACCAGGTTTTCCTTGCGCGAGCGGTCACCGCGGTACATGCCACCGAGCTGCGGGACCGTAACGTGGCTCTCGTCGATGATCATCAGCGCGTCCTGCGGCAGGTAGTCGATCAGCGTAGGCGGAGGCTCGCCCGCCTGGCGGCCCGACAGGTGCCGCGAGTAGTTCTCGATGCCCTTGCAGAAGCCGAGCTCGGCCAGCATCTCGAGGTCGAAGCGCGTGCGCTGCTCGATGCGCTGCGCCTCGACCAGCCGGCCGGCGTTCTGGAAAAACTCGATGCGGCTGCGCAGCTCCAGCTTGATCGCCTCGACCGCGCGCAAGGTGGTCTCGCGCGGGGTGACGTAGTGGCTCGACGGATAGACCGTGAAGCGCGCCATCGGGTGCAGCACGCGGCCGGTCAGCGGGTCGAACACCTCGAGTCTTTCCACCAGATCATCCTCAAGGGAGATTCGAATCGAATGCTCGGCATGCTCCGCGGGGAACACGTCGATCACGTCGCCGCGCACGCGGAAGGTGCCGCGCCGGAAGTCGAGCTCGTTGCGCTCGTACTGCATCGCCACCAGCCGCGCCAGCACGTCGCGCTGCGGCATCTTCTCGCCCTGGCGCAGGTGCAGGATCATGCCGTGGTACTCGGAGGGGTCGCCGATGCCGTAGATCGCCGACACCGTCGCCACGATCACCACGTCGCGCCGCTCCATCAGCGACTTCGTCGCCGACAGGCGCATCTGCTCGATGTGCTCGTTGATCGAGGAGTCCTTCTCGATATACAGGTCGCGCGCCGGAACGTAGGCCTCGGGCTGGTAGTAGTCGTAATAGGAGACGAAGTACTCGACCGCGTTCTGCGGGAAGAACTCGCGGAACTCGGAGTAGAGCTGCGCGGCGAGCGTCTTGTTGGGCGCGAGCACCAGCGCCGGGCGGCCGAGCCGCGCGATGACGTTCGCCATGGTGTAGGTCTTGCCGGAGCCGGTCACCCCGAGCAGCGTCTGGAACGCGAGGCCGTCGCCGATGCCTTCGGCGAGCTGGTCGATCGCTTGGGGCTGGTCGCCCGCGGGCTCGTAGAGCTGCTGCAGGCGAAAAGGACTGTTGGGAAACGTGACCGGCACGGGTAGAATTTCGTCTAGAGAAATTTTAAATCGTAACAGATGAACGCACCGCACTCACCGTCCTTGCTGGCTTCGGTGCCGATGGCCCCCAGCGACCCGATCCTCGGCGTCACCGAGGCGTTCGCCGCCGACCCGAACCCGCGCAAGGTGAACCTTGGCGTGGGCGTGTATTACGACGACACCGGCAAAATCCCCCTGCTCGAGTGCGTGCGGCATGCCGAGAGCGAGCGGCTGAAGAACACCCCGTCGCGCGGCTATCTGCCGATCGACGGCCTCGCCGCGTACGACCGCGCGGTGCAGGAACTGGTTTTTGGTTCACCAAAGAACAATATTGTTACCGTCCAGGCGCTCGGCGGCACCGGCGGCCTGAGGATCGGCGCCGATTTCCTCAGGCGCATCAGCCCGGGCGCGCAGCTCTGGATCAGCGACCCGAGCTGGGAGAACCACCGGCAGCTGTTCGAAGCCGCAGGCTTCACCGTCAACTCGTACCCGTATTACGACGCGCAGACGCGTGGCCTGGACTTCGCCGGCATGGAGCGCGCGCTGGGCGCCCTTCCCGCCGGGTCGATCGTGGTCCTGCATGCCTGCTGCCACAACCCGACCGGCGTCGACCTCAGCCGCGAGCAATGGAGCAAGGTGCTGGACATCGTCATGTCGCGCGGCCTGGTGCCGTTCCTCGACCTCGCCTACCAGGGCTTCGCCGACGGGCTGGAGGCCGACGGCTACGCGGCGCGGCTGTTCGCCGGCGCCATGACGCCGGTGTTCCTGTCGAGCTCGTTCTCGAAGTCGTTCTCGCTCTACGGCGAGCGCGTCGGCGCGCTCAGCGTGGTGAGCGCGAGCGCCGAGGAGGCGTCAAGGGTGCTGTCGCAATTGAAGCGCGTGGTGCGCGGCAATTATTCCAATCCGCCGACGCACGGCGGGCAGATCGTGGCGAGCGTGCTCGCCAGCCCACAGCTGCGCAGCCTGTGGGACCGCGAGCTGGGCGCGATGCGCGAGCGCATCAAGGCCATGCGCAAGCAGCTGGTCGAGAAAATCCACGCGCGCGCGCCGGGCGCCGATTTCAGCTTCGTCCTCGCCCAGCGCGGCATGTTCTCGTATTCCGGGCTGAGCAAGGCGCAAGTACAGAGGCTGCGCGCGGAATACTCGATCTACGCCATCGACACCGGCCGCATCTGCGTCGCCGCGCTCAACTCCAAGAACGTCGACTACGTGGCCGACGCGATCGCGAAGGTCATCGAGTAAGCGATGGTAAAAT
>Ga0209807_1001813_pt1 | contig 10233 bp, 9 predicted proteins | sample GraSoiAngelo_154_FD_186168 | JGI IMG/M metagenome (GOLD analysis project Ga0209807, IMG submission 186168) | Grasslands soil microbial communities from the Angelo Coastal Reserve, California, USA - 14_1009_13_20cm (SPAdes) (version 2) | ecosystem: Environmental > Terrestrial > Soil > Grasslands ... | reverse complement strand
GCGTAAGCGCCGAGACACCCGCGAGACGGCGCTGTCCGACCGAGGCGAGCCAGCCTCCGCTGTACCCGGCGACGGGCGACACGAGGACACCCAGCGCGAAGAGCCAGAGCGGATAAGTCAACAGCGTCGGGAGCGAGATGACATCCCGGCAAGGCAGGCGGCCGACGAGAGCGTGCCGTGAAGGAGCGGCGCTCGTCCGGCCATGCGCGCGGCGACGTACCCCGCCAGAACCGAGAAGAACGTGCCTCCTGCGAGCGCTCCGCCGAACACCGCGGGGTCGTTGAGGATGATCTTCGTGAGGTCGGGGCTACCGAGCTGCACGAGTGTCAGCCTGCCCATCGCCACGAGGGCCCCGAAGTAGACGATCGAGAACAGGTTCGAGCCGCCGATATCCACGACCCACGAAACGATGAGCGCGACCCATTTGATCTGGCGCAGTGCGTTCACGACTTCACTCTCCGCGCCGTAACGGCGCGGTCGAGAGCCTATGCGGCGAGCGCCTCCGTGAGTCGCTTCGTCGCGGCCTTGAGACCGTATCGCTCGGCGAGCGCTTCGACTTTCTGCGGATGCGTGGGCATGCGGGGCACGCTCCCGTCGCCGCCAGTTACAGGAGCGTCTCGGGCCATCCACACAACCTTTCGCGCCGCGGCGAGATATTCCGCGTCGGCACGAAGCTTCGCGCGGATCGTCGCAGAGATGTCGGGCGCAGCGAGAATCGCGTCGAGCGACCCGTACTTCGCGACAAGGTGGCTCGCGGTCTTCTCGCCGATGCCGTGCACGCCCGGTAGGCCGTCCGAGGGATCGCCCCGCAGAACCGCGTAATCGAAGTAGCGATCCCCTGGTATGCCGTACTTGTTCCGGATGTAGGCCTCGTCCACCTGACCGAGCTCGGTCACGCCGCGGAGCGTGTACAGGACGCGCACGTTCGGATCCTTCACCAGCGCAAAGAGGTCGCGGTCTCCGGTCACGATCTCGATCGGCCCGCTCGTGCGCTCGGCGATCGTCGCGATCACGTCCTCGGCCTCGTAGCCATCCGCCGCGGCCGTCGAAACCCCGAACGCGTCGAGCAGCTCGATGATGATCTTCATCTGGGGGTCGACCGGATCGGGCGGGTCGTCCGGTCCCGCGACACGGTGCGACTTATACGAGGGCATCGCGTCGACGCGGAACTGGGGGCGCCAATCGGCATCGAGCGCGACAAACAGCTTCGACGGCCGGCGATCGGGCACGAGACGCGAGATGAAGTTCAGGAATCCCAGCGCGGCGTTCACGTTAGTGCCATCTGGGGCCTTCCACTCGGGGACCGCGTGATACGCGCGGTACGCCAGGCTAGCCGCGTCGACGAGGAGCGTCGGCCCTATCGGCCGATCCCGACCTATCTTGTCTCGACCGTTCGGGCTGGAATGTCTCGCTGACCCTTCTGTGTACCGCCGGGTTGCGCCGGCGGCGGCGTGAACGGTTTCGGAGGTGCGCTCGGGGTCCCGGCGGGCTTAGCTTCGCCAGCCATTCTTCGGGACCTTTCGCAGGTCGGGCTCACTTGGACCCTTGTCTACCTGCTGAGTTCCGCCGGGCTGAGGGGGCGGCGGGACGAAAGGCTTAGGAGGTGACGCCGGCGAATGAACATGCCCAGTCTTACCCGCCACCGGTCTCGCCTCCAATCCTTGCAATGATGACCACCATGCTCAGCACCACGAATAGCATCGCATAGATAGCCCACCGCAGAAATAGCTCCTTCGCGGCTAACGAGCGTTGATTTTGTTCATAAGCCTCCAACAAGTTCCCCATGAATTGTTCTTGCACTTCCCGCGGTGGCGAGTTCGCCCACCGCATGAAGGCCGGCAGGCCGGGAACGTTGTCGAACCGTCGAAGCCGGAAGCTGAGCAAGAGGAATGCAAGAACGATCCCAAGCTCCCAGACAATCACAGCAGCGGCCGGACCCAAGGTCACGCGCTGCGCTAAAGCGACCGCGATGATTGCCGCGACAAGAGCGATCAGCGGGGCGACTTTGCGATCGAGACTATCGGCATTTTCGAGCTGAGCAGAAACGAGACGAACACCCTCGCGCCAGACCAGGTCGATGCTGTCATTCGGTTCGGATTTTTCGCGACGATCTTTCGGCCGGCTACGACTGCCAAACACAAGTCTAGTTACGGACGCGGATTGAGGCGCCGGCTATCGGCGTACGGCGGGTGCGGCGAAGACGGTGTCGAGCGCGGCGATGAAGCGGTCGTTTTCCGCCGGCGTTCCGATCGAGGCCCGCAGGCACCCGTCGCACCCGGGCCAGATAGAGATGTCGCGGATGAGGACGCTCTGCTCGAGGAACCGTGCGTGGACGTCGGGCGGCTTCTCGTTCTTCAGCCGGAACAGGATGAAGTTCGTCACCGACGGGAAGACATCGATCGCCGGCACGCGCCGAAGCGCGGTGAGCACGCGCTCGCGTTCTCGCTTCGCGAGCTCGAGGCGATGCGCGATCGCCTGCTCGTCGCGAGCGACGCGGGCAGCAACAGCGAGCGTCAGCGTGCTCACGTTGTACGGGAGCGCCGCTGCCGTGAAGTACCCCATGAGATCGGGGTGGACGATGAGCACACCCACCCGCAGGCCGGCTGCGGCGAGCACCTTGGAGAACGTCTTTGAGATGACCAGGTTCGGGAATTCGTCCATCCGCGAAACAAGCGACTTGCCGGCAAAGTCGGAGTACGCCTCGTCGACCAGGACGAGTGTCTCGGGGAACTTTTCCGCGACGGCGAGGATGACGTCCGCGTCGATCTCACCGCCGGTCGGGTTGTTCGGCGTCGTGAACACCACGATCTCGGGACGCGCCTTCGCCATCGTGGCGAGCGCGCGCTCCTTCGTGACCTCGTAGGGCAGGCCGACCATCTCCGTGACGACAGTTCCGCCGGCAAGCTGCGTCAGCCTGCCGTGCATCGAATACGTGGGGTGGAAGAGCAGGGTCTTTCGGCCGTGACCACCGAACACCAGGAAGACCTGCAGCAGCAGCTCGTTGCTGCCGTTGCCAAGGATCAGCCGGTCCGGTTGTGTGCCCCAGCGAGTCGCGAGGATCTCGCGGAGCTCGTCGCCCCGGCCGGGGTATCTATTGAGAAGGACGCCGTTCAGCTCGTCCGCAGTGATATAGCGGCCGGCGGCGTTCGGCTCAGGCCACTCGTTCGCGTTGATGCGAACGTCGGCCTTGAGCATCTGGGTGCGGTACGGCTGGAACTGGGCGAGCTCGTCCCGGGGTCGCGGCAGCTTCCGATCGCTCATCCATCCATAGCCTGACACGCGCGGGCCGCTCGCGCTCTCCGCGCGAACGGCCCGCCGCTGCTTGGGGGGAGGTGGGGGCTTGGTTACTTACCGGGAGTCATGGCCCGCCGATCGCAGGTCGCGGCTCTTCGTCTTCTCGGTCTTCTCGGCCTTGCCCTTTTCGGATGTAAACGCGAGCACGGCCTTGAGCGGCTTACCGGTGCGGACGCTGGCGATCCCGCAGCCTGCGGCGCTCCGAGCCTGCGTTGCGAGTGCGCTGAGGGCCGCGAACTGATCGTTTGTGAGATTGCGTTGCGCGTACGACATGAGGCGGTCGAGTGAGCCGCCGCTCGAGCAGACCTGTCCGTTGCCGGACGTGAGAGAGTCCTTGGTGTCGTCGATCTTCTTCACGAGCCAATGCTCGGTGTTCCGATCCAGGTTGAAACTCAGCACGAGCGCCGACATCTGATCGAGGACGTCCGAGGCGCTGACGACGGGCACGGTGACAGCGACCTGCGCGGTGGCGCTTGTCGATGCGCCGGATGGCTCGGTGACCGTCGCGTTGACGGTGTATGCGCCGCTCGCGCTGTAGAGGTGCGATGCGGTGAACGTGGTCGCGCCGGCGGCGAGGGCCTGCGTCGTCGTGGAACCGTCGCCCCACGTCAATGTGAGGTCGTGGGTGTCTTGAGCGTCAGGGTCGACAAAACCGCCGTTGATCGTGACGTTGGCTCCGGCGACGCTCGGGTCAAGCACGAGGGCGCTCGGGACGGTGTTATGCGCGGTCACCACCAGGAACGCGTCCTGTGTGCCGACGCCGTTGTCGCGGTCCGTGACCGTGACGATCACGTCGTACGTGCCTGAGGTGATGTACGAGTGCGAGCCGCTGAAGGTGCGTGTGCCCGCAGCGAGCGAGTCCGGCGACGTGCTGCCATCGCCCCACGCGAACCGCACGGTGTATGTGTCGAGCGTGCCGGGGTCGCTGAATGTGCCGCTCACGGTCACGGTCTGATGATCGGTGACCGACGACGGCGAGAAGGTGAGGCTCGAGAGCGACGGTGACACGTTCATCGCGGTCACGGTCGTGCCTCCGGTGACCGACAGGCCACCGCCATCCGTCACGGTGACCGCGACGGTGTACGTGCCCGAGTCGAGGTAGGTGTGGCTTGCGGTTGTGGAGGTCGCGCCGGATCCGAGGGCGACGCTGTCCGTGCCGCCATCGCCCCAGGTGATCGCCACGGTGTGGGTGTCCGACGCCTCGGCGTCGGTGAAGGACACGCTCAACGTGCTGCTTCCGCCCTCGACGACCGCGGTTGCTTGGACCGCTAGATCGGCGGGCGCGTGGTTGCTCGGGAGGACGACGAGGTCCGTGCTCGAGCTCGACTTGCCAAGGTCATGGTCGGCGACGGTCGCCTTGATGGTGACCGGGCCGGCGGCGTTGTAGGCGTGGCTGTCCGAGAACGACCGGGTCCCCGCCGCAAGTGACTGCGACGACGACATGCCGTCGCCCCAGTCGATGGTGAGCGTGAACGTGTCGGCCGTGCCGGGATCCGTGAACGTGCCGCTCACGGTCACCGGCTGGTGATCGACGACTGACGTCGGCGAAAGCGAAAGGGACCCAACGACAGGCGCGACGTTCGTCGGCGAGACCGATGCGCTCGCGGTCACGGTGTGGCTCGCGCTATCGGTAAGCGTGACAACGACTGAGTACGCGACCGTGTCGGCGTAAACGTGCGAAGCGCCGAACGTTGTCACGGTCGACGCGAGCGTCCCGGAATCGGAGGTGGCGCCATCGCCCCACGCGACCGAAACCGTGTGCGTGTCGGCTGCGTCGGGGTCCGCGAAGGTCAGCGCGAGGCTGGAGCTCCCACCCTCGGCGCCGGTCGTCAGGTTCAGGGAAGCGATGCTCGGCGCCTGGTTCGCCTGGTGCACGCTCACGCTCGACGTCGCAGTGGCCGATGCGCCGGCGTTGTCCGCGACGGTCGCGGTCACGGTGAAGTCACCAGCGGTCGCGTAGGTGTGCGCGCCTGTGGCGAACGAGGAAACGCCCGCGGCGAGGTTCAGAGTCGTCTTCGGCGAAAGGTCACCCCAATCGACGGTGACGGTGTGGGTGTCGAGGGCCCCGCTATCAGCGAACGTGCCGGTCGCCGTCACGGCCTGGCCTGCTTCGACGGAGGCCGAAGAGAGCGCGAAGGAGCTGATCGATGGCGCCGCGTTCAAAACGTCCACGCCGACGAATCGCGTTGTCGCGAACAGCCCGTCGCTGAGGGTGATCGTGACGGTGAGCGTTGACGCGGACTCGTTCGCGTACGGAACGGTTTTCTGAAGCGAGAAGCTCCGGTCTCCCACCGTCAGCCGGTACGTGTCGGGGCTGGTGCCGTCGCCCCAATCGATCTCGACCGTGTGCTGATCGGTCAGGTCGGGGTCGGTGAATGTCGCGTTTGCGAGCGGTCTGTCGCCTTCGTAGACAGGTGCGGTCACGGACCATGTAGTGATCCTCGGCCCTGTGGCGGCGAGGGCCACGGAAGACGATCCCAAAAGGCCCGTCGCCGCGATGGCGACGCTCAGCGCTCCCACAAATAGGGGTCGCAGCAAGGCCCTCATCTCACTTACCTCCGCCGGGAAACCCACTCTCCCGGCTGACGCAACCGTAGAAAGAACCGGCACCCGTAACGAGAGACGAAGAGGGCCTACGCGTACGTACGCCGAGTGGGGCAGGGTCCTACCCCCTTCGTACTCCCCCACCTGGGGGGACTTCGCTTTGGTCCCCCGTTTTCGGGATGCCCACTTGGTCGCCGGAACCGAATCTCTGCCCAAGGAACGGGAGGACGACAGGTGAACGGACCCATACAGCACCGGATCGGCCACGAGTGCGCCCTCTGTGACGCGCACTCGAAGGCCGCTGAGCGCCACATGGCTCGGCCGCACGTTCGCACGCAGCGGTACCTGCCGTGGATCGCGCCCCTTGCGCTCTGCCTCGTCCTCTTTCCCTTTGTCGACGGCGTCGCTCGCGGTCTCCTTGGTGGGATCGTCGTCGGCCTCGCTGCCGGCGCCGCACTCTCGTGGCTCACGACACGCGTGAACCGGCACATCGCCGCGACGACGCTCGCCTCGGCCACCGACGAGCTCAAGGCCGAGGCCGACCAGCGCGTGGCCATGGTCATCCGCCAGTTCGAGTGGGCGGTGAACGACGTCGCGAACCTCCGCGATGCACTGAAGCGGGCGCAGGACTCGCGCGCGACCGCCGAGGCGAGCGAGCTCCGCGTGAAGCGGCGTCTGCGCCACCTCGAGCGTCAGCTCTACGAAGCACGGATGAGGATCGGCGAGTACTCGCGTGCGCTTGGGAGCGAGGACGCTCAGGTCGACGACGAACCGACGGTCCTTCCGACCGGCGACGATCTCGTCGTTCCACTCACCTGGCGCGTCTTCGAGGAAAACATGCTCACGTGGCTGCGCTTCGAGAGCGCAGGCATCGTGCCTTCACAGATCCGGATCATGAACGAGCACCAGAGCGTCATCGCGATCAGCGCGCATGCCCTCGACGCGCTCAAGGAAGGCGCGCAGGTCTCGCTCGTGGTGCGTGCTCCCGATCACGTCGTAGCGACCCTGGAAGGTCGGCACCAGGGTCGCTTCACTTTTGAGGCCCTTGTTGACGACGTGTGGTGCAAGGTGGAGCTCAAAGTGGCAGAGCGGCCCGCGTCAAATGGGAACCCGCCTGCTACCAAGGACAAGCGCAGTCGCGTGTGGCGGCCGAAGGACGACCGCCGGCCCCAATCACTCATCGCGTAAGGACTTGCGCCTCAGCGATCCTGATCTAGGGTCGCGGCGTGAGTCGCGCCGCGCGCTTCGCGCCTGTGCTCGCCCTTCTGATTGGGGTGACGCTCGGGGTGTGGATCCTCTTCGGACCGACGTACACGACCTGCAGCCTCACAGCCGCTCCCGGGCAGCCCGAGGCGCAGGAGTGTCACTCGGAGAATCTCATCGCCGCGCAGGGCGGTGATCTCTTCCCCGCGCCGCTGCTGTGGATTGCCGCGTGGTCGTTCGCGCCCGCGCTCGCGGTCATCGGCACTCGAACCGGTTCGCGCACGTCGGCGCTCGTTTTGACGGGCGTCGCGTTCGCGATCGACGCGATGTCGATCATCAGCATGGGCGGCGGTTTCGTCTACGCGCTGGGCGTGGCCCCGCTGCTCCTTCTTACGCTCGTCTTGATCGCCCGCGACGATGTCGACTCGGCCAGGGCTGCTCTGGGATAATTCGAGTGTTCACTCTTTGGGGAGTGGCCAAGCGGTAAGGCTCCTGACTCTGGATCAGGTAATCGGTGGTTCGAATCCACCCTCCCCAGCTCGGACCCACATCGTTATTGATCGAAGTCGCTATTTGCGCGATTCGCCACGCTCACCTGATTTCTGGGAACTCACCTGACACCTGACTCTTAAGAAGCGCGCTTTCTAGAGACGAGCGACAGCGGCGTCGGTAGTCGCTGCTGCTCTTCGAAGCGTCGGTTCTTCGTGTACCGATGGCGCACCAGCGGGAATCGAGTCGTCGTTCGTTGCGCCCGAGGACGGTCATCGAGTCACCCGCGGGGCAGCACGTACTCGTCTCTGATCGATGAAGCCGGGGCGTGTCTTGTAGGCCGAAGGTGCCATCAGGTTGAAGCGCTCGCAGAGGACCCAGACGTCGCTCCAATCGACGTCGTCGGGGGTCGGGTAGTCATGATGTTGGAGTTGGAGTTCGGGCGTCACACAGCGAACGTCGCGGGCGCCGATGCGGCCGCGTCCGCCCAGACCTGGCGCCGGATAGCGGCCGCGGGTGCCGTCCAAGAGTTCCTGCCATCCGTCCCCTCGTGCGTCGAACGTCAGCGGATGGAAGTCGATTTGACGACCGGCGCTGTCACGAAGCACAAAGCGTGCTGGCCACCACTCTTCCGCAACCCGCGTGAATTCCGGGAAGAGCGCTGGCAGGCGTTCGATGGCTTCGCGCCTGACAGCGAGGTCGAGGTCATCGTGCGGCCGAGTCTCCTCTCCTAGTAGCGCGTCCACGCCCCAGCCGCCGTCTACCCACCATTCGATATGGGCGGCGTCGAGGCGCGCGAGGATGTCTAAGACGTCATCCAGATTCATCGCCGGAAGTCAGTCTGCATCGGCCACGACTCTTGGTCCCCTAAAGACCATTCGGTCGTTCGTCGTGAGACGGACCTCTCTGGGACCACTTCTTATTGTGGGAAGACAATCCCGCGAACCGCGAGTTGGCGATCACGTCCTGCGCGACGAGGGGCTGACGCCGACTGCCAAACGGATCGCTTCGCGGGCGGCGAGGTACCGTCGGCGCCCATGGAGCCCGCAGAGGCGCTGGAGCGGATCGCCTACCTGCTCGACCGAGCACGCGAGAAGCCCTACCGGGTCCGCGCGTACCTGCGAGCGGCCGAGATCGTAAAGGCCCTCGCGCCCGACGAGCTCGTCGCTCGGGTCGCCGCCGGCACGCTCGAGGAGCTGGACGGCATAGGTCCGAAGACGGCGGCCATAATCACCGAGGTCGCCACTTCCGGCTCGACCGCGTATCTCGACAAGCTCGAGGAGGAGACGGCCCTCACCGTCGGCAAGGGCACCGAGCTCGTATCGCAGCTGAAGGGCGATCTCCACGTGCACTCGCTGTGGAGCGATGGCGGCGCCGAGATCGCCGTGATGGCGCGCGCCGCGCGCAGCCTCGGCCACGACTACATCGCGCTCACCGATCACTCACCGCGGCTCACCATCGCAAACGGTCTTTCGCGCGAGCGGCTACTGCAGCAGCTCGATACCGTCGCCGCGCTGAACGATGACCTCGCGCCGTTCCGCATCCTCACCGGGATCGAGGTGGACATCCTCGAGGACGGCAAGCTCGACCAAGACGACGACATCCTGAAGCGGCTCGACGTCGTCGTCGCATCGGTCCACTCGAAGCTGCGGATGGAGAAAGGGGAGATGACGCGGCGGATGATCACCGCCATAGCCAACCCGCACACCGACGTGCTCGGCCACTGCACTGGCCGCTACGTAGTCGGCCGTGGCCGGCCGCAGTCGGAGTTCGACGCCGAGCTCGTGTTCCGCGCCTGCGAGCAGTTCGACACCGCGGTCGAGATCAACTCCCGACCGGAGCGTCTCGACCCGCCGAACGACCTGCTCGAGCTCGCCGTAAAGACGGGTTGCCGATTCGCGATCAACACGGATGCCCACGCGCCCGGTCAGCTGGAGTGGCAGCCATACGGCGCCGATAAGGCGGTCGAGACGGGGGTGACGATCGACCGGGTCGTGAACTCGTGGTCACCCGATGAGCTACTCGAGTGGACCCGACGGTAGCGTCGCACGCGCTGCATCGACCAAGCGCAGGAGCAAGTACCGGCGGGGCTGATCTTGATTCGGAGTCAGGTCCGTGAGCCCCTTCTGACAATGGACAAGGCACATCGCCAAGAACGCGCTCGGCGACAACGCGGTTGTTCGGAGCATCGCGCTTCTCATTGATGAGCGACGCACAGGGGTTACCTTCTTTTCGGGAAGCTCACCTGATTCTCTGCGCTTGATCCTCTCGCAGAAATCGGCTTGTTCCATCGCCAACCGATCGAGCCAGCCGTGTAGCGCCGTGGCGGTTGTGCGTTGAATCGCCGTTGGCAGTGCATTGACGTGCACGAAGCGTGCGCAAATTGCAAACACTCAGCCTCGCGAATCGCCACCTCATGCCCTAGGGATCCTCAACGAGAAAACCCTCGAATGATCCCTTCCGCAAAGGCTGCGCAAAGCCAAAGGAGATGGTGCCACGCCCGAAGGCCTATCCGACCGTCGACTCGGTGGGGTCCAGATCGATGAAACGGAGCTTGAACCAGCCGAAACGCCTCTGGGCGACCGCAATGGTCACTCGGCAGATGGTCCGTTAACCCACGCGGCGACGAGTCCCCTCAGCCTCAGCCAGCAAAGATCCCAGAACGGCAGTCCTGCTACGGGCATGCGGATCGGAATCTTCGGC
>Ga0209807_1001812_pt1 | contig 10234 bp, 14 predicted proteins | sample GraSoiAngelo_154_FD_186168 | JGI IMG/M metagenome (GOLD analysis project Ga0209807, IMG submission 186168) | Grasslands soil microbial communities from the Angelo Coastal Reserve, California, USA - 14_1009_13_20cm (SPAdes) (version 2) | ecosystem: Environmental > Terrestrial > Soil > Grasslands ... | reverse complement strand
ATCCAACGAGCGCTTTCTCGCCTCGCGGGTGCGCTGGCCGGCGGGCCTGCCCGCGGCCCGCCAGACCTTGCTCTGCGACGCCCAGACCTCTGGCGGGCTGCTGCTGGCCGTCGCCGCGGACGAGCTGGATCGCTTGCTCAGCAGCCTGGAAAACAAAAAGGTGTCCGGAGCCGTGGTCGGCGAGCTGATTGAGGGAGAAGCCGGCTCGATCCTGGTCGTCTGAACCCACCCCGGCCGGTGACAATGCCGCAACGAGCTGACGCGGCCGTGCAACATCAGGATCAGCGCAACATACGTTCAGGCCGCCAACGCACGTATTAGAAGGTGAATATGTCCGCGCCTGTCTTTGGGACCCCCCATAATGTCACCCTGTGCAGCCACTCGGTAAGGCGGCGTCCGACGACGATCGCCCTCTCATCGAGCGGGTTCGACGCGGTGACCAGGACGCGGCACGGATCCTCTACGAACGCTACTTTGATCGGATCTACAACTATGTCTACGCCCGCCTCGGGAGGGCGGAGGATGCGGAGGATCTCGCCATCGACACCATGACCCGCAGCCTCACCCGTCTGGATCTCTTTCAGGACCAGGGCGTTGCCTTCTCCTCCTGGGTCTACCGGATCGCGCACAACGCGACCATCGACCACTACCGCCGCCAGGGCAGGGCGACACTCGTTCCGCTCGAGTCGGCGACCATGCCGGTCTCGGCGGATCCGTCCGAGCTCGCGGTGGAGCAGCTCTCCAATGAAGACCTGCGGGAGGCCTTGCGCACCCTGACCGACGAGCAGCAGCAGGTCCTGATCCTTCGCTTCTTCCAGGATCTGACGGCCGCGCAGGCCGCCCGGATCATGGGCAAGTCGGTGGGCGCGGTGCAAGCCCTGCAGCACCGGGCACTGGGCTCGCTCGAGCGTGCCCTGCACGGGAGGACGAACAATTGACGCCTGAAATGGAACGCCTGGAGCGGTTGGCGGAGCGGTTGCGCTCCATCGACCCTGTCATGCCATCGCCCCGCGCCAAGATTCGCGGCTGGAACCTGGTGCTCGCCGCGGTCGAGCAGTCGGCGACCGTCCGGTCGCGGTCGCATCCGGTCCGCCGGTTGGTGCTCGCCGCCGTGTCCGCCGGGGTGCTGCTGGTGGCGGGCGCTGTCGCCGCCTCCGCCGACAGCCTGCCGGACTCGGCCCTTTACTCGCTCAAGGGCGTGGTGGAGAACGTCCGCGGCGCGCTGGCCTTCAGCCCGTCGGATAAGGTCGCGTTCCACCTTGACCTCGCCCGGACGCGCCTCACCGAGGCGGAGGCCATGATCGCCCGTCACCGCCTCGACCTCGCCGATCGCGCGCTGAACGGTCTCGATGACCAGCTCAACGACGCCGCACTGGTGGTCCAGTCGGAGAAGCAGAGCGATCCCGCCCTGGGTGCCAGCCTCGAGAATCGTCTGGTCCAGGCGATCGCGACCCACGACCAGCAGCTCGCCGGCCTTCAGGGCCAGGTGACGAACCCGGAGGCAATCGCCGCGATCGCACAGGCTCGCGACCGCGCCGCACAAGCCATCCAGACCGCGAACAAGCCGGCCTCGTCGAACGGCGGCGGCAAGCCGAGCCCCTCTCCGGCCGGCAACGGCAAGGGTAACGGCACGAGCGCGACGCCCCACCCGACGCCTACCCACTAGCCGCAAGCGCTTCGCGTCGCCCCGGTAGCATGGCCGGGATGCCGCGACGCCAAGCGCTCCTGATGGTCGCCGCGATCGCGCTCCTGGTGGCGGTCCTCGACCAGGCAAGCAAGGCTTGGGCCCGAGGCGGCTTGACGCCGGGACACGAGGTCACGATCATCCCCGGCTGGCTCTGGTTCCGCGTTGCCAGCAACAGCGGCGCCACCCTCGGATTGGGCACAGGGAACAACGCGCTCTTTGCGGTGGTGGCGTTGGTCATCGTCGGGGCGATCGTGATGCTCGCACTGCGAGGGACCGTCGGCGGCGTCCTTGGCATCGGCGCGCTGGGCGCCGTCGCCGGCGGGACCCTCGGCAACCTCGTCGACCGACTCCGGCTGGGCGCGGTGACCGACTTCATCGAGGTCCGCTACTGGCCCACCGACTTCAACCTTGCCGACGCCGCCATCCGCCTCGGGGTCGTCCTCTTGCTGCTCACCCTGCTGCTGGACTGGACCCACCGGCCTCGCCGCGCTACGCTTGGTGCAGGGAGGGAGCGTTGACCGCACAGACGACTCACGTTCGCGAGATGGCGGCCAACCTGTTGCTGGGACGGGCGCTCCAGGCGCTGGACGCCGCCGGCGGCCTGGTCGTGTTCTGGGACGCGGAAGGCCGCTGGCAGAAAGACGCCTTCACCCTGCCCGGGCGACCCGACCGACTCGAGGAGCTGGCGTCCGTGCTCGAAGCCCTGCTCGAGTGGACCCTGTACACCGAGAAGCCCGCCGCCATCGACAATCTTCAGCGCAGTCGATGGGCCCGGCACCTCCTCCACGGCGCCGAGCCGCCGCGTGGTGCCGTGGCTGCGACGCCGATGGCCCAGCGCGGCACCATCTGGGGGGCAGTTGCCGTCTATCGCACCGAGCCCGGGGTCGGATCGATCGATCTGCTTGGCGAGCTCGCCGAGCTGGCGACCGAGCCTCTCAGTTCGATCGCCGCCAGCCGCCCAGAAGGCATCGCATAACGCGGCTCGCGCGCCGGGCGTCCGTATCATGAGCGCGAATGCGCGCTGAAGCGTCGATGCGCCGGCTGGCGGCCCTACGCCAGCGATTGCTCGATCTCGAGCTGGACGGTCTGGTTGTGACCTCCCCCGAGAACATCCGCTATCTATCCGGGTTCACCGGCAGCCTCGGCTACCTCGTCATTGCCGGGGACGCCGCGGAAATCCTGGGGGACAGCCGCTACTGGCTGCAGATGGAAGCCGAGGCGCCGGCCTTCAGACTCATGCCATCGGGGCCGTCGCATGGCCTCTGGGCGCTGGTTGCCGAGCGCATCAAGGCACTGGGGCTGCGGCGGGTCGGCTTCGAGTCCCAGCACCTGACATTCGACCAGCATCAGCGACTCTCGTCTGCGCTGCCACCCGAGCCGACGCTGGTGGCGACCGCGAGCCTGGTCGAGGAACTCCGAATCGTGAAGGAGCCCGAGGAGGTCGAACTGCTGCGGGCGGTGGCGTCGATCGCCGGCCGTGCCTTCGATCGGGTTCGCGCGGCCATCAGGCCCGGGCTTCGCGAGCGGGATGTCGCCTTCCTGCTGGAGCAGACTTTCCGCGAGCTCGGGGCCGACGGCCCAGCCTTCGAGACCATCGTCGCCGCCGGGGAGCGCGGTGCTCTTCCGCACGGCCGCGCCTCCGACCGGGTTATCCAGCGAGGCGACATGGTGGTGGTGGACTTCGGGGCGACCGCGGCCGGGTACCACAGCGACACGACGCGAACTATCGTCGTCGGCGAGCCAACCCCCGAGCAGGCCCGCGTGATCGAGGCGGTGCGGCAGGCGCAGCTCGCCTCCATGGCGCTGATGAAACCCGGAGAGACCGCTGATGCCGTCGACCGGCGCGCCCGCGAGGCCCTCGCCGGCGAGGAACACGCCTACGGCCACGGCCTGGGCCACGGCATCGGATTGCAGGTGCACGAGCGGCCCTACCTGTCGCCCACGGACCACACGGCTTTGCGGACCGGGATGGTCATCACCAACGAACCCGGGATTTACGTTCCCGACTGGGGCGGCGTTCGTCTCGAGGAAATGGTGCTCATCACGGACACCGGCCCGGAGGTGCTCACTTCGGCCTCCTGGGAGATTGGCGTCGGATGACGGCCGCCCAGGCCCTGCGCGAGAAGCTCGAGGTCTCGATCTTTGCAGACGATCTCTTCGGCGAAAACTGCTACGTGATCCGGCGCCGCGACACGTTGGCTGCGCTCGCCGTCGATCCGGGCCTGCAGCTGGACCGGGTTCGGCAGCTGATCGATTCGGAGAGGTTGACCCTGGAGCACATCCTGGTGACGCACGGCCACATCGATCACGTCGCGGGCGTTCCGGCGCTGCATGGGCAGACCGGTGCGCCGATCGCGATGCATCCCGACGACCTTGCCATCCTCGACTGGGAAACGATTGCCCAGTACCCCTTCGTGCCGTCCGACTTTAGCTCGTTCTCGGTCGACACCGCGCTCACCCACGGGATGACGCTGGCCTTCCAGGACCTCAGCCTGCGCGTTCTCCACACCCCGGGGCATACGCAGGGCTCCGTCTGCTTTCTCTTCGGCCTCGACTGCTACGCGGGCGACACGCTCTTTCAGCGTGGCATCGGCCGAACCGATCTGCCTGGCGGCGATATGCACAAGATCGTTTTCTCCATTCGCAACGTGCTCTACGCGTTGCCATCCAAGACCGTGGTGCATCCGGGTCACGGGCCGGCCACCACCATCGAGGAGGAGAAACTCCTCAACCCCTTCGTTCCGGGGGCTTGACGGTGCGGATCGCCTCGCTCTTGCCCAGCGCCACCGAGATCGTCTGCGCGCTCGGGCTCGAGGACAGCCTGGTGGCGGTCACGCACGAGTGCGACTACCCGGAATCGGTCAAGACCAAGCCCGTCGTGACTCGCAGCGTGCTCGACGGCAAGCGTGACAGCGCGCAGATCGATCGGCACATCCGCGAGCTGGTTCACCAGGGAAGCAGCATCTACACGCTGGATGCCGACCGGCTCGCGAGGCTGCACCCCGACGTCATCCTGACCCAGGAGCTGTGCGAGGTTTGCGCCGTGTCCTATCCCGTGGTGGAGCGGGCGGCTCGCCGCAGCTCGACCCCGATGCAGCTGGTCTCACTCGAGCCGCAGCAGCTCGCCGACGTCTTCGAGCACATCCGCCTCGTCGGCCGGCTGGCGGATCGCGAGACGGACGCAGAGCAGGTCGTCGCCCAGCTCGAGGCGCGTATCCGGCAGGTGGAGGAGCGCGTTCGCCATGAGCCGGTGCGGCCGATCGTCATCCTGGAGTGGATCGATCCGCCGTTCAACGCCGGCCACTGGACGCCGGGGCTGGTGCAGATGGCAGGCGGCCGCGACCTGCTGGGGATCCCCGGCCGGCCGGCACACCCCATCGAATGGACTGCCGTGATCGACGCTCGCCCTGAGATGCTCGTCATCTCCGCCTGCGGGTTCTCGCTCGACCGCAGCGTGGCCGAGGCGGACACGGCGCTGCGCCGAGTCGGCGCGCTCGCCGACGAAACCTGGGTCGTCGACGGCAATGCCTTCTTCAGCCGGCCCGGTCCGCGGCTGGTGGACAGCGTCGAAATCCTCGCCGGCATCCTCCATCCAGCGGTGGTGGCCTCGCCGCCGGCGAGCGTGGCTCGACGCCTGCGCTAGCTGTAGTTCCCACACACATTGTTGACAACAGTGAGCGGAGCTCTGCCTCCGAGCGCGGTGTGGGTTCGACGCGAATTGTAGAAGTGAACCCATCGCGGCAGGGCAGCCAGACGGAGGTCGTTGGTCGCATAGAGGCAGGTGTAGGCCCACTCGTGAATCATGGTCTGGATAAAGCGCTCCGCTTTGCCGTTGGTTCGCGGGCGATAGGGTCGCGTCAGGAGATGGCGAGCCCCCACCTGGCGCAAGGCCTCCTGAAAGCAGCGGGACGCTCGGAAGGAGCGTGCACAATCGGTCATCACCTGCTGCATCGGCATCCCGTGTCGGCCAAAGAATTGAGCGGCTGCCTGCAGGAAGTGGCTGGCGGTCACGCCGCGCTCGTCGCGGTAGACCCGGACAAAAGCCAGCCGAGTCGCGTCATCGACGGCCACATGGACGAAGTCGGTTCCCAGGCGGAGGCCTTTCGGATTGTTCCGCCTTCCGATTTCCCGCCCCAAAAGCCGATGGCCGCCCCCGGGTGGGATGCGGCCCAGCTTCTTCACATCGACGTGAATGAGCTGCCCGGGCCGCTCCATCACGTAGCGAATCGGCGCGCCGGTCGGGGGATCGAAGTCACGCAGGCGCGCGCACTGGTGCCGGCGCAGCACGGCGTAAATCGTCGAGCGTGGAACTCGGAGCGCGGGCGCCAGCCGGTGCGGTCCCCAGTGCTGCTGGCGCCGGGCGGCCAGAATCCGGTTGACCAGGTCCGCACTCAGCCGACGGGGCGACCGCCGCGGCCGCGAGCTGCGATCTTCCAACCCTGGCTGGCCTTCCGTCCGGAATCGGGCCAGCCACTTGTACGCCGTTGCTCTCGAGATCCCCATCGCCTCGGCGACCCGCACGGTCGGCCAGCCACCTTCAACGATCCGCCGCACCACGAGTTCCCGCCCCGCCACCGTGAGCTTCGCCCTACGATGAGCCATAAGAGCCTCCTGTCGGTCTGGATTTGGACACCCAAACCGTGCAGCGAGGCTCTGTCGGTTGTCAACAACGTCCGTGGGAACTACAGCTAGCGCACCGCCAGGCAGGTCACCGTCTTGAAGACGCCGTCGATCTTCTGGATCTTCTCCACGATGATCGAACCGATGCCGGCGACGTCCGGCGCCTCCACCTGGGCGATCACGTCGTATTCCCCCGTGATGGCGTCCGCCAGCGCGATCCCGTTGACGCCCTGAAGCGATCGCGAAACCTCGATGGCCTTCCCCGCCGACGCGTTGATGAGCACATACGCTCGCATAGCTCCCTCCTGGACGAATTCCGACCCTCAGAATACGGGTTTGATCGCCGGTAAGATGTAGCTCATGACGTCCATGACGGCAGTGGTGAAAGCCACCGCCGGCCCGGGCGCCGAGATCGACCAGGTCGCCATCCCCGAACCGAAGGGCAAGGACGTCCTCATCGAAGTCGCGGCGTCGTCCATTTGCGGGACGGATGTTCACATCTTTGACTGGAACGACTGGGCTCGGCGCCACATCCATCCGCCGCGCGTCTTCGGGCACGAGATGTCGGGCCGGATCGTCGCCACCGGTCCCGAGGTCAAAGACCACAAGCCCGGCGAGTTCGTGGCCGCCGAGACCCACGTGGTCGATCACACCTGCCGACAGTGCCAGCGCGGCCTCTACCACCTCTGCGAAAACGTCCGCGTGCTGGGCGTCGACCGCGACGGCTCATTCGCCCGCTATGTGCTCTTGCCGGCGGAGAACTGCTGGCGGAACGCCCCGGGGCTGACACCGGAAATCGCCGCGCTCCAGGAACCATTCGGGAATGCGGTCCATGCCGCTACGGCGGGCGGACTCAAGGACAACGCGGTCGCGATTTTCGGGCTCGGACCGATTGGTCTGTGCGCGGTGGGCATCGCCCGGGCCGAGGGCGCCGCGGCGGTCTACGCTATCGAGCCCAACCCCTACCGGCGTGAGCTCGCCGAGCGCATGGGCGCGACAGCGGTCTTTGCCCCCTCCGCCTCAACCGTCGAGGAGATCCGCAAGCGCAACGGTGGGGTCGGCGTCGATGTCGTGCTGGAGATGTCAGGCCACCCGGTGGCGATCGAGCAGGGGCTGCAGGCGCTCCACAGCGGTGGTTGGATGAGTCTGCTCGGCATCGGTGACCAGCCGGTCACCCTCGATCTCAACGAGCTCGTGGTCACCAAGAGCATTACGATCTACGGCATTTTTGGCCGGCGCATCTGGGATACGTGGGAGCGCACCTCGGCCTACCTCAGTACCGGCAAGGTCGACGTGTCCCCGCTGATCACCCACCGGTTCCCGCTCGAGGACTTCCAGGAGGCGATGGCTCAGATGAAGAGTGGCCGGTCGGGGAAAGTCGTGTTGCTGCCCAACGGCGGCTAGGAGGATCGCATGATCACGGAGAAGAAAATCCAGTTCCTGGCAGACGAGTTGGACGAGTTGCGCCGGCAAGGGTTGTTCCGCCCGCTCCGCGTGCTGGCCTCGGCGCAGGACACTGAGGTCATCGTCGATGGCAACCGGGTCCTGAACCTGTCCTCGAACAACTATCTCGGGCTCACCACCCATCCGCGGCTGAAGGCGGCCATGATCGAGGCGACGGAAAAGTGGGGCGCCGGCTCGGGCGCGGTGCGGACCATCGCGGGCACGATGTCGGTGCACGAGGACCTCGAGCGCCGGCTTGCCAGCTTCAAACACACGGAGGCCTCGCTCGTCTTTCAATCGGGCTTCACCGCCAACCTCGGCGTTCTACAGTCGCTCGTCAAGGAGGGGGACGTCATCATCAGCGACGAGCTGAACCACGCATCGATCATCGACGGGATCCGCCTTTCCAAGGCCGAGCGCTCGATCTTCAAGCATCGCGATATGGATGACCTCGAGCATCACCTCGAGCGGCATCGTGAGAAGCGGGTCAAGCTGGTCGTCACCGACGGCGTCTTCAGCATGGACGGCGATATCGCGCCGCTACCGGCGATCGTCGAGCGGGCCGAGCGATTCGGCGCCCTGGTCATGGTCGACGACGCGCACGCCAGCGGCGTTCTGGGCGAGAACGGTCGCGGTTCCGTCAACCACTTTGGCCTCGATGGGCGGGTCGACCTGCAGATGGGGACGCTCTCCAAGGCGATCGGGGTGCTCGGTGGCTACGTGGCCGCCCCGCAACCGGTTCGAGATTTCCTGATCCACCGCGCTCGGCCGTTCCTGTTCAGCACCTCGCATCCGCCTGGCGTGGCGGCCGCCTGCATCGCGGCGATCGACGTGCTGCTCGCTGAACCGGAACGGATCGACCGGCTCTGGAAGAATACCGCCCGGTTCAAGGCTGGACTGAAGCGTCTCGGTTTCGAGACCGGGGCCAGTGAGACACCGATCACACCGGTCATCGTCGGCAAAGGAGCGGTGGCGATGGATTTCTCGGACCGGCTCTTCAAGCTGGGCGTCTTTGCCCAGGGGATCGGCTTCCCAACCGTGGCCGAAGGCCGGGCGCGAATTCGCACCATCGTCACCAGCGTCCACACCGACGCCCAGCTGGACCGGGCGCTGGAAGCCTTTGCCAGCGCCGGCAAGGAACTTGGGGTGATCGCGTAACCTTCACCACGCAGGGCACATATATGGATAGGTCAACCGCGTGACCCAGCGTTCGGCGGCGGAGCTGCAAGACGAGGCGCGCTTGATCGAAGCCGCCAAGCGGGACCGCAAGGCGTTTGGCGCGCTTTACGACCGCTACTTCGATCAGATCTACTCGTACTGCTATTACCACTCCGGCCGGCGCGAGGAGGCGGAGGACCTGGCGAGCGAGACGTTCCAGCGCGCGCTGGAGGGCCTCGACGATTTCGAATGGCGAGGTATTCCGTATTCAGCATGGCTCTACAAAGTCGCCTCAAATTTGATGTCCAAGCGGCGGCGCCGCCCGCCCTGGATCGAGCTGCCCGACCCAATCGCGGACAGCGGCGAGAACGATCCCGAGCGGCTCTGGCTGCGCCGGGAGCAGGGCGATGAGCTCCACCGTGCCGTGCAGAAACTGCCGCTCGACCAGCGGGAAGCCATCCTGCTCAAGTTCGAGGGGCGTCTCAAGAACAAGGAGATCGGCGTGATCCTGAACCGAAGCGAAGGCGCGGTGAAGCTCCTGCTCTTTCGTGCCGTTCATGGCCTGCGCCGGCGCATCAACGAACAGGAGAAGCAGCGATGAATGCACGGTCCGACGACGTCGACGCGCTGGCTCGAGCCATCGACCGTGTGGTCTTTGCTCAGCCTGGTGGCGATGGTCCGCCTGTTGCCCAATCGGCGTCGATGGCTCTGATCTCTTACCTCAACGACAGCTTCCCTCGCGTGACCCTGGCCGCGCCGCGCCGCGACCGGTTGCAGCGGCGGCTGGTCCGGGCGCTACGAATTCCCACCAGCCCGACGCCCACCGGCTGGATTCGGTTGGAAGCGGAGATGAATCGGCGGCTCGGGAACCTGGATCCCAGGTGGACGCCGGTCGTGGGCGGTGCCGCCCTGGTGTTGCTCGGCTTCGTCGGCCTCGCGGTCTGGCGCCAGCGGGGTGCCGTCAAGCCGGCGATCGCCGCCTTCCGCTAGTCACGGGGAGGGGTTGTGGTGCTGCTGGCCGGCCCGCCGCCGACGGCCGCCGAGTTGCGGCTATGAGCGGCGACGAGGAGCTCTCGCCCAAGGAAGCCGCTCGCGTGCGGGCGCGCGAGCGCAAGGCGAGGCCGCCAAAGATGGTGGTCGACAATGCCGGCGTCAAGCGAATCCAGATCGCCCTTCGCGATCAGTCCGCGAGCAAGAAGCCAAAGAAGCCCAAGCGGTAGAGTTACAGCGTGACCGCAATTCGCAAAGCCGTCTTTCCTGCCGCTGGACTCGGCACGCGCTTCTTGCCGGCAACCAAGGCACAGCCGAAGGAGATGCTGCCGATTG
>Ga0209807_1001809_pt1 | contig 10242 bp, 13 predicted proteins | sample GraSoiAngelo_154_FD_186168 | JGI IMG/M metagenome (GOLD analysis project Ga0209807, IMG submission 186168) | Grasslands soil microbial communities from the Angelo Coastal Reserve, California, USA - 14_1009_13_20cm (SPAdes) (version 2) | ecosystem: Environmental > Terrestrial > Soil > Grasslands ... | reverse complement strand
CGTTCGGTATCCTCAGGTTTACCGTACTCAGCCGCTTGGGGCGACGCGAAAATTAACAGGAGCCTAAGAACACGTCAACAGCGAAGAAAATCGCATCGCCAGGCAAATGTTGGTGGCTTGACACAGACCCCTGAGACTCGTTAGAGGAGCCAGATAAGAAATGGGCGAAGTCGTGATCGTCGAGGCAGTCCGCACACCGATCGGTCGCCGCAACGGAAAGTTGAAAGACACGCATCCAGTCGTGCTTGGCTCACTTGTGCTCAAGGAAGTGGTCCGCCGCGCCGGCATCGAGCCTGGCCAGGTGGACGACGTGGTCTTCGGTTGCGTGAGCCAGGTCGGTGAGCAAAGCCTCAACGTCGGGCGCAACGCATGGCTGACCGCGGGCTTCCCCGTGACGACTCCGGCGACCACGGTCGACCGCCAGTGCGGCTCGAGCCAGCAGGCGATCCACTTCGCTGCCAACCTCATCCAGTCCGGCGTCTGCGACATAACCATCGCCGGCGGGGTGGAATCCATGAGCCGCGTGCCGATGGGATCGAATGCGGTCTCGCCGGGCGTGCCGTTTCCGCCCGAGCTGATGGAGCTCTACGACCTCGTGCCGCAGGGCATCTCGGCCGAGCTGATGGCGCGCAAGTACGGAATCTCACGCCAGGCGATGGACGAGTTCAGCGTGGAGAGCCACCACCGCGCGCACGAGGCGAGAGAGAAGGGTTACTTCACGTCGCAGCTGCTCCCAGTGGACATCTCCAACGGCCAGCCAGAAATGTTCTCGCAGGATGAGGGCATCCGCGCCAACGCCAACTACCAGGCCACTGCGGCACTGCAGCCGGCGTTCAACCCGGAGCACTCGATCACCGCGGGCAACTCGAGCCAGATCTCCGATGGCGCCGCCGCGGTGCTGCTCATGTCGCTGGAGAAGGCGAAGCAGCTGGGCATCAAGCCCCGAGCTCGCATTCGCGCCCAGGCGGTCGTCGGGACGGACCCGGTCCTGATGCTCGAAGGACCAATCCCGGGCACCGCGGCCGTGCTGAAGAAGGCGGGCCTCGAGCTGCACAGCATCGACCTCTTCGAGGTCAACGAGGCATTTGCTTCGGTCGTGCTCGCGTGGCAGAAGGAGACCGGGGCGGACCTGAAGAAGACGAATGTGAACGGCGGGGCAATCGCCGTCGGCCATCCACTAGGCGCGTCAGGCGCGATCCTGATGAACCGCCTGCTTTACGAGCTCGAGCGGCGTGATCTGCGCTACGGCCTCGAGACGATGTGCTGCGGCGGCGGTCTCGGCACAGCCACGATCATCGACCGCGAAGTTGAGTAGCGCCTTCCGGCCGCTAGCCGGCTTGCGGCCGCACCAGCTGCGCGAGGGAGTGCTCGCGCGGGCGATCAAGGGCGAGCGGATGACGCTGGCGGTGGTCGACCTGGAGCCGAATTCCACGGTGCCCGAGCACTCGCACGAGAACGAGCAGCTCGGTTTCATCCTGCAGGGCTCGATGACCTTCACGGTCGGCGGTGACAAGCAAGAGCTGCGCGCCGGCGACACGTACGTGATCCCAAGCAACGTTCCCCACGACGCCGCCGCGGGACCTGACGGCTGCACGGCGGTGGACGTCTTCGCGCCGATCCGCGCCGACTGGGAGAAGCTACCCCGCCCCGACCCTTCTCCCGGCCGCTGGCCGTAGCGGGGACCCCAGTGGACTATCGGCCGGGCAAGCGCCGCTGCTCTCCTTCCCTGATGTAGGACCTTTTTAGAGATTTGGGTATCGGTCTCGACAGGTAGGGCGAGTCCAGGCAGAAGCGCAGCAGCCGCTTCTCCCACCGGCCGGTCCCCTGCACGCCGATTCGCGGGGTGACATAGACACGACCCCGCGGAGCCCCGTCGTCGACGACATATAGGTCGGGCGGCCGAAGCGGCACGCCATTAAGCGCGCGGTCGATGTCCAGCGCGCGGGTCACGAGCCCAGGCCCAGCGCACCTTCCCACCCCAGGTCCCGGCTCGAGGGCGCGCACCAGCACCGCCTGGGGGATGCCTTCTTCTCGCGTGACGAAGTTGAGACACCAGTGCATCCCATAGGTGAAGTACACGTAGGCGTGCCCCGGGGCGCCGAACATCACCTCGGTGCGCGCGGTGCGGCGGCCGCCCTTGGAGTGGGCGGCCAGGTCGTCCGGCCCGAGATACGCCTCGACCTCGATCAACCGTCCCCACAAACGCGTCCCATCGACCTCGCGGACCAGCAGCTTGCCGAGCAGGTCGCGCGCCACGACCCGCGTATCTCGTTCAAAGAACGACGCCTCGAGGACAGTGCCCTCAGTCGCTGGGCGTTTTGACTGGAGTTTCGCCAAGCCTCTTCTTGACTGAGTGCCGCCGGCGCTTGTCCACGTACAGGGCCTTGTCGGCCGATTGATACATGGCCTGCCAGTCGAGGCCCTGCCTCCAGGCAGTGATGCCGATGCTGAACTCGACAGGGACGGGCAGCTTCGCGCTGCGGTTCAGGTGGTCAAGCGCCTCCCGGACACGAAGCCCGACCTCGCGCGCGTCACGCTCGTCGGCGTCAGGCATCGCAACACCGAACTCGTCGCCGCCCAGCCGGCCGCAGGTATCGGTGGCCCGTACTGCCCGCTGCAACTCAGCCGCGAGGACGCGAATCGCCTCATCGCCGACATGGTGGCCGTAGGTGTCGTTGATGTCCTTCAGGTTGTCGAGGTCGATCATCATCAGCGCGAGGCGGCGCTTGTGCCGCTCGGCCGACGCGACTGCCCGGTCGATCGCCCGCTCGAACTCCGGCCGGTTGGCCAGCCCGGTCAGGTAGTCGGTGCGGGCCTCCTTGGTGTGCTGACGAGCGCGATCCAGGGCGACGGCGATCTGGTCCGCCACCGCTGCGACGAACTCGAGGTCGCTCGACTCGAAAGTCCGGGGCAGCCTGGTCGCGACGGTCATGGCGCCGAGCAGGACACCTTTGGTCCGCAGCTCAGCGCGGATTGCACTCCACTCCCCTGCGATCCGGTCAACTCGCGACTCGGCAGCCCCCGAAGACACCTCGACCACTCGCATCAGGCCGGACCGGCCCGATTCGGAGAACTCCTCTTCCTCCCCCGGCTGCATCCCGATCGTCTTGGCCAGCTTGAGGCGCGCGCCTTCTCGGATCCAGACCGCCCCCGCCTGCAGGCCGAGCACCTTGAGCGTCTCGCGCAACCCAACCTCGGCGATCTCGGTCACGTCTAGCGAACGGCCGAGCGCGCTGGCGATGTGATACAGCCCGTGCAGCTCGGTCTGCCGGGCCCGGTGCTTGCTCTCGGTGTAGTCGAGGTAGCCTCGGATGAAGCTCGAGTTCAGGTGCTCGACGACGTCGCCGAGCCGGCTCTGCGCCAGGAGGAGCACCTCGTCGGAGTAGGGGTTCTCGACGAGCTCCTCTGTCAGGCGGGCCACGACCGTGCGCCGGAACACCGCCAGCCCCTCCATCAACGACTCCAGGGGGACCCCCTTCTCGGCGTAGCGGCGGGCGTATTCCCGGGCCTGGGTGTAGTACTCGGGCCACGGCAGCTTGGAATCGGGACGGAGCGACCCGAACAGAGCCTGGAGGAACGCGGTGGACATCTTGACCAGCTCGTCCTGGGAGCCGTCTTTGTAGCTCTTCAGGAGCTCCGGCTCGATCGCGGTGACCGCCTCGGCGACCACCAGGGCGCTCTGCGTGGCGTCAGCCGAAAGCCGGTCTCCCACCTCTGCTAGCAGATCGCTGGCCCGCTGCGTCATATCGGCGCACTATAGAGTGACGGATGCGCCGCGCGAACCTGCGGAGCATGCTAATCAAATGTGTAAGAGGCACTGATGGCAACGGTTACCAGAGGATCCCTGGAGAAGATTGAAGAGGTGCTGGGGGGTGACGCCCGCGACCTCCTGGAACACAAGTGTCAAACCATTCCGAAGGAACAGCTGCACCTGCCGGGCGGCGACTTCGTAGACCGGATCTGGAAGGACAGCGACCGGCCCACCCGGGTGCTGCGCAGCTTCGAATCCCTGCTCGACCACGGCCGGCTGGCGGGCACGGGCTACCTGTCGATCCTGCCCGTCGACCAGGGGATCGAGCACACCGCCGGCGCCTCGTTCGCGCCCAACCCGATCTACTTCGACGGCGCCAAGATCGTCGAGCTGGCCGTCGAGGGCGGCTGCAACGCGGTTGCTTCCACGTTCGGGGTCCTGGGCTCGGTTGCGCGGCGCTACGCGCACAAGATCCCGTTCATCTGCAAGCTCAACCACAACGAGCTCCTGACCTACCCCAACCATTACGACCAGATCGTCTTCGGGACCGTTAAAGAAGCGTGGGAAATGGGGGCTGTCGCGCTCGGCGCGACCATCTACTTCGGCTCGCCCGAGTCCGACCGGCAGCTGCAGGAGATAGCCGTTGCCTTCCACGCGGCGCATGAGCTGGGCATGGCGACCGTGCTGTGGTGCTACGTGCGGAATCCGGCGTTCAAGAAGGACGGCGTGAACTACGAGACGGCCGCCGACCTGACGGGCCAGGCCAACCACCTGGGCGTGACCATCGAGGCCGACATCATCAAGCAGAAGCTCCCGACCACCAACCGCGGCTTTGAGGCCATCGGTTTCGGCGTGACCTCGCCGGCGGTCTACGAGAAGCTCTCGACCGACCACCCAATCGATCTCTGCCGCTACCAGGTGATCAGCAACTACATGGGCCGAGCCGGTCTCATCAACTCGGGGGGTGAGAGCAAAGGCGCGACAGACCTGAAAGAGGCTGTCCGCACCGCCGTCATCAACAAGCGCGCGGGCGGAATGGGTCTGATCAGCGGCCGCAAGTCCTTCCAGCGCCCGATGAAGGAGGGCATCGAATTACTGCACGCAATCCAGGACGTCTACCTGAACCAAGCGGTAACCATCGCGTAAAGCTCGCCTTCCTCGGCAGCGGGGCGGCCTATTCGCTGGACCGCTACAACGGGGCCGTCGTCGTCAACGGCCGCGTGCTGCTCGATGGCGGCGCGCCCTTGCTTCCGCATATGCACCGCATCGGAGTCGACCCTGGCGATATCGCCGTCGTTTTCATCACGCACTTTCACGGCGACCACACGCTGGGCTTGCCGCCTTTCGTGCTGCATCGCGTTTTCGTTGATCGCCGGCCACTCACCTTCGTCGGTCCGACAGGAGTTGAGGAATACCTGGAGAAACTTTGGGAGGTGAGCTGGGGCGCGGACTGGAAGCGTGTGATGCGTCCGCAGTTCAAGGTCCGGTACGTGACGGCCAGGCCATCGGGAAGCGCGGCAGGGATCAAGTATGAGACGGTCAAGCTCGACCACGGAACCATGGGCAGCAACGGTTATCGGATCCATGTGAACGGGAAGGTCGTGGCTTACTCCGGCGACACCGAACCGACGGCGCCACTCGACAAGCTCGTGGACCGAGCCGACGTGGCCATCGTCGAGGCGACCGGTCCGGGTGACGTTTTCAGCCACATGAGCTGGGAGAACGCCGCCAAGCTGAGGAAGCGCCATCCATCCACTCGCTTCCTGTTCAATCACGTGTACTCGGGCACCACGACCGGTGCAGTCAAAGACCTGCAGGTGATCGAGGTCTGAAGCCCGCCACCTCCGCTCCAACGCTCGTCGGCGCGGTGGCGGGCGGCATTGCGGGCGCGGTCATCTTCGGAGCGATGGTGGGCCTGGGAAGCCTGCTTTCGAGCCGCGTCGGCAACCCGATCCCCATCATCGTCCTGGCCATCGCCGGCGCGTACGGAGGCTGGCTCTTGGGAGTGATCGTTTTCGGAGCGGTACGCGGCGGCGCAGGCGGTGACGAAGGCCGGTGAGCCCCGACTTCGTCTCCACGCGACCGCTGCTCGACAAGCTTGGAGTGAAGCCTGGCGCAAAGGTCGCATTGCTGGACCTCGACGACCCTTCTTTCCTGAAGCTGCTCCGCCAGCGGACGTCGGACATCGTCGTCGGAAAGCCGCGAACAGCTTGCGACATCGTCTTCATGGGCGCCCGCGAACCGCGAGACCTCAAGCGGCTCCGCCAGGTCAAGGCCTGGATCGAGCCGAACGGCGCGATCTGGGTGATCCGGCAGAAAGGACCTCTGAGCGCATTGCGCGACACAGACCTGATCGATGCCGGCCTCGCCGCGGGCCTGGTCGACAACAAGATCGCGAGCTTCTCCGACACGCACGGCGCCATGCGATTTGTCTTCCGCCTGCGGGACCGGCCCAAATGACGCTGCGCATCAGGCCCGGCGAGCTCGACGACGTCCCATTGATCGCGGAGCTGATCCGCGGCCTGGCGCGCTACGAAAAGCTGGAGGACGAGGTCGTGATGACCGAGGAAAAGCTCACCGACAGCCTGTTCGGAGAGCGCCGTTATGCGGAGACGTTGATCGCGCAGGACGACGGCGAGCCCGTGGGATTCGCGCTCTTCTTTCACAACTTCTCGACCTTTCTGGCGCAGCCGGGCATCTACCTCGAGGACCTGTTCGTCGTCCCCGAGCAGCGTGGTCGAGGAGTGGGCCGTGCCCTGCTCGAACGCCTCGCTCAGGTCGCCGTCGATCGCGGCTGCGGCCGGCTCGAGTGGGCCGTGCTCGATTGGAACAAGGATGCCATCAAGTTTTACGAGCGCCTGGGCGCCAAACCCAACTCCGAATGGACCGTGTACCGCCTGACCGGCCAGCCGCTGCATGCGCTTGCCGGAGAATAGAAAACGCCAATGGAAGTGCTCCACCCCAAAGAGCTCGACACCCACCCCGGCGACGAGCTGGTCAGCTGGGCGCGCGATCAGCTCTCGATCGCCGGCTCGATCCTCGACAACCCTGGCGGTGGACTGCTGTTCGCCACGCAAACCATCGGCCAGGTGCGGGCTGGCCTGCAGGAACGCGACGCCGCGCGCTGGCGGGAGGTCATCGAGGCGCTCGATCGCGCTGAGGATGCCGCCGTGCGCCGAGAATTCACGACCGCGCGGCAGCTCATTGACGAGGCCGCCACCAAGCTCGACTAATCCGCCGCGGCAGCCTCCAGCGTCGCTTCGAAACCGGCAGCTCCATCGTGGCCGCCGAACGGGCCGATCGCCGGGAGCGTCACGCCACTCTCTCGGTAGCGGCGAAGCACTTCGCGAATCTGGCGTCGGTCGCCGATCGCCGCGAGCTCGTCGATCATGGCCTCGCTGACCTGACCCGATGCGAGCTCATCCTTGAACTCGCTCGCGTCCATCACCTTCCGGTAGTAAGGCAGCGATGCGTATCTCTCCACGGTTTTGCGATAAACGTCGTGGGCCGCGTTTCGGTCCGAGGTGAGGCTGGCATCGACCGCGGCGACGATCTCGAAGCCTTCCATCGATTTGCCTACCTTTTCGCGTCCGGCTCTGATCGCAGGGACCACGCGTTCGCGGATGTAGGCCGGCGCGCACATGTAGAGAACGACGCCATCGGCAAGCTCACCGGCGAGCTCGAGCATGCGCGGGTTGAGAGCCGAGATGAAGATGGGCATGTCCGGCCGTCGCGGGGCGGAGTACGTCCATCGGGCGGTGAAGAATCGACCTTCGAACGCGCAGGCGCCGTCGCGGAGGGTGGTGCGAACGATGGTGAGGTACTCGCGCATGGCGTCGACCGGGCTCTCGAGTCGCATTCCCCACATGCCTTCGACCGTGACTTTGTGGCTGACCCCGATGCCCAGGATGAAGCGCCCGCCTGAGAGCTCGTCCAGCGTCGCGGCCATCTGCACCATGGCCGTGGGATGCCGCGTGTAGATCGGCAGCACCCCTGTGCCCAGCTTCACGCGCTGCGTGGCGCCGGCGTAGGCCGCGAGGACCAATGACGCATCGCGCGCGTTGGGCAGCTGGATGGTCCACAGCGATTCGCAGCCGTGCTTTTCGACGAGCTTCGCCCGGTCCACCGATTCCCCGAGTGACCGGACCGCGGGACTGAACGCAGCGAGCCGATCCATCGCTCCGCGAATATAGTCCGGTGACTGCAGAGACAGGACAGCGAATCCGAGGCTCACCGCCCTGTCTGTAGCGCAGGCATTGTTCATGGGCCTGCTGCAGGGCGCGAGCGAGCTGTTCCCCGTCTCGTCGCTCGGTCACGCGGTCCTCGTGCCCAGCCTTCTCCGCTGGAGCTTCAAGCAAACGGACCCTTCGTTCGTGCCCTTCCTCGTCTTGCTGCACCTGGGCACGGCAACCGCGCTCCTCGTCATCTATCGACACGAGTGGGTCGCCATCATCCGCGGTTTCTTCACCGCCGCCGTCCGGGGCGAGATGCGCACCGACTCCGAGCGCCTCGCGATGCTCCTTCTCGTCGGCACGATCCCGGCGGCGACGCTGGGCGTGTTTCTGGAGAACCGCATCAAGTCGCTGTTCACGAGCCCATACGAGGCGGCTGCCTTCCTGGTCGTCAACGGCGTGCTGATGCTCGGGTTCGAGCAGCTGCGCCGGCGGACTGAGCGGCGCGCGGCAGTAGCGTCGGAGTCCCGTGACGAGCAGGAGTCGCATTTTGCGCAAGCGGAACGGATCAGCTTCCGGGCGGCGGCGTTGGTGGGCGCCTGCCAGGCGCTGGCGTTCTTCCCGGGCATCTCACGTTCGGGCATCACGATCGGGGGCGGGTTGATCGCGGGTCTCCGGCATCAAGAGGCTGCGCGCTTCTCATTTCTTCTCGCGACTCCGGTGATCCTCGGCGCCGGCGTCGTCGAGGTGCCTCAGCTGTTTGCGAATGGCGTACCCGTTGGCGAGTACCTCGCTGCTGCTGTGCTCTCGGGTGTGGCGGCCTACGCGAGCGCTCGGTTTCTACTTCGATACTTCCGCTCGGGCCGCCTCGACCCATACGGTTGGTACTGCGTCGCGGCCGGGCTCGCCAGCCTTGCTTTGTTACGCTTCAGCCTGTGACGAAGAGCAATTCGATGGCCGTCGGATTGGGGGTGCTCGGGGTTATTTTCATCGTCCTCGCGGTTCTCTATGCGTTAGGCGTCCTGCAGCTGTTCACGTCGGGACCGGGGAACCACTACAAGCACGCGATCTTGCTCGTGGTTCTGGCGGTGGCCAGCTTCGTGGCCGCCAGCTTCGCCCGACCGAAAACAGCCTGACCTGAGCTAGCTCGCCGGGATTCGCTCCGGGACCAACCGGCCGCCAAGGTCGCGTTCTCCGGCCCTGACGTCCTCGTGGTACACGGCGTCGGCGTTCACCTTCCACGGATCCAGCAGTGAGCCCGTTGCGATGTTTCGCGCGACCAGAAGCGCGGTCATCATCGAGTGGTCCTGGTTGTTGTATTTGTGCATGCCGTTGCGTCCGGCCAGGTAGAGGTTTGGCAGCGCCGTCGCGAGGTGATCGCGCACGACCGCGACGTTGTCCTGGTAGCGGTCGTCATAAACGGGGTATGCCTTCTGCTGGCGCACCACGACTCCGTCGAAGACCTCGCCCGGAGAGCACATGCCCAGGCGGTCAAGCTCCTGGGTCGCCAGCTCGACGAGATCGTTGTCCGGCATCGTCCACAGACCGTCGCCTTCGAAGCAGAAGTACTCGAGTCCGAGGCAGGTCTTGCCTGAATCGGGCACCATGTCCGGGCTCCAGTTCTTGAAGTTCTGGATGCGCCCGACCCGGACGCCCGGGTCGTGGATGTAGATCCAGTTGTCCGGAAAGACGTTGGCCCGATCGATCATGAGAGCCACGCTGATGAAATCGCGATAGCTCAGGCTGTCGGCCGCCTTGCGCACCCGGTCGGGGGCGGCCGGGTCGAGCCTGGCCACCAGCTCGCGGATGGGAATGCTCGACACGAAGTGCGTGCCTTCATGCGTCTCGATTCGGCCGTCTGGGGTTTTGGTCGCAATCGAGCGGACAAGACCGCCCTCGTGTCGGATCTTCTCCACCGACCTGCCGAGCAGGACGGGGTGACCCTTCGTCTCGCTGATCTCGGCCACCCGCTCCCACATCTGCCCAGGCCCAAGCCGCGGGTAGCGGAACTTGTCGATGAGCGTCGTGATGATCGCGCCGCGGCTGGTTGACTTGCGAGGGGGGAGCAGCGCGCTGCGCAGGACGACCCACAGGTCGAGGCTCTTGATCCGCTGCGCCGCCCAATCGGCCGACAGCTCCCTGGTGCTGATTCCCCATACCTTCTCCGTGTATGTCTTGAAGAAGATGTTGAATAGGCGCCATCCGAACTGGTTGCGGACCCAATCCTCGAGCGTCTTTGGATTCTTGACCGGCTGCAGCCGGGCGCGCGCGTAGCTCGCAAGGCAGAGGACCGCCTCGATCGGACCCAGATTCCAAAGC
>Ga0209807_1001808_pt1 | contig 10246 bp, 10 predicted proteins | sample GraSoiAngelo_154_FD_186168 | JGI IMG/M metagenome (GOLD analysis project Ga0209807, IMG submission 186168) | Grasslands soil microbial communities from the Angelo Coastal Reserve, California, USA - 14_1009_13_20cm (SPAdes) (version 2) | ecosystem: Environmental > Terrestrial > Soil > Grasslands ... | reverse complement strand
CTTGTACAGCGTGTCCGGACTCACTCCCAGGTACTGCGAAGCCTGGCGAATGTTCATCACTTCCCGCGAGTCGGCCATAGTTTCAATCCCTTTCCACAGCGTGTGCCCTGGCAGCGCCGCTTCTCGTGCGGTCCACAGGGCAGACATGGGAGAAAATTCCCCGAACAGATGGTTCAAAACTGCGTTCGAGTGAATTTTGGTGTCCAGAGCATATCTCAACCCGGAAAATGCTGAAGTCAAGGCGAATTTCCGTGTTTTGCCGGGTTTTATGGGGGTTTTCTGGAAAATGGGTTGAATGGAGTTGTGGGTACGTTCTATATGTTGTGGTTATACAAATCTTTAATACACTATCATGGGGTGTTTATACAGTCGGTTCGGATTTCTGACGGTATCGGTAACCAAAGTACGACAGACGTTACTCCGGTGTGTACCAAGCGGACCCACCGCTGCGACGCCACCTGGTGGAATGGGACATTGCTTGGTATACCGGAAATGCGCGCAAACGTCCGGATGCGTTTCCCCATACTCGCCTCCTCGCGTTGATTGTTGCTGTAATCTGTTCGCCTGCACCCGGGGGTGCCCTTGCGCTATTTGGACCGCCTGCAACCGCTCGCTTTGCTAATCCTCCGCGTCGTCTTGGGCGTGATTATGATCGGTCACGGCTATTCCAAAGTGTTCGGCGGACTCCCCGAACACGTGCATCATGTCAGCAACCTCGGTCTGCCGGGATGGCTGGCTTATCTTTCTGCCGGGGCGGAATTCTTTGGTGGAATGCTGGTCATTGCCGGGTTGTTTACTCGCATCGCGTCTCTGGCCATTCTGATAAACATGAGTGTGGCAATTTGGAAGGTTCACTGGAAGAACGGACTGCTGGGACAAAATGGTTACCAGTTCCCTCTGTCGTTGGCGGCAATCGCGTTTGCGCTTATTTTGTTCGGCGCTGGGCCGATCGCATTGGACGGCGTGCGGCGCGGAGGGGGTGCGCGAGCGAAGAAGGATTGAGTCTTCACTCCGCGCGTTGACCAATCGCGAGCAAGCACAGCTATTGCCGCGATGCAATCTCGCTGAACGGCACATCGCGCGGAATATTGTTGTGATCCATTACATCCCACATGCGCTTTTCCATGCTGCTGATTTGCTCGCGGTTGTTGTCGCGGCGGTATTGCAGCCAGCGCGTATAGTAGCTGTCAAAATGAGATTGATCGCTGGCAGAAAGGCGCCGGCGGCTGCGGCCCGAGTCACGATCATCGTCATCATCACGGTCGCGACCATGTTTGTCCCAGCCGCGGTGCAATCCACGGTCGTGGTCGCCGTCGCGACCCCGGTCGCGATCGTGGTCACGATCCCAACTCCGATCGCGGTCATCCCAGTCCGCATCCTCGTCCGAATGGCCATTAGAGGCTACTTGCCAATAGGGAGTGTCGGACGGAATACCGTAGTGCGAATAGACGTCACGCATGCGCTTTTCCATGCTGGCGGCTTCGTCCCGATTATTAGTCCTCCGGTATTCCTGCCAGCGTGAATAGTAGCTGTCAAAACGGCTCTGATCATCGGCTGACAGACGCCCGTGCCAGCGATTCCTCCAACGCCACCACTCGTTGTTGTCTCGGTCCCATTCTCCCCGGGCGTTTGAGGCCACTCGCCAATAGGGTGTGCCGGCTGGAATACCGTAGCGCGCGTATACATCCTGCATGCGTTTCTCCATACTGACGATCTGCTCGCGATTGTTGGTATGCCGGTACTCTTGCCAGCGCGAGTAATAGCTGTCAAAGCGACGCTGATCATCAGCCGACAGTTGCCGCTGAGCTTGCGCCAAAACCGGGAGAAACAGCGCGAAGAGCAATGCGGAAATCGCGAACAGCTTTTTCATAGATCCTCCAAATGCTTGGGGACAAAACATACCGATCTGGATCAAAGCTTACTATTTTGAACCTAAAATTTGGAGTGCGGGTTGGCAAGGCAGCTGTCATCTTTGGTAACATTCGCCAGTCCCTCAATGCATCTACAACAAACGAAGCGGGGGAGCCGCAGGTCCGGCGGGCCGCAGTATTATTTCCATGATCTCGGCGATGCGATAAAAACCTATCTGCGTGCTAAAGGAGCCGTTCGCGTCGCACTTGTAACACCCTACGGTGCTACAAAAACTGACTATTTCGCGGTCAGCGAGGATCGCAAGCTTGATCCGGATTTTCGGGCTGTAGAAGGAAATGTGGGCCACGACCGGATTCAACAGGGTCGAGCTGCTGAAAGAATTGGCGAAGCAATTCGCGTTTGGTACGACTTGCCTCCTGGAGATTTTGAGCGCATAGATGCCGACGTCGACATAATCGATGATTCCTTTTATCTGACTCCGCTCAAGTACAAATATGCAGGCAAACCTCGATTAGTGGAGATTCCACGGATTGATCGCCCGCTCACGTTCACCAAGAGATATGTGAGTGCATTCTGGACGCAGCAATTGGTTCACATCAATCGGGTGCATCCAGGCATAGTTTCTTGGTCGCTAAACGAAATATGCCGCATCGTCCAGAGCCATCTTCCCGACGTAAGACTCGCCCATGTGCAGGAAGGCGATCTGCTCAGGGCATCGGGACCCCTTAGGCATCTGGGGCTGTCGTTGGGCGGGTATGTGGGAAAAGGGTATGATTGTCTCTCGGAGTACACTTTCCTAAAGTATCCCGCGTATTCCGTGCCAGTAGAAATTAAGCGACACAGTCAGAATTTCCATTACCAGCAAAGGAAATACGGCAAGGAGTTGTTGTCACGAGCGGTCGTTCTTTGTGCAATTGATGATCATAAACAGATGCCAAAGAACATTGACGTGCTTGAGTTGCAGGCCCTATGCGATTACGCCAAGCAGTTTCCAACAGCCCCGTAAAGGCGGATTCGTACGCCGATATCGCGCCGATAGTTTCACCGATACCCGCTGATCGCCAGGGCGCAAAGAGGCACTATGGAGTTCACCCCTACTTTACCCGGCGTCCGTATAACGTAGTGCGTGATTACATATTGCATTATTCGCGGGAACGGGATGTTGTGCTCGACCCTTTCGGGGGTTCAGGAGTAACCGCAATAGAAGCGTTTCTTGAAAACCGAGTCGGAATTCAAAACGATATAAATCCCCTGGCCAATTTTATCGCGAAGGGTGTTGCGGGCCTGGAACACGGGACACTTGGGGAGTACAAAGAATCGTTGAATTTCGTCCAGTCACATTCCCAAGAAGCTTTGCAGAAAGTTCTGGCGGCTGACGAGCAAGGGGTCCGCACTTTGAAGAGGACGGCCAAGCTGCCACCCGATGTTCCGCTGCCCGGCAACTCGGACGTTCCCAGTTTTCACCAGCTTTTTTCAACTCGCCAGCTCATAGCGCTCACTATATTGAAGAACGCGATTGAGCAGGTCCCATCCAAGCCAGGGCGTGCAGCGATGTTGCTGGCATGGTCCGCCTGTTTAGCAAAGCTCAGTCTGACATTCCTCTCAGCAGAGGGGCGAGCGGAGTCACGCGGCGGATCCAGCATTTTCAGCATTTACCGGTACAAAGTAGCCAAGAAACCAATCGAGTTATCGCCCTGGAGGACTTTCGAGGAGCGCGCTACAAACGTGCTTGCTGCGAAGTCCGAGGTTGACAAGCATATTGAGATTTAACGCAAAACCACAGGATGGTTTGGAAAATTTGACTGCCAAGATCGGGACATAGAGCAATTAGCAGGCGAATTACCGGGCGAGGTCGATTACATATTCACGGATCCGCCGTATGGCGGACATATTTCATATCTCGATTTGTCGACTTTGTGGAACAGTTGGCTTGGAATAATGCCGTCGTCGGAGGCCCGGAAGTCCGAATTGATAGTAGGGGGGAACCGGATTTCCCTGAGCGCGTTTACGTTAAGCGTCTCGGAGACGCGATTCGGGCTTGCCTGAAAATGTTGAAGCCAAACCGCTGGCTGTCCGTTGTGTTCCAACACTGGAACGTATCGTATTTTGAGGCAATTCTGTCGGCGGCGGCCGAGTCGGGAGCAGAATTGAGAGCCGCTGTTTCGCAGGTGGGAGATCCCATCTGGTCAATGCACAAAAAGAAAGGGAACGAGTCGGTACTAGCTGGAGACCTGATTTTGACCTTCTTTAGTAGTGGGGGAAAAACCCGCACCGACAGACTGAACGGATTCGACGTGGCCGATGCTGTTCGGGAAGCCTTGTGTAGTGTGGAAAGCGACAGCATTTACGGTGAATATCTCTTTAATCAAATTGTGATTGCGGCTTGGCGGCACGGCGCAATCGGATCGCTCGATATCTCGAAAACAGAGTTTACCGATCTAATCCAGAGAAATGGCTGGCACTACGACGAGAGGAACCACGTTTGGAGGCGGCGCCATGAACCCATTACTTTATTCCAAGTCACCCAATAAGTGTGGGAACTCGCGCTTCCTCAGAATTCCGCCAGATCTTTCATGGCGCGGTACAGATCGCTAATCTGAGGAAGAATGGCATTTTCCAGCAACGGCTGGTAGGCAACGTATGTGTCCATGGCGGCTACCCGGCGTACCGGCGCATCGAGATGCTCGAATAGCTGGTCAGAGATGCGTGCCGCGATCTCAGCGCCATAGCCCCAACTCAAGGAATCTTCATACACCACCAAGGCACGATTGGTTTTGCTGACTGATGCAACGATCGTGTCCCAATCGAAGGGATTCAGGCTGCGCAGATCGATCAGCTCGATTTTCAGGCCCTGCTCGCGTTCCAACTTTTGCGCCGCCTGAAGAGCGCGCGGCACCACGGCCCCGTACGTGATCACGCTGAGATCAGTTCCCTGCTGCACGACTTTCGCTTTGCCGAAGGGAATCATGTAATCCGAGCCGGGGTAAGCGGCGCGTCCGAATGTTTCGCGGTAAAGCCGCTTATGCTCTAGGAACAGCACGGGATCGTCACAGCGAATCGCGGTGCGAAGCAATCCAGCGGCGTCCAACGCGTTGGACGGGAAAATCACGCGCAGCCCCGGAATGTGCGTGAAGATGCTCTCGCCGCACTGCGAGTGGTAAATTGCGCCACCGGTGAGATATCCGCCAATCGCGACACGAATCACGCAGGGAGCGGAGAATCCATTATTTGAACGCCAGCGAATGAGCGGAAGCTCATTCCGCAACTGCATCATCGCCGGCCAGATGTAGTCGAAGAATTGAATCTCGACTACCGGCTTCAGGCCGCGCGTAGCCATTCCGGTTGCTCGGCCTACGATTGCTGCCTCGGCCAGCGGAGAGTTGAACACCCGGTCGGAACCAAAATCACATTGCAGGCCGGAAGTGAGTTTGAATACACCGCCTTTGCCTTTGACCATCTTCTGCTGCAAGTATTGCTCGCGGCTGCAATCGGCCACATCTTCCCCGAAAATCACGATGCGCTCGTCTCGCTTCATCTCATCGCGGAGAGTTGCGTTAATCAGATCGGCCATGGTCTTGGCCGCGGGCTTCTTGCCATCTGACGGGGTCGGCTCAGCTTTGGCAGGAGCCGGCGAAGTCTCGAACACAGAAACCGTGGGATCCAGATCAGGCGAGTAGACGAAGCGCGTCACGGTCTCGGGCACGGGAGGCGCCGCGTGCAGGGCGCGGTCGACAGCGGCTTGCAGTTCCTCGTCGGCCTGCTTTTCCAGCTTGTTGATTCCCTTCTCATCCAGAATGCCTTCGCGAAGCAAGAACATTTGCATGCGCGTGATAGGGTCGCGAGCCGCGTCGCGTTGACGTTCAACATCCGGACGATACAGCCGTTCGTCATCAGACAGCGAATGCGAGTAGGGGCGAATCACATGAGCATGGATAAATGCCGGACCGCGTCCGGCACGGCAATGCTGCACTGAGCGAACGAATGCCGCATAGCTGGCGACGGGATCGGTGCCGTCGACCTCCTCGAAATGGAAATCGGGGAATCCGGTTACGAGGCGCGAAATGCTTCCACCCGCGGTTTGCACTTCTACGGGCACGGAGATGGCGTATTCGTTGTCCTCGACAACAAACATTAACGGCAGCTTCAGGTTCGAAGCAGTGTTCATCGCCTCCCAGAACTCGCCTTCGCTGGTAGTGCCATCGCCGAGAGAGACGTAGGTGATCTCGTCACCGTGGAACTCGACATCTTTGAATTGGCGATAATCGCCCTCGACCTTCTTTGTGGCATTGGGATGGGCGGTCAGATACCGTGCCACCTCGGCACATCCGACGGACTGCAAAATCTGCGTTCCCGTGGGTGATGAACCGGTCACGATATGAAGGCGGGGAAAGCTCCAGTGGGAAGGCATCTGCCGGCCGCCGGAGCTGGGATCATCGGCTGCGCCCACCGCCTGCAGCAGCATGTCATAGGGAGAAACACCCAAACCCAGGCAAAGCGCGCGATCACGATAATAAGGATAGAACCAGTCATAGCCAGCCTTCAGGGCGAAGGCGGCAGCAACTCCAATGGCTTCATGGCCGGCGCCAGAGATCTGGAAGAAGATCTTCTGCTGGCGCTTGAGCATGATCTCCCGGTCGTCTAGGCGCCGAGAGGTGTACATGATGCGGTAGGCATCGATCATTTGCTGGCGGGAAAGACCTTCGTAGGCCTTGCCCGCCTGCTTAATATCGATGTCAGCTACTCCGGCCGGTTTGGGATCGGTCTTAGTGGCCATGCTCAATGGCATTGTAAATCGAGATAGGGCGTTCCGAATATACTGGATTTGCTGGAGGGTTTACCGCCGAACACCCCAGGAATGATTCAGTTCAACCGCCAATTCGACCCTCATCAAATCAAGCTGCTGGTGTTTGATCTGGATGGCACCCTGATTGATTCGCGCCTTGATTTGATCCATTCCGTGAATGCCATGTTGCGGCATTATCGGCGTCCGGAGTTGCCCGGTGACGTAGTGGCTTCGTACGTGGGAGATGGGGCTCCTATGCTGATTCGCAGGGCTTTGGGCGATCCTAAAGACGAAAAGTTTGTCAAAGAAGCTCTGGATTATTTCCTCGGCTACTATCGCGTTCACAAGCTCGACAATACTCAGGCTTATGCAGGAATCAAGGAGAGTCTGGCGGCGATCCGCAACTCGAACGGGGTGGTCCGCAAGATGGCCGTTCTCTCCAATAAACCGGTGAACCCCTCGCGAGCCATTGTCGAGGCGCTGGGACTAGCCGATTTCTTCGTTCACGTTTATGGTGGCAACAGCTTCCCCACCAAGAAACCTGATCCGGAAGGTGTACGAAAGTTGCTGCAAGAGACAAAGACTGGCGCACAGCAAGCCGTGATGATCGGAGATTCGTCGGTCGACGCAATCACCGGCAGAAACGCGGGCATGTGGACGTGCGGAGTGAAATATGGGTTCGCGCCGCACACGCTGTGTGAAGCGCCACCGGACGTGATGATCGATCAACCAAAAGATTTGGCAGAGCTGTTCGGCTAATGTTCTCCTTAGTGCTCCTTCGTGTCCTTTGTGGTTAATTCTCAGGTGCGGCTATCTTCGAGTAAGCTCCGATTAAGAATGCATAATTCCAGTTTAGACAGCTTCACTCCCGCCGAATTGCGCAAGCTGCGCAGCCTCAAGAGTCCGCACGGTATTCAGCGCTTTATCGATGACATGCCCTACCATCTTGCTGACACGGCATGGTCACCACGGCACGTGCTGCGCGAGAACACAGCTCATTGTTTTGAAGGCGCCATGCTGGCGGCGGCCGCTTTGCGCGCAAACGGATATCCTCCGTTGATCTTTGATCTCGAGGCAGAGAAAGACACTGATCATGTGGTCGCGATTTATCGGGTGAATGGGCATTGGGGCGCAATTGCGAAATCCAATTTTTCAGGATGCCGCTATCGCGAGCCGGTCTATCGCTCGTTGCGAGAGCTGGCGATGAGTTACTTCGATGCGTATTTCAATCTGCGGCGGGAACGCTCGCTGCGTAGGTTTTCTCGTCCGGTGAATCTCTCTCGATTCGATTACCGCCATTGGATGACAACCGACCAGCCGTTGTGGTTTGTCGCCGAGTATCTATTTACGATCCATCATTACCGGTTGATTACGCCCCATATGGCACGCAATCTGCATCGGCTTGATCATCGATCTTTTGAGGCCGGATGCGTGGGGAGAGCGGAAAAGGGATTCGGAATTCAGAAGTGAGAATGCGGAAGTAAGAATCACGACATTCGATAATTCTTAGATTTTAGGATTGCAAGATGTTGGGACGAGATCGGCCAAGAATGAAATGCGCGTTCATGTGGATCCTGTTGTCAGCAAGCACGCTGCTTGCGCAACAGCAGGCCGCAATCGAGATCACGGCTGAACCGCATCACCATCTGCTGCTTGAAAACGAGAGCGTTCGCGTGTTTGCGGTCACAATCCCTCCGCGCGAGGGCACCGAACTCACGCGCCACGATCACAATTTTCTCGTGGTCACACTTCAAGACAGTGAGATCGCATCCTGGGCTGAAGGCGAAGCTGGGGTCCTCACGTATCGCTTCCGTGCGAACGATATTCATTTCTTTTTTGGTGGACGCGCGCGCGCAATGCGGAACGATACCTCTTCCCAGTATCACAACCTGACAGTTGAATTTCTAAATCCGGAAGTCACGACCTATGGCTACCAGTCCAACACGCGACGCTGGCAATACGGCGGTAACACGCTGCTGCCTCCAGTCGATCCAAGGGCCAAGTTTGCCAACAGAATGCCGCTGGGTGACGCGGTGGTGAAAGATGTTCAGCTATTGCCAGGAGATGAACTTCCGAAGCCAGCGGAAGGGATAGCGCAAGTGCTGATCGCTTTGTCGGATCTGCAATTGTCGTCAGGCAAAGAAAAGATCCAGGAGGAGATCGGCGGAGTAGCCTGGATTCCAGCAGACAGGGCCGAGAAACTCGTAAATAAGGGCACGCAACCGGCGAGGTTTGTGGTGGTGGAACTACAGTAATGGCTAGATTTTCTTTTGCGCCACCTGAAGCCGAGTGTCGGCTCGCTTCAGCGCATCTTCCGCACGGTCGTAGTCGACTTCAGTTTTACCACTCTTCAGGAGTTCTTCGGCGCGCTGGCGGGCCTCCTGAGCGCGCTTGACATCGATCTCTTCGGGCCGTTCAGCGGTCTCGGCAAGGATGGTAACCTTGTCCGGCAGAACTTCGGCGAATCCCCATGCAACTGCCAGATGGTGAGTAGACGCGCCGCTTCGGTAGCTAATTTCGCCGACCGCCAACTCTGTTATGAGCGGCGCATGGCCGGGGAAAATGCCCAGATATCCATTCTTGCCGGGAATTTGGGCCTCTTCGGCGACATCACGGACGACCATCTTCTCCGGGGTGACGATTTCGAGTTGGAAGGTATCTGGCATTTGGCCGTCGGTCGGTTTACATGTTTCTAAACGATGTCATTCTGAGCCCAGCGAATATGTATTCGAGCGGATCAAGAATGAAATGCATAGATCCTTCGCTTCACTCAGGATGACATCTCATAGGGATGACATCTCATAGAAACCGCTGATAAATCCTCTACGCAGCGGCCTTGAGCTTTTCTGCTGCTTCGAGCACTTCGTCGATGGTTCCTTTCATGTAAAACGCCTGCTCGGGGATGTCGTCGTACTTGCCGTCGGCGATTCCCTTGAAGCCTTTCACCGTATCGGCGATTTTCACGTAGCGTCCCGCTGCGCCGGTGAACTGCTCTGCCACGTGGAACGGCTGCGACAAGAACCGTTGCATCTTGCGGGCGCGCGCCACGGTGAGCTTTTGGTCTTCGCTCAACTCGTCAATCCCGAGAATGGCAATGATGTCTTGCAGGTCTTTGTACGTTTGCAACGTCTTCTTGACCGCCTGCGCGACGTCGTAGTGCCCTTGTCCGACGATACGCGGATCAAGAATGCGTGATGTCGATGCCAGCGGGTCGACGGCAGGATAGATTCCAATTTCCGTCAAGGCGCGTGAAAGCACGGTGGTTGCATCGAGGTGGGCAAACGTAGTGGCGGGCGCAGGATCAGTCAAATCGTCTGCAGGAACATAGATCGCCTGCACGGATGTAACTGAACCCTTCTTGGTGGAAGTAATGCGCTCCTGCAACTCGCCCATCTCCGTCGCAAGATTTGGCTGGTAACCGACGGCGCTCGGCATACGGCCGAGGAGCGCGGACACTTCTGATCCCGCCTGGGTGAAGCGGAAAATGTTGTCGATGAACAGAAGCGTGTCGGCGCCTTCCACGTCGCGGAAGTACTCGGCGACAGTAAGGCCGGTCAGCGCCACGCGCAGGCGAGCGCCGGGCGGTTCAGT
>Ga0209807_1001807_pt1 | contig 10247 bp, 10 predicted proteins | sample GraSoiAngelo_154_FD_186168 | JGI IMG/M metagenome (GOLD analysis project Ga0209807, IMG submission 186168) | Grasslands soil microbial communities from the Angelo Coastal Reserve, California, USA - 14_1009_13_20cm (SPAdes) (version 2) | ecosystem: Environmental > Terrestrial > Soil > Grasslands ... | reverse complement strand
GCAGCGCGAGCCACCAGTCTTCGTCGCTCTTTCGATTCTTGATGCCGGCGATTAGCGCGGCCCCGCCGCTCAGCAGCGCGAATGCCGCGAACAGCGCCACCAGCCACAGCAGCGTGAGGCCTGGCCAGACCAGCGCCAGCACGCCGAACAGTACCGCCACCGCGCCGCGCCAGGCAAACATCCACCACGAACGGGAAATCATCTCCATGACCGCCCTCCTCCAGAGGGCACCAATACTACTCCGGTAAGGTTACTTCGCGAGCGGCTTGTAGCGGATGCGGTGCGGCGTGTCGGCGTCCTCGCCGAGGCGCTTCCTGCGGTCCTCGAGGTAGTCGGCATAGTTGCCCTCGAACCACACGGCCTGCGAATCGCCTTCGAAGGCCAAGATGTGGGTCGCCACGCGGTCGAGGAACCAGCGGTCGTGCGAGATCACCACCGCGCAGCCCGGAAAGCCGAGCAGCGCGCCCTCGAGCGCGCGCAGCGTCTCGACGTCGAGGTCGTTGGTCGGCTCATCGAGCAGCAGCAGGTTGCCGCCGCTCTTCAGCAGCTTGGCGAGGTGCACGCGGTTGCGCTCGCCGCCCGAGAGCTCGCCCACGGGCTTCTGCTGGTCGGCGCCGCGGAAGTTGAAGCGCGCGACGTAGCCGCGCGAAGGCGTGGAATAGGTACCGACCTGGATGCTTTCCTGCCCATCCGAGATTTCTTCCCAGACAGAACGCGAAGGGTTTAAGGAATCTCTTGACTGGTCGACATACGAAAGGGGCACCGATTCGCCGAACTTGAGCTTCCCGGCGTCGGGCTTGATCTCTTTCGTCAGGATGCGAAAGAGCGTGGTCTTACCGGCGCCGTTCGGCCCGATGATGCCGACGATGCCGCCCGGCGGCAGGCGGAAAGACAGGTTCTCGAACAGCAGCTTCTCGCCGAACGCCTTCTTCAGCCCCTCGGCTTCGATCACCAGGTCGCCGAGGTGCGGCCCGGGCGGGATGTAGATCTCGTTGGTCTCGTTGCGCTTCTGCACGTCGGCGGACTCGAGCTCCTTGAAGCGCGCGAGGCGCGCCTTGCTCTTCGCGCGCCTGCCCTTGGGATTGGCGCGCACCCACTCGAGCTCCTCCTGCATCGCCTTGATGCGCCCCGCCTCCTGCTTCGCCTCGACCTCCAGGCGCCGCTCCTTCTGCTCGAGCCAGCCGGAGTAGTTGCCCTGCCACGGGATGCCGTAGCCGCGGTCGAGCTCGAGGATCCAGCCGGCGACGTTGTCGAGGAAGTAGCGGTCGTGCGTGACCGCCATCACGGTGCCGGGAAAGCGCTCGAGGTACTGCTCGAGCCACTGCACCGAGAGCGCGTCGAGGTGGTTGGTCGGCTCGTCGAGCAGCAGCATGTCGGGCTCGGACAGCAGCAGGCGGCAGAGCGCCACCCGGCGGCGCTCGCCCCCCGAGATCTTCGTGACGTCCATCTCCCAGGGCGGCAGGCGCAAGGCGTCGGCGGCGATATCGAGCTTGTGTTCCAGATCAGAAGCGTTGACGAGTGATTCGAGTCTGGACTGCTCCTCCGCCAGCTTTTCCAGATCCGCGTCCGGTTCCGAATACGCCGCGTAGATCTCCTCCAGGCGCTGCTTCGCGGCGAGCACCGCGCCAAGACCCTCCTCGACATTCCCGCGCACGTCCTTCGCCGGGTCGAGCCGCGGCTCCTGCGGCAGGAAGCCGACGCGCAGGTTGGGCTGCGGGATCGCTTCGCCCTCGAAGTCCTGGTCGACGCCGGCCATGATCTTCAGGAGCGAGGACTTGCCGGCGCCGTTCAGGCCGAGCACGCCGATCTTGGCCCCGGGGAAAAAATTGAGCGAGATGTTCTTCAGGATGACGCGCTTGGGCGGCACCACCTTGCCGACCCGGCGCATCGTGTATACGTACTGGCTCATAGGGGGCTCAGGCACCCCCCGCGGCTAGGCGGTGGTCTTGATGCCGAGCTCCTTGAGCTCGCCCACTTCGGCGCCATCCTCCATCGAGAAGCGGTCGCCGAAATCGAACAGGTCCTGGTTCTGGAAGCCAGGGTAGTGCTGGATCTCCCACCAGTTGTGGTCGAGGTCCTCCATGTAGAACGAGTAAACGCCGTGCTGCCTCACCGGTTTCAGCACCTGGCGGATCTTGTACTTCTCCTTGAACTTGAGCGCTTTCTGGTAGGCGTCGTCGACCTCTGCGTCTGAATTGACGTCCATGCCCCAGTGGTTGAGCACGTTGACCGGGTGCACCGCCTCGCCGACCTCGACCGCGACGATGTGGAACTTGAGCCCCAGCCGGACCACTATCGCCGGCTTGGCGTGGCGCACGCATTCCAGGCCCAGAAATTCCTCGTAGAACTTGCGCGATTCCTTCAGGCTGTAGACCTCCATCGTGCCGTGCGAAAGCACGAAGGCCTTCACCAGCGCCTGCTCGTTCTTCGGCTCGGCGATCCCATCCTGGATCAGTTCTCGGGTCAGCGACATCGTGGTCCTCCTCGGTAGGCGTTACGAAGCGGCTGCCGCGGCCGGCGCCTTGTCCGCTTCGGTCAGGAAAGAATCGGCGAAAAACTCCTCGGCCGGCAAGCTGCACTGCGCAACGAAATCGCGCCGCGCAGCGTCCACCATCACTGGCGCGCCGCAGGCATAGACCTGCACCCCGGACATGTCCGGGAAGTCGCGCATCACGGCGCGATGGACGAAACCGGTGCGGTCGATCCACTGGCATTCGGGGGTGGGGTCCGAGAGCACGGGGACGAAGCGGAAGTTGTCCGCCTTCCAGCCTTGCGGAACGTCGAGCATGTATAGATCGCGCTTTGCGCGGCAACCCCAATACAAGGTCATCTCTCTTTTGAGTCCCCGCTGCAGGGCGCTCTCGCACATCGCCTTGATCGGCGCGAAGCCGGTGCCGCTCGCCACCATGACGATCGGCTTGTCCGACTCCTCGCGCAGGAAAAACGTGCCCAGCGGGCCTTCGAAGCGCAGCAGGTCGCGGACTTTCAGGGTGCTGAAGACCTGGTCGGTGAAGGCACCTCCCGGCGTGTGGCGCACGTGGAGCTCGAGCGCGGTGACGCCTTCGGGCCGCGGCGGATTGGCGATCGAGTAGCTGCGCCTCTTTCCGTCCTTCAGCAGGAAGTCGATGTACTGGCCGGCAAGGAAGCGGAAGTTCTCGTTCATCGGCAGGCGCAGATTGAGGATCGCGACGTCCGGCGCCGGACGCTCGATTTTCTCGACCCGGCAGGGAATCTTGCGCGGCCGGATGCCCGCCACGCCGGCGAGCTCGTGCACCTCGACGACGACGTCGGAAAGCGGTTTTGCCTGGCAAAGCAGGGCATAGCCCTTCGCCTTGTCGCTGTCGGGAAGATAGGTCGGATGCACCGCGCCGTAATCGACCCTGCCTTCGAGCAGGGTGCCGCGGCAGGTGCGGCAGACACCGGTGCGGCAGCTGTACGGCATCATGAAGCCGGCATCGAGCCCTGCCTGCAGGATGCTCTGCCCTTCAGGCACCTCGAAGCTGTGAGCGCTTGGCTTGAGAGTGACGCGGTGTCCCATTTACAAGCGCTATATTAAGGCCGTGCGACTCGTTACGTTTGAAATCGCCGGGCAGCCCCGTCCCGGCGTGCTTGCCGGCGACGGCATCATCGATCTGCAGCCTCTTGGCGCTGATCTTCGCGCCATTCTGCAAGGCGGCAGCCTCGAGCGAATTCGATCGATGCTGAAATCCGCGCCGACCCCGATTCCGGCAAAGTCCGCGAGGCTGCTGGCGCCGATACAAAACCCCGGCATGGTGCTCTCCTGCGGCATGAACTACTACGAGCACCTGAAGGAGATGAAAACGCCGGTGCCGCAGAAGCCCGCGGCGTTCACCAAGAGCGTGGCCGATCTTTTCCTCGACCGGGGTGATGGGTCCGATCCACGCGTGGGAGCACAATCTCCTGGGCAAGATGTTCCCGACGTTCTGCCCGATGGGCCCGGCGCTGGTGACGCGCGATGAAGTGCCCGATCCGAACCATCTGCGCCTGACGACGAGGCTGAACGGGAAAACCATGCAATCGGCGAATACCGACGACCTGGTCTTCAACGTCGCGCAGCTCATCGAGTACTACTCGCAGTTCTACCGCTTCCTGCCGGGCGACGTCATCACGACCGGCTCGCCGAGCGGCGTCGGCTACGGCCGCAGCCCGAAAGTCTTCATGCGCGCCGGCGACGTGATCGAGGTCGAGGTCGAGCACGTCGGGCTGCTGCGCAATCCGGTCGTCAGCTGACCGGCTCCTCTTGCGCCGCGCCGAGCGTGCGCCAGTCGGTGGTCTTCGGCACGATGCCCTCGAACGAGGCGAGCTTCACGTGGGGAATGCGCGGCTCGGCGGTGCCGATCGCCGGCGCGCCTTCCTGGAATTTCTTCGCGGCAGCCAGCATCATGCGGCGGAACTGCGCTACCGCGAGATCGCTCGCGCCGGGACTGTCCCGGCTGCGGTCGGTGATCGGCCCCATCGACTCCCACATCGCCATGTCCTGGGTCGGAATGCCCTGGATGCCGGTCCAGTCGCCGCGCGCCATCGCCTCGCGGTCCTGCAGGTAGCGGTTTTCCAGGTTTCTTTTCTTTCTATAGTTCTCATCGAGGTCGACGCCGACGCTCGCCGCGCAGAAGCGGCGCCACTCCTCCTGCGGGATCCCCTTCTTCGGGTCGGGATGCCAGGCGACCCAGTAGAACATCGTGTTGACGTCGTCGATGGGAATCAGCATCTGCGCCAGGTTGTAGCGGTCGTTGGGCGGGATCAGAACGGTGAACGGCGCGATGAACAGCGTCGTGCGGATGTACTGGTCGGTCTCGGGATTGCGGATCGGCTTGCGGATCGCGGCGTAGCGAAAGCCGTAGCTCGTCGGCTCGAACTGCAGCCGCGGCGCCTTGTCCACCGAGGGGCGCAGCCATGCGCTGCCGGTGGCTTTCGCGCCATCGACCTCGGCCGAGGGCATGTTGGTCGAGTGCAGGCTCGAGCTGTGGGCCGAATCGATCGAGCCCTCCAGCACCTGCGCCCAGTTGCAGGCGGCGTGCATCTTGACGATGCTGATGCGCGTCTCGCGCGTCGGCGCCCAGGCCGGCGGCTCGAATTCCCGCATCTCGCCGCGCGGTCCCATCCAGACCCAGAGGAAGCCGCCGCCTTCGCGCACCGGGTAGGACTTGGTCTTCTTGCCGAGCCGGGCCGCCGCGCCCGGCGTCTCGGAGGGCATGTCGACGACGACGCCCTCGACGTCGAACTTCCAGCCGTGATACAGGCAGCGCAGGCCGCACTCCTCGTTGCGGCCGAAGGCGAGCGAGGCGCCGCGGTGCAGGCAGTGCTCGCCGAGCACTCCGAGGCGGCCCTGCGAATCCCTGAAGACCACCAGGTCTTCGCCGAGCAGGCGCGAGCGTACTGGCGTCCCGTCTCTGGCCGCGGCCTCCTCGGCCATGCACACCGGCAGCCAGTGCCGCCGCATGATCTGCCCCATCGTGGCGCCGCCCTCGACGCGGCACAGCAGCTCATTTTGCTCGCGGGTCAGCATGAGATATCCTTAGGCGCCTAAGTATTCAGCATACCATGAAAAAACTCCGCATCGGGGTAGCCGGGCTCGGGCGCGCGTTCACGCTGATGCTGCCCGCGCTGTCGCGCGACCCCCGCGTCGAGCTCGTCGCCGCCGCCGATCCGCGGCCGGAGGCGCGCTCGAAATTCGAAGCTGATTTTCAAGCAAAAAGCTTCGCCTCGGTCGATGAACTCTGTAAAGACGCCACCATCGACGTCGTGTACATCGCGACCCCGCACCAGTTCCACGCCGGGCAGGCCCGCCTTGCCGCCTCGCATGGCAAGCATCTGCTGGTCGAGAAGCCGATGGCGCTCACGCTGGAGGACTGCAGGTCGATGATCGACGCCGCCCGCGAGGCGAACGTGGCGCTGGTCATCGGCCACAGCCACAGCTTCGACCGGCCCATTCTTCAGGCCAGAAAGATCATCGAGCAGGGCCTGGTGGGCAAAGTGCGAATGATCACGGCGTTCAATTTCACGGACTTCCTGTACCGGCCGCGGCGGCCCGAGGAGCTCGCGACCGAGCGCGGCGGTGGCGTGGTGTTCAACCAGGCCGCCCATCACGTCGACATGGTGCGGCTGCTCGGCGGCGGCGAAGTACGCAGCGTACGCGCCGCCACGGGCGCGTGGGATCGCTCGCGCCCCACCGAGGGTGCGTATTGCGCGTTTCTCGCCTTCAGGAACGGCACATTCGCATCGATCGTCTACAGCGGATATGCCCATTTCGACTCGGACGAGTTCAGCGGCTGGATCGGCGAGTCGGGGCACAGGAAGGACCCCGCGCAATACGGCCTCGCGAGACAGCTCCTGCGCAGCGCCCGGGACGAGCTTGCATTGAAGTACGGCCGCAGCGAGCTCAAAAGCGACGCGGGCCCGGTGATGCACCAGCACTTCGGTACGCTGATCGTCTCGTGCGACAGGGCCGACCTGCGCCCCCTGCCCTCGGGCGTGATGATCTACGGCGATGCCGAGCAGCGGCTCGATCCGCTGCCCCCGCCCGAGGTGCCGCGCGCCGAGGTGATCGACGAGCTGTACGGCGCCATCGTCGAAGGCCGCGCGCCGCTGCACAGCGGCCAATGGGCGCTGGCGACGATGGAGGTGTGTCTTGCGATCCTGCGCTCGGCGCGCGAGCAGAAGGAGGTCGCATTACAAAATCAGATCGCCTGGCCCACCTGACGAAGGAGGCGTGGCGCGGCTTCATGCGCGCGCTGCAAGGTCGGCTCGCCGGGCACGGCGTGCCGTTCGGCCATTGGACCTTCCTGCGCATCCTCTGGGAGCGCGACGGCCTGACGCAGCGCGAGCTGAGCGACGAGGCGGGCGTGATGGAGCCGACCACGTTCGCGGCGCTCAGGGCGATGGAGGAGCTCGGCTATATCGTGCGCAAGCAGACCGCCGCGAACCGGAAGAACGTGTATGTCTACCTCACCCGCAAGGGACGCGCGCTCGAGGCGAAGCTGGTGCCGCTGGCGGAGGAAGTGAACCGGATCGCAGTACGCGGCGCGAGCGCCGGGGACGTCGCGGCGACGCGCCGCACGCTGCTCGCGGTGATCGACAACCTCAGTCGATCTTCGCCCCGGAAACCCTGACCACCCTGCCGTAGCGCTCGTAGTCGCTGCGGATCTGCGCGCCGTAGGCTTCTGGTGTATTCCCGACCGGGTCGATGCCGAGGCTCTGGAAGCGCTGCGCGACGTCCGGGTTTCTCACGGCCTTCGCCACTTCGGCGGCGAGGCGCGACACGATCGCGGGCGGCGTGCCGGCCGGCGCGAGCAGGCCGATCTCCGGCGCGAAGTCGAAGCCCGGCACGCCGAGCTCGGCGATGGTCGGCACCTCGGGCGCCTGCGGCGAGCGCTGCGGAACGCTGATCGCGAGCAGCTTCACCTTGCCGGCCTTGACGTGCGCCTCGAGCGCCGGCAGCGCCGAGAACAGCATCGACACCTGGCCGCCGAGGAGCGCCGGCACCGCCTGCCCCATGCCCTTGAAGGGCACGTGCACGATGTCCAGGCCGAACGCGGCCTTCATCGCCTCGGTGGTGAGATGGTGGATGCTGCCCAGGCCCGAGGAGCCGTAGTTCATGGAGCCCGGCTTGGCCTTCGCCAGCGCCACCAGCTCCCTGAAGTCGTTCGCCGGGATCGATGCCTGCAGGACCAGGAAGAGCGCCGTGCTGCCGATCAGGCTCACCGGCGCCAGGTCCTTCAGCGGGTCATAGGGCAGCGCCTTGAACAGGTGCGGGTTGATCGCCAGCTGGCCGACGTCGGCGATCAGCAGCGTGTAGCCGTCGGCCGTCGCTCTCGCGACGACCTCGGTGCCGGAGATGCCGCCGGCGCCGGGCCGGTTCTCGACCACGATCTGCTGGCCGAGCGCCTCGGACATCTTCGGGCCGATGATGCGCGTCATCGTGTCGGGCAGCCCGCCCGGCGCGTACGGCACGACCATCCTGATCGGCCTGGTGGGAAACTCCTGCGCCTGCGCCGTAACCGCCAGCAAGCCGACCAGAAGAAACGCGAGCCGCCGCATCGATCGGTCCTCCGCCGAATTTCAGAAAGTATACTGCCCGGGATGAAGCGCCTGCGCCTCACGTTCGCCTGCTGGGACTACGACCGTACGCGCGCGCTCGCCGACGGCCGCGTGCGCCCCGACGGCATCGAGCTCAACTACCTGACGCAGCCGGTGGAGGAAACCTTCTTTCGCATGCTGCGCAACCGCGAGTTCGACTGCGCGGAGATGTCGCTATCCTCGTATGTGGCATCCTTGAACGCAAAAGAGGCCCCTTTCGTCGCCATCCCCGCGTTCCCCTCGCGCTTCTTCAGGCACTCCTGCATCTTCGTGTCGGCGAAGAGCGGTATCCGCCGCGCCGAGGACCTGAGAGGCAAGCGCATCGGCGTGCCGGAGTACCAGATGACCGCGCCGGTGTGGATCCGCGGCATCCTGTCCGACGACTACGGCGTGCGGGTCACGGACGTCGAGCATCTCTCCGGCGGCGAGGAGGAGCCCGGGCGCGACGAGAAAATCAAGCTCGATCTTCCCTCGACGATTCGTCTTCATCCCATCGGGCCGACCCAGACGCTGTCGCGAATGATCGCCGAGGGCGAGCTCGACGCGCTGGTGACCGCACGCGCGCCTTCTACGTTTTACAAATATCCTGAAAAAGTGCGGCGACTGTTCGACAATTACGTCGAGCTAGAGAAGGACTATTACCGGCGCACCAGGATCTTCCCGATCATGCACACCGTCGTGATCCGGCGCGACGTGTACGAAGCCAATCCCTGGGTCGCGCAGTCGTTGTACAAGGCCCTGGTAGCATCCAAGGTAGTGGCCTTTGAACTTTACAACCAGACTGCTGCGATGCCGGCGATGCTGCCGTGGTGCGTCGCGCACGTCGAGGAGGCGCGGCGCGAGATGGGCGAGGACTGGTGGCCTTACGGCCTGGAGGCCAACCGCCACGTGCTCGACACGTTCCTGCGCTATCACCACGAGCAGGGGCTGTCGAAGCGCCGCTTCGCGCCCGAGGAGATCTTCGCGCGCGAAACGCTGCAGGCCTACAAGGTCTAGGGCTCCAGCCTCACCAGCTTTCCATCAGTCTCATCGGTCAACAGGTAGAGGTAACCATCCGGGCCGCTTCTCACGTCGCGGATGCGTCCCAGCACGCCCTTCAGCAAACGCTCTTCCTTGATGATTTTTTCCCCGTCGAGCTTGAGCCGCACGAGCATCTCGTCGCGCAGCGCGCCGACAAAGAGATCGCCTTTCCAGCGTGGAAACCGCCCGCCGCTGTAGAACGCCATGCCGGAGGGCGCGATCGACGGCACCCAGTAGTAGAGCGGCTGCGCCATGCCTGCCTTGTGCGTGCCCTCGCCGATCTTCGTGCCGATGCCGTAATTGACGCCGTAGGTGATGACCGGCCAGCCGTAATTGACGCCGGGACGGATCACGTTCACCTCGTCGCCGCCCTGTGGCCCGTGCTCGTGGGTCCAGAGCATTCCCGTCTGCGGATGCAGCGCCGCGCCCTGCATGTTGCGGTGCCCGAGGTCGAATTTCTCCGGCTTCCACCCCGGCTTGCCGGCGAAGGGGTTGTCCTGCGGGACGCGGCCATCGTCGCGCAGCCGGATCACCGAGCCCGCATGGTCATCCGGTCGCTGCGCGCGCTCCATCTGCCCGCGCTCGCCGAGCGTGAGATACAGATAGCCGGCGCGGTCGAAGACGATGCGGCCGCTGAAGTGGATGCTGCTCGTGCCTTTCGGGCTCTGCCGGAACAGCACCTGCACTTCCTCCAGCTGCCTGCCATTCAGCTTTGCGCGCGCGAGCTCGGTTCCGACGCCGCCTTCTCCGCGGGCGGCGTACGCAAAATAAATCAATCGGTTCTCGCCGTACCGGGGGTGGAGAACCACATCGAAAAGCCCACCCTGCCCTCCGGCCGCGACTTGCGGCAGCCCGGCAATCGGCTGGGGATCTAGCTTTCCCTGCGCAATGACACGCAGCCGCCCGGGCCGCTCGGTGACCAGCATGCGGCCGTCGGGCAGGAAGGCGAGCGACCAGGGATGGTCCAGCCCTTCGACCAGCTTCACCACGCGGAAGCTGTGCTCGTCCGACTTGTATTGAGCGCCGGCGGCGAAGGGGAAGCACAACAGCAGGCAGAGGAGAATGCGCATGGCGCCTATCATAGTGACGGGAGGCACGATGAACACGCTGCTCTATGAAGTGAAGGACCA
>Ga0209807_1001805_pt1 | contig 10252 bp, 6 predicted proteins | sample GraSoiAngelo_154_FD_186168 | JGI IMG/M metagenome (GOLD analysis project Ga0209807, IMG submission 186168) | Grasslands soil microbial communities from the Angelo Coastal Reserve, California, USA - 14_1009_13_20cm (SPAdes) (version 2) | ecosystem: Environmental > Terrestrial > Soil > Grasslands ... | reverse complement strand
AAGAACGCGAGCCCCGAGTCCGCGCTCAGGACGCTCGGGACGATGCAGCCCACCAGCAAGTTCGGAGAGATGTTCCAGTACTCGAATCCGATGGCCGCCGCGGCCGGCTACACAGGCGGCCACGTGGCCTACCCCAATCTGGAGCTGGGTGCTGCCTACGACACGGCCATGCGCACGCTCGTCTTCGGACCGCTGGGCATGACGTCCACGACGTTCAACTACTCGAGAGCGCTCGCGGGAAACCACGCCTCGCCGCACTCGCCCGACATCGACGGCAAGACAAGCGTCGCCTCGATGGACATCAACTACTCCGTCATACCGGTGCGCCCTGCCGGTGCCGCGTGGAGCAGTGTGCGTGACATGCTCAAGTACGTCTCGATGGAGCTGGCCGAGGGAAGGCTGCCTGACGGCACGCAATACATTCGCCGGGAGCCGTTGCTCGCGCGTCGCGCGCCGCAGGTGCCGATCGGGAAGGAAGCCACGTACGGCATGGGCCTAATGGTGGACACGAAATACGGGACGCCGGTGGTGCATCACGGTGGTGACATGATCGGGTTCCACAGTGACATGATCTGGTTGCCGGAGTACAGCGTGGGTGCGGTGGTGCTCACCAACGGAGACCCGGGGTGGGTGCTGCGCACGGTGTTCCGGCGCAAGCTGCTGGAGGTGTTGTTCGACGGCCGCGACGAGGCCGACGCGGACGTCGCGTCCCAGGCGAAGAGTTATTACGCGGCGCTCGCCGCCGACCGGAAACTGCTGACCGTGCCGGCCGACACTGTCGAGGCGGCGAGGCTCTCCCGGCGCTTCCACAACGACGCCCTGGGCGACATCGACGTCGACCGCGCTCGCGGCCGCACCGTGTTCGACTTCGGCGAGTGGCGGAGCGAGGTGGCGACGCGGAAGAATCCGGACGGCTCGCTCTCGTTCATCACGACCGCGCCAGGGGTCGAGGGCTTCGAGTTCGTGGTGGGCGATGGTGGGAAGCGGCTGACGATTCGAGACGCGCAGCACGAGTACGTGTTCGTCGGGTCGTGAGGCGTGGGTGGCGGATCGTTAAGCGCGTGCCCCCTGTTGGCTCTCAGGACTCTCTCGAATGAGCCGACGCGAAATCGACGAAAGCAGGTCCAGCAGCCGGACGAGGCGACGCTGCCCGAGGCGGTGGAGTTCGAGCAACCCCGGCGTCGCAGGCAATGGGCCTCCGCCGACATTCGCGCGGTGCAGTCTAGGCAGCCCCATACGAATGCCGTCGAATCGCGGCACGATTGTGCTCACATCGAGTGCCGCCGCGTACTCCTTGTCGCGAACATGTCCTCGCCCTCGCGTCATCAGTGCTGACCGACCGGCGCCGGAGTAGCCGGGAACGCCCGTTCGCGACCGATGGTGAGGGTATAGCTCACTGAAACCGGGAAGCCCTGATCGCCGCCGATGGCCAGAGTATAATCACCCGCCTTGCCGGGCGCGAAGTAGAAGGACGTGGCGACCGTCGCTGTGTCGAGGTAGCCCATCATAGTACGCCCCGTCACGCCGAACGTGTCTTCGTGCGGTCCGCCGAAAAACACCCGCACCCGTGACGACGCTGTGAATGAGACCAGACGCAGCAAGGTGTCGCTGGTCGAGTGCACCAGGAAGAGGTGAACGTTCGATGGGTTGTTGTCGCCGATGGCGAGCGCCGCCAGGTTCAGTTGGCAATCGGCGGCGGTGGTCACGTCGCTGTGGGTGATCGAGTCGGTGACGGCAGCGACCGGGACCTTGCACGACCGAATGACGACCGTGAACGACCCCGTATCGGCCCGCGATCCGTCGGCCGTCGTGACCCGAATGGTCGCGGGGACGGTCGCGGGGCTCGCGAACAGGAGCTGAGCGCGTTCACTCCCGCCTCGGCTCGCGGCGAGCAGCGTCTCGGCGGACGTGGCGGACGTCGTCAGCTCAAGCAAACTCTTCATGCCGGCTGCGCCCTGCATGCTCACGACATAGCCACGGCCAGCATCCAGGTTCAGGCCGTAGAACCGGGTGAAGGTGGACTCGCCGTTAAGGAGGTCGCGCGTATAGCAGGCGCTCGCCGAGTTCAGCATTCCGTTGAGCGTGGTATCGAGCATGAGGTTGGTCGACGTGCACCGGACGTCGAAGGACGGCGGAAGGACCGAGGTGGGGGCGGTCGAGTTCCGGCAGGCCTGGAGGCTCAGGAACGCCGCGGTCGTCAAGAGCAGTGGAACTCGCACAGGGACACTCTGGTGTGGCGCCATCCGAGTATACGCGGGTGGGCGCCGCGAGTTCCGTAGGGGGCGCAGTCGGTTGCGGGCTCCGCACCCCCGTCGGGCGGGTTGTTCGTGTTGCCACTTCGGCTGCCACTTCGCTTGCGGACGGGGGTACATTCGGCCCGCAACTCCCCGAAAATCGACGGCCGGGACGCCCGGTTTCCCTATTGGCTGCTAGTCGTTACAATCCTTGGGCGTCGAGGTCGGTGGTTCAAATCCACTCGCCCCGACTACTAGACGTCTCGACGTCTAGACATCTAGACGTCTAGCAGTTCGCGCCAGTAGCTCAGCTGGATAGAGCGTCGGCCTCCGGAGCCGAAGGTCCCGCGTTCGAATCGCGGCTGGCGCACTAGAAGGCGATCGCGAATCCCACTCTGCCGAGCGACTGCTGAATCGGCGCCGGCAACGGCCCGCTCCCATCATTTGTCGTTCGCGAAAAGCGCTGGAATCCGTAATCACCGGTCACGCGCATTCGACCATGCAGGGCGTCGATGGTGAGGTCCAGACCCAGCTGGAGCGCGCCGAGACCCGACGTCGTCCCCCCACCTGAATACTTGGCGCCGAACATCAGCCCGCCGTCCAACGCCATCCGTACGCCGGGTCCCAGTAGATACGCCATCTGCGCACCGGCCGTAACGGCACCGACAGACTGCGCCTCAAACTCGGGATCCGCCTTGCGGTTGATGAAACCGAGCTCGGCAGAAACCGGACCGGAGATGTAGTAATGCAACCGCACGTCGACTTCGGAGGCGTCGAACTCGGTCCCGATGACACTGCTGGTGGGTTTGTACTTCACTTTCGAGAGCGCGATGTCGGCGGAGAACTTCTTCCACTCGAGCGTTGCCTTCGCACCGATACCACCGCCGCGATAATGCAGATCGGAAGAGACCTCACGGTAGTCGCCGAAGACCACCTGCGGCCCGATGGCGACGTGCTGGGCGAATAGGCGGTTGAGCGGTTGGGCGGTTAGACACACGCCCAGTGCACAAACCGCCAAACCGCCGAACCGCCCGCTCATCGCCCACCTCCCGCACGGGCCAACGGCGCGACCGTCAACGCCACTTGCTGGCGCCGGCGCGTGTTCTCCTGCGCGATTTCGGCGTTGCGCCGCGTGATCTGCTCGCGCAGCAGCTGGTTATACAAGATGTTGCCGCGCGCGGGCTGCGGCGCCGGTTTCTTCAGGGTCATGATGAACCCCGCGAGTACGATGCCGGCCCCGATCGCGCCGCCCTCCCGCAATGAGGCCGATCCGAGATCGCTATTCGACAGCGCCGAGGTGCCGGCGAGCGCAATGCCGGTGTACACGAGCGCGAGACCCATCGGACGCCAGCTCTTGGGGGGCACCTCGGTCTCGGCGAGGTAGGTATACCCTGGCAAGCTGGTGAGATGCGCCACGGTATCGACGCTCCCGTGCGAGACCCGGATCGGCTGCGACGTCGAGAAACTGTTTTGTCCCACGGTCGCGTCGACGACGATCGTGTAGTTGCCGGCAGGAATCGGATCGCCGTTCGGCAGGCGAGCAGGCCAGCGCAGGTTGACTTGCCCATTCGCGATGGTCGAGTCGACACGCAGGGACGTCGAGCCGCCGACGACGCGAGTGACCACGCGTGCCGGTTGTGTCACGGTATAGCGAAGCGGAACAACTCCCTGCCCACCCACGAACGTCACGCTGTCCACCACCAGCTGTCGTACGACGAGCACCTGGGTCAACGCCACCTGGAAGGCACTCAGCGCCTTCGGCGACGTCCGGTTCGGGTCGAGCGTGCGCTCGGGCTCCAGGAGCACCACCTGTTTGAAAGCATCTACGGCCTTCAGGATGGAGTCCATGCCGCTGTAGGTGAAGCCAAGCAGCTCATAGGCTCGCGCGCGGTCGAACCCGGTGAGTCGCTCGCGCAATGCCGCCCGGCCAACGCTGAGGGCCTGACGGTAATCGAGATTGTCAAACGCTTGCTGCGCGCGGCGCAGGGTGGGATTCTGAATTGTCTGCGCGCGGATCGTAGCGACACCACCCAAAGCCACCACCGCGAGCAAGACGACCCGAGCGTTCATGGTGTCACTCCGGAAGCAGCGTGTACCGCTTGCGTACGGGATTGTTGGCCGACACCTGCACCGTTTCGTTCACCGTCTTGTAACCGGCTCGTTCGACCCGAATCGTGTGTCTCCCGACGGACACGGAGAAGTCGACAACCGGCGTCTGACCTACATCCGTGCCGTCGATGAAGACTTCACCGTACGGGTCAGCGGCAACGGTGATCGTGCCTTCGGCCGCGGCGGGAGGCGCGGGCGGCGGGGCTCCCTGACGCCGGTTGTCGTTCCCCCGTCTCGGCGGCGGGGGAGGATTCGCGGCGACCCGCACGGTCTCGACGGCGGCCGGCGGCGGCGCCGGAGCCGGAGCCGGCCCGGCCTGAGGCGACGACGCGGGAGGCGTCTCACTCTTTCTGCCCAGCGCAAGATAGCCACCCACACCGGCGACGACGACGACGAGCGCGCCCACCACCATGCCCACGCTCGAGCGTTTCTTCTTTCCCGCCGCGGGCTTCATGCCGGCACGAGGGATTGGCGTGGTCGGCGCGCTGGTCACTTCCGTCGGCGCGTCGGCCGTCGCCGTGCGAGTCCGCGGAGGTGGCGGTCTCCGGTGACTCTTCGATGCCCCCGCTTTGGGCACCGCGACCGGCTGCTCGGGCCATACCGCGGTCGCGAACTCCTCCATCGTCGGGAAGCGCTGATCAGGCTCCTTGGACAGCGCGCGTGAGATCGCCGCGGTCAGGAAGGGCGGCGTGTCGCTGCGCTTGGCGCCGACATTCGGCACTTCTTCGAAGATGTGTTTATAGAGGATGGTGTGAACCGAGTCGCCGGTGTACGGCAGCTCGCCGGTGATCATGCGGTAGCCGACCACCGCGAGCGAGTACTCGTCGGCGCGTCCGTCCACCGTTCCGCCCTTGGCCTGCTCCGGCGCCATATAGTGCGGCGTGCCGATGATCATCCCGGTGCCGGTGAAGCCGCTCGCCGCCTGCAGCGCCTTCGAGATGCCGAAGTCGGTCAGCATCACGCGCCCGTCGTGGTCGAACATGATGTTGGCCGGCTTCACGTCGCGATGAACGACACCGCGCTGGTGCGCGTGGCCCAGCGCGCAGGCGGCTTCCCACAACACGCGTTGGATGTAGTCGATGGTCAGCGGCTGTCGCTGGTCGAGCACGTCCTCGAGCGACGTGCCGGCGATGTACTTCATGACGAAATAGTTGAGGCCGCCTTCGCTCTCGACGCGGTAGATCGGGATGATGTTGGTATGGTCGAGCTTCGCCGACATCTTGGCTTCCTGCTGGAAGCGTTTGACGATATGCTCGTCCATCGAAATGTCGGGCGGCAGGACTTTGATCGCGACTTCGCGCTCGAGCGTCAGGTCGTGCGCGAGAAAGACGGCGCCCATCCCCCCTTTGCCGAGCAAGCGCTCGATCTTGTACTTCCCCTCCACGAGCCGCTGCAGCCGCTGCATCAAGCCTTCGGTTGCGCTGGCGCTCGCACCCATCGTGCCGCCACCAGTGACGTCCGCCCCGCAGGCGTAGCAGAACTTGCTACCGTCCGGGAGTGGAGTGTGGCACTTGAGACATTCCATCATGGAGCCCGCGGCGCCTCCCCCGCTCATGGCCGCCAGCGACGGAAGAACGAGCGGCCCGTGCCCACGGTCGCGCCAACGGACGGCGCCGCTAGTGGCAGCCGCTTGCTGGATGCCCGAACCGGAGGACCGGGGAGGATGAGATTGCACGAACCCACGGTGAGCAGAGGGACTTCGCGAATGCACAGCGAGTAGCGCTCCGGCACGCCCGCAAAGTCGACGACTGCGAGATAGTAAGCGCCTGCCGCAAGATTCATCGTAAGATTTTCCGTGGATCCGGAGTTCACCGATGAGTCTACAACCGTCAGATTGCCGGTTGAGCCGGGCACCGAGAGAACGTAGATGTCGAGGTCAGAGGAGTCGTTCCCAGCAACGAAGGGGCGCCCCTGCAGCCGGATAACCACCGAATCACCCAGGTTGTGCGCGGGCACCTCGAGCCGGTACCAGTCGAGTTCGAATGCGTTATCGATGTTCATCGTATCGCTGAACCCGGTCGTCGTGACGTGGACTCGTGACCGGGGACTGGGCCGGCCTGGGATGCTGTCAGTGTCATGGCAGAACCGATTTGGCTCGAAGGCGTCGGCCCCGATCCGGGGATCGCCCGTGACGTACCCTTTGACGACGGCAAGCGAGTATCGCTGGGGGCTGGTGTAAAAGCTGATGACGTGTATCGCGTGACTGGGCAAGGTTTTCAGGGCAACCGAGAATGAATCGCGAGCTGATTGATCAGGTTTGAACGCGAGTCCCTTGCAGCGATAGAAATCAGTGCCGATAAAGTCCGCCGAGTCACGGCCGAAGAACTTATTGCTGGGCGTGCCCGCCGTACCGGTAGCGTAGTACAAGGAATCGAGCAGGAACGTCCGCGCGGCGACCGTGTCGCTCAGAGAAGGGTACGAGAGGAAAAAGGTCAGCGACTGCGCAGTATCGGCGGTCTGGAAACGGTACCAGTCCTCGCCGACGCCGTTCACGCGATCCACCGCCTGGAACGCGAGCGCCGGATTAAAGAACAGGAGGGGAGCGAGAACTGTGCCGGGCCAGGGCCCGCCCAAATCGAGGTCGATGCGTGTCGCGACCGTGTCATTAGGATCGTAAATGTCTCGCTTCCCGACCTGGGTGAGCGCCGTGTCCTTCCCAAACACTCCCGCTCCCAGGTAAAACAGTGAATCGCTGCGCGCTGGTGGCGGGACCCAGTATGAGATGTGCCCGAGACCGGTGACCGGGTCTCGGGCACGCGAAAACGGATACTCAATGAGGTTGGTACCGCCGAGGCTCGCCAAGAACAGCGAATCAACACCGACGCCGTACACCGTTGCAACTTGACCAAACCTCACGACCTTCGGACGCACGCTGTCGATTTCGAGCGGGCTCGATACGCGCAGCGACAGATTCGCCGGTCGCGCTTTTTCGAAACTAACCGCCCGCGCGATAATGTCGACATTGCCGCTGTTCACCCCCGTGACGGTCGCATAGCCTTTCCCGGTGTTTTCGACGCGCGCGATCGTATTGCTTCCGCTGCTGAACGCGAAATCCACGTTGGTGATGGGCATCGTGTCGACCCCGACGACCTGCCACGCACGCGCTTGGACGGACATCTCCTTGCCGCGCAGCACGATGTGCGCAGGGGCCTGGAGAGTGACGAAGACCTGGTCGCTCTTGTCGGTGGGGAACGTGCACGTGACGCAAGCAAGGGCCACTGCGAGGGTCACGATCGGGGTAGCTCGGCTCGCACCGCGCATTCCAGTCCAATCCGTGAACGTGAGGTCCGAACATACTAAATGAGGAATGGCCGGGCCAGACAGTAACTTAGAGCGTGCCTCGCCGCTTCAAATCGAGGTACTTCGTCACCACGGCCTGCGCCGCGCGTTCCGGTGTGACGTCAATCACGATCACTCCCGCGCGCCGCATGTGCCCCAGCGCCTCGTCGCGCGCGTGCAGCAGCTCCTCGGCCGCCGCTTTTCGAAACGCATCGCGTGACGTCGTCGGCCGGACGGCGGCGGCGGCATCGAGCTCGGGATTGCGCAGCGTCACGGCGAGCGGTAGGTGCCGGGGTCGGAGCGTCGCCACATTCGCGACGAGCGCATCGGATGCAAACCGGTCGATGACATCCGTGAAGAGCACGGTCAGCGCGCGCTTCCGGTTGCGCGCGGCGAGATAGCGAAAGGCTCCCGGATAATCGGGCTCGACGAGCTTCGGTTGCACTTCCGCGAGCACGTCCAGCACGCGTCGCACGCCGCCGCGGCCCCGCTCGGGCGCAACGAAATGCTGGACGCCGTCCGCGAAAGTCATGATGCCGACGTTGTCATCATGCTGCGCCGCGGCATACGCCAGCTCGAGCGCGGCCTGGACCGCGAAGTCCAACCGCGCTACCCCGGCGACTTCGGCCGTCATGAGCCGCCCCGTGTCCAGCACGAGCAACACCTGTTGGCGCCGCTCCGCTTCGTACTGGCGCGTGATGACTTTGGCGCGCCGCGCCGTCGCCTTCCAATCGATGTGCCGCAGATCGTCGCCGGGGACCCACTCGCGCAAGGACTCGAACAGCCGTCCCTCGCCGAGGCGCCGGATCGGCTTGATCCCGGCATCGCGCCGCCGCAGCGCCTCGGCCACGGACGCGCGCAGCCGCACCGATACGAGCGGCGGATAGACCACCACATCCCACGGCAAGGGTACGCGCACCCGATGCCGTCCGAGTCCGAGCGGCCCGATGCTGTCGAGCACGAAGCCACCCGCCCCGCCGGTCTCCCGGCCACGTCGCCGTGGAATCACCGGCACGCGCTCCGGGGTCACCGACCGTGGCGGAATGCGGACGGCGCGCGGCGGTTGCGCGCCACCCAGGATATCGGGGCGCACCTCCCGAACCTGCAGACGAGCCCGGCGCGAAGCCGGGTTGGTCCAGCGGTAGGTGACTTCGCCCGGATGGCCCACGGACAACGCGGATAGCGGCTCGCGCGTGACGAGCACGGTCTGGGCAAGCGTCGCGTCGAGCCACACGAGGAGGAGTAACATGACGTCGGCGAGCAGCTCTTCCATGATGCTGCGCAGGGCGCGCGCCCCGAGCTTCTTCTCCACCGAGTACTCGACGATCGCCTTCAGAGCCTCCTCCTGCAGCTCCAGATCGACGCCGTCCAGGGCCAAGGCTTCGCGGTACTCGCGCGCGAGCGCGTCGGGCGGCTCGGTGAGGATCCGGTAGAGCTCCTCCGGCGTCAGCTCCTCGAGCTGCACCTGGACCGGAAGGCGCCCGAGCAGCTCCGCGAGCATGCCGTACTCGATCAGCTCCTTCACCCGCAGCCGGGAAGCGCCCATGCGGCGGCCGGTGCTTCCGAATCCCATCTGGCGGTCCACCTGCACCTGATGCAGGTCGGTGAAGGTGCCGGCGCAGATGAAGAGGATGTCGCCCGTGTCGACCTGCACGAAGTCGTGCTTGTTCCAATGCTGCGTGACGTTGAGGGGCACGAAGATCTCGCGCCCTTCGAGCAATTTCAGCAACGCCTGTTGCACTCCTTCGCCGCCGATGTCGCGGCTTCCCGCCCCGGTGCGGGCGCTGCCGGAGCGGCGGGCGATCTTGTCGACCTCGTCGATGAAGATGATCCCGCGCTGGGTGGCATCGATCGAGTGCCCGCTCTTGAAGAGCAGCTCCGCCACCATCACCTCGACGTCCTTGCCGTAGTAGCCCGCCTCCGTATATTCAGTGGCGTCCACGACGGTAAAGGGCACCTCGAGCAGCTCCGCCAGCTTGCGCGCGATGTGCGTCTTCCCCGAGCCGGTCGGGCCCATCAGCAGGAGGTTCGACTTGCGCAGGAGCGTCGCCTTGCCCTGCCTCCGCTGCTCGATGCGCTTGAGGTGCTGGTGGGCCGCCGTGGCGACGGCACGCTTGGCGCTCGTCTGCCCGATCACGTAGCGATCGAGGTGCTCATAGATCTCGCGTGGTGTGGGGATGCGGACTTCGTCGCGTGCGGGCGGCCGCCTCGGACCTCCCGACGGAGGGAACGAGCGCGTGCGATCGTCCTTCGGCATGCACGGCAGTGTACCTCAGCCGCGTTCCCGCCCGCATGTCCGACCGACTTGCGGGCGCTCCACGCTTGCCGCCGGCACGTCGGGCGTCCAGCTTTCGCGTGCACACGCGACAGGAGAGGACACAACGATGACGATTCGCAGATGGATCACCCTCGCTTCCGCGGCCGCGATGATCGCCGGCGTCGGAGCATGCAAGGACAACACGGGCGGTAGCAGCGCCGGTACCAAGACCAGCTCCGAGGCCCAGGGCCGCCGGAGCGATACATTGCCCCGCGCACGCGGAGCGGACGCGGGCGCCGACATGAGCGGCAGCGCAGCCGGTTCCACCACCACGACGAGCCCCAGCCAGGACACGTCGGGCAGCGCTTCCGGC
>Ga0209807_1001804_pt1 | contig 10253 bp, 7 predicted proteins | sample GraSoiAngelo_154_FD_186168 | JGI IMG/M metagenome (GOLD analysis project Ga0209807, IMG submission 186168) | Grasslands soil microbial communities from the Angelo Coastal Reserve, California, USA - 14_1009_13_20cm (SPAdes) (version 2) | ecosystem: Environmental > Terrestrial > Soil > Grasslands ... | reverse complement strand
CTTGACGAGGCCATGGGAAAAGTAAACAAGCTGCGTCACGTCGTGGCTCTGACTTCGCAAATCACCGTGACATATGTGAAGCCCGTGCCGCTGCACAAACCGCTGCGGGTGGAATCACGCGAGGTGAGAGTCAAAGGCCGCCGCCACGTCAATATGGCAGAAATTCTGGACCAGAAGGGAGAAGTCCTCGCCCATAGCCGTGGGGTGTTCATTGCGATCGACCCGCAACGAATGTTTTCCAAGCAGCACACTCGAAAACTGGCAGAGCCAACTGAGAACTGAAAACTGAGAACTGACAACTGAGAACTCGAGGGCGGCCCACTCAAGCCCGCTTTTGGCTTGAGTGGGGTTTGTTTACTCTCAATTCTGTCATCCCGACCGGAGCAAATCATCGCGAGAGCGGTGATCTGCGGATTGGAGGGACCCTGTGTTTGAATTGGAGCAGTTTCCGCCACTGCGTGACTGGCTGTGAAGGAGCTGTGGAGATCGAGTCGGAGTGGACGGCACGAAAGCGCGAACGGGCAGAGCGGAGGCTCTGCCCAGCCGTGGACCACCCCACTCAAGCCAAAAACCGGCTTGAGTGGGCCACCGTCCTCTTCCCATTGACTCCTGGCAGGTGGCCCACTTGTCTCGGTGGGTTAGCCCTAACATCGCCGCCGTAGCCCATTGCCTTGACGGCATCATTAAAATTAGGAGCAGCGGGTTCCCGCGTGCCCGCAAGTCCTTTGGTATGGGGTAGACATTGCAGCGCACACTCTCTTCACTCATGGAAGCTGCAGAAGCTGGGGACGAGTTGGCTGCCGACGCTCTGTTCAGCGCCCTTTATTCCGAGTTGCACCGAATCGCTAAACGCGAACTCGTGCGGCAAGGTGTTCCCATGAGCCTGGGAGCTACTACCCTGCTGCATCAGGCCTATATCGAGATGTCGGCGAAGGAGAGTGCCTCGTTTCCCGATCGTCCAAGGTTTATGGCATACACTTCGCGAGTGATGCGCGGCCTGATCATTGATCACGCACGCAGACGCAGCGCACACAAACGCGGAGGTCAGTTTCACATTACTTCCTCGGAAACCGAAATGGAGAAACCGGCGGATGACCGCGAGCTGGCCCGAATTGGCGAAGCGCTGGACGAACTTGCGAAGGCCGAACCGGTGCTGGCGGAAATTGTGGACATGAAATTTTTTTGTGGGTTTACATTTGAAGAAATTGCTGCCCTGAAGGGCATCTCTGAACGGACAGCACAGCGCCAGTGGGAGAAAGCTCGCATTTATCTCCATCGCACGATTTCAGCCGATCTGGAGGCATGAACCCGCCATGTCGATGCTGACTCCGGAGCGCTGGCAGGAAATAAGTCCTTACTTAGACCAGGCGCTTTCTCTTCCTGAGAACGAGCGCCGAGCCTGGCTGCAGTCGTTTCGGACAGAGAAACCGGAGTTGGCGTCTTTTCTGCAAACGCTCCTCGAAGAACACCGCGCAATTTCGGAGGAACGCTTCCTCGAACACGGACCTGCAGTTGCCAGTGGCTCGTCTTTGGCGGGGCAGACCGTTGGCCCATACCAGCTTGTGGCGCCCATCGGCCATGGCGGAATGGGTAGTGTGTGGCTGGCCGAGCGCAGCGACGGCCGCTTCGAACGGCGAGTCGCGATAAAGTTCTTGCATTTTTCTGTGGCGGTTGGTGGCGCGGAACGCTTCAAACGCGAAGGCAGAATTCTCGGCCAGCTCGCACATCCTCACATCGCCCAACTCATTGATGCGGGCATGACCCCCAAAGGCGAGCCTTATCTCGTGCTTGAGTATATTGAGGGCGAGCACATTGATGAGTACTGCGACAAACGTAACCTTGATGTGGATTCGCGCCTCCGACTTTTCCTGGATGTGCTCAGCGCGGTGGCTCAGGCGCATGCAAGTCTTGTAGTTCACCGCGACGTCAAACCCTCCAACGTATTAGTTAGAAAAGATGGCGAGGTTAAATTACTGGACTTCGGCATCGCCAAACTTCTCGCCGATGACTTAACTCCGGGCGCGGCGACATTTCTCACATTGGAAGAAGGAGGGGCGCTGACCCCTCGGTTTGCTGCGCCAGAGCAGGTCACTGGCGGCACTATCACTACGGCTACCGATGTGTATGCATTGGGAGTGTTGCTTTACCTGCTCCTGACCGGACAACATCCAACTGGCGCTGCTGCGAGTTCCGCTGCGGAGTTAGTCAATGCGATCACGCGAACCGAACCGCCGCGAGCTTCAGATGCACTCAGCTCGTCCAAATCTGAATCCGAAGTTGTCAGTGCCTGCGCCGGCAAGCGTTCCACTACCCCGGACAAACTCCGCCGACTGCTGCGCGGCGACCTTGACACTATCTTAACCAAGGCTCTGAAGAAGAACCCGCAGGAACGCTACGTTTCAGTCGTTGCGTTTGCGGGCGACCTTCAACGCTATCTCAAGCACAAACCCATCAGCGCCCGGCCTGACAGTTTCACCTACCGGGCAGACAAATTTGTTCGCCGCAATAAGCTTGGCGTGGCGCTGACCGCGCTGGCACTCGCAGGAATTGTGACCGCAATCATAGCTGTAGATCGCGAGGCTCGCCGCGCCGAATACCGATTCCAACAGGTGCGAAAACTGGCTCACAGCGTGTTATTTGATTTGAATCCTGAGATCGAACTGTTGGCCGGGTCGACGAAGGCGCGGGAAGTAATGGTGAAAACTTCTCTCGAGTACCTGGACAGTCTCGCAAGAGAATCCGGCAATGATCTGCGCCTCCAGTTGGAATTGGCGACAGCGTACCTGAAAATTGGGGATGTGCAGGGAAACCCCAACTACGCCAATTTAGGCCACGCTGCGGCGGCGCTGGAGAGCTATGGCAAAGCTGCCGCAATTGCCCGAAAGATTGGCGCCTCTCCTGAGGCGTTGGAAGTTCTCGCCAGTAGCTATTCAAATATGGGCACGGTACAGGCAAGTCAATTAGGTCTGCGTTCCGCAGGCCGGGAGAAGCTGCGGCTGGCGACAACCATCGCTGATTCCATTCCCAGGCTGACAGGAAAACAAGCGTACAGATTGCGCCTGTTGGCCTACGGGTTCCTGGGCGATTTGGACGCAACCCTCGATCCAATGCAGGCAGCCGAGCCTCTCCGGCGCTCTTTGGAGATTGCGCGGGAATGGACGGGCGCTGATCCGGGTCGCGAACCCAAGTTTTTGCTTGCGGTGGCCACCAGGGAGTGGGCTGATATTTTGTGGCAGACCGGTGACCTGAACGGAGCGCGTAACACTTTGTTAGAAAGTCTTGCGATATTTGGGGCGGTGTTGGCGCAAGATCCGAATAACGGAGACTGGATTCGGGAGCAACAGGTGGCCGAGGAGCGAATGGGTCTTGTCAGCGGCGATCCAGATTACTTCAACCTTGGCCGCCGTGCAGCAGCTGCGGATTGGCTGCAGAGGGTTGTGGATGGCCACGAGCGGCTCCTGGCGGCTGACGCGAGCGATGTGCGCGCGCGCTATGGCCTCAGCGAAGCGGTTGCCGAGCTTGGTGCTGTCTATCGCGACCTCGACCCGCGACGCGCCCAAAAACTGTACCAGCGATCCCTGGTTCTCAGCGGATCAGCGTTGGAGTCTAACCCTCAGGATTCCGAGATGTTGTACTGGCAATCGTTCGAAAGGATCGGGTTTGCTTCGGTGTTGGAACGACTCGGTAAACACGCGCAGGCCATGGATCAATTGCAGCGCGCAATTGACGTGCTCGAAAGCCTCAGCAATGGGGATTCGGAGGAATTTTCTTCACGCCAACTGCTGGCGGTGGCTTTACGCGCGAGGGCGTCATACCTATTGCAAGTAGGTGATGCCCCGAGTGCGGAACCTGAACTTAGGCGATCGCAGCAGATCCTGGTCACGCTTTATCAACAGAATCCGAATAATCTCGCCCTCCTGCGCGATCTGGCTGACTGCTATCGTGAGATGGGAGAACTGGCCGCGTACCGCTCAAAGTGGAAGGAGGCCAAGGGTGAGTATCAGAAGAGCCTTGAACTGTGGCAGCACTGGACTCAAATCGGTAAATCTTCAGTTTATGATCAGCGACAGCGCCAATTGGTGGCTAGCCTCGTAAGACTAGCTGCGAAGCATCTGTCGAACAGCTCTTAAGCTGGTGTGGCGCTCTAATCTGCTTCTGTACCGAAAGAATTTCCACCCATATAATGTCGTTTTTTCAGTGCCGTTTTCGATATTGTAAGTAGAAGCCCAGAAGTGCTCCCCCACGCGGCTTCGAAATTCGCGTCTGCAGGAGCTGACTATGTGCGCTTCACCCGTAACGACTGTGGCACTGTCTATTGCTATGGTGTTGTTCGGCTCAATCTCGCTCCTCGGTGGGAAGATCCTGCCCAATCCCCTGAATACGCCCGACGCCACTGGTGTGCTTAGCACCTACAGCACAGCGGGCGGGATCGACATCAGCAATCCATTTTTTCAGAACTTGGGCACGAATGGCCGCACCTGCAATACCTGCCACATCTCCAGTTCCGCCTGGACGATTACTCCGGCAGATGTGCAAGCGAAGTTTGCCGCCACCCAGGGCACCGAACCCATCTTCCGCACCAACGACGGCTCGAATTGTCCCAGCGCAGATGTTTCGACCGTCAGCGCACGCCGTCAGGCGTACAGTCAATTGTTGCGCAAAGCCCTGATTCGTGTTTCAGTCCAGGTTCCGGCAAATGCAAAATTCCAGATAATTGATATCCAGGATCCATACAACTGTCCTGAAACCACGGCGACGAATCCTGCACTGTACCGCCGTCCCCTGCCCGTGGCCAATCTGGGCTTCCTGAGCACGATCATGTGGGATGGCAGAGAAACCGTCTTTGGCGCCATCCCTAAGAAATCGATTGATTTGGTGCAGAGCCTCCGCAATCAGGCGACACATGCCACAACTGGTCATGCGCAGGGCGTGCCGCCTTCGCCGGAGCAAGTGTCCCAGATTGTGGCCTTTGAAACAGGGCTTTACACGGCGCAAATCAAGGATCAGCTTGCTGGTGACCTGACGGCACGCGGCGCCACTGGTGGGCCTGTAAACCTTTCGCAGCAGAACTTTTTTGTGGGAATCAATGACTCACTCGGCGGAGACCCCAGCGGCAACACCTTTACACCCCGAGTTTTCAATCTTTACAACGCTTGGAAGAACTTGACTGGCTCGCCTTACCGCCAGTCAGTCGCGCGTGGCGAAGATCTGTTCAACACCCTGCCGATTCCTATCACCGGCGTCGCAGGCCTGAACGACGCTCTTGGCCAGCAAGTGATCATGGGCACCTGCACTACGTGCCACGACAGCCCGAATGCTGGCAACCACTCCTTTTCAGTGCCGCTGGCAATCGGAACCACGGCTTATCCGGCCATGCCCGCGCTGGATGTTGCCGGACTGCCGGTTTACACCGTGCAGTGTATCGCCACCGGTGAGAGGGTGCGCGTGACCGATATTGGCCGTGCGCTTATATCCGGCAATTGTGAGGATGTCGGAAAACTTAAAGGACCCGTGCTTCGTGCCCTCACCGCCCGCGCACCTTATTTTCACAACGGCGGCGCCGCCACTCTGGGCGATGCGGTTGAGTTTTACAATCAGCGTTTCAGCCTGAGCTTGACTGCACAGCAGAAGGCGGACTTGGTGGCGTTTTTGCAGTCCTTGTAAAAATCTCATGGTCGCAACGGGGCGGCGCACTCCCACGCCTGCCTTCTCCTTATCGCCTCATCCGTACCGGAGCAACCGAGACTCCGTTGATCCACACAATATCTTTCTCCTTCAAACATCTTCATCAATAAATGGACGAGGCGCTGCGGGAGGCAAACCTGGGGACGGCAAACCTGGGACAGACGAGACGTTCCGCGACTTCCAGGGACTACGCAACAAAGGTAAGGCCTGCCGGGAATCGGTTGACGGTTGCTTGGGGCGGCCTCCCTTGCGTCGCGAGCAGGCGCGAAGGTTGATTGTTCCAGGGCCGCGACGAAGTCGGATTCCCGCGTGCGAAGACCCCTTCGCGTAATTGATTGGATTCCTGGGCGAGTCACGGGCATGGTGCCCCAGGTTCGCGCCCCGGTTTTGGGCGCTAACCTGGGCGGAGAAATATTCTCCCGGTGCCGCGCCCGTCTCCTGTTCGCGATCTCGAGCCGTCCATTCCGATTCGATCTCCACGATCCCAGTTTCCCGCAGCGCATAGTGCCATAGCCGATCCACTTCCGCTGCTCCGAGAAACGCCCTTCTACCCGTGAATGTACTTACAGGCTCTGAGCGCTTGCCGACAGTGCTAGCCCCAATTGCTCGACACCGCGGCGCAGTTCGCGAGCATCGACTGCGGCGAAACCGAGAACTAAGCTGTCAGACCGCGTGCGGCCGGACGCATAACGGCTAAGAGGCACAACCTCGACGTCATATTTCGCCGCGGCTGCAGCCGCCCGGTTCGCGCTCATCCCATTTTTCAGCCGGCCTACAGTCTGCAAGCCCGCTTCCACCTGAGAAACCTCCAGCAGTCCCGACAATTTCTCCCCGGCAGCGTCCAGGAATACCGACAGCCGTTCGGCATATAGCTCGCGCATCCTCCGGATGTGCCGCGCGAAGTGTCCCTCGGCGATGAAATCGCATAGGATTGCCTGGTCAATGAGCGGGGCATAGCGCATGCTGGCGGATTGTGCGGCGGCGAAAACGTCGACTAATCCGGGCGGCACCACCAGGTACGCGAGACGCAGGGCAGGGAAGAGGACCTCGTTAAAGCTGCCGGCGAAAATCACCACGCCAGCGCGATCCAGACCCTGCAGCGCTGGGATAGGCCGTCCGGAGTACCGATACTCGCTGTCGTAGTCGTCTTCGAAGATCAACGTGTGCGTGCGGCGAGCCCAATTCAGCAACTCCAGCCGCCGGCGTAGGCTCATGGTTACACCTAGCGGAAATTGGTGCGCCGGCGTCACGTAAGCCAGCTTGGCTCGCTTCCACCGCCTCTTGCCGGCGTCAAGATCCAAGCCTTCCGCGTCCACCGGAACCGGGCAGACTCGAGCTCCGGCTGCGCGGAACACAATCCACGCGCCCGGATAACCAGGCTCCTCCACCCACACTGGATCGCCGGGATCGAGCAGCAAACGAGCCGCGCGCTCCAGCGCCTCTTGTACGCCGGAAATAATCAATACTTGGTCAGCTGAGCACTTCACTCCGCGCGATGTATTCAGATACTCCGCCACCGCTTGCCGCAGTGGCCGATACCCCAATGCTTCGCCTCCGGCCAGCAACTGCGCTGAAGCGCGTCGCAAACGTCGAGCGGCAACTTGCGCCCACAGAGACATGGGAAACGCATCCAGCGCAGCCTGATTTGCCCGAAACGCCCGTGTACGCGAGGGCTCGCCTGCGGAAAAGTATTCGATCCGCCGCGCATAGGCCGACCATCTGACCCGCCCAGGCCGCGTTGTTTCTCCAGCAACGCTTTTCCCCACCTGGAGCAGTTCTTCCGGAAGCACCTCGCTCACGTATGTTCCGGCGCCCACCTTGCCTTCGACATAGCCTTCCGACTTCAGCTGTTCGAATGCGGTAACTACTGTGGACCGAGCCAACCCATACTGCTGGGCCAAATCACGCGTTGCCGGAAGCCGCGCTCCGGTCGCCAGCCGCCCTTCTAGAATGGCCGAACGCAACTCGTCGTAGAACCACCGGTAAAGTGGAGTTCCCGCCGGTGGTGCAGACAGGCTTAACGGCAGCGCAGTGATTTGTCTTGGCATCCCAGAAAGTGGTATGGACAGAATAGTCTAAATGGACCTTTTGGCAAGTCCAATCTAGAACTATCTTAGCGATGTATTGCGGGTGCCCCAGGTCTCGCGCGTGCCCCAGGTCTCGCCGTTTTTGCGAGACCTGGGATCATCGCTCGAACGGAGAGGAAATAATGTCAAATAACGGAAACGTGTCCACCAGCCTTCGCCTGAAAACCGGCCTCGCCGAGATGTTAAAAGGCGGCGTCATTATGGACGTTACGAATAAAGAGCAGGCCATCATCGCCGAAAAAGCCGGGGCTGTGGCAGTCATGGCACTCGAGCGCGTGCCAGCGCAGATTCGCGCCGAAGGCGGTGTCGCGCGCATGGCCTCGCCCAAAAAGATCCGCGAGATCATGGCTGCCGTCTCCATCCCCGTGATGGCCAAGTGCCGCATCGGGCATTTCGCTGAGGCCCAAATCCTGCAAGAGCTTGGCGTCGATTATGTCGATGAAAGCGAAGTGCTGACACCTGCCGACGAAGCTCACCACGTTGACAAACATGCTTTTACCGTCCCGTTTGTGTGCGGCGCGCGCAATCTGGGAGAGGCGCTGCGGCGCATCGCCGAAGGCGCAGCCATGATTCGCACCAAGGGCGAGGCCGGCACTGGAGACGTGGTCCACGCCGTCAAGCACATGCGCCAGATTGTTCAGGAGATGAAAATTCTCACCGTGCTCAGTGAAGAAGAGTTGTACGCCAAGGCCAAGGAGCACCAAGCGCCGTACGAGTTGGTGCGCATGGTCGCCAAGGCAGGGAAGCTGCCGGTGCCGAATTTCTCCGCTGGAGGTATTGCCACGCCCGCAGATGCGTCTCTGGTAATGCAACTTGGGGCCGAATCGGTTTTTGTCGGCTCAGGCATCTTCATGGCCGACTCGAAGAATTTCGCTCCTCCGGAAGAAGCCGAGAAGCGTGCACGTGCCATCGTGAAGGCCGCCACGCACTTTAACGACCCTAAAGTATTACTTGAAGTCAGCGAGGACGTGCCGACCGCGATGAAAGGTCTGGCGGTCTCCGCGCTCGATGAAGCCCAGATGCTGCAGACCAGAGGCTGGTAATTAGCACCGCGGCCCGCTGGGCCGCCGGACAGGCGAGGGCGCCTGTCCCCACGTGGCCATTCTTGCTGCAGGCGAGGAATCTGTCCCGACATGGCCATTTTTGCTGCAGCCCAAGGCTGATGACCCTGCAAATCAAAAGCCCCGCTGGTCAGGCGGGGCTTGGCAATTGCCAGTATGGTACGCCACCTATCAAGAGCATTATAGCAGCGGGAAGCAAATATCGAGCGGCCGTGCGGAGGACGACGGAGTTGAACCGTAATGGCTGACCAAGCCACTCGACCACTTGACAGGTGACGTCCAGTACCCACTGGCAACGTCCTCCAGGCGCAACCTATCCTCGTGCAGTCTTAAACCAAGCCTCAGCGAACGCAAGCCCACGAAGGTATCCTCAATGAGAGTTCGACAGATCTTTACGAGAACCTGTTTACTCAGTAGTAGTCGAGTTGCGCGATGGGGTCGTTACGCCCCGTCACTCGTGTATACGTTGGTCGACGAGTTGTCCATCCTTTTGATCTTTGTTCGAATCCTCGCCCCCTCCTTCGTTCTCTTTTAGAAGTTTCCAGGCTTCGCGATAGTCTTCATAAAGTCCGCCGAAGGGCTGGCCTTTGCCTTGGGGAAAAAGGCGAATGGCGTGCCGGCGTCCGAGTTTCTCGACGGGAATGATGTACCACACGTCCACAGGAGCGATGAAACAGACGACAAAATCAATCTCGTCGCGCGAATAGTAGTGGATGCCCTTGGCTTTGCCAGCGACGCGGGCGACGATGACCTGATATCCGTTCCGGCTGCGCTTAGTGTTTGGGTCTTTAAACGTTGATTTCACCTGGATGCGGAGCAGCCGCCTGCCATGCTGCACAAGGAAATCGTAAGGATGGCTGTCTCCGTAGGGCTTGGCGACGCTGATGCCCTCGCTGGAGGCGCGATACATGAACGCGAGTTCGGCGAGCTCTCCGCGACGTTTTGGGCCGTGATGGTTCTGTTGCAGGGTCTCGATGCTGTGTTGTGACAAGGGTGTCCCGTGGCGCTGAAGGAATTCAGGTGAAAAAGCAAAAGGCGCGGAAGGGTATCCGCGCCATTTCTTATGTCCTGCTTTCAGAATAGCAAAATGGAAGGGGGAAATGGGACATGCTCGGCAATTTTATTGCGCGAATTGATTCAGGAGGTTAGGTCAAATTGAAGACATTTGGGGGCTTGACAAGAAATTTTCGCTTATCGTTTTTGAGGTCCCTCGACTCCGCTCGGGATTTCAGCGCGCGGCTCAGACGCCGCAAAGCGCAACATTCCAACTCCCTGATTTTTAATTCCTTGCGTAAAGTGCATACTTCCGTCTCGGAAATCGCGTGATCTCGCGTCTCAGTACTTAAGCCGGCTGCTTGTTCTTCGACCTTGGAGATACGCCGTAGTATGGTCTCGATCGTCATACGGTCACGGATAGACC
>Ga0209807_1001803_pt1 | contig 10255 bp, 9 predicted proteins | sample GraSoiAngelo_154_FD_186168 | JGI IMG/M metagenome (GOLD analysis project Ga0209807, IMG submission 186168) | Grasslands soil microbial communities from the Angelo Coastal Reserve, California, USA - 14_1009_13_20cm (SPAdes) (version 2) | ecosystem: Environmental > Terrestrial > Soil > Grasslands ... | reverse complement strand
GGGCACGATCGCCAGCTTGTAGCCCATGCGCTCGGCCTCGCGCAGATCGAGATCGGGCGTCTTGCCGCCGCGCACGACATTGAGGAGGCACGGCCCTTTCACGAGGCGGGGCACCGCTGCGACCTCCTCGACCGTCTGCGGCGCTTCGACAAAGGCCATGTCGGCGCCTGCGGCGATCGCCGCCTTGGCGCGGGCGATCGCCTCGTCGAAGCCGGCGACGGCGCGCGAGTCGGTGCGCGCGATGATCAGAAAATCCATGCTGCGGCGGGCGCTCGCGGCGGCGCGGATCTTGGCCAGCCAATCCTCGCGCGGCACGATCCGCTTGTCGTCGAGATGGCCGCATTTTTTCGGGAATTCCTGGTCCTCGATATGGATGCCGGCGACCCCCGCGGTCTCGTAGGCGCGCACCGTCCGGACGACGTTGAGCTCGTTGCCGTAGCCGGTGTCAGCGTCGGCGATGACCCGGAGCTCGACCGCCGCAGCGATGCGGCTGCCATTCGCCACCATCTCCGACATCGTGACGAGGCCGAAATCGGGATAGCCGAGGGTCGCAGCGGTGCCGGCGCCGGTCATGTAGACCGCCTCGAACCCGGCACGCTCGATGAGGCGCGCGGTGATGCAGTCATAGGCGCCGGCCGCCACGATCATGCCGTCGCGCCGCATCAAATCGCGAAACCGCCCCGCCTGGGTCATCCGATCCTCCATTCAGCAATTTCCCGAAGCTTACAGCGCACCCGCATCGTTTGACACTGCCGGTAGGCAGCCCCTCACCCCAACCGTCTCCCCGCAGGCGGGGAGAGGGAGCCGGGCAGTGCAGCTTCATATCCCTCGCCCCGTCTGCGGGGAGAGGGTGCCCGAGGCGGAGCCGAGGGCGGGTAAGGGGGAGCCGGCAGCCTTCGCCTTTGCTTTCCCGTCTCGCGCCGTCAAAATGCGCTTAACACCTGCCCTCTGGGAGCCTGCGCCATGACACCCGACTCCGCGCGCAATATCGAATTTGTCGGCCATAGCGATTTGAACGGCCGCGGCGACGGCGTGCAGATCATGGTGCATAAGGGCCATGCCTTTGTCGGGCACATGTTTTCCGACGGCTTCACGGTCACCGATGTGCGCGACCCGCGCCGTCCGAAGCCGGTCAACTTCACGCCGGCGCCGCCCAATTCGCGCGCCTTTCACCTGCAGACCCACGATGACCTGCTGCTGACGGTCAATTCGCCGAATATCTGGGTGTTGCAGGGCTATTCCGACCCCAACGACTATTTCAAGGCCTCGATCACCGAGACCTTCACAAAGCGCGACAAGCAATTCACCGCCGGGCTGCGCGTCTTCGATATCTCCAAGCCCGCGGAGCCGCGCGAGATCGGCTTTATGCCGGTCGACGGTCTCGGCCTGCATCGCCTCTGGTATGTCGGCGGCCGCTACGCCTATGCCTCGTGTCATTGGCAGGGCTTTACCGACCATGTGCTGGCAATCATCGACATGCAGGAGCCGACCCGCCCGGAAGTCGTCGGCCGGTTCTGGCTGCCCGGGATGAACCAGGCGGCCGGCGAGACGCCGAGCTGGACGGGCAAGCGCTACGCGCTGCATCACGCGATCGTCGCCGGCAATCTCGCCTATGCCGCCTGGCGCGACGGCGGCATGACGATCCTCGATGTCGGCGACCCGACCGCGCCGAAATTGCTGACGCACCGCAACTGGTCCCCGCCCTTCGGCGGCGGCACGCACACGCCGTTGCCGCTCCCCGACCGTAACCTCGCGGTGTTCGCCGATGAGGGCAATCTCGACAATTGCGCCAATGGGATCCAGCGCTGCTGGGTATTCGATGTGCGCGAGCCCACGAACCCGGTGCAGATCAGCGCCTTTCCGACCCCGGCCGAAGAGGATTATTGCAAAAAGGGGGCGAAATTCGGGCCGCATAATCTGCATGAAAATCGCCCCGGCTCGTTCCAGAGCTCGGAGCTGATCTTCGCGACCTATCAGAATGCGGGGGTGCGGGTCGTTGACATCCGCGACCCCTTCGCGCCAAAGGAGGTGGCGCATTTTGTGCCGCCGGCGCCCGAGAAAATGGTCGATCCGCGCCCAAACCGGCCGCGCATCATTCAGTCGAACGACGTTTATGTCGCGCCGGACGGGTTGATGTACCTGACCGATGTCAATGACGGGCTGACGATCCTGCAATACAAGGGCTGAGCAGGCCTAGGCCCGGCGGCGCCGTGACGCTCGACGATCTAAAGCCCGGTCTGCGCCATACGGAAACGATCAGGGTCGGCGAGGCGGTGGCCGTGCCGGCCCAGGCGCAGCTCTTCGATCCCTCGACCGAGATGCCGCCGGTCTTCGCCACGGCTCAGATGATCGCGTTTGTCGAATGGACCTGCGTTCATGCGCTGGCGCCCTATCTCGCGCCGGGTCAGCGCACCGTCGGCACGCGTGTCGAGATGACGCACAGCGCGGCAACCCCAATCGGCATGATCGTGACCGCAGAGGTCGAGCTCGTCGAGATCGACGGCCGCCGGTTTCGGTTTCACGCGCGTTGCCGCGACGAGGTGGAGACGATCGGGGAGGGGTTTCACGAGCGCATGGTCATCGACCATGCGCGGTTTATGGAGCGCCTCGCGCGCAAGCGGCCCGGCTAGGGGCCGCTCGCCTCCGCACTACGCGGTAATCAGCCGGCGCTCGCCAGCGCGATGCCGAGCCCGACATACGCCGATACGCCGAGCAGAACCGTCGCGGCCCTTATCAGGATCCCTTTCATGGGGGGTGTTCCCTCTGTCCGCTTTTGTGTTCTCTGAAAAAAAAACCACTGGGGGCAGAGCCCGTTCCGCGACAGCGCGACTCGATTGGTAACGCTCCGCAACGAGCGGCCGCCAGGGTCAAAAAAAGGGCCGCCGGGTCCGCCGCCTGGCTTCGTTCTAGGCGAGTCCCACGATCGAGACCTGTGAGGAGGCTCACATTTCCGCGAAAGATTCGCGCCGACGATCTCGGTTCACGCGCATCTTCCGTGCCTTGCGATCGCTGAGTTGGTGCGGACGATGGGAGTCGAACCCATACCCCCTTTCGGGGAGCGGATTTTAAGTCCGCTGCGTCTACCGTTTCGCCACGTCCGCTTCTGACGCGAAAGCCGCAGAATTACGCGTGTTGCGGTCATTCGATGCCGGAGAACGATATTTGAACTCCGAAGGGTTTGCCACCGGATCGCCACCGGAGGCTCGCGAGGCGGCCGAGCATCATTCATAAACCGCGAATGAAGATCGCGACCTACAACGTCAATGGCGTCAATGGCCGCTTGCCGGTGCTGCTGCGCTGGCTGGCGCAATCCCGGCCGGACATCGTCTGCCTGCAAGAGCTGAAGACGCCGCAGGAGAAATTTCCGGAGGCGGCGATCCGCGATGCCGGATACGGCGCGATCTGGCATGGCCAGAAGAGCTGGAACGGCGTCGCGATCCTCTCCCGCGGCGTTGATCCCCTAGAAACCGGGCGCGGGCTTCCCGGCGATCCTGAGGATGCGCAGAGCCGTTATATCGAGGCGGCGATCGACGGGATTGTTGTCGGATGTCTGTACCTGCCGAACGGCAACCCCGCACCCGGCCCGAAATTCGATTACAAGCTTCGCTGGTTCGAGCGGCTGATCGCGCACGCATCGGGACTGCTCGCGTTGGAACAGCAGGTCGTGTTGGCCGGTGATTACAACGTCATGCCGACGGATCTGGATGTCTATGCGCCCGAGCGGTGGGTTGACGACGCGCTGTTCCGGCCGGAGGTGCGCGACGCCTTCCATCGCCTTGCCGCGCAAGGCTGGACCGATGCTTTGCGCGCGTTTCACCCGGGTGAGCGGGTCTATACGTTCTGGAAATTTTTTCGGAACGCTTATGCCCGGAACGCGGGATTACGGATCGATCACCTGCTGGTCAGCCCGTCGCTCGCCGGCCGTCTCGTCGCGGCGGAAGTCGATCGCGAGGTTCGCGGCTGGGAGAAGACGAGCGATCACGCGCCCGCCTGGGTCGAGCTTGCGGACGCGAAGAAGAAGAGGGGGCGCTGACCTCCAAATGGCATCAAGGCGGCCGAGGCGTGTCGCCCCGGCCGCCCTGTCGAGGTGCAGAGGGTTATCGAATCATGGGCGCGGGAGCTACCATACCTGGAGCCGCGCAGCGCCAGGGGTAGTACGGCCAGCCATAGGTCGGGCAGGGATTGTGAGCGGACGGCACCTGTCCCACGCCGATGCCGAAACCGTTTCCGAAATCCCAACCGAGGTAAATGTCACCCAGGAGTTGGGCGTTCGCAGAATTCAGCGGGGCTCCCGCCGCGACAAGCGCCGCCGCGGCGACCGCCAGAGTGACGAGTCTTCCGGCTTTCGAGGTCTTCTTGATCATACCGTGCTCCTCCTGGTGCTCGCCGGTTGAACGAGCCATCGGTTAAGCAACAGTATTATTGCGCGCCCGTTCGGATTTCGCGTGCTGGTTGCTCGCGTCGCAAGCTGATGCCCGGGCAGCGAGAAAAAGCGCCGGCTCGAGTTTCATTGTGGCCGCTGCGCGGCCGCCGATCGCCCTTATTCCTCCGCTGCCCCTTCCTGCGGATCGCCGCCGAGGGAGCGGATCAGCGTCTTTAATTCCTCGACCGCCGCCCCGATACGCTCCCGGACGGTGCCGCGGATCACCAGCGTGACCCCGAAATCGCGGCGCCGAAAATAGGGATACGAGCCGATCTCGAGATCGGCGTAGCGCGCTTGCAATTCGCCGAGGTCCTTGGCGATCGTCCCCTCGGCGAGGGTACAGCTGACGCTGCGGCTCAACACCGCCGCGCCCCCTTTCAGCCGGTGCTTCAGCTCGCTGAAGATCGCTTGCATGATCTGCGGCACGCCGGGCAGCACAAACACATTGTCGATGCGGAAGCCGGGGGCGCGAGAAATCGGGTTCGGCAATAATGTCGCCCCGTCCGGCACCTGCGCCATCCGCAGCCGCGCCTCGTTGAGCCCGCCCGGCGGGTAATGGCTTTCGAGAAGCCGCTTCGCCTCGGGATGGACGATCAGCGGCACCGCAAAGGCCTCGGCGATCGAGGCCGAGGTGATGTCGTCATGCGTCGGGCCGATGCCGCCTGTCGTAAACACATAATCGAAGACGCGGCGCACCTCGTTGACGGTGTTGACGATGGTTTCGGCGTCATCCGGGATGACCCGCGCCTCGCGCAGGCGGATGCCGGCCTCGTTCAGGCCCTTGGCGAGAAAGGCGAGATTCGCGTCCTGGGTGCGGCCCGACAGGATCTCGTTGCCGATGATCAGCACGCAGGCGGTGACCGTCTTCGGCGGGGTTTCGGCCTGGTTCATCGGCTCCTCGAATGCTGCCGTGCCGCGAAATATGCCCGTCTTTCTAGGCAAAGCCCGCCCGTCACACAATCGCCGGGATTGCGGCATACACCCGGCGGCGAGCGGTATTGCAGGTGCGGCGCGGTTTGCTTACCTCAGCGATCGGAACCGCGATGGCGATGATTGCCCCTGTGTTCGGATCGGATTATGACCTCTGCGCGCGGCCCCTGGGCGGCGCCGGCGGAGTGAAGATATAGCGTCATGCAGCAGGATCTGATGCCGGGGCTGGGACTCGGGCGCGGCGCCCCGCGCAGCGAGCAAATCAAGATCCACGGCGCCGACGCGTTCGACGGCATGCGGCAGGCCGGGAGGCTGGCCGCGGCGACGCTCGACTTCATCATTCCTCATGTCCGCCCGGGGATCACGACCGGCGAGCTCGACCGGCTCTGCCACGAATTCATTGTCGGGCACGAGGCGATCCCGGCGCCGCTCAATTACCGCGGCTTCCCGAAATCGATCTGCACTTCGATCAATCATGTCGTCTGCCACGGCATCCCCGGCGACCGCCGTCTGATGGACGGCGACATTCTGAACATCGATGTGACGGTGATCCTCGACGGCTGGCACGGCGACACGAGCCGAATGTTCTTTGTTGGCGAGCGCATTCCGCTGAAGGCGAGAAAGCTCGTCGAGGTCACCTACGAGGCGATGATGCGCGGCATCGCCGTCGTGCGGCCCGGTGCCCATATCGGCGCGATCGGCGATGCGATCCAGCGCTATGCCGAAAGCCACCGCTATTCCGTCGTGCGCGATTTCTGCGGCCACGGCGTCGGCCGCATCTTTCATGACGCGCCGTCGATCCTGCATTACGGGCGGCCGGAGGACGGCCCTGTCATGCGCGAGGGCATGTTCTTCACCGTCGAGCCGATGATCAATGCCGGCCGCTATGAGGTGAAGGTGCTGAGCGATGGTTGGACCGCGGTGACAAAGGACCGCTCCTTGTCGGCCCAGTTCGAGCACACGGTCGGCGTCACGGCAACGGGCTACGAGATCTTCACGATCTCGCCGGCCGACCTGCACCAGCCACCCTACGATCTCAGCCTTCTGGCAGAAAATCCTCGGCCAGGATCTGATCGGCCGTAAAAGGGCATTTTGCGGGGAAAATGCGTTCCGGCAGTCCAGTTTCATCTGCCGCGCGCTGTCGCGCTCGGGCATACAAACCGGGGCGAATTGACGCGACAAGTGGTCGAAGACTTGGTGATTCAGCGAGCAGATCCTCGATTCGCTGACGTTGCTCGCGAATGGTGCCAGACCAGCTTTTCGATCTGAGCCCGACCTGGAGCTGCCATTTCAACAGGTGAGCCAGCAGCACAGTCAGGCGGCTTTCAATTTCCCGCTTGTCGCTGCGGCCCATCGTTTCAAGCTCCTCCGCGATGTTCTCGATATCGAGCTCGGAGAATTCGCCAGACCGTAGGAGCTGCGCCTGTTCCATTGTCCAGGCGTAGAAATCCTCTTCGTAGTCGACGGCGTTGCGGGGCATTGCCGGTCTCCGGATCAAATAATGCGGATTATAACACCCTCACGGCGCCAGCCGTACCGTCGCCCGGGCGCTGCGGCCCTGGGCGTCGATGACGGTCAGCTGTGCGAAACCGGGTCCGTCCGGGCGCCAATAGAGCGCACGCCGCGATGCGGCTGGGGCGAGCGGCCGGCCATCGACGAGCCAGCGCAAGGGTCCGCGTCCGCCGGCCGCTTCCAGCGGCACCTCGGCGCCATCCCAGCTGACGACGGCGCCGTCCGGCGGATAGAGGATCTTCGGCGCGCCGGCATCGGCATTGCGGCCATGATCCGATGGCGCGGCATCGAGCCGCTGCAGCCCGGCCGGCAGATCGCGGCGGCTGAGCCGCAGCGCATCGGGTGCTGGAGCGGACGCCGTTGCAGGTGCGGGCCCGAGGAGGTCGGCGATCTTGAACAATACCGGCGAAGCGGTCGTGCGACCGCTATGGCCGGGCATTGGCGTCCCGTCCGGCCGCCCCGCCCAGACCGCGATCGTCACCTGCGCATCGTAGCCGATCGCCCAGAAGTCGCGGAAGCCATAGGAGGTGCCGGTCTTGACTGCGAGCGGCCGCCGCCGCAATTCGGCTGGCGGGACGCCGGGGGGCGGTGGCGCGCCGCGCAGGATGTCGCCGATATAAGAGGCGGCACGCGCGCCAAAAATCGCGGTCTCGCGCCCTGCCGGCTCATCCATGCGAAAGCGCAGCGGCGCGACCGCCCCGTCATGCGCCAGCGCCGCGTAAAGCGTCGCCAGATCGCTCAGTGAAATCCCGGCGCCGCCGAGCGCGATCGCGAGCCCGGGATCGGCGGTCGGGGCGGGAAGGCGCAGCTGCACACCGGCCGCCCCGAGTGCCGCCGTAAAGCGGCTCGGCCCGAGCCGGTCCAGCACCGCGACGGCCGGCACGTTCAGCGAATACTGCAACGCCTCGGCGGCGCTGACCGCCCCCTGGAAACGACCGTCGAAATCGGTCGGCGCGTAATCGCCAAAATGGCGCGGCCGGTCCTCGAGCACGGTTTCCGGATGAATGATCAGCCGGTCGAACGCCATCGCATAGATGAACGGTTTCAGCGCCGATCCCGGCGAGCGCACCACGCGCGCCATATCGAGGGTGCCGTGCCGCTCGGCCGAGTCGAATTCGGCATTGCCCACATAGGCGACGACCCGCCGCTCGCGATTGTCGACGACGAGCGCGGCGAGCGTCGCTTGCGGATCGAGGTTGGCCGCCTCGCGGCGCAGCAGCGCTTCGAGCTGCCGCTGCAATAGCGGATCGATCGTCGTCCTTTGCGCCGCCGCGTCCGGCATGTCGTTGCGCAATGCGCGTGCGAGATGGACCGCATAGAAGGGGAGGGCGAGCCGGTGTTGCGGCACCGGCTCGTCGCGCGCTTCGAGCAACACCTGCTCGGAGATGACGCCCTTCTCGCGCATGCGGGCGAGGACCGCGTCACGCGCCTGCCGCGCCGCCTCGGGATGCCGGTCCGGGCGCAGCCGTTCCGGCGCGCGCGGCAATGCGACCAGCAATGCCGCCTCGCCGGGCGACAGATGCCGCGGCTCTTTGCCGAAATAGGCCAGGCTCGCCGCCCGCACGCCTTCGAGATTGCCGCCAAACGGCGCCAAGGTGAGATAAAGGCCGAGAATAGCGTTCTTCGCGAGATGCCGTTCCAGTGACAGCGCTTCCGCGGCCTCGACGGCTTTGGCGGCGAGCGAACGCGGCCGCCTTTCAAGCAGCCGCACGACCTGCATGCTTAGCGTCGATGCGCCGGAGACGATACGGCCGTGGCTCGCGAGCTGGCCAAAGGCGCGCAACACGGCGAGCGCATCGATGCCGGGATGCGTCGCAAAGCGCTGATCCTCAGCGGCGAGCAGCATCTTGCGATAGAGCGGATCGACGCTATCGGCGATTGCCGTCAGGCGCCACTTGCCGTCGGCGCTCAGAAAGCCACGCAGGATCGATCCGTCGCGCGCCAACACAAGCCCCGAAAGATGGCGGCTGCGCTCCAGTGCCGGCGCCGGCAGCGCGAGATAGGCCACAGCAACCGCTGACAGCGCGATCACGTTGACTACGGCCCATACCCAGACTCTGTCATTCCGGGATGGCCCGAAGGGCCAGGCCCGGAATCGATGAACACGGACCGCGCTGTCACGCCCTGTTCGTTTGAGCCGCGATAGCTCAGTGTTCATGGATTCCGGGCTCGCCGCTTTGCGGCGCCCCGGAATGACTGATTTGAGCGGCATCGCGCAGCCTACCTAGCGCGGCTGCACCGAGAGCTTGCCCATCGCGGTGCGGCCGGTCGTCTCGGGCTCGTACATGTCCTCGACGACAAGCGCCGGATAGCTGAACTCGCCCGGCGTCACCGCGCGCACGACATAGGCCAAGGTGAACTCGCTCGCGTTGTCGCCGAGATCGAGCGCGGCGATATAGCGGTCGTCGCGCTGCTCGACATACGCGGTTTCCGTCAGCCCCTTCAGCCAGTCGTAATTCCACGAGTTTGGCCCGCCGGCATTGGCGTTCTGGATCTCGAAACCGGCCGGCAAGAGATCGACGACGAGCGTCCGTGCCGCGCGCGCCGCGTCGGTGCGCTTGGCCTTGATGACGACGACGTACAGATCGGTCTGCCGCACCTTTTTCAGATCCGCCGGCGATCCGTCTTGCCGGTAGATCGCGCGGCTGACCGTGTATCCCTTGCTCTCGGCCGGGAGATCGCTCTTCGGCACGCCGGTGATTGACACGGTCCGCCAGGCCGGGCCGACGCCGCGATTGGCGATCGTCGCCGGCGCGCCGCCGCTGCCGAGCGCGCGCCGGAGATAGAGCGGCTCGTTGCGCGTCTGCGGCGCGGCATTCCCTTCCGCGAGCGTCATCGTGCCGCCGGTCGCGCGCGCCGCCGCCTCGGCCGCCATCAACAGCCAGGCCTGCTCCTGCGTGCTGGTGCGGTTCGCTCGTGCAAATAATTCGGCGATGCGGTCGGTGATGACGGTCAGCCGCGGCGCGGCGTCGCGGGCACCCGCGGCGAAAGCGAGCACGGCGGCGCTGTCGCGCAGATCGCTGCCGTAATCGATCGTGCGCAGCCCGATCGGCCGCTTTGGCGGCGGCCCGAACGCAGCGTCGTAGGCCGCCGTTGCGCGCGCCGCATCACCGTATTGCGCGAGCGCCGCCGCCAACTGCGCCTTGGCCAATTGCGTCGGCAATTCGGCCATCTGCGTATCGTTGAAATAGCGCAGTGTCGCCAGATCGCCCGCGCCCGCATGCGCCAGCACATAATGCGCATAAGCGAGCGCCGGCAGATCCTTCTTCTCGCGATGCTCCTGCCGCACATAATCGCGCAGCCAGGCGAGCGCGCCTTTCAGCGCATAATCGGGCACATTCTTGCCGTGCTCCTTCGCGCGCAGCAGGAAATCGGTGGCATAGGCGTCGA
>Ga0209807_1001801_pt1 | contig 10256 bp, 10 predicted proteins | sample GraSoiAngelo_154_FD_186168 | JGI IMG/M metagenome (GOLD analysis project Ga0209807, IMG submission 186168) | Grasslands soil microbial communities from the Angelo Coastal Reserve, California, USA - 14_1009_13_20cm (SPAdes) (version 2) | ecosystem: Environmental > Terrestrial > Soil > Grasslands ... | reverse complement strand
AGCTGCGCGAGCTGCACATTCGCCTGCGCAAGGCGGAGAGCTAAAGCGCATGAACGCGGAATGGATCAAGGACGCGGCGAAGGCGGGGGTGTTCCAGCTTTCCGCCGATGCGCGCGAGCTCGCCCGCGCGGCCGCCGCGGCGGGACTCATGGTGATCTACGTCGATATCCACCACGCGCACGACAAGGAAGACTTTCTCGACGAAGTGTCGCGGGCGCTGCGCTTTCCCGACAAGCTCAGCGCCGACTGGAGCGCCTTTGCGGACGGACTGAAAGACCTGTCGTGGCTTTCCGCGAAGGGGTGGGTGGTGATTCTCGAGAAGTGCAAGCACTTCTGCGGCGGGCACGGGCACGAGGCGACCGAGGCGCTGGACGCCATGGACGCGGCGGCCGAGCACTGGCGCGGACAGGGCAAGCCCTTCTGGACGCTGATCGGCGGGCCGGAGGGCTGGAAATCCGGCTGGCCGGACATGCCTTCTACCTGAGCTGGCGGTCGGCGCGCTCGGCCAGGAAGGAACGCGCGCTCTGCGGCCTGACGCCGAAGCGCAGCGACAGGGTCGCCGCGTGGTAGCTCCAGTTCGCCGTCGGAGCGACTGCATTGCCTGCGATGGGCGAATCGTAGTGCTCCAGTTCCAGCTCCAGGCTCATGCCCGGCTTCAGCGCCCAGGACACGAGCGCCCATAAGCGGTAGGTGGCGGTCCAGCCGCGAATGTCCTCGCCCTGTTTTGCCACGCGCTGGTGGCCCGCGCCCGCATCCAGCGCGAACGTGAGCGGCGACAGGCCCTCGTACTCGAGGTAGGTCCCCAGCTCGACCACCTGAACGCGTTGCGGAGCGAAATATCCGGCTGCGGTGGCGTGCTCGTAGCCGAGCTCGCTGTAGAACACGCCGACCTCTTGCGCCGGCCGCCATCGATAGACCGGGCCGAACTGGTAGCCGGAACGGTGATTGACGTCGGTGGCCGAGTCGAGCACGCCGTCCTGGCCGCGCGCGCGCACGCGAAATGGTCCGCTCAGAGGCAGATCGAGGCCGGCCTTGATCTCCGCGAGCTCGACCGGCTGCGCGACCAAGCCGGGCGTGGCGATCAGCGGAGCCTGCCTCAACCGCAATTCCGCGGCGGGACCCTCCTCGGGGCTGGTCCAGCGAAGGCGCAATCCGGCCCACGGACGGTTCGCCGCTTTCTGGCCTTGCTGGTCCGGGGTCAGCCGCGCGCCGCCGGCGAAGCCGTCCAGCTTGAGCGTATTGAACGGCTGCCACTTCGCGATGAGCGCGACGGCATCGACCGTCCCCGAGCCGAAGGGGTCCTTCACTTCGTTCCGTTCCGCGTGCAGACCCAGGCGCGAGCGCTGCGTGAACTGCCATTCGCCTTCGAGGCCCCACAGGGTGATCCGGTCCTGGTCGGAATCGTCGCTGCGGCCGAAAAAGGGCCGCAGGGAGAACGCGGTTTCCGCCAATGCGTTGTCGAGCAACTCCTCGGTGCGGTCGCTCTCCTTGAGCGCGAGCGACGTTGCGTAGGCATCGGCGGCTTCGGCGTAACGCTTCGCCCGCTGCCGCGCGCGCCCGAGCTCGGACCACGCTTCCGCGTTCTTCGGCTGCCGCGATGTCCACTCCTCGTAGTTCATCACCAGCTCGTCGGTGCGTCCGGCACCGCGCAAGATCCTGCCCAGGCCCACGTAGACGTCGGATTCGGCCGGCGCTTTGCGGCGGGCGAGACCGTACTGCTCTATCGCTTCGTCGACCTTGCCGGCCTTCGCCAGCGCATCGCCCAAGGCCATGTTGCCCCAGGGATCCCCCGGTTCGAGCTTCACGTAGCGCCGCAGGAGCGCGACGGCTTCCGCCGAGGCCGGAGGCGAAAGGCGCGCCAATTGAAAAGCGGCGCGGGAGTTGGTGGGATCGGACGCGAGCACCGCCCGGTAAAGGCTCTTCGCGAGCTCGCGATTCCCCGACGAGTAAGCCGCGTCCGCCCGTTGCAACAAGCCTTGCGCCGCCGCCTGAGCCTCGCTACTCGGCGAATAAGCCGCCAGCAACAGGAGCAGGAGCGCTGCGCTCCCGCATGCCGTCATCGAGCCGCGTGTCGCACCGTACTCAGCCGCAGGCATAGCCGCACGACGTGCACCGTGCCGAGCACCGTGGCCAGCACGCCCGACGTCACCGCCAGAGCCGACGCGCGCAAGATCCACATCGCGTGCATCTGGCCTGCCGCATGCGCGGCCACTTGCTGGAGCATGAGCACGGTATCCAGGGCCCAGAAAACGCCGCTCATGGCGACGATTATTCCGACCGCGATGCCGAACTGCCTCGCCACCAAAGGCCACCGCCCGGGCGCATTGCCCTGCCGCCGGCGCCAAAGCTCGCAGATCGGCATCCAGAGCGCGCTCAAAATGTAGAACAGGCCGCCGATACCGGCTCCTGGCAATCCTGGGTTCATGTCTAATGTCCTTTCTCGTAGGTCAGGGAGGAGCGCCGCAGGAACCACTCGGACCAGACGGCTTCCAGAAAATAGAATCCGTTCACGAGGCGCAGCACGAAAAACGAAGGCAGGCTCGCGAGCGTGCGCCCGAACTCGCGGCGCGGAATCGCGCCGATCACGAGCGGCACCAGGATCGCGGGAGCGTCGATGAAATACGCGAGCAGTAGCCATGGGCTTCGCAGCGCGACGATCAGCAGCGGCAGCACGATCAGGAAAACCAGCGAGGCCACGATCGCGTCCCACAGGGCCACTGCCACCGCCGATCGCAGGAACGGCACGGTAAGCACGCCCCTCCAATGCAGGGTGATGTTCTGGATGAAGCCGTGGCTCCACCGGCGAAGCTGCCTGCGCATGAAGCGAAAGTTGTACGGCTCGATGGGATAGCACACCGCCTCGGGCTCGAAGCGCACCCCGACGCCGGTCTGGTGGAAGGTCCAGGTGAGATCCATGTCCTCGGCCAGCGTCCTGCCCGGCCATCCGCCGTGACGGCGCATTAGGTCGGTTCGGTACATCGAGAAGCAGCCCGACGAGATCATGGGTCGGCGGTAGTACTCTTGCACCTGCTTGTAGAAAGTGAAAGCAAACAGGTATTCGACGAAGCGACCCCGTTCCCACAGGGTCTTGATACGGCGCGGCAGGACAAACCCGCAGGCCGCGCCGACGCCCGGATCCTCGAACGAGTGCGTCAGCCTTTCGACGGCGGTCGGCTCCAGCGTGGTGTCGGCATCGATCGCCATCACGAGCTTGGTTCGCACCCACGGCAGGGCGAACGTTTGCGCGCCTGCTTTGGAGCCCGTGTTGTGCGGAGGTCGAATCACGGTGATACCGGCGCGACGCCCCACATTGCCGGTGCCATCGGTCGAACCGTCATCGACCAGGATGATCTGGTCGGGTGGAACCGTCTGAGCGAGCAGACTCCGGATCGTGTCGCCGACAAACTCGGCCTCGTTGTAGGCGGGGATGATGACGGTCAGTCCCATGACGAGATCCGCAGCGGTCACGCTGGATTCACGCGGGGGATTCACGTGGGAGGGGTGGCGGCGGGTGACGAGGTTCTCCATCTCCATCCGACTTCACAGAAACGCGACAAGTCAGGGAGCGGGCATGCATGGCGTCGCCGATGAGCGACACTTCTTGACGAGGTGAGAGTTGCCGTCGAAGATGCCGAGGGCGAAAGAAATTCGCTGGCTAATGCTCGGAGCGCCATGCATCTGGACACGCTCGCCGGAGGGAAAAGGTTCCATCGGCGGCGTGATCATGGATTTCTCCTTTGCACTATCATTCCCGGCCCGCCGCTCCATGACCACTGTTTACAAAATTCCCCGCTCGGTGCTCGTGGTGATCCACACCCCGGAGCTGCAGGTGCTGATGATGGAGCGCGCCGGCTGGCAGGGATTCTGGCAGTCGGTCACGGGCAGCCTCGCGCACGAGTCGGAGCCCCTTCGCGACGCCGCGATCCGCGAAGTGCGCGAGGAGACCGGCCTCGATGCGGCGCGCTACGATCTGCGCGACTGGGGAATCGAGAACCGCTTCGAGATCTTCAAGAAGCACCGCAGCCGCTACGCTCCGGGGGTCACGCACAACCTCGAGCACGTGTTCAGCCTCTCGGTGCCCGGGCCACTTCCGGTGACCCTCGACCCCGCCGAGCACCTCGGCTACCAATGGCTGCCCTGGCGCGAGGCAGCCGCACTCACGATCTCCTGGTCGAACCGCGACGCGATCCTCGCCCTCCCGCAAAGGCTGGGCGTCAGCGCCCGGTAAGTCCGCGAGGCTTGCCGCGCAACGCGCCGCTGCGGCATGCTGTCGAGCATGTCCGTGACTCCGACGCGCTTCTGCGCCGCCCTCGTCTTCACGCTCGCCGTCGCGCCGGGCCTTGTGCGCGCCGCTGCCGCCGAGGCCATCGAGATCCGTATCGAGCGGCAAGGAGAATTCATCACGGTCAACGCGTCGGCCCTGATGCAGGTCGACGCGCGCATCGCCTGGGAGGTGCTCTCGGATTACGACAATCTCGCCCAATTCATACCGGACATGAAAACCTCGCGCGTCGTGTCGCGCGAAGGCAACCGCGCCCTAGTGGAGCAGAAGGGCGAGTTCGGATTTTTTTTCTACAGACAGCCTCTCGACGTGACGCTCGAGGTGCTCGAGCAGCCGCCGCGCCGCATCGACGCGCGCCGCGTCGCCGGAAACATCCGGGAGCTGGAAACGCGCTACGAGCTCGGGACCTCGGCTGCGGGGGTGAGGTTCGACTACAGCGGGCGCTTCATCCCGGCGTTTTCCCTGCCTCCGCTGATCGGCATGCCGATCGTGCGCAGGATCGTCGAGCGCCGGTTCCGCGCCATGGTCGAGGAGATCGTGCGGCGCGACGCGCTCGCGCGCGGCCGGCCGAAGGACTAGAGAAGTCCCCCGGCCTGCTCACGCGCCGGCAACTCGCCTCGCCGCCGCTCCGGCGGGTCAGAACTTGTAAATGCCCTGGAAGCCGAGAGACTGCATGGATTTGGCGGTGGTGCCGTCCGAGTTGATGAAAACGGCGTTGTTCGCCCGCTCCCCGCGAATCTCGCCGCGCAGTTCCACGCTGCTGTTAGGCAGGTAGGCCAGCGTAGCGGTTATCTCGTTGTACTTCGTATCACTGGTGGTAAAGCCAGCAGGGCTGAAGTGAAAGCCGTTCTTGTCGTCGAACATCTCCGCACGCGCCGCCAGACGCCACTCCCGGTTGAGGTTGTAGGTGAAGTAGCCCGCGACGCCGTTGTACTTCGCCGACCCGGCGGCTCTGTCCTGGCTGACGGACAGGACCTCTCCGCCGGCGCTCATGCGGTTGTTGATGGTGTAGGTCGCGACGACGTTGAGGAGCTGGCGCTGATCCTGGGCAACCCCGCCGGCGGGGGGCGCTCCAGGTGGCGTCGCCCGTTCCTGGCCGAAGTAACCGGTGACGTTGATGGTCAGCGGCTTGATGGGAATGATCGACGCCCCGAGCTCGAGCGTCTTGCCCTTGTTCGCGTCGGTGAGCTGATCCCAGCCGTTGTTGACGCCCCCGTAAAGAGTGACCGTGTTGCTCACGGCATAGCCCGCGCGCACGCCGGTATGGGTGAACGGTATGGCCCCAAACAGGATCGAGCGGGAGAAGTTGTTGTTGCTCGGGCTCCAGATCGCCTCGCTCCCCGCGAGCGTGACGAACTTACCCGCCATCAGGGTGAGGTCGCCGGCCGCGTACTGCCCGTAGGCCTGGGTGATATCGAACATGGAACCGCTCGCGTCAGGGAAGGCCTGGATCACCTGGGCGTCCGACCCCGCCGTGATATTGACCACGCCGCCGAAGCCTCGTGTGGGCTGCTTGGCGACTTGCAGGCCGAACTGGTGCAGCGCGAAGGAGTTGTTCTGCGAATCGAATACCCGGAACTGGGGGGTCGCTTCGATGTTTCTGTTGGCGTAGGAATAGCCGGCGTCGATGTACCCGCTCACGTTGAGGCCGGAAGCATCGAGCACTTGCGAGAGCGTCGGAGCCCTGGCCGCCTGGGCCAGCGCGAGGGTGGGGGCCGCGAACGCGGCCGAGACTGCCGATGCGATGAGAAGCTTCTTCATAGAGCGTCCTTTCGTGGGTGGGGAAAATACTTCCGCTGCCATTTATTTCGGCTTCAAACCTGCCAGGCTGCTTGATGCCGGGTCGCATCGGACCATCGCCCGAAACGCCCTCCCCCTACTTGCCTGATCCCGACCAACGTTTACCTGGTTTCGCTCGTGCCGCACTCCTCAAGAATATGAAGAATTTTCGGAGCTGCAACCCCGGAAATTCGCGCAAGGATAGACCAAAAAAGGATTTTTTCCAACTCCCTGTTGCGGCGGCCCCTTTGGGCCGCTCGCGAGGCTGCTATGATGGAAGCGATTTCGGCAATCGGCGGCCGCGAGCCCCGGGGCCGAATTCCAGCGGACATCGAATCGGGCGGGCGTGTTTCCACCTCGAGGTGCACAAATTCCACGTGAACTTACACGTCTCCACCTACAACATCCACAAGGGCTTCTCGCAGTTCAACCGCCGCATGATGATCCGCGAGTTGCGCGACCATCTGCAGCTCCTCGGCGCGGACATCATCTTCCTGCAGGAGGTGCAGGGGCTGCACAGCCGCCACGCCGCGCGCTTCGAGGACTGGCCGGAGGAGCCGCAGTACGAATTTCTAGCCGATCAGGTGTGGCCGGAATTCGCCTACGGGCGGAACGCCGTCTACGACCACGGCCACCACGGCAACGCGATCCTCAGCCGCTATCCCATCCTGCGCGCCGAGAACGAGGACGTCTCGCACCACGCCCTGGAGCGTCGCGGCATGCTTCACTGCGAGATCGAGCTGCCGGAGATCGCGCAGCCCCTGCACTGCATCTGCGTGCACCTCGCGCTGCACGAGCGCGGCCGGCGCCACCAGGTCGGCGCGATCATCGATCGCCTCAATCGCGAGGTGCCCGGGGACGCGCCGGTCGTCGTCGCGGGCGACTTCAACGACTGGCGCAATCACGCCGGCAAGCGCCTCGAGGAGGACCTCGGCCTGGAGGAGGCCTGCCGCGACCATCGCGGGAAGCCCGTGCGCACCTTTCCGAGCTCCTTCCCGGTGCTGCGCCTGGACCGCATCTACGTTCGCGGATTCCGCGTGCGCCACACGCACGTGCACCACGGGCCGATGTGGCGGCGCCTGTCCGACCACGCCGCGCTCTCCGCGCATCTGCAGCTCGAATAAAGACGCCGCATGGCAGTCGAGTTTCTGCCGGGCAACCGCCTGACGCTGCTGCGCTCGGGCGTGGAATATTTCCCCGCGCTCGAAGCCGCGATCCGCGAGGCACGGCGCGAGATTTTCCTCGAGACCTACATCTACGCCAGCGACGCCACCGGGGAACGCATCACGAAGGCGCTGTGCGAGGCCGCGCGCCGCGCCGTGGCGGTCCATTTGCTCGTGGACGGCTTCGGCTCGAGGGACATGCCGGCGCAGTTCGCGCGCGAGCTGCGCGACGCGGGCGCGCGCCTGCTGGTGTTCCGCCCGGAGGTGTGGCGCTTTCCCTTGCGGCGCGACCGGCTGCGGCGCATGCACCGGAAGATCGCGGTGGCCGACGGGCGCATCGCCTTCGTCGGCGGCATCAACATCATCGACGACATGGATACGCCGCGGCAGAAACCGCCGCGCTACGACTACGCCGTGAAGGTCGAGGGGCCGCTGCTCGGGCCGATCCAGGACTCCGCGGTGCGCCTGTGGAACCGCATCGCGATGGCGAGGCTCGAGCACGGCGCTCGCGTCAGCCACCCGGTCCCGCCGCACGTGGCGCACGCGGGAAGCCAGCACGCGGCGCTCGTCGTGCGCGACAACCTGCGCCACCGCCGCGACATCGAGGAAGCCTATCTCGCGGCGATCGGGTCCGCGCAGGAGGAGATTATCATCGCGAGCGCCTATTTCTTCCCCGGGAGGCGTTTTCGGCGCGCGCTCGCCGCCGCCGCGGCGCGGGGTGTGCGCGTGGTGGTGCTGCTTCAGGGGCGCGTGGAGTACGTGTTGCTGCACTACGCTTCGCACGCCCTCTACGGCAGGCTGCTCGAGGCGGGGGTCGAGATCTACGAGTACCAGAAGAGCTTCATGCACGCCAAGGTCGCGGTGATCGACGGCCACTGGGCGACGGTGGGCTCATCCAACATCGATCCGTTCAGCCTGCTGCTCGCGCGCGAGGCGAACGTAGTGGTCGAGGACCGCCGTTTCGCAGCGGAGCTGCGCGCCCGGCTCCGCGCCGACATCGAGCACGGCGCCCGCGTGGTGGCGAAGACCCGCTGGTTCAGGCAGCCCCTGTGGAAGCGCATCCCGAACTGGATCGGCTACGGGTTGGCGCGCTTCGCGATCGGCATGTTCGGCTTCGGCGGGCGGTTTTGACGGGGCCGGCTTTGACGACCCGTTTGCGGCGCGGGTAGAGTAGCAGGGCAGCCGTTCGGCTCATCCGGGAGGAAAGTCCGCATGCCCAAGTATTCGACGGAATCCATTCGTACCGTGGCGCTTGTGGGCCACACCGGTTCGGGCAAAACCACGCTCGCGGAGGCCCTGCTCGCGAAGGCCGGAGCGATCGCCTCGCCGGGGAGCGTCGAGAAGGGCAACACCGTCTGCGATTTCGATCCGCTTGAAAAGGAGTACAAGCACTCGCTCAACTCGGCGCTCGTCAACTTCGCGTGGAAGAACGTCCACATCCACCTGATCGATACGCCGGGGTCGCCCGACTTCATGGGGCAGGCGATCGGCGCGCTCGCGGCGGTCGAGACGGCGGTGATCGTGGTGAATGCCGAGACCGGAATCCAGCTCGCCACGGACCGCATGCTCAAGTGGGCGGCGAAGCGCAATCTGTGCCGCATGATCGTGATCAACCGCATCGACGCGGAAAACGCCGATCTTCCCGCGATGCTCGCCAGGATCCAGCAGGCGGTCGGGAAGCAATGCCTGCCGATCAACCTCCCCGCGAAAGGCGGGAAGGACGTGGTGGACTGCTTCTTCAATCCCGACGGGGAGGCGGATTTTTCTTCCGTCAAGGACGCGCACGCCGCGCTCGTCGACCAGGTCGTCGAAGTCGACGACGCGCTGATGGAGAAGTACCTCGAGCAGGGGGAGGTGAGCCCCGAGCAGCTGCACGCTCCCTTCGAAAAAGCGCTGCGCGAGGGGCACCTGATCCCGGTGTGCTTCGCTTCGGCGAAGAACGGGGCGGGCGTCGCTGCGCTGCTCGACATATTCGCGAACCTCGCGCCGAACGCGACCGAGGGCAACGCGCCGCCGTTCCTGAAGGGCGAAGGCGCGGAGGCGCAGGAGTTCTACGCCGTGCCCGGGGCCAAGGCGCACGTGCTCGCCCACGTGTTCAAGGTGATCGTCGATCCCTTCGTCGGCAAGGTGGGAATCTTCCGCGTGCACCAGGGTACGGTCACCCCGAACACGCAGCTCTTCGTCGGCGACGGCAGGCGCCCCTTCAAGGTCGGGCACCTGTTTACGATACAGGGCAAGGATTATGTGGAGACCGACGCGCTCGTTCCGGGGGACATCGGCGCAGTGACCAAGGTCGAGGAGATCGAGTTCGACCGCGTGCTGCACGATTCGCACGACGAGGACCACATTCACCTGCGCCCGCTCGAATTTCCCACGCCGATGCACGGCATCGCGGTCGAGACCAAGAAGAAGGGCGACGAGCAGCGCCTGTTCGAGGTGCTCCACAAGCTCGAGATGGAGGACCCGTGCTTCAAGCTCGAGCGCCACGCGACCACCAACGAGACGGTGATCCGCGGCCTGGGCGACCTGCACATGCGCGCCAAGCTCGACAAGATGCTGCAGCAGTACAAGATGGAGCTCGTCACCAAGCCGCCCAAGATCCCGTACCGCGAGACCATCACGCGCCTCGCCGAAGGCCATTGCCGCCACAAGAAGCAGACCGGTGGCGCAGGCCAGTTCGGCGAGGTGTTCCTGCGCGTCGAGCCCCTTCCCCGCGGCAAGGGCTACGAGTTTGTCGACAAGGTGAAAGGCGGCGTGATCCCGAATGTATTTATTCCCGCGGTGGAGAAGGGCGTGCGAATGGCCCTCGATTCGGGAGTGATCGCGGGCTACCCGGTGCACGACATCCGCGTGACTGTATACGACGGCAAGCACCACGCGGTGGACTCGAAGGAAGTCGCGTTCGTGTCGGCAGGGAGAAAGGCCATCATCGACGCGTTTTCCAAGGCGGGAGCAATCGTCCTCGAGCCCATCGTCAACATCGAAATCGCCGCGCCCGACAAATTCATGGGCGACCTGACCTCGGACCTCTC
>Ga0209807_1001800_pt1 | contig 10259 bp, 13 predicted proteins | sample GraSoiAngelo_154_FD_186168 | JGI IMG/M metagenome (GOLD analysis project Ga0209807, IMG submission 186168) | Grasslands soil microbial communities from the Angelo Coastal Reserve, California, USA - 14_1009_13_20cm (SPAdes) (version 2) | ecosystem: Environmental > Terrestrial > Soil > Grasslands ... | reverse complement strand
GCTCTTGGTACCCTCTCAGGCTGCAAAAAGAACGTGAGGGATGAGCTTCGCTAGAGGATCATCCCTTAAGTTTGGGGACTATCGCATATTTCGAATCGGGCTTATCTTTTCGCGTGCTTGTCGCCCAATCTGACCTGTACGGCGTCGGAGCCGGGCAGTCTGCTCGCCTAAGCCCTGAACCGCGTCGTCAAATTTATCGCGGATAGCCTTTCGCAACTCTGGACCCGATTTAGGAGCGAGAAACAAGGAAAGCAAAGCTCCTATGCCTGCGCCGATCACGAGATACACGATCGCGTTTCTGGCGCCCTCCACCATGGAACATTGCGCGGCGGTGTATTCACCGTATTTCTTATAGTCGTTCATAGCTCTCATGCAAGCTTGCGAGTGCGCCTCTTTCGGCCGGTCTGGGCGTCGTCGCGAATCGCCACTACGCGATTGTTGCGTTTCAGTTCATCGCGAGCTTGCTGATTCGAGATTCCCTGGCCCTGCTTCTTCTGTCCAAGCACGCCCAAATCCTGCTTGGGACGCCCTTCAGAAATTGGACGCAATTTACTCTTCCCGGCAGTTGCTCCCTTCTTCTCCTGCGACGCTTGATGGTGACGGTTGTTATGGCGCTCACGCGTCTGCGACATTGCCAGGTCTTTCTCCTCGGAAAACTCCAGATCCATGTCTTCGTCATCGTTGAAGTTTGCTGTTGCAGCATGTGGAGCACGTGAGCCGCCCTCGTGCGCAGAAGCGGATAGTCGATCTGCTGCTTCCCGTCTCATAGGCTGCGAAATTGCCTCACCCTTAACCCCTTGAGAAATCTCACGCAGAGCTGCGCCTGAAGTTTCCGGCTGGGAGGCTTTTACCGCCAGGTCTCCGATTGAAATCATGCCGACGAGCTCTCCGTCTTCGCACACCGGCAGGCGACGGATCTGCTTATCGGCCATTAGCCGTGCTGCCTCCTCCACATCCACATCCGGCTCGATGGTTTCCAGCTCGTGACTGAGCACCTCCTCGACGCTCGTATCGGAGGGATCCTTGCCCTCGGCTACACAGCGCACTACGATGTCCCGATCTGTGATGATGCCGACCAGGTCATCGTCTTCATCCACCACGGGTATCGCCCCGACGTTTTCAACCTTCATGATGGAGGCTGCTTCTTCCAACGTGCTGTTCATCTGAACGGTTTCCACTTCCGTCGTCATGACCTCAGAGACCTTCATTCAGTAACTCCTCTCGGTTCTGTGTAAGCGCGGATGCCGCGCGGACGTGAACAAACGTATATTGGTGAGTCAAGAATAGTTAGAAAACGTCGGCGATGGATTCAGTTGTATTTGTCCGAATCGAAAAGCGGAGCAGCAGACGCGAGCAGCGGAGGTGAATCACTGATTGTGACGATGCAGATTTAGAGAGCCTGTGTCGGGCCTTCGCGCTGCGCTGCTCGTGGTCGTCGGAACTTAAACTCATACACAAACAAGCAGATCAGGAATACGAAGCCCAAGATCACCCAGATCAAATGCAGCGCCATAATTGCAGTCATGAGGCTCACGATTCCCGGCCCGAACCTTACTACCAAGAAACCAAGGATGAGAAAGCGAACTACTCGCCCGCTGAAAATGGCGGACATGAACAAGAGCGGTCGCATTTCGAAAACGCCGGCTGCCAGCAAAAACAGCTTGAATGGAGTGGGAGGTGGCAGCATCGCCGGCACCATCATGGCGAAGAACTCCTGATTCTCGAACCGATCTCGTAAGCGCTCGAACCGCTGTCGATCGACGTGTTTTAAGAGCAGCAGTTCGCCTCCAGCGCGGCCAATCCCGTACGGGATCAAGCTTCCCAATACCGACCCAATTGCGGCCATGAAGACGTACAGCCAAATGCTTGGAGGGTGAGCATAAACATACCCGGCAACGACAGGATCCAGCGGGATCCCTATAGCCGCCGAGTCCATGAAGGCAACTGCGAGAATGCCCCAGGGCCCAAGTGGCTCAAGGATTGACCACACGAAATGCGTGTAACGGGCAAGGAGGTGTTTGATGGTTTTCAAATGGGAGGAAATCTCATTGTAACTTGAAAGCTCGGCTTAGTTAGCGGTGCGATGGTACTCGCACTTAGTGTGCTGTCTTTCCTGCCAGCAGATCGAGGGCGTGAGGTATCACTGGTAGTACCACTTTCAGAGACTGCTCTGCTCCCGCTGGATTTCCAGGGAGGTTCAGCACTAGTGATACGCCGATAGTTCCACAGACTCCGCGCGAGAGCACTGCGAATGGAGTCTGCTTCAGCCCCTCTGCGCGCATTAGTTCTCCCACGCCGTCGAGTAGACGATCACAAACTTTACGAGTGGCTTCCGGAGTCACGTCCCGTGGGGAAACTCCTGTGCCTCCTGTAGTGAGTACGAATCGGGCCTGACTTGCCGCAATGCGCAGTGCTGCTGCGATTTGCTGCGCTTCGTCGGGCAGGGTTTTCGTTATCGAGATTTCAAACCCAGCATCCTTCAGGCATTGTTGGAGACGGGGTCCGGAAAGATCTTCGCGTTCCCCGCGGAATGAAGAGTCGCTGATGGTGAGAACGGCGGCAGTGAGCTTCACGCGTCGAGCACGTTCTCTTCAGCATCGCGGCTGGCCTCGTCTAGCAGGCGCAACCCTTCCATCAGGAGTGCCTGAGTTGAGCGTGTGGTGGTCTGCTCCGAACTGCTGGCGCTGAAATCAATTTCGAAGAGACCTTCGGTCCAAGTGAGTACCTTGAAAACAGCTTCGTCACCCTGCAACCCACCATAACGCGCATGATTGATCTGCCCATCGTTGAAATAGAGATCACAGCGCTGGCTCGCGTTGGTGAGTGTAAGTCGGCAGGTCTTGTGTCCAAGCTCCAGTGATTGAAAGAGATCCATCGTGTTCATCTGCTGTAGATTGCCGCGTACTACTGATTCCCCCGGAGCTTCCCGAGCCATCTTCTCGAGAGAGATCTTGTCCACGACGCGCTTGATACGTCGGGTGATCTCCTTTGTGAAGAATGGCTTTTCAATTAGATCTTCGACTTGATCGTGCATAGAACGAAGCTGTTTAGTGATCTCATTCTTTGTCGCAATCAAGATCGCCGGAAGCTTCGATGTCTGCCTTCGACCATGAATTTTTTCGATTAGCTGATGTGATGGCCCTCCAATAATCTCGGCCGACGGCGTGACTTCTCTAATTTCTTTCTTCTTCGCCGCCATGATTCCCTTCAGCGTCGCATAGCGAATCTGGCTGATGCCTGATTGAATTGTGAGCAGCGCGGGTTTTGGCATCGTGTACCACTGATACCAGCCGCTTTCCAACTCGCGTTTGACGCGGAGTTGTTCGCCCGTCGCATCAATTTCGATGACAATAGTCGCGTGCGGCAACCCGAGAAGTTCAGCAAGGATCACGCCGGTTTGACCATAACCGTAATCGTCGGACTGAAGTCCGGTCATTATCAAGTCAGCCTGTTCATCGCGAACGGCGTTAGCCAAAACGCTGGCGGCGGCGAACGGCGAAAGATGACTGATGTTATCGCCCACAACATGAATGGCGCGATCGGCGCCGCGCGCCAGCGCATCTTTGATGACGCTCTTCGCGCGCTGCGGACCCATCGAACAGACAACAACTTCGCCACCGACCTTTTCCTTGATGCGCAGCGCTTCTTCAAGCGCATAGCCGTCGGACTCGTTGACTTCAAACGAGAGATCGGCTTCTTCGATCCAGTTTGATTCCTTGTTGATTCGCAGGATCGCGTCCTTGTTCGCGACTTGCTTCATAAAAACGAGGATTTTCATGTTTGGTTTTTGGTCTTTGGTCTTTGCGTTGCTGTTTGGTTTTTCCGAAGACCAAAGACCCAAGATCAAAGACCTATTCTTCGTATCTCTTGAACAACAGCGCCGCGTTCGTGCCGCCAAACCCGAAGCTGTTCGACAGCGCATAATTTAAATGAGCTTCGCGCGCCTGATTCGGAACGTAATCGAGATCGCATTCGGGATCGGGCGTGACGTAGTTAATCGTCGGCAGCAGCATGTTGCGATGAATTGCGAGCACTGAGAAGACTCCTTCAACTCCGCCCGCTGCGCCCAACAGATGGCCCGTCATCGATTTCGTTGCGCTAATCGCCAGTTTGTAAGCGTGTTCTCCAAAGGCTTTCTTGATCGCCATGGTTTCGAACTTGTCGTTGTAAGGTGTCGACGTACCGTGGGCGTTGATGTAACCGATCTCCTCCGGCGCGACCTTCGCATCGGCCAACGCCTTTTGCATTACGCGCACAGCTCCCGAGCCGCTGGCGTCGGGCATCGTAATGTGGAAAGCATCACCGCTCATCCCATAGCCAACTACCTCGGCATAGATTCTGGCGCCTCGACGACGAGCGAATTCCAGCTCTTCCAGGATCATAATTCCCGCGCCTTCGCCGATTACAAAGCCGTCGCGACTCAAATCGAATGGCCGCGATGCGTGCACCGGATCGTCGTTGCGAGTCGACAGCGCGCGCAGCGCCGCAAATCCGGCCACACTCATCGGCGTGATCGCAGATTCAGCGCCGCCGCAAATCATCGCCTCGGCGTCTCCGCGTTGAATGATCTTGAAGCTGTCGCCAATCGCATGCGCGCCGGCAGAGCACGCGGTGGCGGTAGCTGAGTTAGGCCCTTTGGCGTTATGTCTTATGGAAACCTGCCCCGATGCCAGATTCACGATGGCCGAGGGAATGAAGAAAGGTGATACGCGGCTTGGGCCATCCTTTAAGAGTTTCTCATGCTCCCGTTCGATGGCCCAGAAATCGCCAATGCCGCTGCTGATATAGGTTCCGACATTTTCGGAGACTTCATCGGTGATTTTCAGGCCGCTGTCATCCATCGCCTCTTGCGAGGCAGCAACGGCGTAATGAATGAACGCGCCCATTTTGCGCGCTTCTTTCTTTTCAATGTAGTCGAGCGGATCGAAATTCTTTACTTCGCAGGCGAAGCGACAGGTGAACCTTTCAGGGTCGAATTTCTTGATATAGTCCGCGCCACTTCGGCCCTGGAGCAGCGCGGACCAGGTGATCTCAACCGAATTACCTACTGGCGTAACCAGGCCGAGACCTGTAACAACGACGCGACGATTCAAAATGAGAAATCCTCCCGTGACAGGCTCGAAGTGATCGACGCGGCTGCCAACCACATCGAAGGCTCACCATTAGCTACCAGTCACTTTGCTTTGTGCTGATCGATGTAGTTATACGCATCGCGCACACTTTGAATCTTTTCCGCGTCTTCGTCAGGAATCTCGATGCCGAACTCCTCTTCGAAACGCATTACCAACTCGACCGTGTCCAGCGAGTCGGCGCCGAGATCGTCTATGAACCGGGCGTTCGGGGTCACTTCATTTTCGTCGACTCCTAATTCGTCAACGATTATCTGTTTCACTTTTTGCTCAATCTCTGGATCGGGCATTCGTTTGCTCCTCTTTCAAAATGTCCGACAAACTTTAGTTTGTCGCTTATAAGTCCAAAAACCGACTGGTTCCCCCGGACGACAAACTAAAGTTTGTCGGACAATACCGCCTCACGAGCAGCGCGCAGACTAACAGCATCCTCGACATTGACGCAACTTACGCTGCGATCAATCTGGCGCAACAGCCCGCTCAAAACTTTTCCGGGTCCAATTTCTATAAAGCTTTGTACACCGTGACCGATCAAGAATTCAACTGATTCCAGCCACCGAACCGTCTGCGAAACCTGTCGGACCAAAGCATCGCGAGCTTCGTCCCCGGTGGTTACAGCCTTTGCGTCAACGTTCGTAACGACCGGCGTCTCCAGTTCTTTGAACGAAATCGCCTGTAAATCAACCGCCAGCCGCTCCCGCGCCGGCTCCATCAAGGCGCAATGAAAAGGCGCACTCACCTGCAGTCTTATCGCCCGCTTCGCGCCGCGCTCTTTTAGCAAAGTGACCGCGCGATCGATCGCTTCTGCATCGCCTGCAATGACGACCTGATTTTGCGAATTAATATTGGCTGGGCTGCAAACCTGCCCGTCGCTGGCTTCAACGCACGCCTGCACGACGGTGCCGAGGTCAGCACCAAGAATGGCAGCCATCGCACCCGCTCCGACTGGCACTGCTTCCTGCATGTAACGTCCGCGCGCACGCACGATCCTTACCGCGTCGGATAACGAAAGTGAACCCGCGGCAACCAAAGCCGTGTATTCACCTAAACTATGTCCGGCAACAAAGTCGGCTTTACCGAAGCCTTCTGCTTCCATCGCTCTCAGCACCGCAATCGAGGTGGTCAGAATGGCCGGTTGCGTATTCTCAGTTAACTGCAACTGCTCTGCCGGACCGTTGAAACAAAGTTCCGAGAGTGCAAACCCGAGCGCTTCGTCGGCCTCTTCAAAGATCTGTCTAGCCGCGGGATATTGTTCGGCCAAATCTCTTCCCATGCCCGCATATTGCGAGCCCTGTCCGGGAAAGATGTATGCGATTGCCATTCTTGAATCTTAGATCTGGGATCTGAGATCCATTCTCTCTACCAGTGCTTTGTCCTTGGTGCTTTGTACTTGGTACTTGAACTTTGCACCTCGCAGTCGAGTTGAAAGTGAAAATAACAAAGTACAAAGCACAAAGTACAAAGGACTAAACCCTGATCTCAAAATTTAAGATCGGAAATTATCGGAAATCTCAATTCACCAACGCATCACGACTGCGCCCCAGGTAACGCCTCCGCCAAAGGAAGCCATCAGGATCACGTCGCCTTCGCGCACCCGCCCGGCTTCGACGCATTCATCAAGCCCAATGGGAATTGAGGCCGAAGAGGTATTGCCATGCTTTGCGATATTCGAATAGACGCGCGACGAATCTACCTTGAGCAACTCGGAGACGGCGTCCGTAATTCTCTGGTTGGCCTGATGCGGAATGAATAGGTTTACATCTTCGGCCTTCAATCCCGCTTCGCAGAGGACTTCACGTGATATCTCGGCCATCGAGCGCACGGCGATCTTGAATACTTCATTTCCTTTCATTTTGAAGAAATGGTCACCACGCGCAATTGTTTCTGCGGTAAATCCGCCTTTGGTTCCTCCGCCGGGAGCGTAGAGCTGCTTTTCATAGCGCCCGTCAGAGCGGATCTTCACAGACAAGATTCCTCTGTCGCTCTCCACTGGGCCAAGTATGGCCGCGCCCGCACCATCGCCAAACAAAACACAGGTCGAGCGGTCGGTGTAGTCGACATAACGCGTAAGGATCTCTGCGCCAATCACAAGTACGTACTTGGATTGCCCGTCGCTGATCATGGCGCCGGCCATCGATAGTCCATAAAGAAAACCGGAACACGCGGCGACGATATCCATGGCCGCGGCCTTATGCGCTCCGAGTTCGGCCTGAATCAAACACGCCGTGGATGGCAGAATCTGATCAGGCGTGACCGTGGCGCAGAGAATCAGATCAATTTCCGCTGGATCGATTCCCGCGCGCTCGATCGCTTCGCGCGACGCGCCCACGGCGAATTGAGAAGTGTATTCATCCGGCGCGGCCTTCCGGCGTTGTTTGATGCCGGTCCGGGTCGTTATCCACTCGTCCGACGTATCGACAATCTTCTCCAGATCGGCATTCGTCAGGACGCCTTTCGGATACGAATGACCCGTTCCGAGAATGCCTGCATTAACTCTTGACATCAGTGAATCTAGTGCTCCAGTTCCGTTTAGAAGCGGACTTGTCCCGCCATGGCCGCACAAGGGCGGCTTCTAAACGAGGCCCTTTGTTGATTTGTCAGTCAGTCTGTTCCACGGTCACGATTTCGCGACCTTTATAGTAGCCGCATTTTGGACAGACGCGATGCTGCATGCGCGGCTCCTGACAATTGGGACAGACCACCGTCTGTGGAATGCGCAGCGCATCGTGCGCCCGGCGCTTGCCGCGACGTGCTTTTGAGTGTCGACGTTTTGGATTTGGCATGATTACTCCAGACTTCTTAAATTTCAAGCACAAAGATCTAAATCCGCAATTCCTTCAACTTATTCCAACGCGAATCAGTCACTTTACTTTCACACTGACAACTACTGACGTTACTGTCAATCCCGCAGCTTGGACACAGACCCTTGCAATCCTCGCTGCATAATATGTGTCCCGGTAAGGCCAGCAGAATCTCTTCGCGGACCATGTCATCTAAATCGATGGCCTCGCCATCGAACACGGCGAGATTCAAGTCCACTTCGTGCAACTCGTGCTGCTCTTCGGCGCGCCAGCTTACCGCAGGAACGAATCTCTCAGTGAATTCCGTATGAATCGGTAATCGAACCGGCTGCAAACAACGGCCGCACGGAGCCTCAATACTTGCGGTCAGCTCGCCGGATAATTCAACTTCGTTGCCACCGCGCTTAATTCGACCATGCACCATAGCGGGGTCGATAAGCCGCACCTCGCGATCGTCCAGGCTCAGTTCATTAATTCCATAAACCCGCGAGAACTTTCCGCGGAGTTCTTCCAGCCTATCAAGCTCGATCCGCATAGCTGAGCCCCCTTGAACTGTATAGAATGCGAAAGGGGGCGAAGCGCAAAGTCAGTGATTATAGCCGCATGAGTCGTCCTTTCAAAGCGACGACTTCCGGTTCTCAGCGAGCCAGGAATTTACCTTTCTCTAGCCCAGGCGTTCACGCCTGGGGACCGAAGGCGATCAAATCACAAGCCTCCTTCAGGAGGCTTTGGAAAAACTGCTTTAGCCAGGCATTAGCGAAAGCCCCATAAATGGGGCTCGACAATTAACGCCACTTCATTAACCCAGGCGTGAACGCCTGGGGGCTAGTGGAAAAACTACCCCAACCAATGTTCGCACCGTAAACACGCGCAATTCAACCGGAGGCCGTCGTCTTTCGCTTGGCCTTCCGGCCCTTCTCTTCTTTCTTTGATTTCGATCCGTCTGTTGTTTCGTTCAGTTTGTCGCATTCCGCGCGCCATTTCGATTCCAGACGTGTCTGATCGACTACCCCGCACTCGTTAAGAATCTCGATCAGACTCTTCACCAGCGCATGATGGGTAAAAGTCGTCTCTGACTGACGAAGCAGCAACTTCAATCCTTGCTCGAGCCGTTCGGTCAGACGGGCCAGCGTGTGCTCCAGAGTCGTCAGACGCTCCAGGAGATGTTCTTCATGCGGCGTGGTCTCCGTCGGATCTATCCGCATCGATGGTGGCTGCACAACTAACATCAGACGCGTGCCGCAACGCAGACAGAATTCCTGCCCCAGCGGATTAGCTGCGCAGCACTTCTGACAAAAATGTGAGATTGTCCGTTTCTGCATTTCTGGAAGTTTGAAATCTCAAATTTGCGATCTCAAATCTGAGATCAGGTCTTTGGTCTTTGGCTTTTGGTTTTTGTTCCTTCTCTGTCTTCGTGGTTGAATTGCTGTCTCTCTCTTGTCAAAGACCAAAGGCCAAAGATCCAAGACCAACTTTTTCAGTATTTGTAAAACCCTCGCCCACTTTTCTTTCCCAGCCATCCCGCATCCACGTATCGCTTCAATAGCGGACACGGCCTGTACTTCGAATCGCCAAACCCATCATGTAACACGTTCATGATGGCGAGGCAAACATCCAGACCGATGAAATCAGCCAACGTCAGCGGACCCATCGGATGATTCATGCCAATTTTCATTATGCCATCGATGCTCTCGCGGGTTGCCACCCCTTGATACAAAGCAAAGATTGCTTCATTGATCATCGGCATCAACACCCGATTAGAAATGAAGCCTGGGGAATCCTGGCATTCAAGCGGCGTCTTGCCAAGTTTCTCCGCCAGCGCGCGCGTCTTTTCATAGGTCTTGTCCGAAGTCGCCGCGCCGCGAATAATCTCGACCAGCTTCATCACCGGCACCGGATTCATGAAGTGCATGCCGATGACTTTGTCTGGCCGCTTGGTTATGGCGCCAAGCTTGGTGATTGATATTGAAGATGTGTTCGAGGCTAATATCGCATCCGTCTTCGTAACTTCATCGAGCGATCGAAAAACTTCGGTCTTGACCTTTAAGTCTTCATTGACGGCTTCGACAACGATGACAGCCTCGCTCAGCGCGCCGATGTCGGTCGTCGTCTTGATGCGCGCCATAATCGCGCGTTTCTCGTCTTTACTCAGCCGTTCTTTATCAACGTCACGTTGCAGGCTCTTATCGATGGAAGTCATCCCGCGCGCGAGAAACTCCTGCCCCACGTCGCGCATTACCACGTCGAATCCCGCGCGCGCGGCCACTTGAGCAATGCCATTGCCCATCGTGCCCGCGCCGATTACACCGAAGACGTCACTCATGTCGTA
>Ga0209807_1001796_pt1 | contig 10266 bp, 10 predicted proteins | sample GraSoiAngelo_154_FD_186168 | JGI IMG/M metagenome (GOLD analysis project Ga0209807, IMG submission 186168) | Grasslands soil microbial communities from the Angelo Coastal Reserve, California, USA - 14_1009_13_20cm (SPAdes) (version 2) | ecosystem: Environmental > Terrestrial > Soil > Grasslands ... | reverse complement strand
CCGCTTCAAAGCACGCGCAGTATTGAGCGCGGGCTTTTGATCATTTTGCCGCCGTTGACAGGAATTTAGTTCGTGACTGTGGCCGCCTTGCGGACGAGCACGCCGTCGCCTTTGCGGCTGATTTCGAGCGCACTTGCCTGATGCGGCGTTGAGAGAAGCACTCTCTGGCCCGGTGCAAGAACAGACACCACGCGGATCGGCGTCCCCGCTTGGCCCTGCGCAAGGGTCGTGACAACATGGAGCCCATCGCGCTCAACGGTGTAGTAGGCGACGCCGGAAACATCGCCGAGGTCGATGCTTTTAGCCTCAATCGGCCGCAGGCCGTCAGCGTGAGCGGCCCCCAGAGAGGCCAAGGTGAGTGCGGCGGCGAAAAGGGTGTTGCGGATTGACATGGGGTATCTCCTTTGGCGGGGCCGTGGGCGGATGCCCGTCGCTCCCTTGCCGTAGAAGATGGTCGGGTTATCATCATCAATCAAACCGATTGGATCGATAATGGCCATCGATGCCGTCAATTTAGGTCGCATCGACCTGAACCTCCTTGTTCACCTTGATGCGCTGCTCACGGAACGTAGCGTCACGCGCGCGGCTGCCCGCGTCGGCATTGGTCAATCGTCGATGAGCCACAACCTGGCGCGCCTACGGGAGCTGTTCAGTGACGAGCTCCTGACGCGAGGGCCTGAGGGCCTGCGCCTCACGCCTCGGGCGGTGACGTTGGTCGAGCCGGTGCGGACCGCGCTCTCCCAGATCCAGACGCTCGTGTCGCGAGACGAAGCGTTCGATCCAGCAACAGCGGAGCGAACTTTCAGGTTCGGGCTGGCCGACAGCATGGAAATCTGGATCGTGCCTACTCTCCTCGCGCACCTGCGCGAGGTCGCGCCGGGTATTCACCTGCGACTCCACAACATCGACTCTTCGCGGCTCCTGGATGATCTCGACGCCGACGAACTGGACCTCGCCGTCGGGTTTGACGTCTTCCGGCACGGACAGACCCACCACAAGCGACGTCTCTTGTTCAATGAGACCTATCTGTGCATGTTTAACGCCGAACGGACGGGGATCGTGCCCCCGATCTCGCTTGATGATTACGTGCGGCTGCCTCATGTCCTGACCAGCCTAAGACCCGGCCGGAGCGTGCGCGGCGTGGTGGACGATGCTCTGGAAAAGCTCGGGTTGCGGCGCACGGTCGTCCTGACCACACCGCGTTTTCTCGCGGTCCCGTTCCTGGTAGCGCGCGCACCAGTTGTCGTAACCATGCCCGGGCGATTAGCTCGCCTGTTCGCCACCGAACTTGGGCTCAGCCTCAGCCCGCCTCCGGTGGAGTTGCGTGACATCGCAGTTTCACTGCTCTGGCATGCTTCCTACGATCACGATCCAGCTCATGCGTGGCTACGTCAGACCGTGGTCCGACTGGTCGGCGAGCTTTGAGCTGATGCCGGGCACTTCCAATGTAGGGCAGTGCCGATCTCCGATGTGTCGGCGCCTGGCACCTAGCGTCATTTCTTGGCAATGCAGTATTTCGGTCGCTTTCGGCGCGAAGCGGGCACTGAGCCGAATTTATGGGTACACCGCCCAGTTAAATCAATAAAGTTCAACGCAATAATTTAGCGGAATTTTACGAAATCAGCATCAATCTGCTGGCCTACTTTGACGATAGCCGGGCCGATCGCATTTGAATCCAACGACGGATAGCCATCATGACGGATAAGCCAAGGCCAAAGGTGCCGCGCGAACCGCGACGGGAGCTGCACAAACAGCCGGCCTGGATTACGGTCGACAACGGCATGACGAAGCGCGAATGCTTCGTATTGGACGTCGCGCCAGGCGGCGCCAAGATCATGACCGATGCTGCGATCGATGTCAGCGACACCTTGGGATTGGAGCTTGTGCCTGCCCATCCGAAGCGCCAGCCATGCGAAGTCGTTTGGCGGCGCGGCAATACCTACGGCATCAAATTCCTGCCCTGATATCGCCTTCTACTCTTACTGCGTCATTAGACCCTCATGGTGAGGAGGCGCGTATGCGCCGTATCGAACCACGAGGCCCCAGTGCCTTTCGGCCTCATCCTTCGAGACGCGCGCAAGAGCGCGCTCCTCGGGATGAGGGATAAGCCGGTTATGACGCAGTAAGACTACTCCGCCGCGCGCAATGGGGTCGATGACGGGTGCAGCGCCGCGGTCAGTTGCTTGACATAAATCTCTCGCCAGGGGGCTTTGTCGTCGCTGACGAAGTACCCGCTGCGGGCGCCACGAAACACCTCCGCGTCCTCGACACCGGGCGGCAAGACGTTCTTGTCGCGTAACGCGCGAGCCGCCATCAAGAGCCGTCGGCGCGTGCGCGTGATCATCTGATCCGATGGCGCGAGGTGCTCGAACGCGTGGTCCGTGATCGGCCCCATGCTCTCGGTGATCGCCTGATCCTGCAGGTGGATGCCGTCGATCCCGCTGTAGATCGCGTTGCTGCGCTGGGCGGCGCGGTCCATTCCCCAATCGTTGCTCGGGTTAGCGGCAAGCCGAAAGCGGCCGAGCCAATCGGTGGTGTTCGGCAGAAACTTGTTGCCGCGTCCGGTGCCGCCGATCGGCCGCCCGTCCTTGAAGGCAGGCTGCGGCTGCGTCAGCGCCGACACGCCGCGCTTCCACCGCAGGAAGCAGAACATGGTGTGGCCGTCATCGAGCGGCACCCAGCCGCGCGCATGGACGTGACTGCCGAACTCGCCGTTGGGGGCCTGGCTCCAGAACGGAAACAGGAAATTGGCGAACCGCCAGTAGGTGCTATCCCCACTCGCCGGGCGGTAGCCGGCGTACTGCGTGCCCCAGGCGGCATCGGCGATATGATACTCCGGGGCACGGTTGGTGATGGTGTGGTAAACCGGATTATCCTCGCCGACGTCGTCCGGATCGACGTGGCCGGCGTGCAGGAAACCGAAATGCGAGGTATCGATCTCGCCCTCGAGCGCCTGCAAATAATTGCATTCGCGCTGGATGAAGGTGACGCTGACTTCGTCGTCGGGGACGTCAAGGATTTCAAACGCCGGCAGCGGCGGCACTATCGCGCGCGATCCCATATAGACCCAGACCACCCCGGCACGCTCGAGCGCCGGGTAAGCCTTGGCCTTCACCTTGTGCTTGAAATCCTGGTGCGGCGGCACGCTCGCCATGTCGATGCAGTTGCCCGCGACGTCGTATTTCCAGCCGTGATAGATGCAGCGGATTCCGCCTTCCTCGTTGCGTCCGAGGAAGAGCGAGGCGCAGCGATGCGGGCAGCGGTGGTCCATCACGCCGACCCGGCCCGCGCTGTCGCGAAACGCGATCAGCTTCTCGCCAAGCAGCATCAGCCGGATCGGCGCGCCGTCGCGCTCAAGTTCCGAGGACTGCGCGGCCGGAATCCAGTACTGCCGCATCAGCTCGCCCATCACCGTTCCGGGACCGACTTGCGTGAGTTCCTCTCCTTCCGCAGCACTTGTCATCGTATCCTCCCGATGCGGCGGTGCGCCGCCATTTGCGATGCGGCGGTGCGCCGCGATTTGATGGTATCTTATCACGAACTGCGGTCGCGTGGTGCCTCCGATGCCATGCAGTGGGCGTTGATCGGCATCGCCTGTCAGTCGGCCCTGAGGTTGGCGGCGCGGACCACCTTGCCCCACTTCTCGGTTTCGTCTGCGATGTGCTTTGCGAAATCAGACGGCGAACCGACGAACACCGCGGAGCCGAGGCTCGCAAGCCGCGCCTGCAGCTTCGGATCGGCAAGGCCTGCATTGATCTCCTGGTTCAGTTTCTCGATGATCTCGACCGGCGTATTCCCCGGCGCGGCGATGCCGAACCAGCCGCTCGCCTCGTAGCCCGGCACGAATTCCGCCACGGTCGGAACGTTGGGTAGTGCTTCCGAGCGCGTCGCCGTGGTCACGGCCAGCGCGCGAAGCTTGCCGGCCCTGACATATTCGATCGATGAGGACATCGGGCTGAACATGATTTGCACCTGTCCAGCGAGCAGATCCGTCAATGCCGGCGGCGAGCCGCGGTAGGCAACGTGCACCATGTCGACGCCGGCCATGATCTTGAACAACTCACCGGCCATATGCGGCCCGGTGCCGTTGCCGGCCGAGGCCATGTTGAGCTTGCCGGGATTGGCCTTGGCATAGGCGATGAATTCGCCGACCGTCTTTGCCGGAAACGATGGATGCACCTCCATGCCGTAGGCCTCGTGGCTGATGCTCGCGACCGGCGCGATGTCATGGATGAAATTGAACTTGAGCTTTTCATAAAGAGTGGCGTTGACGGCGTTGGCAAGGCTGACCAGCAGCAGCGTGTAGCCGTCGGCGGGAGCATCCAGCACGGCCTCGGTGGCGATATTGCCGCCGGCACCGGTCCTGTTCTCAATGATGAATTGCTGGCCGAGCCGCTCCGAGAGCCACTGCGCCACAAGACGGGCGGCGATGTCGGGCGCGCCGCCGGCGGCGAAACCGACGACAATGCGCACGGGGCGCGTCGGGTAGCCTTGCGCGTTTGCCATTCGCGAGACGGCCGGACAGCTGATCGCGATGGTTGCGAGATGCAGGAACTGGCGGCGAGCAAGTTTCATCGCGGTCCCTTTCGTAAAGAAGCCGAAGCGCAGGGAGCCCTTGAAGTGAGTCAGCTTTGGCTCGAACAGCGTATATTGCCGGGCGCGATCCGTCCAATCGGAGCGACGAACGACGGCTTCGCCGTTCCACTTTCTACGTTCGGCCTTCGCGCGACAGCGGACAGGTTTGTTGTTCGGGCTAGGGCGAACAGGTCGACTGATTTGCCCGAAGAGGCTGGGCAAGAATGACGGGCATTTGGGAGCTTTGAGTGTACGATTCGGCTTATGACGATTCGCACGTTCAAGAGCGGCGATAGCCGCGAGCAATCCAACCTGCTTCCTCCCCGGATCGAGGACTATGTCGGGTTGGACAACCCGGTCCGCGCGATCGACGTCTTCGTCGGCGCGCTCGATTTTGCAAAGCTGGGGTTCAAGCATGCAGATCGCGGCGTGGGGGTGGGGCAGCCGCCCTACGATCCTTCCGACCTCTTGAAGCTTTATCTCTACGGCTACGTCAACCAGATCAGATCATCGCGCCGGCTGGAACGGGAAGCAGGCCGCAATCTGGAGCTGATCTGGCTGTTGAAGAACCTGACGCCGGGCTATCGGACGATCGCCACCTTCCGCAAGGAGAACTGGGCAGCGTTGAAAGCCGCGAACCGAAGTTTCGTGCTGCTCATGCGCGAACTCGGCCTGGTCGGCGGGACGCTCGTTGCGGTTGACGGCGCCTTGTTTCATGGCAACGCCAGCAAGGCGAGCATCTTCACGCAAGGGAAGCTGACCAAACAGATCGCCGCGTTGGACAAGGAGATCGAGGCTTATGGCAAGGCTCTCGAAGCCAACGATGCGCAAGAGGCCAAGCAGCGAAGCGACGGTCCGGCGGATGGCAGCAAGGGCGATGGCGGCGATGTCGGCGAGAAGGTGAAGGAGCTGATGGCCCGGCGCGAACGGGCGCAAGCCGACCTCAACATCCTGGAGACAAGTGACAAGGGGCAGCTCTCGAAGACCGATCCCGACGCAAGGCTTCTGAGCAAGGGCGACCAGACCATTGCGGGCTACAACGTGCAGAGCGTCGTTGACGACAAGCACATGCTCATTGTTGCCAGCGACGTCGTCAACCGCAACGACACGGGGCATCTCCATGAGATGGCAAAGGCAGCAAAAGAGGTTCTCGACGTAGAGACCCTGCAGGCGGCGGCCGATACCGCCTATTACAACAGCGAGGACCTGAAGGCCTGCGAGGATGACGGCATCGTTGCCTATGTGCCGCTGCACGAGGGCAACGGCAAGCTCGAGAAGGAGGGCCGCTTCAGCCGCAAGGATTTCAGTTACGATGCGAGCGCCGATGCCTACCGTTGCCCGGCCGGCGAACTGCTGCGTCCGACGGAGGGGCGCTGGAAGAACGCGAGCGGCCGCGTCGAGATCCGCTATCTGGGGCGCAAAGCGGCCTGCGCAGCATGTCCACTGAGAGCGCAGTGTCTTGCCCCGAAGGCATCTTACCGGAGCATCGCGCGCTGGGAGCACGAGGACGTTCTCGAACGTCACCGCACGAGGATGGAAAGTGATGAGGCAGCCAAATTGATGCGCCGCCGTTCCGCCATCGTCGAGCACCCCTTTGGAACACTCAAATGCCGCGCCGGGTATCGGCACTTTCTCGTGCGCGGCTTCGACAAGGTCCGCGGCGAATGGAGCCTGATGGCCCTTTGCTACAACTTTACCCGCGTGCTCAACATTCTCGGCTTTGACCGCTTTGTCGCGTACCTCGAAAAGCTGCGCATTGCCCGCGAGGACCTCCTTGCGGTTACTCTGCGCGCCATTCAGCTTGCTTTGCAGCCCCTCCGGCCCAAAATTCCGCTATGGCTTGCAGTCAGGCCTTTCCGAACTGCCTCAGTCCCATAATCAGTATTCTTGCCCAGCCTCGTCGGGCCGTTTTGTAGATTTCGTGTCCAGCCCTCTCGCAAAAAAGATTTCGCTTGTCCCGTCGGGCAAATCACCTCCACTAGTTTCAGCCGTCTCGTGCCCGAGAAGAGGGGACGTATCGCGATCGTCACGGACGTTCGGCGCGGGATGCGGTGGACGCGGCAGCGTTGAGCGCGCGGCGTTTCGCAGGGCGGGTTTCCCGTGAGCGAAATAAAGCGCGTGGACGAAAGACGCTGAAGCGGACGGCAAAACCGTGTGGTCCTGGCACCCGTTGCTGGTGTCAAGTTGGCGGAGGCAAGTCGGCCCAACCGGGTGCGGATTTGCCGCTAATTCGCTAACGACGGTGACAAGACGAATTCGTCGCCGGGGAGAGCGCGGTATAAGCCGTTAAAACCATTGCGCAGGGAAGGCCGGATTGTTTCGGTGAACCTGTGGCGACGACGCTCGTGCGCTGTTTTGTTTGCGTGCGAGGCTGCGGGTGCAACGAGCACCTGGCTTTCCCTGCGCCCTCTCTATTTTCTTGGGCGAACGATTTGCAAGACTCGGGCGCGATCTGCGCCGCGGGAACGCAAACACGTATCTTTTCGTGGCTGTTTGAAATTTGAATTGAGGTTTTGCGCTCGAATCGTCATTGCGAGGAGCGTAGCGACGAAGCAATCCAAACTGCCTCGCTATTGCTGGATTGCTTCGCTTCGCTCGCAATGACGACAAAGAACGGCGGGCGTACCCTAAATCCCGAGATACGCCGCCTGGACCTGCTTGTTGTTGGCAAGCTCGGTGCTGGTGCCGTGCATGATCACGTTGCCGCTTTCCAGCACATAGGCGCGGGCGACCAGCGACAGCGCGCGGCTGACGTTTTGCTCGACCAGCAAGATCGCCGTACCCATCTTGTGGATCTCGCCGATCTTCTCGAACGTGACATCGGTCATCACGGGGGCAAGTCCGAGCGAGGGCTCGTCGAGCATCAGAAGGCGCGGTTTGAGCATCAATCCGCGGCCGACCGCCAGCATCTGCTGCTCGCCGCCGCTCATGGTGCCGGCGAGCTGCTTCCTTCGTTCGGCAAGGCGAGGGAAGATGCTGTAAACCAGATCCAGCGTGAGCGCGCGCTCGGCCTTGGCCTTCGGCACGTAAGCGCCGATCTCGAGATTCTCATTCACCGTCATCTCGGGAAACACCTGCCGGCCCTCCGGCACGTGGGCAATTCCCAGTTCCGGAATCCGATGCGGCGGCAGCGAGGCGAGATTGGTGCCGGCGAAGGTCACGGTGCCGGACGACAGTTTCACGAGACCCGAGATCGCGCGCAGCGTCGTGCTCTTGCCGGCGCCGTTGGCGCCCAAAAGACCGACGGCTTCGCCTTCGCCGATCGCGATCGAGACATTGGAGATGGCAGGGACCGAGCCGTAGCTGGCGCTGGCGGCCTTGAGTTCAAGCATGGGCGCCTCCGCCGGCCGTGTGCACATAGCCGGAGCCGAGATAGGCGCGGATCACTTCGGGATTTTCGACGATGTCCTTCGGGCTGCCTTCGGCGATCTTCTGGCCGTGGTCGAGCACCACGATGTGGCGTGCCACCGCCATGATGGCGCGCATCACGTGCTCGACGATGACGATGGTCAGCCCGGCTTGCGACAATTTCCCGACCAGCGCCACCGCCTGATCGATCTCGGCCGGGTTAAGCCCGGCCATGACTTCATCGAGAAGAAGGATGCGCGGCTGGGTCGCGAGCGCCCGCGCCATTTCGAGCCGGCGCTGATCGATGGTGGTGAGGTCCTTGGCCGCGGTCTGTTGCTTCGCCGACAGGCCGACAAACTCGATTGCCTCGCGCGCCTTGTCGCGGGCCGCCGTGACATGGCGGTCGCGCAGGAAGGCGCCGGTCATGACGTTGGCGAGCACGGTCATGGCGCCGAACGGTTTTGCCACCTGGAAGGTTCGGGCGAGGCCCAGCGCACAGACAGCATGCGGCTTGAGGCCAGTGATCTCTTGGCCGAACGCTTCGACCGAACCGGAGTCCGGTCGGTGAAAGCCGGTGATCAGATGGAAGCTCGTGGTCTTGCCGGCGCCGTTTGGGCCAATCAGCGCGACCGTCTCGTTCTCCTTCACGGTGAAGCTGACGTCCTGCACCGCGCGCAAGCCGCCGAACCGTTTGTTGAGCCCCTTGATGACGAGCGCATCTCGCATGGCTGTCCTTTACGCGCGCGCCGGTTTGCGGTTGACGTGGCGCTGATAGGCGTCGGTCACGATGCCGATCAGTCCGGTCGGTCGCCACAGGATCACCGCCATCAGGATCAGGGCATAGACCGTGAGTTGGACGCCGCCGGTCGAGCTGCCGAGCCAACTTTGCAGCAGCGCGGAAGTGGTTTCCAACAGTACCGTTCCGATCACCGGGCCCCACAGCGTTCCGATGCCGCCGACGATCGACACCAATGCGGCCTCGATCGAGATGTTGAAGTTGAAGGCGGTCGCTGGGTCGATGAAGTAGATGTATTGGACATAGAACGTGCCGGCGAGCGCGGTGAGGAAGGCACTGATCATGTAAATGTCACGCTTGATGCGCGGGGCGTTGACGCCGATTGCCTCGGCGGCATCCTCGTCTTCGCCGATGGCGACGAGATAGTAGCCCATCCACGATCGTTCGATCCGCTGCGTGATCGCTAGTCCCAGCACGAGCAGGCCGAGCACGACGTAGTAATAGGACGCCTTGGCCTCGAACTGCATCATCAGCGGCGAGCTGCCGAGGTTCGGGATCGTGGTGCCTTCGGCGCCCCAGGCAAAATCGCGGAATTTCAGGAAGATCAGCATCAGCGCCTGCGCGGTCGCGATCGTGGCGATGGTGAAATAGGGGCCGCGCAGGCGGAAGCAGAGCCAGCCGATCGGCAGGCTTGCCAGCATCGCGACGATGCCGCCCGCGACCATGCCGATCCAGGGCGAGATGCCGAAGTCCACCTGCATGATGGTGGAGGTGTAGGCGCCAAGCCCGAAATAGGCGGCGTGGCCGAGCGACAATTGCTTGGCGTAGCCGCCCATCAGGTTCCAGGCGACGCCGATGAAGGAGAACAGCAGGATGCGGATGAAAATGTCGATCGCAAACGAGCTTTTGACGACCTGCGGCAGCACCAGCACGACCGCCGCGAGCGCGGCGAGCGACATCAGCTTCCATTTGTTGATGCCGGCCACTAGCGCACCCTTCCGCCGCCAAGGCCGTTCGGCTTGAAGGCCAGCGTCAAGAGCAGCATGGCGAACACCACGATCAATCCGGAATCGGCGCCGACGAACTGGATGCCGAGCGATTCGGCGATCCCCATCATCAGGCTTGCGATGAGCGCGCCCATGACATTGCCGAGCGTGCCCAGCACCACCGCGACAAAAGCCATCAGCACGAACACCTGTCCGACAAAGGGATAGGCCGAATAGAATGGCATCAGCAGCGAACCGGCGGCGCCTGCGAGCGCCAGCGCAACGCCAAGCGCGACGCAGAACACGCGGTTGGGATTGATGCCCATCAGCGTCGCGACGTCGCGGTTTTGTGCCGCAGCGCGCATCGCCTTGCCGAGATCGGTGGTGTGCAGGAACACCCAGAGCGCGGCGCTCAAGCCCATCAGCGCTCTAGCATCGCAGTGAGCTTGCCCGCGCGGTCCAGGGCGACCAGATCGTCGTAGCCGCCGACATGAAATGCTCCGATATAGATTTGGGGCACCGTCCGCCTGCCTGTCTTGCTCATCATCTCCACGCGACGTGCGGGCTCGAGATCGACTCGAATCTTGGAAATCTCGGCCACACCTTTCGCACGCAAAAGGC
>Ga0209807_1001795_pt1 | contig 10266 bp, 10 predicted proteins | sample GraSoiAngelo_154_FD_186168 | JGI IMG/M metagenome (GOLD analysis project Ga0209807, IMG submission 186168) | Grasslands soil microbial communities from the Angelo Coastal Reserve, California, USA - 14_1009_13_20cm (SPAdes) (version 2) | ecosystem: Environmental > Terrestrial > Soil > Grasslands ... | reverse complement strand
TGCAAGAGGTCGCGCTTGACGAGGAACAGCTCGCGGAGCGGGGCGTGCGCGCGATGGAGGTTCGGGCCGGCTTCCTCGGCAACGAACTGCTCGAGCACCTCGATCCGCTCGCCGAACTGGTCAACGACCTCGAAGTACTGGTCCACCATCGTGTCGAGGAGCGCGTGCAGGAGCAGACCGGTCGTCTGCAGATGTCCTTCGACGAACCGCTTCTCAACGAGACGCCGCGCCACGAAATCGCCTTGGTGCACGGTCACGATCGCGTTGTGAGCGACGAAGATCGAGACCTCGTGGTAGTTGACGACGCCGGGGCTCGGTGTCTCGAGCGCATAGAAGACGATGAAGTAGTGCGTGTCGTACTGATCGATCTTCGGACGCTGGTGGCCATGCCGCGCATCCTCGACGGCGAGGGGATGCAGCTCGAGCTCTTGTGCGACGAGAGCGAATTCCTCGCTCTGCGGGTTTGAGATGTCCAGCCAGCAGGGGTGGGCTCCGCGCAGCTCGGAGAGCTGGTCGGCCGGATGGTCGACGACGGCGTGCGGCTCTTTGACGAGAAGACGCGCAGGCACGATTCGCAGTATGCGCGGCGGTCAGGCGGCGAAACGGCGGACGACGCTGACCAGCTCCTCCGCGTCGAAGGGCTTCGCGAGATACGCCTCAGCGTTGCAGCGATCGGCCTCGCGCCGTGGATCGGCGACTCCGGTGAGGATCACGAGTGGGACTCGACGGAGCGCCATGCGAAGCTCGCGCGCGAACGACGGTCCATCCATCCCCGGCATCTGCACGTCGAGAACGACGACGGCGGGTGGATCGTCCTGAACCACTTGAAGCGCCTCCGCGCCGTTGCGGGCCTCGACGACGCGGAAACCGCTCTCGGCGAGCAGCTGGCGCTCGGCCGCGAGCGTCTCGACGTCGTCGTCGACGATCAGCACCGGACGTGGCCGCGAAGTCATACCGAACGCCATGGAAACCTGTGTGCATACCGCGTTCCCTAGACTTCAACGGCAGGTGAAAAGACCGGGCGGGATGCGCACCGCCGTCGAGGTCGTCCCCAAATTGAGCGTCAAATCGGGCATGCCGGCTCTCCGTATCGGTGGCGTCGCAACCTACGACCGCCCGATCGAGCACCTCGCCGGCCAACTCGACGTCCTGGATCTGCGCGTGCCGCTCCGATCGAAGGACGGGCGCTACGGTCTGGTGCTCTGCTTCGTACTGGAGAGCGTTTCCCTGGATCGGCTCGGGGCCGAGCTCGTCCGTGTGAGCCATCCCGACGGCGCGATCTGGCTTGTCGTCTGGAAGAAGGGTTTGTTGCGCGACGGCGCATCCGGCTGGAACGAGGCGCAGGAGGCGATGCTCGAGACAGGCTGGGTCGACAACAAGATCCTGTCGCTCGGCGAAGAGGTGTATGCGACCCGTTACGTTCGCCGCCGCCGTCCCCCGGTGCGGGAACCAGGCAGGAGTCCCGGCCGTTCCTAGAGGCATGCGCGCCTTTGCGCTCGTTTTCGTCGTCGCCATGGCCGGGTGCGGTGGCGCCGCGACGCTCTCCTCGCCTGAACCGAGCGCGACCGCAGGCTCAGGGACCATCGAACCGGCTGGGACGGTCACCGCGACTTCGATCACCGGGACGATCGTCCCCGGCACCCCACCGCCGTTTCCAACTCCGACGATGTCCCCGACGCCCAGCCCCGCGCCGGGTGGCTTGACCTACGCGCAGCTCAAATACCGGCTCGTCGATCGTTTCGGCCGACTCCTTTTCTGCGATCCCGACTACTACCCCGTCGCGCGCGCCGACGAGCAGGCGCTGGCTCATGAGCGACTACCGGGTATCCAGCAGGACGCGCCTACGTTCAGCGCGATCCTCGCCCACCTCGGCATCGCGCCCGCGGGTACGTACACGTCGGATCAGGAGCTCGCGATCTACCGCGACTGGAAGATGCTCAACGCACTCCGTCTCGAGCAGGTGACCGGCGGATTCCACTTCGTCGCGATCTTCGGGTCTCCGTCCACGAAACAGGGCGCTCGCGTCGACGGGACGATCGATGAGCGCGGGAACGTCACCGTCGCGAGCAGCGTCGCGAGCGGCCAGCCGCCGTGTCCGATCTGCCTCGCGCGTGGCACGCGGATCGCGACGCCGTCGGGTGATGTCGCCGTAGAGAACCTACGAGTCGGCGACGTCGTCTGGACGCGCGACGCGGCTGGTGCGCGCGTGGCAGGACCACTTGTGGAAATCGGCAGCACGCCGGTCCCGACGACCCATCGTGTTGTGGCGCTGCGCTTCGCTGATGGGCGCGCGGTTTACGTGTCGCCCGGGCATCCCACCGCGGACGGGCGAAAGGTTGGCAACCTTACCGCCGGCGACGCGTACGACGGTGCGGTCATCACGAGGGCTGACCTCATCCCGTACGCAGGCGGTGCGACGTTCGATCTGTTGCCCGCAGGCGCCACTGGAACGTACTGGGCGAACGGCGTGCTCCTGGGGAGCACTCTCCGCTAGACCCCCAGCTCCTTCGTGAGGAAGTCGACGATCCGTCCATAGGCGTCTTCCGCGTTCGCACGATTGGTGAAGCCGTGGCCCTCGTCGGCATAGACGACGTACTCGACGCGCCGACCGAGCGCGCGTAGGCGCTCGACGACCTGATCGGATTCTTCCTTTGGAACGCGCGGGTCGTTCTCCCCTTGAAGGATGAGCATCGGGCAGCGCACGTTGTCGATGTGCGTGATCGGCGAGCGGTCGATGAGCTTCGCCCGGTCGTGCTCGAGATCGCCGATCCAACGCGTGAGGAAACGGCGCCAGTTCGGTTGGGCGTTCTCGATCATCGTGACCAGGTTCGCGACGCCGAAGACGTCGACGGCGCAGCGCCACACGTCGGGGATCTGGGTCACGCAGAGAAGCGTCGCGAATCCGCCATACGAGCCGCCGTAGACCGCGAGCCGCGACCGGTCGAACTCCTTCTGTTTCGTCATCCAATTGGTGACGGCACGCAGGTCGCGGAGGTCGATCCCGCCCCAGTCCTTGTGAATCGCGGCCTGCCACTTCCGGCCATAGCCGGTCGATCCGTGGATGTTCGGCACGACGAGCGCCATCCCGCGGTGAATGAGCGCAGCGAGATGCGTGAGGTGGGCGCTGAACGCGGGGCGCGACTGACCCTCGGGGCCGCCGTGCGGATACAGGACCGCCGGGGTCGGTCCGCGGACGCCGCGTGGTCGGTACACAAAGCACGGGATCTCGCCGTCGGGGCCCGGTATACGGATCAGCTCCGGCTCGACGAGCTCGCTCTTGGGAACGGCGAACGTCGACCCGAGCGCCACGCGCGCCTCGCCGGTCGCGGTGTCGAGTGTCCATACCTGCCACGGCTCGATCGGAGACAGCCGCGCGAACGCGGCGCGCGATCCGTCCGCCGAGATGACGAGGTCCTCGCAGGCCGCTCCATCCAGGCGGCGCTCGCGTATCGGACCGGATCCGACCCGCCAGCGCAGGGTCGAATAGCCGTCGTCGTTGACCGACCAGATCTGCGTTCGCCCATCGGCGGACGATGCCGCGAGCTCGACGTCCCAGTCGGGACGATCGATCACTTCATATTTTCCGGTCGCGATGTCGAGCGCGCCGAGCCAGAGGTGATCGCTGCCTTCGTCGGTGATGACAAAGGCACGCCCATCGGCGAGCCAGCCCGCTGGAATGTGCGAGGCGTCCTCGGCGTGGCGGGTGATCTCGCGAGCCTCGCCGCTGTGCGGGTCCACGACGAGAAGGTCCTGGGTCGTGTTGTCGAACACGCGCATCACGAGGAGCCGCGCACCGTCCGGCGACCAGCCACCGACGACATGCCAGAACGCACCCGTCAGGAGAGGCCGTTCGGTTCGCGTCGCGAGGTCCGCGACAACCACGTCCATATCAGTCGACGCTCGCGCGTTGCTCGAGAAGGCGACCGATGCGCCGTCCGGGGACGCCGCGTTCCAGGAAAGGAGTCGCTGGACTCTGCCGGCCGGATCGGTCGAGAGCGGCAGGGTTGGACCGTCGGGGTGGCGCACGTAGAGCTGATGCAGCTCGGTGCCGCCGCGATCCGCCGCCGCGATGAGCTCGCCGTTCGCACTCCAGCAGAGGCTTCGAACGGCGGAGCTCTCGACGGTGATCGCGCGCTGCGGTTTGCCGCCGGTCGCGGGGAGCGTCCACGCTTCGTAGGTGCCCGCCCCTTGATCCGAGACGACCGCGAGCGTTTCGCCATTGGGCGAGACCGCGAGCGCGGAGCGGCATGCGAAGCGGCGGGTGGTGTGAGGGACGCTCGCCAGGCGCTCGCGCGGATGGAAGTCCGAGAGGGGACGCTTCGCCACGATCAACCGATCCTAGTCCGGTCGGAAGACGTTCTCGATGCGCGTGCTCAGGAGCTAATCGACGAGCGCGGCAAGCTCCGCTGCGTTATTGACCGCCTTGTCGCCGTAACAGTTGTTCATGAGGAGATGGACCTCCTTGGCTCGTTCGGCGATCTCGCGGATCTTTGGGAGCCACTCCTCGAGCTCCTTTTTCTTGTAGGAGTAATCGAAGCGTTCCGCGGCGGTGAGCCCCGGCTTCTTCCAGTTCTCGGCATTGCGACCGTGGAAGCGCACGATCGCGAGCGCATCGTTCGTCACCGCCGCAACGGGGGGAATGCTCGACGGGAATCCTTGCGGCTCGTCGACGGCAACGTAGATCAGTCCATGCTCTTCGAGGAACGACAGAGTCTCGGCGCGGTTGCGCTCGCTCATCCACGTCGCGTTTCGAAACTCCACGGCGAGGCGGTCGTCGGGTAAGAGCGCCCGTGCGTGGAGGATCTCCTCCTTGTTCGCCCTCGAGATGACGAACCAGTCGGGGTACTGCAGCAGGATCGCTCCCAGCTTCCCGGCTTTGCGCAGCGGCTCGAGACCCACCCAGTAGCGCGCGAACAGCTCCTCACGCACGTCCTTCGGAAAGTCTTTGGGGTAGACCCTGCGTTTCGCGGCCGTCTCCTTGGATAAGGCTTCGCGGATGTCCTTGGGCAGGCGCTTGGGGTCGGTCGGGTGCGTCGTCAAGGTCGCAAAGGCCTTGAAATTCATCACGAATTCGTCGGGGGTGCGCTCGGCCCACAGCAGCGCCTGCTTCTGCGCGGGAAGCGCGTAGAACGCGGCGTCGTTCTCGACGATCGGAAAGTGCTCGGCGTAGTAGCGCAACCGTTTGTCGGCGTCGTCCTTTATCCGCTCGGGGTACCAGCCGGACTCGATGAGCGTCGGATCCGTCCACGAGCAAGTGCCGACGAGGAGCTTCGCCTTGCTGTTCCTAGAAGCGATCGGCTTCCTCGCGGTAGAGACCAGGGTCGAGCTCCACGGCCTTGGAGCTGCGCTGTGCGAGGGCCATCACCAGTATCCCGAGGAGCACGGCGAGGCCGATGAACCCGGCGATCTGGTCGCGCCCGTTCGTCATGAAGGCGAGCGCGCCGAGCACAGCCGTCATCCCATAGATCAAGAGGACGGCTTGCTGGTGAGTCAGCCCCACGTCGAGCAGTCGATGGTGGAAGTGGCCACGGTCAGGCGCGAACGGCGGATGCCCCGAGAGCACTCGGCGGACAAGCACGTAAAACGTGTCGATGATCGGCACGCCGAGCACAAGGAGCGCGGCCGCGACTTTCGCCGTCCCAAAGATCGACAGGACCGCGAGCATCGTCCCGACGAACATGACGCCGGTCGTGCCGAGAAAGAGACGAGCCGGGTGGAAGTTGAAGAGCAGGAACCCAGCGATCGCGCCCGCCAGCGAGAATCCCATCCACGCGACGAATGGCTCCGAGACTTGCGGAAGGAGAGCGAGTCCTCCGAGGGTGACCGCGGCGATCGCGGCAACGCCGGCCGCGAGCCCGTCAAGACCGTCGATGAAGTTCAGCGCGTTGTTCATGCCCACGATCCACAACATCGTGAACGCGACAGCGACGGGGAATGACAGCTCGATGAGACGGTCCGACAGCGGGTCGTTCACGAAGTCGATGTGAATGCCGGCCAAAACGATCACCGCCGCGACCACGACCTGACCGAGGAACTGCCATCGCGCACGGAGCTCGAGGACGTCGTCGATAAGACCCATCGCCATTCCGAGAACCGCGGCGATCGCCGTGAGCGTGAATCGCGAGGAGCGAACCTCTTCGGGGATGAGGAACGGGTGCCCCGCGAGCCGGTCGATGAGCCAGAAGATGAGAATGGCCGATCCGAAAGCGATCGCGATCGCAAGCCCTCCGGGGCGCGGGATCGGACGCGCGTGGATGCGGCGGCCGCCCGGCATGTCGAGCATTCCGAGCCGTCGCGCGACAACGCCGACCAGCGGCGTCGCGATCGCCGCGAAAGCGAAGGCGAGCAGCGTGGAACCCGCAAGGAGGACGGAGGTGGAAGACACCGCGGGCACGATAACGAAACTACGCATAGGGCATTCCAAACCACACCGTCTTCTTAGACTCGGGATCAAATGCCTCTCCGCGTACGGCTCCTAGGACGGCCCGGCCTCGAGCATGACGGCGAGTCACGCCGGCTCGAGGGCTACAAGCCGTGGGCACTCCTCACCTACCTCTTGCTCGAGTCACGTGCTCCGACGCGCCGCGAGCTCGCCGACCTCCTGTGGTCGGAGGCGGACGATCCCCTCGGTGCGGTGCGCTGGTCTCTAAGTCAGGTACGAAAAGCGGTGAACCCTCCCGCCGAGATCGCTGAGCGCGACGGCCGGATCAAGATCGACGCGGAGGTACTCGTCGTCGACGCCGGCGAGCTTCTGCGCGGCGAGTGGGACGAGAGCTCGATCGACGACCTCGTCCGCGGAGAGCTGCTCGAAGGCATGAGCTTCGGGGAGGCACCCTCGTTCGATACGTGGCTGCAGGTGCAGCGGGCGCGCGTCGCGAGCTCGGCTACCGATGCGCTGCGCTGGGCGGCGACGCTGCTTTCACATCGCGACCCGGATCGCGCCCTCGCCCTGGCCGAACGAGCGTTGCGAAGCGAGCCGTTCGACGACGGGCTTCACGAGCTCATCGTCGAGATCCACACCGCGCGCGGCGATCGGGAGCGCGCGCGCACGTACGTCGCCGGCCTCGCGCGTCGCTACCGCGACGAGCTCGCGATCGAACCGCCCGCATCCATCTCGCGCCCGCTCGAGCGAACGCCGCGCAGCGCGGCTGAACCGCTGCTCCGCCTCGACGTGCAAGCGCGCGCCCTGCTCGACATCGCGAGGGTGCGGTTCTGGGCAGGGAACTTCGCGAGCGCCCGCGACATCGCGCTTCGTGCGGCGCGCCAGGCAGGCGAGAGCGGAGACCGCGCGCTCGAAGCGAGAGCGCTCATTCTCGGATCGACGACCTACACCGGAGGCGGGCTCGGAACGGCGCGCGAGTGGACGAGTCACTTGCAGCGAGCGCTCCGCCTCGCGAACGAGCTCGGCGACCGCGCGACCGTCGCCCAGATCGAGACCGAGCGCGGCCGGATCTCCGCGATCGAAGGCCGGTATGGAGCGGCAGAAGCGTCGTTCCGCCGCTCGCGACGTCTCGCCGAGGCGATCGGCGACGCCAGGGAGGCGGGCTGGGCCAGGGCGATGCTGGCCGTATGCCACATCGATCGCGGCGAATACGCGGCGGCCGAGGAGCATCTCCGCGCCGCTCTCCCGGCCTTGGGGTGGGCGCCGCAGGCCATGAGCGTGCTCGCACGCGTGCTGGTGCGCCTGGGCAACATCGAAGAGGGCAAGGCCTTCGCCGACGCGGCCGTCGTACGGGCGGAGCGTGAGGGACTTCTGCCGACGCTGCCCTCGGCGCTGGTGCAGGCGGGAGATGCGCGGCTCGCCGAGGCCGACCTCGATGCCGCGAGCGAGCGCTTCACACGCGCGCTCACGATCGCTCAGGAGACGAAGAGCCCGAGCGGCCAGGCGCTCGCGCTTCGCGGCCTGGGGCTCGTCGCCCGCTCCAAGGGCGACGGAGAACAGGCACTGACCCTTCTTCGCGAGGCACTCGCACGCGAAGACCAGGGGCAGGGCAACCGTTGGATAGTCGCCGCGATCCTCGCCGACCTCGTCGAGATCGAGGACGGGCGCGACAAAGAGCACATCGAGCGTGGCCTGCGGCTCGCTCTCGCTGGACCGATGCCCGATCTGGCCGAACGCCTTCGGCGCTTTTCGTCCTCCCACACGCAAACCCACACGGTGCCGCACACGGGCCGCCACACGGTCGTCTCCTAGAACTCTCCCCGCCGGCACAGATCAAGAAAAGGGAGAGGACGAATGCCGCTTTACATGGACGTGCACCGCAAGGCACCCGCGGGAGCGAAGGCGAAGGACGTCGCCGACGCTCACATGGCCGACGTGAAGACGCAGGGCAAGTACGGGGTCCAGTACCTGCGTTACTGGTTCGACGAGAAGAACGGGAAGATCTTCTGCTTGGTCGACGCTCCGAACCCCGAAGCCGCGAACCGCGTGCACAAAGAGGCGCACGGGCTCGTCGCCGACGAGATCTACCCCGTCACCGAGGGTATGTAGATGTTTACGAGAAGCACACGGGCGCTAGCCGGCGCCGCAGCCGTTGCAATCGTGCTCCTGGCCGCGCCGTCCTCTGCGAACGCGGGGACGGCGGACCTCAGCACGGCTCGTGCTGCGACCGCGCAATTCCACCAGCTCGCGACAGCGAACGACGCTGGGTACACGGTCCTCGTCCGCGACCTTGCCGGCATCACGTGCATCACTAGTCCCGGCGTCGGTGTGATGGGCATCCACTACGTGAACGGGTCCGCGCTCGGTGATGCCGTGCTGGATCCGGCGAAGCCCGAGGCCCTTGTCTACCAGCCGCTCCCGAACGGGAAGCTACGCCTCGTCGCTGTGGAGTACATCGTCTTCCAGGGCGCGTGGCTCGAGGCGGGCAATACCGCGGGCCCAAGACTCTTCGACCAGCCGCTCAAGCTCATCCCCATGGGGAACCGGTACGGATTGCCGCCTTTCTACGAGATCCACGCTTGGATCTGGCAGCAAAACCCGGACGGGATGTTCAAGGACTGGAACCCGAGCGGATCCTGCGGATCCTCGCCAACGCACGACGACGTCTAACCGGTCCCGAACTGCCGATCTCCGGCGTCGCCGAGGCCGGGGACGATGTAGCCCTTCTCGTTCAGGCGCTCGTCGAGTGCGGCGACATGAATCGGAACGTCGGGGTGCGCGCTCGAAAGGGCGCGCACCCCTTCCGGTGCGGCGATGAGACCGACGTATTTGATCCGTAGCGCGCCCCACTTTTTCAGGATGTCGACCGTCTCCGTGGCCGAACCGCCTGTCGCAAGCATCGGATCGAGGACGAGGCAGACCTGCACGGTCGCCGACGACGGAAGCTTGTTGTAGTAGGAGATCGGTCGCAGCGTCCGCTCGTCACGGAATAGCCCGATGTGCCAGACCTGCGCCTCCGGCATGAGCTCGAGGGCGGCCTCGACCATGCCGATCCCCGCACGAAGCACCGGCACGAGGCCCACCTTGTCCTTGAGACGCGCACCTTTCGAGACCGCGAGCGGCGTCTTGACCTCGCGCGGCTCAGTTGGTAGATCGGCCGTCGCTTCATAAAGGAGCAGCGTCGCGATCTCGGCGACAAGCTCGCGAAAGATCTTGGGCGGCGTGCTCTCGTCACGAAGACGCGTCACTTTCTCTCGAACGAGAGGATGCGTCGAGACATGGAGCTGCGCGCTGCTCAGCGGACGGCCGCGGCCGCTGGCCTCGAAGGCTCTCCCCACTCACGTGCCGCCGAGCGAAGGAGATCGAGATCGATCTCCGGATACACCGGGTAGCGATCGAGAAGTGCCGCGACGCGCTCGCGCGCCGCCTCGGCCGGCGCGCCAGCTACCTCGAATCGCGCACGGCTGGGCTGACCAGCCTCAGGCCCCTTCTTCATGATCGTGGGCTTTGTGTTCGCGAGCACGAGCTTGAAGACCGCAGCGACCTCGCGCATGTCGGCGGGCGTCATCCCGAGGGTCGTCGCGGCAGGCGTGCCCACGCGCAGTCCGCTCGTGTACCACGGCCCGTTCGCGTCGAACGGCAACGCGTTGCGGTTGATCGTCATGTGGCACTCGCGGATTGCCGACTCCGCCTGGCGTCCGGTGAGCCCAAAGCTCTTGTGCACGTCCAGGAGCAGGAGATGGTTGTCCGTGCCGCCGGTGAGTACGTTCATTCCCTGCGTGACGCAGGCCTCGGCGAGGGCCTGGGCGTTCTGGACGATGCGACGCGCGTAGTCACGGAAGCTGGGCTGGCTCGCCTCCCGCAGCGCGACCGCTTTCGCGGCG
>Ga0209807_1001790_pt1 | contig 10281 bp, 13 predicted proteins | sample GraSoiAngelo_154_FD_186168 | JGI IMG/M metagenome (GOLD analysis project Ga0209807, IMG submission 186168) | Grasslands soil microbial communities from the Angelo Coastal Reserve, California, USA - 14_1009_13_20cm (SPAdes) (version 2) | ecosystem: Environmental > Terrestrial > Soil > Grasslands ... | reverse complement strand
CCTTCACGCGCAGCACGGCCAGATCGGTGCGGCTGTCCTTGAGCACGATCTCGGCCTCGAACTCGCGCTTGTCGGCGAGCGAAATCTTGACCTGATCGGCGCCCTCGATGACGTGGTTGTTGGTGACGACGAGACCCGCCGGATCGACCATCACGCCGGATCCGAGCGAGCGCTGCATCTGCTCGGGCTGCTGGCCGGGGACGCCGAAGAAGCGGCGGAAGAGCGGATCGTCCAACAGCGGGTTGCGGTTCTGCACGGTCTTGGCGGCATAGACGTTCACCACCGCCGGCTGCACGCGCTGCACGATCGGCGCGTAGGACAGCCTCAGTTCCGCAGCCGAAGCCGGCACGCGCCGGTCCTGCGCCAAGGCGGGCGTCGCGGCACCAGCGGCGACCAACAGCAAAGCCAACGAGCGAATAAGCATCATGCAATAATCCTGAAATTTCGTGGCCAGAGATATAGGCTGAAGCCGATAGCGAGAGAAGGGAGTGAGCAGGCAGCTAGGCCCGATGGGGCGCCTCGATGCAGGCTAACGCGGGCGCGCAAAATTCCGCCGTTTCATGAGGCTTTTCTCTCGCGTGTCTCGGGGCTTGTTCCGTAGTATCCGAGCAGGGACTATATCCCTGAATTTACAGCAGTTGCAAACTTCGCGCTGTCACGACAGGTAGTCGGTCACGCCATCACCAGGAGACCAAGGGCATGAAAGCCGTCGGATACAGAAAATCGCTGCCGATCGAGGCCACGGATGCATTGATCGATTTCGAGGCCGCCAAACCCGAACCGCGCGGCCGCGATCTCCGCGTCGCGGTGAAGGCTGTTTCCGCAAATCCCGTCGACTACAAGGTCCGCAAGCGCGCCGGCCCGCCCGAGGGCGAGACCAAAATTTTGGGCTACGACGCGGCCGGCATTGTCGACGCCGTCGGGCCCGATGTCACGCTGTTCAAGCCAGGCGATGAGGTATTTTACGCCGGATCGATCCAGCGCCAGGGCACCAATTCGGAATTCCACCTGGTAGATGAGCGCATCGTCGGCAACAAGCCGAAGTCGCTTTCGTTCGCGCAAGCCGCCGCGCTGCCGCTGACTTCCATCACGGCCTGGGAATTGCTGTTCGACCGCCTTGCTGCGGTGCCCGGCAGGAGCCTCGACCCACGCACGCTGCTGATTATCGGCGGGGCCGGCGGCGTCGGCTCGATCCTGATCCAGCTTGCGCGCCGTCTCACCGGACTTTCCGTCGTCGCCACCGCGACCCGGCCGGAATCGCAAAAATGGTGCGTCGACCTCGGCGCCCATGCCGTGATCGATCATTTAAAGCCGATGAAGGAACAGATCGAACGACTGAAGGTGCCGCCTGTGGCACTGATTGCAAGCCTCACCTTCACCGACCAGCACTACAAGGCGATCGCGGATTTGATGGCGCCGCAGGGCAAGTTCGGCCTGATCGACGATCCCGCAGAATTCAACGTCAGTGTCTTCAAGGGCAAGGCGATCTCGGTGCACTGGGAATCGATGTTCACGCGCTCATCGTTCCAGACCCCTGACATGATCGGGCAGCATCATCTGCTCAACGATGTCGCCGACCTCCTCGACAAGGGCGTCCTGCGCACAACGCTGGACCAGACTTTTGGCACGATCAACGCCGCTAACCTCAAGCGCGCACATGCATTGCTGGAGTCCGGGAAGTCGCGCGGCAAGATCGTGCTGGAGGGGTGGTAGATCCTAGCCAGGAGCCACGCCTTCGACAAAGATCAGCCGCCGCTCCAGCGCTTTGCGCCGCACCTTGAGCGCTTCGGCATACTCCGCCGAGGCGTACCATTCGCGCAGGCGCGTCATCGAGGGAAACTCGACGACAACAATGCTCTTCGGCGGTGGCCCGCCTTCCACAACACTGGCAGCGCCGCCGCGCATCAGATAGCGGCCGCCATATTGTGCAATCGATTTGGCCGCAAGCGCGCGGTAGGTCTCGATCGCGGTCGTGTCGCGCACTTCGAGTTCGGAAATGACATAGGCCGCCATCTTGCACCTCACGCAATCGAGTTGATAATGCCGCCTTCGGCGCGCAGCGCCGCGCCGTTGGTCGCGGACGCCTCTTTCGAAGCGACATAGAGCACCATGTTGGCGATCTCCTCGACGCTGGCAAAGCGTTGCAGCAGTGAGGTCGGGCGGTGCTGCTTGACGAAGTTCGCGGCCGCCTCCTCCATCGACTGACCGTTCTGCCTGGCGAGATCCTTGACGAACGCCGCCACGCCTTCCGACAGGGTCGGCCCGGGCAACACCGAGTTGACGGTCACGGCCGTGCCGCGGGTCATTTCCGCGAGCCCACGGGAGACCGCGAGCTGGGCCGTCTTGGTCATGCCATAGTGGATCATTTCCGTTGGGATATTCAGCCCGGATTCGGACGAGATGAAGATGATGCGGCCCCAATTGCGCTTCATCATGCCGGGCATGTAGGCGCGCGAAAGCCGCACGCCTGACATCACATTGACCTCGAAGATGCGGCTCCAGTCCTCGTCGGGAATCTTGAAGAACCCTTTTGGTTCGAAAATCCCGGCATTGTTGATGAGGATATCGACCTCGGGCAGCGCCGCGATAAGTGCGTTGCATCCGGCCGCGGTCGAGACGTCGGCGGCGGTGCCGCGGACCTTGCCGCCGGAGACCTCCTGCGCGAGCTTGGCGGCCACTGCTTCGACCTTGGCCTGGCTCCGCCCGTTGACCACCACAGTGGCGCCGGTTGCGGCCAGCGCCTTGGCGATCGCGTGGCCGATACCGGCAGTAGAGCCCGTCACCAGCGCGGTTTTCCCCGTAAGATCAATTTTCATGAGACATCTCCATCCGTGATGCAGGAGATATCGGAAGCGGTGCGCGCCACCGCAATCGCCGGCGGCACACGAGCGATGCCCAACAAAAAAGCGGCGCCCAGATAGCGCCGCTTTTCGAAACCGGATCTGCTAGGCTTACGCCGCTTCGGCGGGCGCCTTTTCTTCCACCGGGCCGGAATCCTGGCCCTTGGCATCGACGTCGCGGTCGACGAACTCGATCACCGCCATCGCCGCGTTGTCGCCGTAGCGGAAGCCGGCCTTGATGATGCGGGTATAACCGCCCTGACGGTCCTTGTAGCGGCTAGCGAGCGTGTCGAACAATTTCTTGGTCATGTCGACGTCGCGCAGTTCTGAGATCGCCTGCCGGCGCAGCGAAAGACCGCCCTTCTTGCCGAGCGTGACCAGCTTCTCCACGATCGGGCGCAATTCCTTCGCCTTCGGCAGCGTGGTGACGATCTGCTCGTGCTTGATCAGCGCCGCGCACATATTGGCGAACATCGCGCGCCGGTGCTCGGCGGTGCGATTGAGCTTGCGGTGAACCCTGCCGTGACGCATGGCGTCTCTCTCCCACTGTCATTCCGGACGACGCGCAGCGTCGATCCGGAATCTCGATCCACAATCTCTGGATTCCGGGTTCGCGCTTGCGCGCGCCCCGGAATGACGATGTCAGTAATGATCCTCGAAGCGCTTGGCGAGCTCGTCGATATTTTCCGGCGGCCAGCCCGGCACCTCCATGCCGAGGTGCAGACCCATCTGGGCCAGCACTTCCTTGATCTCGTTCAGCGACTTGCGGCCGAAGTTCGGGGTGCGCAGCATTTCCGCTTCCGACTTCTGCACAAGGTCGCCGATGTAGACGATGTTGTCGTTCTTCAGGCAGTTTGCCGAGCGTACCGACAGTTCGAGCTCGTCGACCTTCTTGAGGAACGCCGGATTGAAGGCGAGATCGGGAATGATCTCCTGCGTGACTTCCTTGCGCGGCTCTTCGAAGTTCACGAATACGTTGAGCTGGTCCTGCAGGATGCGGGCAGCGTATGCTACAGAGTCCTCCGGCGAGATCGCGCCGTTGGTCTCAATCGTCATGGTCAGCTTGTCGTAGTCGAGGATCTGGCCCTCGCGGGTGTTCTCGACCTTGTAGGAGACCTTGCGCACCGGCGAGAACAGGCTGTCAACCGGGATCAGGCCGATCGGCGCGTCCTCGGGCCGGTTGCGCTCGGCGGCGACATAGCCCTTGCCGGTCGTGACCGTGAATTCCATGCGGATTTCGGCGCCCTCGTCCAGCGTGCAAATCTGCAGATCCGGATTGAGCACCACGACATCGCCGACGGTCTGGATGTCGCCGGCGGTGACCACGCCCGGGCCCTGCTTCTTCACGACCATGCGCTTGGGGCCTTCGCCCTGCATCTTGATCGAGATGTCCTTGATGTTGAGCACGATGTCGGTGACGTCCTCGCGAACGCCCGCGATCGAGGAGAACTCGTGCAGCACGCCGTCGATATGCACCGACTGCACGGCAGCACCCTGCAGCGAGGACAACAGAATCCGGCGCAGCGCGTTGCCGAGCGTCTGGCCGAAGCCGCGTTCGAGCGGTTCTGCGACCAGCGTCGCAAAACGGTTCGCATCGGGACCCGGACTTACATGGAGCTTGTTCGGGCGGATAAGTTCTTGCCAATTTTTCTGGATCGTCACTGTTTCACCCATACAGGCCAGTTCATCTCAATGACCGGCGTTGGAGACCTGCGGGAAGCGCTCCCGCAACTTGCAAAGTAATTTTCAACACGATGCGGGGCAGCCAAACCGCCCGCGACCGAACGTCAAACCCGCCGGCGCTTGCGCGGCCGACAACCATTGTGCGGGATCGTCGTCACGTCGCGGATCGACGTGACGGTGAAACCCGCAGCCTGCAGCGCGCGAAGCGCCGACTCGCGGCCCGAACCGGGACCGGCTACTTCAACTTCCAGCGTGCGCATGCCGTGTTCCTGCGCTTTCTTGGAAACGTCCTCGGCTGCGACCTGCGCCGCATAGGGCGTGGACTTGCGCGAACCCTTAAATCCCATCGTTCCCGCCGAAGACCAGGCAATGGTGTTGCCTTGCGCATCGGTGATGGTGATGGTGGTGTTGTTAAACGACGAATTCACGTGCGCAACGCCGGAGGCGATATTCTTGCGCTCACGGCGGCGAACGCGAGTGGCTTCCTTGCCCATTCCAGAACCTTTCCTGCGATCTCAACGCCGCCGTAATGCCAGCGGCTACACCTACTCAAAGGGCGAAAGTGATAGCGAGTAGAACTATTCGCTACTCACTATTCGCCAACCTATTTCTTCTTGCCGGCGATCGATTTGGCCGGGCCCTTGCGGGTACGCGCGTTGGTATGGGTACGCTGACCACGCACCGGCAATCCGCGGCGATGACGCAGGCCGCGATAGCAGCCGAGATCCATCAGCCGCTTGATGTTGATGCCGGTCTCGCGACGCAGATCGCCTTCAACCACATAGTCGCGGTCGATCACTTCGCGGATTTGCAGAACCTCCTGATCGCTCAACTGAGCGACCCGACGATCGGTCGGGATCTTCACCTTGTCCAGGATCTCGGCCGCGCTCCTCTGGCCGATGCCATGGATGTATTGAAGCGCGATCAGCACGCGCTTGTTGGTTGGGATATTCACGCCGGCAATACGGGCCACGGATTCTCTCCTGTCGCCGATCCAAATGGAGGAAAGGCAGTATTTTGCTATCTCGGGCAGGTGTCCGCAAACGCGAACACGACGCCCTTCCCCTTGGATTTTCCTAAGGGCCCGGCATCGTCTAAAACTATCCGACTTGGATGCGGGGCTTATTAATGGATTCAACCCGGTTTCGTCAACCGTCTCTAGCGCTTAGCTCGCTTTTTCATGACCTTTTTGGGGCTTTTCCCGCCCTTTGCCACCGCGGTCTTCCGAACTGGCTTTTTTGTCCCCCTGGACGCCGGTTTCCCGGTCCTCCGGGCCGCTTTGATGGTCCTTTTGGCGGCCTCAGCCACCTTGGCCACCGGTTTGGATCTGCTTCCAGTGGTCTTTTTGGGGCCTTTGGCAACCCCCGCCTTCTTGGGCGGGCGGGGCTCGACAGCCCCGATCGCCGCCAGGATCCGATTGATCTCCCGCGTCACGTGCTCAATGGTCATCATGCCATCGACCGTCAAAAGCTTGCGCCGCTCGGAATAGTAGTGAATCAGCGGTTCGGTCAGTTGCCGATAGCTCGCCAGCCGCTTGATCAGCACCTCCGGGGTGTCGTCGACGCGCACTTCCTCGCCGCGCGCCCGCGTCTCCGCGGCCCGGGTCTCGACACGCTGCAACAGCGCGCTTTCATTGACGCGAAGCTCGATCACGGCGTCGAGCTTCATGTGCTTTTTCTTCAGGAGTTCGTCGAGCGCCTCCGCCTGCGGCACGGTGCGCGGAAAGCCGTCGAGGATGAAACCCTTCTTCGCATCGGGCTGATCGATGCGGTCCGAGATGATCCCGACCACGATATCGTCCGGCACCAGGCCGCCCGAGGCCATGACGTCCTTGGCCTTCAGCCCAACGGGCGTCCCGGCCGCGACCGCGGCGCGGAGCATCTCGCCGGTCGAGAGCTGTACGATGCCGTGGCGCTGGACCAGCCGCTGCGCCTGGGTTCCCTTGCCCGACCCCGGAGGTCCGAGAAGTATCAGTCTCATGCGTTTCGCCCCCCGGCGCTCGGTGGGCGAAGTCCGCACACCCGTTGTTGGTTTTTTGACCGCGGCTGGCTGCAATCAGCGGCGACGGCCCCGCAATTTCGATTTTCTGATCAGCCCCTCGTACTGATGGGCGAGCAGATAACCCTGCACCTGCGCCACCGTATCCATGGTCACGCTGACCACGATCAGGAGCGAGGTGCCGCCAAAGTAAAACGGCACCGAGGCGTACGAAATCAGAATTTCGGGGATCAGGCAGACGATCGCAAGATAGATCGCGCCGACCACCGTGACGCGCGACAGCACGTAATCGATGTATTCCGCGGTGCGCTCGCCGGGACGAATGCCCGGGATGAAGCCGCCATGCTTCTTGAGATTATCGGCGGTCTCAGTCGGGTTGAACACGATCGCGGTGTAAAAGAACGCGAAGAACACGATCAGCGCGAGGTAAAGTACCAGGAACAGCGGCCGGCCGTGGCCGAGCTGCGTGGTGATCCATTGAAACCACTCCGGCCCCCGGCCGGCGTTGAAATTCGCAACCGTGGTCGGCAGCAGCAGCAGCGAGGACGCGAAGATCGGCGGAATCACGCCGGAGGTATTGAGCTTGAGCGGCAGATGCGAGGACTGGCCCTCGAACATCTTGTTGCCGACTTGCCGCTTCGGATACTGGATCAGAAGTCTTCGCTGCGCGCGCTCCATGAACACGATGAAGGCGATCACGGCGACCGCCATCACGATCACGACCAGGATCAGGCCGGTCGACAGCGCGCCCTGTCGGCCGAGTTCGAGCATGTTGGCGAGCGCGGAGGGCAGCTCGGCGACGATGCCGGAAAGGATGATCAGCGAAATGCCGTTGCCGATGCCGCGCGAGGTGATCTGCTCGCCAAGCCACATCAGGAACATGGTGCCGCCGGTCAGCGTGATCGCGGTGGAGAGACGGAAGAACAGCCCGGGGTCGCTGACGACATTGCCGGCACCTTCGAGGCCCACCGCGATGCCGTAGGACTGGAACGCGGCGAGCAGCACCGTCAGATAACGGGTATACTGGTTCAGCGTCTTGCGCCCGGCCTCGCCTTCCTTCTTCAGCGCCTCGAGTTGCGGCGACACGGTCGTAAGCAGCTGGATGATGATCGAGGCCGAGATATACGGCATGATATTCAGGGCAAAGATCGCCATGCGGTGAATACCGCCGCCGGCGAACATGTTGAACATGCCGAGAATGCCGCCGGCCTGCGAGCGGAATACCTGTTCCCAGATGTTGGGATCTATGCCGGGCAGCGGAATGTAGGTGCCGAGCCGGTAGACCAGGAGCGCACCCAGCGTGAACCAGATGCGCTTCTTCAGTTCGTCGGCCTTGGCAAGCGCGCCGAAGTTGAGGTTTGCCGCTAATTGTTCCGCTGCTGAGACCATGTCTGGCTTTCTCCCGCCGTCCTTTGCTCTGCTCCCGGGGGACGATCAGCAGAGGCTGGACATTATTTGGTGCTCGGCCTCGATAAAGTCCATCGGTTTGATCGTGCGGATGGCCCGGAGGCTGCGCGCGATGACGCAGATGTTACGCTGCCTCGCCTTCGTCCTTCTTCGCGGGTGCGAGAATCTTGACCGTGCCGCCCGCCTTCTCGACCGCCGCGATGGCGGATTTCGAAGCGCCGTGAACCTCGATATTCAGCTTGGCCTTTATTTCACCACGGCCGAGCAGCCGCACGCCATCCTTCGCGCGCCTGATCACGCGGGCCTTGACCAGCGATTCGGCGTTGACGGTTTCCTTAGGCTCGAGATGCTTGGCATCGATCGCCTGCTGAAGGCGGTCGAGATTGATCTCGGCGAATTCGAGCCGGAAGACGTTGTTGAAGCCGCGCTTCGGCAGCCGCCGATGCAGCGGCATCTGGCCGCCTTCAAAGCCCTTGATGCGCACGCCCGAGCGCGCGGTCTGGCCCTTGCCGCCGCGGCCCGCGGTCTTGCCCTTGCCCGAGCCGATGCCACGGCCGACGCGCATCCGTTTTTTGCGCGAGCCGGCGTTGTCGGCGATATCGCTGAGCTTCATCGTTGGCTTCCTCTATCTCTCTGGCGCATGATCTTGACCGAAAACCGGTTCCCACTTTTCGGGATCATGCGCCTCACTTACTTCTCGCCGACGATGCGGACGAGATGTTGAACCTTTGCGATCATGCCGCGAACCGCAGGCGTATCCTGAAGTTCGGCGACCCGGCCGATCTTGTTGAGCTTCAGCCCGATCAGCGTCGAACGCTGCGAGTGATGGCGGCGGATCGCGCTGCCGGTCTGCTCGACCTTGATCGTCTTTGCGGCCTTGGCCATCGTCTTAACTCCGAAAAGCGCTGAACATGCGCGTTGTTTAGTCGGCTGCGGCCTCGGCATCGCCGCCGACGCGGCGCGCCTGCAGCGCGGATACCTTGATGTTACGGCGCGCCGCAACCGAGCGCGGCGAGTCCTGATGCTTGAGTGCGTCGAAGGTCGCGCGAACCATGTTGTAGGGGTTGGACGATCCGATCGACTTTGCCACCACGTCCTGGATGCCGAGCGTCTCGAATACCGCGCGCATCGGGCCGCCGGCGATGATGCCGGTACCGGCCGGCGCCGCGCGGAGGTAAACCCGCCCCGCGCCATGACGGCCAGCGATGTCGTGATGCAGCGTGCGGCCTTCGCGCAGAGCCACCCGTGTCAAATTGCGCTTGGCCGATTCGGTCGCCTTGCGGATTGCCTCCGGCACTTCGCGCGCTTTGCCGTGGCCGAAACCAACCCTGCCCTTCTGGTCGCCGATGACGACGAGGGCCGCAAAACCGAAGCGCTTGCCGCCTTTGACGACCTTCGCCACGCGATTGATGTGGACGAGCTTGTCGACGAACTCGCTGTCACGCTCCTCGCGATCCCTGCCCCGTTCGCGTCCGCCGCGTTCGCGTTCACCTGCCATGGTGCTATCCAATCCTTGCGAGGCCCAAAGCCTCAGTTCAAATCCAGTTACCTACCGTTTGAGCATGATCTCGTCGGAAAACCGGAACCCGATCTTCCGCCATCATGCTCTAGAAACTCAATCCGCTTTCCCGCGCCGCATCCGCGAGCGCCTTGACGCGGCCGTGATAGAGATAGCTGCCGCGGTCGAACACGACTTCCTTGACGCCGTTCTTCACCGCGCGCTCCGCCAATAGCTTGCCGACCGCTTTCGCCGCATCGATGTTGGCGCCGGTGTTACCGGCCTCGCGCATCGACTTCTCGAGCGAGGACGCCGACGCCAGCGTCTCGCCCTTCAGGTCGTCGATGACCTGCGCATAGATATGCTTCGACGAGCGGAACACCGACAGACGCGGGCGGCCGCCGGCGGAACGGCGCAACGACAGCCTCACGCGTTGCTTGCGCCGGGCATTCGTAACCTTGGCTCTCGACATGACCGGCTCCGTTACTTCTTCTTGCCTTCCTTGCGGAAGATGAATTCGTCGACATATTTCACACCCTTGCCTTTGTAGGGCTCCGGCGGACGATAGCTGCGGATCTCGGCCGCGACCTGGCCGACGCGCTGGGAGTTGCTGCCGGTGATGGTGATCTCGGTCGGCTTCGGCACCGTGACGGTGATGCCCTCCGGGATCGGATAGACCAGGTCGTGGCTATAGCCGAGCGCAAGCTGCAGGTTCTTGCCCTGCATCGCGGCACGGTAACCGACGCCGGTGATCTCGAGCTTCTTCTCGAAGCCCTTGGTGACGCCCTCGACCAGGTTTGCGACCTGCGCGCGCGCCGTGCCGTACATGGCCTGGGCGCGGTTGGTCTCGAACCG
>Ga0209807_1001788_pt1 | contig 10284 bp, 11 predicted proteins | sample GraSoiAngelo_154_FD_186168 | JGI IMG/M metagenome (GOLD analysis project Ga0209807, IMG submission 186168) | Grasslands soil microbial communities from the Angelo Coastal Reserve, California, USA - 14_1009_13_20cm (SPAdes) (version 2) | ecosystem: Environmental > Terrestrial > Soil > Grasslands ... | reverse complement strand
CAGGCGTGGGCGGTGTCGGTTCGGCTGGAGGAGCAGAGAAATGGGCGCTGCGACCGTTACTTAATTCCGCATTCAAAAATGCGGCGAGCTGCTCCCGCGACATTTGTGACAGCGGGTTCTGCCCCAAATTTGGGCTCGCGAAACCGGCCGGAAACACAAATTGATTGGTGAAATTGCCGGCGTCGGTGATGTGTTTGTCTGTTGGGTGATTCATCATTGGGATGGTTGATTCAATTGCTTTCATCCCTTTCTCAAGGTTTTCGAGCCGGACATTTCAAAAAATTTGAATTTTTTCTTATTTCGGCGCGAATCCCGACACCCGGGATCTGCGAAACTTGCCTTTAGACGCGGCTTTGTACGGGAAGCTGGCAGCTTCCCAAAAATGACAACATCGACGCTAAGGTTCTTCCTCAATCTTGTAAATGACCATGCCGCGCGCCTGATAGTTCGCGAGCGCTTGCGGATGATCGCGGTTGCACGTATGCACCCACACACACGATGGATTCGGCTCCATGCGCCACGCCCTTTCGATTGCGCTAGTTAGCAGCGCGCCGCCCAACCCTCTACCGATCCATTCAGGCAACAATCCGAAGTAAGCGATCTCGATTCCGTTTTCGCCATCCCGACGCAGTTCGTAGTAGCCAGCGACAGCGTTATCATAGTACCCGGCGAACGTCCGCAACTCAGGCGCCGTCGCGTATTCCTTCCAGTGCTCATCCGTCCACGATCGTTTGTCGGTCCAGTCCCATTGCTCGCCAACACGACAATAGAGGTCGCGATTAAATCGCCAATCGCGTTCGGTCTTTTCACGAACTCGAAATCGCGCATCCGCGCGCTTTGGACGTAGCTGATCCGCTGATCGCATTTCAAGATATGTCGTGATGAGGGGCTGTGCGGGCATCGATAAATAAGGATCCTTTCGAGAATCTTGAGCTGTCATGTGCAAAACATGATTAGCTCTGACAAACTGCAATCCTATTCGTGTAGGGAGTGAAGGTCCACCTCTTGAGAAGAGGGCTGCCGGTGGAACAATAATTAGAAGGAAATTAGCGCAATCAGTATGGCTAATAGGAAATCGCGTCCGCAGAAGCGCCGCCGCCGTTCGATCATAGCATTTGAGATGATTCGGCTTAACCGGACGGCAACCGAACCGCTCCACGAACAGCTGTACCGTCAAATTCGCGACGAACTGAAATCGGGCAGGTTCGGCGAAGGTTCATCTCGACTTCCCTCGTCGCGGGCTCTGGCAACAGACCGGGGAATCTCAAGATCAACTGTTAGGCTCGCGCTTTCAAAACTTCATGCTGAAGGTTACCTCCGCTCGAAACCCGGGTCCGGCACGTTCGTCGCGAATCTTCTTCCGGAGAGCTTTTTAACCGCGGACCAACCGAAAACCTACCAGCCAATTCAGCGTCCAGCTCGCATCTCTGAACGCGTAAAAGCAATTCCGGATGCACGCGTTGGAAATCAGTTCGACCTCGGGGCGACGGGCGCGGGACCAGGCGTTTCGCTGGTGGCGAGCATTCCCGCAGTCGATGAATTTCCAATAGCTGCATGGGAACGTCTCAGAGCTCAGGTCCTGGCAAAAAAAGGCGTTAACCTGTTGCGTTATTCGTCGAATCGCGGCGACGTCGACCTGCGCAAGGCAATCGCAGCGTACTTGTGCGATTTCAGAGCAGCGCACTGTCATCCGGATCAAATCGTGATCGTGGCGGGTATGCAGCAGGCCATGTTAATCAGCGCAATGGCCGTGCTAAATCCGGGTGAGGCCGCATGGATCGAAGACCCCTGTTATCAGCAGACCCGAAGAGTTCTTAGTTTGGCTGGTGTTAAAATATTTCCCAAGGCGCTCGACACGCAGGGAATCGTGATTGCGCGACCAAGAAAAGAACCAATGGCGAGGATCATTTACGTAACACCATCCCATCAATTTCCTCTCGGCGTTACCATGAGCTTTCAGCGTCGGACCGATTTGCTCGATTGTGCGCGTGCTCACAATGCATTCATTTTCGAGGACGACTACGACGCGGAGTTTCGCTTCGTCGGGCCACCACTCCCCTCGTTACAGGGGATCGATAACGCCGGTCGAGTGATTTACGCAGGCACAGTGAGCAAGATTCTCTGTCCTTCTTTGCGTCTGGGCTACATCATTGCGCCAGAGCGGCTGGTCGATTCGTTTGTGAAGATCCGGAGTGCGATGGATCAGCACTCATCTCCGATCGAACAGGCAACGCTCGCGCGTTTTATCACCGAGGGCTTTTTCCTCAGTCATATCAAGCGAATGCGAAAAATCTACGCGGAGCGGCGAGATTTCTTCATCAAACAATTTAATGAGTTGCTTGGTGACCGTTTCACTTTGCAGGTTCCCGAAGCCGGTTTGAACATCGTCGCCTGGTTGAAACGCGAGGAAGACTTCCCAATGATCAAGCGTATCACGTCTGAAATCGGCGTAAGGCCCTCGGCGCTCTCGTTCTTTTGCATTCAAGCGAAGCTAAAGCCGGCGTTCATATTCGGATTCGCGGCTTGGACGCCGACGCAGATTCGGGAGAGCCTCGTTAAACTCGCATCAGCACTCAGGAACCACAGCAAGGATCTAAATTACGGGCGCCAGTCGCGATAAGCCTCGTGCGCGCCGAGGGTGAGACTGGTTCCGGCTTTGCTATGCCGGTCGATCTGTTCCGCGAGCCATTGAAACCATTCCCAATTTTTTTGCGAACCTGCGCGCTCACGTTCGTATTCGACGTAGCCGCGCAATTTGCGCCAGGCGACGCGCACTGTACCGCCCAGCAGTTCGTCGACTACCTTTAGCGGAACCATGCGCGCAAACACCGCATAACCCAGAGATTCGAGAATGCAGGCTATGGATTGGGCGGCTTTAAAGAGGCGCGGATCGGCCTCAATTTGTGACGGCGTCGCACCCTCGGAAATTGCCTGCACCAGGCTCATTGATTCCATCCACGCTGGCGTCAAAATCGCCTGCACAGCTACGAAGGCGGCGCGTTCCTCTCGCTCCTTGCGTGCGCGCCGCATCTCAATCACGCCGAAAACGACAGCCGTTAACACCGTGAGGGCCGTTGCAATATTTGCAACCGTCGAAAGCTCCACCGCAGCAATTTGCGCAAACGCGTTGTTTGATGCCACGAAAATTTGATCTGCGTGGAATATAGGTAAATGAAAACAAAAAGCCGCAGGCTTCGCGGGAACCCTGCGGCTCTTATCGTAAGATCCCAGATCGCGCGTTGACTCAGTCTATAACAACCACGTGATCAATCATGCGCAAATCGCCCATGTCTGCGTAATAAACACGCACGCGCGTGCCGGGTTTGATCGCTGTTTGGACGATTTCCCCTGCCTTGTTCACAACGTGACCACGCCCATTGAGAACATAACGGCCCGGATTGTTCGAACTGTCCTCCCGAACAACGAGAGTATTGCGAGGCTGATAACTGGCAGCCGCGCCTTCCGCAATCATCGTTCTGATGATCGTTCCGGTTACCTCTATCGGTTCAGTTGTAGTTGTTCCTTGTTTCTTATCCGTCGAACTCGGCTGGGCGAATGCCAGCAGCGCAATCAGCAAACAGCCGAGCGTAACGATTAGTTTCTTCATGGTTCGCCTCCTATTGTTAATGGTTTGTTCTACCGAGGGAGTCTCTGGATATGGCAAGCATTCAACAAGAGCCACTTCGTGCGTTCCCCACAGCCCACTTTTCGCAGTACTGGTAAGGTTTAATAACCTCAAACAGCACAACTTTTCCCGCGCGAGTCTATTAATAGATCCCGGAAAATAGGCGCCATGTGTGAAAGCGGTATGCATTGTACGCATCTCCAAACTGCGAATGCAGTATGTTCTCTTATGCATCGATGCGCGCTAGCAGCGGCGAATACGACGTGCGCTAGACGAGTCTACGTTTTCGGCGATTGTGCGTCGGCTAATATCTCACCTCGTTATGAGTGGCTTCTTTGAGGAAGTGCAGCCGCGAAAGGTCTATCGCGTTGCCGCTGCTTACATCATCGCGGCGGGTTTCATTATTCAAATCGGCTCCGCGGTTTTCCCAGCTTGGGAATTGCCAGGTTGGGCATTCCGTCTCGTAGTTGTGCTGCTTTTAGTCGGATTTCCGATCGCGTTGATCTTGGCATGGGCCTACGACGTCACTCCGCAAGGCATCCGCGCAACTCCGACGCCCAGCACGCCCGGATCGCATCGTCGGCGCAATGTGATAATGCTGATCGGAATCGGCGTGATCATCTCCGCTGGAGCGGGATTCTTCCTTTTGCCCCGAGTGTCTGCGCGCAAGATCGACAAGTCGATTGCCGTCCTGCCTTTTGAAAATCTGAGCGATGAAAAGGAGAACGCGTACTTCGCCGACGGCATGCAGGATGACATCCTGACCAATCTTTCGAAGATCGGCGATTTGAAAGTCATCTCGAGCATGTCGGTCATGTCATATCGAGGCGATGGGGCACGCAACGCTCTCGAAATTGGCAAAGCGCTCGGTGTGGCGACGCTTCTGGAAGGGAGCGTTCGCCGAGTCGGCAATCGAGTGCGAGTGAATGTGCAGCTAATAAACGCCAATAACGACGAGCACATTTGGGCGGAAGATTACGATCGCGATTTGACCGACGTCTTTGCGATCCAAAGTGATCTCGCCCAGAAGATTGCAACCGCTCTTCAGGCAAGATTGTCGCCTAACGATAGAGCGCGTCTTAATCAACGCCCGACAGAAAACTCAGAAGCCTATCTGCTGTTTATGCAAGCCGAGCCGTACGCGAACGGGACGGAAATGTTCACCGAGGATTATCTGAAAGCTGAACAGCTTTACACGCAAGCAATTAAGCTCGATCCCAACTTCGCTGCGGCCCACGCTCGTCTCTCGATGGTCGAAAGCTGGGCCTATCACACCTTCGATCCGACGCCGACCCGTCGAGAAAAGGCGCGTGCATCGGCCGATGACGCTTTGCGTCTTCAGCCCGATCTTCCGGAAGGACATCTCGCTCTCGGCTTCGCATACTATTATGGCGACCGCGACTACGATCGCGCGCTGGCTGAATTCAAAATCGCCCGTCGCGATTTGCCTAACGAAGCCCAGGCTTATATGGCGATCGGCGCGATCCAACGCCGTCAGGGTAAGTGGACCGAGTCGATTGCGAACTTCGAGAAGGCTGTGGCGCTTGATCCCAAGAATGCCGGCTTTCTGTATAACCTTGGTTTCACCTATGTCGGACTGAAACAGTACGAAGCGGCGGACAAGATGTTTGATCGCGCACTGGAAGTGGCGCCCCAATCTTTTAGCTCGCGTGCACTCAAGGCCGTAATCGCCATTTTGTGGAAGGGCGATGTCGAGGCGGCGGAAAAGCAACTCGCGTTATCCCCGGTGCGGGACGCGAATGGCCTGGTTACGTCCACTGAAATTTGGGTTTTAATGCTCGGGCGCAAGTACTCGGAAGCGCTTCGGGAAATTGAACAATTTCCCGGAGAAGTATTTGATGCTCACGGCGGCCGCGCGCCGAAAGCTTTCTTCGAAGGTCTCATTTACCTCTGCCAAGGAGACAAAACGAAAGCGATGACCGCGCTTGAGCATGCTCGCGCTATTGCGGAGCAATTGGTGCACGAAAGCCCTAACGATGCTCCCAGACGTGCGATTCTGGGTGAGATTCTAGCGGCGCTCGGTCAGAAAGAAGCCGCTATCGCAGAAGGAAAACGCGCGACTGAACTTTTGCCCGAATCAGAGGACGCTTACGATGGTCCGGAAATCACTTGCCGGCTTGCACAAATTTATGCGTTGACTGGCGAATCTGATAAGGCTTTTCGATTGCTCGATCATTTGCTCGAAGTTCCAACGGTCTCACGGTCGCCATGCTCAAACTCGATCCGGCATGGGAGCCGCTGCGGAAAGATTCGCGTTTCCAAGCGCTGATCGAGAAGTACGCGGCCAACCGCTAACGCGACGTTTAGATTAGATATGAAAACGGTTTACGAACTCGGCATTCCGGAAACGCTCGAAGAAGTATGCGATCCAAATCATGTCGCTTTGCTCGTGTACGACATGCAGGTCGGCATTTTGAGTCAGGTCAAAAACCCGGAGCAAATCACCCTACAAGTTCTCAATGTCCTGATAGCTGCGCGAAAAGCTAAAGTGCGCGTCTTCTTTTCGCGTCACCTTTCGCTGCCAAAAGAGCTAATGGGGATGTTTCAGTTCCGCATGGCGATGGCCTGGCAACGCGCGGATTCGCCGGAACAGGTGAATCCATGGTTTCTGCGCGACGCTCCCGGATTTCAGATCTTGCCGGAATTGCAGCCGCATCCGACTGAAGGCGTCTTCGACAAATTGACTATGTCGGCCTTCGAAGGGACATGGCTCGATTTCGCTTTGCGAGATTGCGGCATCAACGCCTTTATCATCGTCGGCGTAGCGACTGAGATCGGGATCGAACCGACCGTGCGCCACGGGGCGGATCTCGCTTATATTCCTGTGCTCGTCACCGATGCTTGCGGCGCTGGCAACGAAGAAGCCGCCAAGCGATCGATCGAAAGCTTGAAATTTGCGGGCGACGCTTTGATCACGGACACGGAGACGATTTGCGACGTGCTCCGAAAGCGATCCGGCGTCCGCAACGCGTGAGTCTCAATCGACGCGCGGCAAGAACTCTTCACGGACAATCTTGCCATCCTTCACTGTGTAGACGCCAACTTCGGATAATTTTCGCCGTTGTTTTGAATTCTTGTCGGTAACGTCCGCATCGTATTGCACGACGAATCGATCATTCCCGACGAATGGATCACCAGCATCAAAGCTGTGGATTTCCATCGCGTTAACCCACCAATCGATTTTGCCGCGAACGCCTTCTTTTCCCCGGGTTTCCGGTGAACCGCCGCCGGCGCTGTATGCTTCCACGCTCACGACGTTGTCGTCGTAAAGTTCAAGCGCTTCATACCACGCTTGTTTTCGAACTAATTCCACGACCTTTTTTGCAACTTCTTCGGTGTTCATTCTTCCTCCTTTGTTCATACGGACAATTTACTTGCTGATAAATTGTTCAAGTCGATCGAGAAGACTGTTCCAACCCTCACTGTGGCGATCGCGCGATTCTTCGCTCGGCAACTTCTCGTGCCTTAATCGGAGTTCCGTTCCGCCGCCCGACTCGGACAGTTCAACTGTGACAACGCTGGTCCGGTTCTCCCAAGTTTCATCGTCATCCCACTGCCAGGTGAAGACAATTTTCTTCCCGGGAATCAATTCGCGGTATTCGCCGAACGCGCTCATCTCCTCCCCTTCCGGACTGGTTAAGTCCCAGCGATATTTGCCGCCGACCCGCACGTCGGAGGTTAGGTTCCGGGTGCGAACGGCTTCAGGTCCCCACCATTCTTTTAGTTGGACTGGATCGATCCACGCTTTATAAACGCGAGCTGGCGGCACGTTGATGAACCTAATGATTTCGAGCGATGTTTTCTCTGCAGTTTTCTCGTTCATGGTTTCGCTTTCAAGCTTTCAAGGAATCGTTTCAGCTCCGATCCGATAATAGCAGTCCAACCGGCTTCGAAATTCTTCCGCGCATACGCGGGGGTTTTCGGAAACGTTTCGATCCCAGTGTGCGTGAGTTTCAGTCGCGTCTTGTTACCCTCGGGAAATAATTCAAACGTGACGAGAGAATTTCCCGGCTCGCCTTTGTATCGCCAGGTGTAAGCGAATTTCTTTTGCGGAATCACTTCCGTAACTTTGCAGAGGTGGTGATAAGTGTTGCCTTCGTGTTCGACTACAAATTCGAATTCGCAGCCGATCTCCGGCTGAAATTTCTTTATGTCGAAATACCATTGCGCCGTTTCATTCACGTCGGTGAGCGCACTCCAAACTCGTTCGACCGGAGCATCGAAAGTGCGTTCCAGAATGATGGCTTCAGCTAGATCGTTTCTTTTAGTCATGATGTTAACTCATTGATATCGGGTTACATCGTTCTTGTTTTCTTCCTTCGACCGCCCTTCATTGTTTGTCCCCCTTTCGCCTCACGGTCGACCTTTCCTTCATCGGCACGCCTGCGGGCAGCGATCCCGAGCGTCGCCGGCCTTGCCCCGCCTGAATTCCACGCTCAACCGCAGCGCTCCAGTCTTCAGACGGCGGGGCGTCCGTGTAGTCGTCATTCCAGTTCCACCACTCGTACGGCGAAGTTTGAGGATAGCCCTGGGGCGAGTCCTCCCACTTCTCTTTGCGGCCAAGCGCTGTCATGTCAAGATAACTCCACGTGGTCCCGAACGCCTCATCGCCGCGGGCGTTGATGAAGTACGTGCGGAACACGCGGTTGCCGTCGCGAATAAACGCGTTGTGACCATGCCATTCGTCGACACCGAAGTCTTTGTCGAAGTCGTCGGTGATCGTGTACCATGGGATGCGACCCCAGCCCATCCGCGCCTTCACCCGTTTAATATCTGTCTGGGGCGCCCGCGAGGCGAATGCGAGCGTAGTGTCACGGGCGTTTAGATGAGCAAGGTGGCCAACGTGGTCGGCGATCATGGAGCAGCCGACGCAGGCGTGATCTGGCCAGCCGTGAACGCCAGGTTCGAAGAATGCGCGGTAGATGATTAGTTGACGACGGCCGTCGAACAGGTCGACTAGGCTCGCCTTTCCCTCTGGGCCGTCAAACGTGTAATCCTTCTCTATGGTCAGCCACGGCATCCGCCGACGCTCCGCGGCCAGCGCGTCGCGGGCGCGAGTCAATTCCTTCTCTTTCACGAGAAGCTGTTGGCGTGCAGCCTCCCACTCCTTCGCGGACACCACTTCTCGATCTAATTCCAGTTCTGTTGTTTTCATTGTGTTGTTTTTTTTGTTTGCGTTGTCTTCTGCTGCAAAATCTTTTGAGCACAAGGGCTGCTACTCCCCCGCTGAATGTCGTCGCCAGAACGGCGATGTTTGCGATGCATAGCGGACACATGAGTCAGGCCTTTCCTTTTTTAGCGGCACCCCTTGTTCGTTTTCTCCAAATAGGCTGCCAGCCGATCGAGCGATCCCTCCCAGAACTTTCGATACTCCTCGATCCATTGCGCGGTTTTTTTTAACGGCTCGGCATTTAGCTGCATTTCGTGCACGCGCCCATAGCGCCGGCGGCGGAGCAATCCGGCCTTTTCGAGAACTCGTAAATGTTTTGAAACCGCAGGGAGCGACATGTCGTGCGGCCGGGCGAGGTCGGTCACGCGCCTGTCGCCGCGTGCCAGGTGCGCCAGAATCTGTCGGCGCGTAGGATCAGCCAGCGCGGCAAAAGTTCGGTCCAATGTTCTCGAAGAATATTTAACCATCTGGTTAACTAATTAGCAGAATGATTCCAACGTGCAAATATTTTTACAATTTGCGGAAGCCTGATCTCGGCCTGCGTTTCGCTGGATTACCGATTCTCAAGAGAATCGACAACGTGTGAGTCCATCAGGTTCGCGTTGACGGACAAGCGTCGGTTTCGTTTCGATGTAGAGGCGTTTGTGTCAAACGCCTTATATCCGGCGCTTGGCACAAGCGCCGCTACAACAGCGTCTATGAATCGGACTGCGGAAACGCTTCTTTGTTCACGACGTAGGGCATTTTTGTCGGATCGCCGCCGTAGTTGCCTTCGAGAACATCGATAAGGCCCTGTACGCAACGGCCCGCCATGCCTTTGTCTGGATCGACATCCAGACGAGTAATCTGCGCGCCGCTGGCGAAATGATGGAACAGGCGGCAACGATCAGCGATCTCTGGATCAAGCAGTGGGGAGTCGGGCGGGAGCGGCTCTTTGTTGAATACATCGAGCGCTGCGCCCGCGATGATTCTTTCTTTTAATGCTTTCGCCAGGGCTATCTCGTCCACCACCGGGCCGCGCGAGGTGTTTACCAAATACGCAGTCGGTTTCATGAGCTTTAACGTATTTGCATTGATGAGGTGGTACGTCGGTTTGTCCGCTTCGCCCTCCTTTAACAGCGGCACGTGCAGACTGACGTAATCGGCGCCACTCAAGGCGTCCTCGAAGTCGACATACTTGATCCAGGTCTTCTCTTTCTGAATGCCACGCGCATGGCGCAGATTCATTAACTCCTGAATGGCTTTAATGAATGCGTGATTCTGATACGCCGGGTCGTAGCAAAGGATATTCACGTCGAATCCTGAACATTTCTTGATGATCGCCAGGCCAATGCGGCCCGTACCAACGATGCCGATAATTTTGCCTGTGACCTCATCGCCAAGGAACGGGAGGAACGGATGCCACGACGGCCACCTCTGTTCGCGCACGAGTCGCTCGCTCTGCCACATTTTTCTCGCGAGCATGCCC
>Ga0209807_1001785_pt1 | contig 10297 bp, 12 predicted proteins | sample GraSoiAngelo_154_FD_186168 | JGI IMG/M metagenome (GOLD analysis project Ga0209807, IMG submission 186168) | Grasslands soil microbial communities from the Angelo Coastal Reserve, California, USA - 14_1009_13_20cm (SPAdes) (version 2) | ecosystem: Environmental > Terrestrial > Soil > Grasslands ... | reverse complement strand
GAAACGCGAGAGAGGTGGTCGGTTCTCACTTCAGGGGTCTGTGGGCGCAGACCTGCCAGATATTGCACATCGAAAGCGCGCAGGGCCGCTTCGACTGTAGGACCGATTCCAACAATTCCTTCTTCCACAGTCGGACCGAGAAGCGCAATCCAAAGCTGACCACGAACGAATAACCGCGGCCGGCGCACCGCCGACGGACTGCCAGGATGCGCTGCACGGTACAGCTCCATTTCTTCCACTGCCCTTAGCGTTGGATCGCCACGGCGGAAGCGATTTTTTAACACGATGTTTGTTTTCTTTGTCATTTAGGTATCAAATATGCCCTCCGGTCTTCATCTACCTTCAATGCCATGTTCTCCAGAATTTCATCGGTAGGCAGGACCCAATCCATCGGAATCGAATGGCAGCGCTCTGTTGGACAACTAAGGCGCAATGGTCCGTTTCCGCGTGTGCCGCCAGCTACTTGGATTTGCCGGCCAGTAATAATTTTGCCGCAAACGAGGCAGTACCGTTTCTCATCCAGAGAACGCCACGGTCGGAATTGATCGAGCCGTTGCAGCGTCTCGAGTTTATCTCCGTCGGACAATTTAATCGGAGAAGACAGCATCACCGCATGACTATGTGGCCGCCGGATGGGGTCGCACAATCAGGTGCGCGGTAGATTCGCATATAGGTGAAAGTCCGATGTTCCCAAGCTACTACTCCGCAACTGCCACGCGACGACCAGCAAACTTCCGTGCGTCGACCGCTTATGGACCAAGCATGCGATTTCTAGCGAAGCAAAATGACCAGCAACACAATCAACAGAATGAAACCCAAGCCACCGCTGGGATAGTATCCCCAGCCTGTGCTATATGGCCACGTTGGCAAGGCGGCGATTAGCAACAGAATCAGAATCAAAAACAGGATAAAGCGCATAGTTTTTCGTTCTATTTAATTTTGCATCTGAAGCATCACGACGGCTACGGAGTCGGCGAAGCGTTGATGTTCACTTCAGTTTTCTCTTTCTTGGTAGTAGTGCCTGGAGACGGGTTTATCACTGTTGTGTTACTTTCTTTTTTCTCTGCAGGCGGATTCGTCACCGTTGTTTCCTTTTGCTCGCAACCCATGAAAAGTGCCGCGGCGGCGAGCAGATAAATGTATTTCTTCATACAAATGAATCGCATTTCAGAACGAAGTTTGCCGCCTTTACCTTTTCATCCTTTTTATTTATGAATGGGATTGCTCCACTCTCATTACTCGCCGGCCCGCTTGTGATAATATCTCTGGCCGTCTTGCGATCTCGTCAGATCGCGCCCGATAGCGCCAGGATTATTATAATCAAAAGAATTAAACCGAGTCCCCCACTGGGATAGTAACCCCAGCCCCTACTGTAGGGCCAGGCCGGCAGCGCTCCAATCAGCAAAAGAATGAGAATAATCAGTAGAATTGTGCTCATAAGATTTCCTTAGCTTGCGATAAGTTTCATTCGTTCTGTTTCTCCTACGAAAAGAACGTGTTTCGCACTGTCTTCGGATTTATCTAATTACGTATCTGGCTTGTGCGGGTGTCGCAAAGCCTGACGCAAAGCAGTAGGAAACACGCGTACTAGTTTGCAGATGCGATTCCTTTCTGAGGAGTGAATAGATGCTACGTTGGGCCTTAATGTTTTTGATAATTGCATTGGTGGCGGCGCTCTTTGGATTCACTGGCATTGCTGTCGCAGCTGCCGGGATTGCCAAATTCCTGTTCTTCCTCTTCCTGGTGTTTTGTCTGATCTTTTTTGTTATCGGCATTTCAGCAGGCAGAAGAATCCCGTAAGACTCAGATTTCAAAATTTGGAGGCGTCATATTGAAGCGTGCGGCGGGACGAACGCAATTCACGCGACAGATCCCGTCTATTGGCACGGCATGACTTCTCGAAACGCCTTGAGGTGCGACTTTCGCTGAAGGAGGATTTCGATGCGCAAATTCAAGCGTTCGGACCGGATTGCCCGCAACTTGCTTTGGCTCTTGGCAATCGTGATTGCATTTTGTGTCATCGTCCTGGTTCGCAGTTGCACATAAGAAGGCCGAGGATCAAATGACGCCGCTATTTGGTATTGAGATTACTTATCCAGATCGAGGAAAACTGGTGCCAACCAGCTCCGGCTCCTCTACTGGCGGGCGCTTGATTTCCATCGTCTGATCGGGCCGCTGCTTTTTTGGGACTGGCTCGATCCGTACGGCGCGTCCGATTTCCGCCGATTTATAGATTGCGTTGATCACGCGAACATCCGCCAATCCTTCGTTTCCCGATGGCTCAGGAGCGCGGTCGTGGATGATGCAATCGGAGAAGTAAATGAGTTCCGGCGCGAATTGATCGCTCGGCTTGAAGATTTTCTCGGTCTCTTTGCCGTCAATGGTGGTCACGCATTTCAATTCGCCGCGATATTCATAAGCGTTTTCCAATCGGAGCCGGCCTTTCGTGCCGATCAGATCAAACTGCGCTACGTCCGCGGAGCCGAAGCTACACGTGAATATCGCCAGACGTTCTCGGGAAAACCGCAGGATCGCGCCAGTCATCTCCTCGATTTGTGTGAAGCGTTTCTCTCCGTTATTCGCAGCCAGCCCGACAACTTCGATCGGCTCATCGCGAAACAGGTAGCGCGCGGCGTTTATGCAATAGATCCCGATGTCGAATAGCGTGCCGCCACCAAGCTCTTTTCGCGTGCGAATGTTGCCTTCCTTGACCTGGAGACCAAACAACGATCCAAAATAACGAAGCTCACCGAGATCGCCTGATTGCGCCACTCGGACGGCGTGCAGGTTTGCGTCGTTGAAGTGGAGACGATAAGCGATCATCAGTTTCACGTTGTTCTGCGCGGCAACGCGCATCATGGCTTCGCAATCGTCCTGTGTGGTGGCCATCGGTTTTTCGCATAACACGTGGACGCCTGCGCGCGCGGCGTGTTCGGCATGTTCACGGTGGAGAATATTGGGAGTAGCGATGTAGACGGCGTCGACTTGATCCTTATCGAGCGCGTTTTCCAACTCGTCATAAGTGTATGCTTTTACACCATAGCGCTCGCTTAGTTCACGATCCTTTTCAGGATTTCCAGTTACGAGCGCCGCCAGTTCGGAATTCTCTGCATGCTCAAACGCAGGTAGCACAGCGGTCTGCGCGATGTGTCCCAGCCCAACAACAGCGTAGCGAATTTTCTTATTCATGGCGTTCCCTTGGTTTGTTGTCTAAAAAGAATTTCGCGCGGGAATCGCCGCGCGCGTGCATTGCGTTTTGCCATTGCAAAAAGACAACTAGTCTGTGCCTGGCGCGCGAAATGTTTATACTATGACAAACCTACAATTCAAAGGCAGCTGGAACGAAGTGAAAGGCAAACTCAAACAAAAATACGGTCAGCTAACCGATGACGACCTCGCGTTTAGCGAAGGAAAAGAGGACGAGCTGCTTGGCCGCCTCCAACAGAAGCTCGGCAAATCGAAAGAAGATTTGCGAAAAGAAATCGAGAGCCTGTAAATCTGAAAGTCAGTCTCGCGTGCTGCGACCGGCGAAAAGGGTGCAAATAAGATGCGTCTCACTGCGTAGTTTTATTCGAACTAACTAGGGAACCTTTGGAGACCGAATAGGACTCACAAGGGGACAACCTAAAAGAAACAGGAGGGAAATTGTATGCCGGCAAAATCAAAGAAACAGCAAATGGCTGCGGGAGCAGCGTTGGCTGCCAAGAAAGGCAAACGCAAGAAGTCTTCTCTCAGGGGCGCGTCCAAGGGCATGTACAAATCGATGAGCAAGGTCGAACTGCGAAAAATGGCTAAGACCAAGCGAAAAGGTAAGCCAACTAAGAAAGCGAAGAAGCGCTGAGGTCAGAAAGAGGACGCGGAATTCTAGTAGGAGCATTTTAAATTTGTTGATCAATTACTCTGAAGAACTTCTCATTCTTTTGCAGGCGCTGGTGGCCATTGCGTTCGGAGGAATCATGGGCTGGGAGCGCGAAGCCGCGGGAAAATGGGCCGGTTTTCGCACGCACATGTTGGTCTGTCTGTCGGCGATGCTTTTCGTCCGCCTCGGGCTCGCGCTCATCGGAGACGCGGCAGCGCGTTTTCCCACTGGCGCACTCCGGGCCGATCCGACGCGGACAATTGAAGCCCTTGCCGTCGGGATTTCTTTTATCGGCGCCGGCACCATTTTCCGCGACCGCAGCGGCGCGGCAATGCAGGGCCTTACTACTGCTGCCGGACTTTTGGCTGCTGCGTCTATCGGCATCGCAGTTGCGATAAATCGCTACGTAGTGGCCTGCGGCATCACGCTGATCTGTCTTTTTATCCTCCGCACGCTGGGCCGCGTGGAAAAACGATCGAAACTCAATCAACAACGAAAATCCGGTTGAACCTGTGCTGCGCGATTACGCGCGCGATAAGCTGAATCGTGAATTGTCGACGCCTCCTTCCGCGGCCCCAGGAACTCCAAATATTGCGCATCGAAAGCGCGGAGCGCCGCTTCCACGCTCGGTCCAATCCCAACGATCCCTTTTTTTACACTCGGCCCAAGGAGCGCAATCCAAAGATCGCCGCGAATGGATAACTGAGGCCGGCGAACCGCTGCAGGACTTCCGGGGTGGGCCAGGCAGTATGATTGTATTTCTTCCATCGCAGCCAGTGTTGGATCGCCGCGGCGATAACTATTTAATGCAGTGTTCATTTTCTTTCTCATTCCGCTCTCTAAACGCGCATTGCGCCGTCGTTGGATGTAGGCTTTTTTGGAAGAGAGGTTCGACAGCGACCCCGCGCGTCTCGGCGATACTAATGAATGCCCCGAATGCTTTCGGCGCCAAATCGCGGCACCAAATCCGTTACCTGTTTTGGGATATGAGAGATGTCTCGATCCTGCCCCCCGACATGCCTTAGGATGCGAGACCGCTTCTAGGATTTTGACTGATACGGCAATCCGCCGTCCGCCCGATTGCGCGATCGACTGCACGCGGAGGATACTCCCGATATGGCTTTATCTTCATCGATCAACTTGTCCGATGTCGACAAACTGGAAGCGCTGCGAAAGCTCGATCAATTCCGGCCATGGCATTCTCTGGATGAGAAACGCTTCTGTTTGGTTTGTGGCAAGATTATCACGGGCGAACAGATCCAGGTGATCGGAGGTATGCGGGGGACAGGGCCGCTGCGCATTATTTGCCCGACCCCCAATTGCCATTCAATACCAATGGATTGGGTTCTGCCAACTGACGAAGTTCTGGCAAATCTTGCGCTGGTCCAGACCGGGGGCGGCAATGTGCGCATCGCGTTTTGATCGCGCCAGTGCGAGAAATTCAAGCGCATCGTTATTGTGCAAATTAGCAGTGCAATTTAAGCGATAAGTTTCGGACAATCTTGGTCTGCGAGATCTTCGGCATCGCGGAACCTGATTTTCCCGTATGCAAGACGCTGCCGCCTCATAGGATTTTTGCTGACCGCACAATCATCCGGCGTCCCGATTGTGGAGTTCGATTATTTGGGCACGCTGACTTTCATCGGACAATGAGCGCTCACCCCGAATCTGAAGATCGATTGTCGGCCTTGCGTGCCGAGGACCACTTCAAAATCTGGAAATCGCTCGAGGATCAGCGGGTTTGTATTCTTTGCGAGAAAAAATTCAATGGCCACGAGGTAGAAATAACCTGGTCCGCCCATGGCAGGTACGAGGTTCACTGTCCTACGAAGGAATGCAATTCAGGGCCACATCAGTGGGTCTATCCGGGAAGTCTACTCATCTCCGATATCATCGGGCCGGACTGCTGGCGTGCCATCGGCAAAGAACGAGACCGGCCACCAACCGAGCCGTCGCCACCGCGAAAAGCCAGCCACATATGATTAGGTCTGTTCTTGATCAGCCAGGAGTGTCATCGGTGCCAGACGAGGCGTTGATGAAAGACATTTCGCGTCAGCGGCACGCCGCGCTCACCGAGCTGTACGGGCGACACGGGCAAAGGCTCAAAGCAATGATCGACAGCGTCGTTCATGAAGAAGCGGAGGCGGGTGACGTCTTACAAGAGACTCTTCTCCAGATTTGGAATGAGGCAGATCACTATTCACCGAAGGCCGGCAAACCGCTCGGCTGGATGATGACAATCGCGCGTCGCCGGGCCATCGATCGTTTACGCAGGCGACAGGCTTATTCTCGAGCGCGGGAGTGTTACGGAAAACGAATATTGCAATATTCACAGAATCCGCGGCGCAAGGCGGATGAAGAATTTGTCTTGAATGATCTCCGTCGTTTTCTGGAGAAACGACTGCGAACACTACCCCAATTTCAGCGTCAGGCGGTCGAGCTTGCTTTTATGAAAGGGCTTAGTCACAGCGAAATTGCAACCGCGACGCATGCGCCTCTTGGGACCGTAAAAACGCGTTTGGAATTAGGCCTGCAAAAATTGACCCAGGCGATCAAACCGTTGCGTCATAAAATCTGATTGGTGACGATTTCTGGGAATCCACTGGAGGAAATAAATTTCAAGGCGCTGCGGCTCCGGTGAATGACCTGGGCGAAGCCGGAGCTCGGCTAGGGCTTTTAAATTGATTAGAAAGTCAGGCCGTTAAAGCATTTAGTCAGCCATCCTTCTTGATTTTTCGCGTTCAACGATTCAGCCGTTCCGCGCGTCAACCCTTTGAACCGTTTCGTTATCGTGGTATGTTCAGTAAATGCAAACGCCTGAAATTACTGCTTATCTGAAGACTTATTGTGGCTGGAGCGCTGGCGTCCGTGCCGTGCTCACAAAATACAATCTTCGTTATATAGAGAAGGACATCATCCAGAATCCGGCGTTTCGCTGGGAGATGGAAACCAAGAGTGGACAGCCGCTTTCGCCTTGTGTTGAAATTAATGGGGAAATGCTTCCAGATGTCAGCGGCGAGGAAGTCGAGAAATATTTGATCGACAATAAGATTGTTCAGGCGAGTGATGCCACAACGGATGTTCCAACGAACGCTCCCTGCCCGCCCGAGCAACACGAAAGCGAAGTGAAGTTACGCTTTTAGTGCGTTGGAGCATTGAAGAGTTGAACGTTACAGGCGATTCGCCTCTCCAACGTTTTGATCCTTTGACTCTTCACCAATGAAACTCTTTGCTCGCGCGCGCACTCGAGCTGCAAAAAAACGCGGCTACAGTCGCCTTTTCCGGTACGGCTGGAAGATAAGCCTTCTCGTTCTGATCGTGGCGGGCAGTGTTGCCGTTTTTCTATTTTACGCAGGATGGGCGGCCACGTTCGAAATGAAGAAGGTCGGCGAAATGCCGGAGCGCAATACCGTTTTGGATGTTGACGGAAAAATTTATAGTCGTCTTGCTGGCGCAAACCGGTTGAAGGTTTCACTCAGCGAAGTCTCACCCTTTTTCATCACTGCTGTGTTGGCGCGTGAAGACGCTCGCTTCTATCAACATGGAGGCATCGATTGGCGCGGAATCCTGCGGGCGCTTGCTCGTGATATTCTAAGTCGCTCGGCCAAAGAAGGCGCGAGCAGCATTACCCAGCAGCTCGCACGAAACAGCCTTCCGCTCGGAGGCCGCACCATTAGTCGAAAATTACTGGAAGCGTTGGTGGCTCTGCGCATCGAGCGTGAGTTCAGCAAGCAGCAGATTTTGGAGCTTTACATTAATCGCATCTATTTCGGTACTGGCTGCTACGGAGTTGAAACAGCTTCACAAGCATATTTTGGCAAGAGCGCGTCGAAACTGAATCTTCCCGAAGCCGCGCTTCTCGCCGGGCTGATTCGAAGTCCTAATCGTTTTTCTCCGCTGAAGAATCCGGAAGGCGCCGCCGCGCAACGCAATGCCGTTCTGGATCGCATGGTTCAATGGAAAAAACTTTCGCCGGAGCAAGCCGAGCAGGCAAAGATCGCGAAAATCACACCGCATCCCCGACGTTTGTCCTTTATCCAGGAAAATTATGCGATGGACGCGGTTCAGCGCGATTTGAACCTCCTGCTAACCCAAGACCAGATCGATAATGGCGGGCTTTTTATTTACACAACGCTCGATCCGGCCGTGCAAAATGCCGCGCAACAGGCGCTCGAGACTCAGCTCACAAAAATTGAGCATCAATCCAATTTCCATCATCCGCTGAAGGCAAATTATCAGCCACCGGAAACGGGCGATGATTCAGCAATGCCTTATCTCCAGGGTGCGGTCGTGACGATTGACAACGCCAGCGGTGGCATTCGCGCACTTGTCGGCGGTCGCGATTACTCGCAAAGTAAATTCAATCGCGCGCTCGCGCCCACAAACCGACAGGTTGGTTCTGCTTTTAAACCGTTCGTTTACACGCTTGCGTTCAGTCATGGGCTTTTGCCGGGAGCCGCCATCAGCGATGGCCCGATACAACCCGGAGAAATTGACGGCGCCGGAAATTGGTCTCCAGGAAATTCCGATGGGACTTACGGCGGCATCCAGCCTTGCTCGTACGGTCTCATCCATTCACGCAACACCATGAGCGTCCGCGTGGGTCAATTCGCCGGGCTTGACTCCGTGCAGAAAGTTGCGACCACGCTCGGTCTTGCCCAAAATGTTTCGCGCGGACCTGCGATGTACATCGGCTCGTTCGAGACAAATCTTAAAGACCTTACCGCCGCTTACTCGGTTTTTCCGAATTCCGGGGTGCGCAAGCAGGCTTACATCATCGAGCGCATCGATAATCAACAGCATCAGCCGATTTACCGGGCAGCACATATTTCCGCGCCGGCGCTCGACCCGAGCGCGGCATGGATGACCTCGCAATTAATGGAAGACGTTTTAACCCGCGGGACTGCTGCGAGCGCGAGATCATTGGGCTTCAGTTTGCCGGCGGCTGGCAAAACCGGCACGACCAATGATTACAAGGACGCGTGGTTTCTCGGTTACACCAGTACGCTCACGTGCGGCGTTTGGGTTGGCTTCGATCAACCGGCAACGATTATTCCGCATGGCTACGGTGCCGCGCTGGCACTGCCGGTCTGGACACAAGTGATGAACAAGGCGGCAGAGCGTTATCCGGCGCAGGAATTGCAACCGACGATGCCGATCCAGCGTGCCACGGTCTGTTCCATCTCGAATCAGCTTGCCACCACTGGCTGCCAGGCCGTCGGGACCGCTTACGATATTGATTTGCCCGCCGACAAAGTGCCGACCGTCGCCTGTGAAGTGCATGGCGGCCAACAAATGCCGCTTGTTCAACAGTTGCAGGGTCTTCCCCAAAAAGCGGCGACCCTCCCAAACCGTTTCTTTAGATCATTCCGGAAACTTTTCGGCGGAAGGTGACGAAGTAATTTCTCGCACTAAAGCCGACAGTGTTTCCAAGAATTGCAGTCTTTCGGCCATAGAATAGGCCCGGCGTCCCGACTGCGCGGACTGACATGACCAAAGAGCGATACAACGAGATGCGGCGTTTCGGCGGCGGCTCTCACCCACCGGGACTCTCTCGAGCCGACGAAAGTAGGCTCTAGAGGAGCCTCATAATGCCGGGAAAAACCGCAGGATTCTTAAGGAACCCTGCAGCTTTGAGTTTGCGAACTATTTCGCTTAGTCTCCAACAATCACGCGTTCCACGGCCCGAGTGTTGCCCGTGCCCGTGTAATAAACGCGCACACGCTGACCCGGTGTGAGCGCTGCTGTGACGACATGCCCGGCGCCGTCCACGATTCGCGTGGTCGTGCCCAGGACGAAGCTGGCCGGTCCTAGGTTGCTCTGGACCACAATCGTTTTGCCGGGCGTGTAGGTACTTACCGTGCCGGCAGTGTAGGTTGTGGTTGTTTCTGTTGCCGTTGTTGGTTGTGTACCAGTTGCCGTTTGCTTTGTGGTCGTCGTACCCGTCTGCGCAAACCCCAGCGGCGCGATTAGGGCGCAAGCGAGAGCGACAATTGTTTTCTTCACTATAATACCTCCCTGTTTATGTTAATGGTTCTCCCCCCAACTTCGTAGCTCGGGGACGTTACGGATGCTCCAAGGGTGATGAGCAAACCTACGCCACAAATGACCGTCAACTCGGATTCAAAATGCGAATCTTACCGGTGCGAAAGCTGGCGTGGTTATGCGTGTAATTGATTGCCTGATTTTTCTCTAGAAAGACAGGCTCGAGCCCGGCGCGCTTCGAAAACTTTCCAGCCGTTGCAATGCGGTCTTATTTCGATCAGTGTCATTGCGCATTCTCAGCGTCGCTTTGGCCCGCCGTCACCGGGGATTGCCAGCCGGACTGACCTAAGGGATGAAATCGTCCCCAGCTTCGCACCGGCGTTTAGCTTTTTCGAAAGAGCCGCGAAATAACAAATAGAAAGAACCGGCGAAGCCTTTAGTTTCTCTGCTTAT
>Ga0209807_1001783_pt1 | contig 10299 bp, 11 predicted proteins | sample GraSoiAngelo_154_FD_186168 | JGI IMG/M metagenome (GOLD analysis project Ga0209807, IMG submission 186168) | Grasslands soil microbial communities from the Angelo Coastal Reserve, California, USA - 14_1009_13_20cm (SPAdes) (version 2) | ecosystem: Environmental > Terrestrial > Soil > Grasslands ... | reverse complement strand
CGTGCTCCGTTATGGTTTTCAATTTCGCAAGACCGATCTGAACGAACAGACGCTGAGCGACTCAATCGACGCGGTAATTAATCGCACCAGGCGGCAGGTCGAGAACAAAAACGAACCACTCAGCGCGATCATACAAGGCGTGGACGACGCGTGGGAAGTTTGCTTGCTCAAGTTCACCATAGACCTGGTCGAGCGGTCCTCCGGCGGTAATCTTGGTGATTTCAGAAAACGCGGTCTGATCTAGCCTATGCAAGCTTGTCATCCTGAGCGAATGCGAAGGATCTCTGCATTTTTTGGACGCGCCTTAGAATCAAACTAATCAGAGATTCTTCGCTGCGCTCAGAATGACAAGACAGTAGCAGAGGGTTGTCGACCTCTTGACCGCCGTCGCTTTTGCGAGGCAACGTGCGCGAGAGCAAAGCCATCAATCGCTGAGTGTCCGCGCGTCAAACGTGCAGCCGAATGAACGCGCCCGCGTTGGCAAGCGCGCGACGCCCATCTTCCAGATGAGCGTTCCACAAAGGCCATGCATGAATCATGTGCGGCCAGATCTGCAGAGTCACGGCGACATCCGCCGAACCGGCGCGCGCGGCGAGTCGAGCCGCGTCATCTAGCAAGGTCTCGTCCGAACCAACCTGGATTAGCATCGGAGGAAAATTTCTGAAATCGACGTAGAGCGGGGAGACTCGTGGATCTTTTCTGTCCATGTCAGCGCGCAGATAAGCATCAGCCAATTCATTTAGATACTCTTTGTGAATGAGCGGATCGACAGCGGCCTTGCTCGCAAGCGTCGAACCCGACATTGTCAGGTCCGCCCATGGCGAGATGAGCCACGCGCATGCGGGAAGCTCCTCGTGTGCGTCGCACAACCGGCCGATCAATCCGAGAGTGAGTCCGGCCCCTGCGCTGTCGCCACCGATCGCAATGTGTGAGGCGGCGATGCCTTGATTTCGCAAAAATTGCCATGCACTCAGAGCGTCATCGTACGCGGCGGGAAACGGATGCTCGGGCGCGAGCCGATACGCAACAGCCAGTGTGCGCATTCTCGCCACCCGGCCCGCTTCGGTCACCAGACGACGATGGCTCCGGATTGAACCAGAACAATAACCGCCGCCGTGAAAATACAGGAGCACGCGCGACGCATCGCTGCCGGGAACGATCGAATATTCGCCGGGAACGCCATTCACATCGACCTCACTGAATTCGACATCGTCTGCAACAGGCCAGACAGCACCAACTTGGTCGAGCCGTTTGCGCCGTTCCAGCCAACCTGCCGGACGTGGCTTCGAACTTAGGAGCGCTCGGACAGCATCGATTTGGGCCATTGTCTTTTTACTTCAAGCCGCGAAGTCATCATTGAGCAACGCTGAACTTTTAGCTTTCGTCAGTGCGCGCACCTTGGCATTCTGCGCGCTGAATCTGCAAGTGAGAAACTATCTCCAGCTTAATCTCAGTCTGCTCTACTGGATTTTGGTTGCGCCGTTCACCGGGCAATTCTTCAAGATTGCGCCGATCTTCCGGCAGATGGTTTTCATCGGTGTCCGCGCGGCGCCAATGGTAGCGTTGACGGCATTTAGTGTGGGCGTGACGCTGGCGATGCAGGCCGCGCATTCACTCGAGAGCCTTGGCGCAGAAATGTACATCCCCGATCTGGTGATGATCACGTTGCTTCGGGAAATGGGACCGGTTTTGATCGCGGTGATTGTAATCGGCCGGAGCGGCTCCGCTGTCGCTGCCGAGCTCGGCACAATGAAAGTGTCCGAGGAAATCGAGGCGCTTGAGGTGATGGCAATCAATCCCATTCAATTTCTGGTGGTGCCGCGTTTCTTATCCATGATGGTGATGCTTCCAGCGCTGACTATTTTCGGAAATTACATTGGAATCCTCGGCGGCTGGGCAGTGTGCGTTTCCGCGCTCGACTTCAACACTGCGGGGTATGTGCTACGCGCGCTAGAGAGTGCGGAAACATGGGATTTGTATTCGGGAATGATCAAGAGCGTGGTTTTTGCATGGATCATTATCACGATCGCGTGCAACGCCGGACTCAGTGTCGAGGGCGGCGCCGAAGGCGTCGGCCAGGCCACTACAACGGCTGTGGTGCAAGCTTTGCTGGCAATGTTAGTCATGAACGCGGTGCTCACCGGCATTTTCTTTTTTGCCGCATGACATGAATGACGGGAACGCAACTATTTCTGGGGAGCACAGGCTGCCAGCCTGTCGTTTTCGGCAGCCTGCCGGAAACTCCCTGAGCGTCACTTTACCAGACGTTGTCTCTGCCAAAGTGTTGCCGGCAAGCTGGCGACAACTGCAGGCTGGCAGCCTGCGCTCCCCAGAATTTCGAGCTTCGTCATTCCTTCGTGCTTCGTCATTCGGATTTCGTCATTCTAGTCATTCTAATCATGCCCGCTGATTCTAAAATCATTGAGGTTGCCGGTCTTGTTCGAAAATTCGGCGATCGCGCGGTGCTCAACGACATTTCATTCAACGTCGACCGTGGCGAGACGCTGGTGATCATGGGCGGCAGCGGTTGCGGGAAGAGCACATTGTTGCGGCACATGATTGGCGCGATGAAACCAACATCGGGTCTCGTTAGGCTTTTTGGCGAAGAAATCACCACCTTGAAGGAACGCGAGATTGAACGGATCCGGCTGCGGTTCGGTATGCTATTTCAATCCGGCGCCTTGCTCGCCTCACTGACAGTTGGCGAGAACGTTGCGTTGCCATTGTTACAACACACAAAAAGATCCATCGATGAAATCGAGGATATCGTGAAGCAAAAACTGGGAATGGTCGGATTAACAGGATTCGAGAATCTCAAGCCCGACGAAATCAGCGGTGGAATGAAAAAGCGCGTCGGACTCGCGCGGGCGCTTGCGCTCGATCCCGAGTTGCTGTTCAGCGACGAGCCGACTTCTGGCCTCGATCCGATCATGACAGCAGTAATCGACGAACTCACGTTGAAATTGGCGCGAGGAAGAGGCATGACCGCGGTTGTGGTCAGCCACGATATGACCAGCGCCTTTCGCATCGCTACACGGATGATTATGCTTGGACACGGTGGGATTGTAGCGCAGGGTACGCCGGATGAAATTCGCGCTAGTTCAAATCCTGAAGTGCAACAGTTTATCCATGGCGAGGCCGACGGCCCGATTCCGCTGAACCTTTCACAGGAAGAACACGAGCACCATCAGCAGGTGAAACCGCGTCCCTTCGCCAGAGCACGCGGCCGGTTCCATCGCAAGACTGCGTGACAAACAAGCAAATGAAAAACGCTTCAGCCGTTCAACGCTTCAACTCTTCAACTGAGGCGAAGCCATGAAACGCAGCTTATCAGATTATCTCGTCGCGCTATTCGTCATCGCCTGCAGCGTCGTCCTGCTCGGCGCGCTGACGTTCGCGCTATCGGGGCGGCAATTGAAAAAACCGACGCGCACCTTGCAGATCAATTATGAAGACGTGACCGGCATAAAGGTAAACTCCGAGGTCCGCTACGCGGGCGCGCCGGCTGGACGCGTCATTGCGATGCGTCACCTCAGCGCGCAGGAGCGCGAGGCAACAGAAAACAAAAAGGATGCGGTGCGTGTGACAGTAAGCCTCGACGAAGGAATTCCGCCAATACCTGCGGATGTCACAGCCACACTCAGCTCCGATACGATGTTGTCGCCGAAATTTGTGGCTCTTTCCGCAGGCACGCCCGGCGGGCAGACGCTGGCGAACAATGCAGCGATTGAAGGTCACCCAGCATACGGCATCGAACAGATTACTGCGGCAGCTGGCCCATTATTGGATAACGCAAACAAGTTGCTCAACGATCTGAGCGCCACAGTAACGGGGCTGAAGAAGGACCTCGCCGACTTCACGCCAAAGCTTGGTCCACTCGCTGATTCGCTTAAGCTTGACGTGGACAATCTACAAAACGTCGTCACCAATCTCGATAATCTTACCAAAGGCGCAGACGCAGTGCTGGGAACGGCCGACAAGTTTATCAGCTCAACCGACAAGCAGCTTCAGGAACAATTGAAACAACTCCATGTCACGCTTTTGAACCTGAAAGTCGTCACGACTTACGCAAAGGAGCTCGTCGAAACACTCGCCGAAAAACCGAACCGCATCATCTTCAGCGGGAAGCCGGAGAAGCTCACGCCCGAATCAGAAATCCTGAAAAGCTCAAAGCCTCTTCCGGCAACAAGACCGTAGCCGGTAATCAAGAACAACCTTGAGATAGGTACTGTTCATTCCTCGTTGGGGCGTTAAGAGCGTAAGCTTCATCAGAACCGCGCTCGCACACTCCGACCAATCCCGCCAAGCGCGAAATGACAAAGCGCCGCGTTGAACTCCAACCACTTTATTTCTTACCCTTACTAAAACCTGACCGTAACCTGATTGGAGCAGTTCTGCGTGCCTGCTTCGCACACCTTATATGTGAAGGTGGCCCTGCCTTTTTGGCCCGTGTTATCAGTGTAGCTGCCCGGCGCGCTGGGTACTGTCGCGATGACCACGCCGTTGCGGTAAATGTCGACCATGCTCGAAGTTGCCCCACTCCAGGAGAGATCAACGGTGTCAAATCCATGCACTTTGTGGCCATTGGCAGCTAACGTGATAGCCCCGGGCGTCGGTGTTGGCGTGGGAGTCGGAGTTGATGTTGCAGTCGGAGTCGGTGTTGGACTAGGCGGCACGGTCGCAGTTGGTGTGGGTGTTGGCGTCGCAGTCGCACTGACTTGCTCGCTGTCGGTGAACGCATCCTGCTGATAGGTGCCGCTGATAGCATTGCGCCCGTCCACCCACGCAGTGCGGTGGCCGGTAGCTATCCCAATCTGGTAGTCGTAGTCGCCCACATAACTTGCTACGATGCCCGGATCAGGTTGCGCGGGCAAAGGACTGACTACGTCCGACAACGCCATGTCAGCTAGCCAGGTCACACCGTTATCGGTGGATTTGCGCGCAAACATCTGGTAGCAGGGGGTGTTTGAACCCGCCGTGCAATTCCCCCCGTTACGCTCATCGTACCAAACGGCAAAAACGGTGCCACCGGGGCTGACCGAAAGGTTAGGCTCCCACTGGGCTAGGGCAGTGGCGTCTGTGTTCAACTTAAGTGCCGCACTGAAGGTCATGCCACTGTCCGTGGAACGGATGTAATAGACATCCCCCGCGTCGCTACCAGCGCCATGAGCGGCGTAGACGTAGTGCACTACGTGGTTAATAGCGCCCGGCTGTCCCCATCCCTCGTGTCGCCAGTAACCCGGAGCGGGGTTGGTGTACATGCAGGCGAAGTAGCCGTTTTGAGCACGGCCCGGACCGTTGAAGGTGGGACCGGTGTAGGTGTTGATGAAAGTAGCGCCACCATCGGTTGAGCGGAAGATAAGGTTGTTACGAGGCGTGTTAAATTGTCCGCTGCCTTCGTTCATGCCGGCCACATACACGTCACCGGTAACCAGGTCGCCGGTACTCTGCACGTCACGAATGAAGGGGCTGCTCCCAGTGCCGGGGAGCGGGCCTGTCTCGGTCCAAGTAACACCGTCATCAGAATAACGCACAAAGATCGCGTCGTTGCGAGCGAAGTCGTTCCACGAAACATACATTCGCCCGTAGTGGGGAGAAGATGCGTTGTTATCCACCCAGCCAGACTCCCGGTCGTCACTGGAGCCGGTGTGAACGCAGAAATGGGTCCAGCTATTCGGGTCCCATGGCGTGGTGGACTTGTAGCCGCCGAGGCCCTGACTGCCGCAGCCCCCGTCCAGCCAGACGGTGTACCAGGTGCTATTGTTGCGCTTATACAAAATGACAGGGTCGCCGACGGTATTGGAGAAGGGGCCTTGACCGCTGCCAGTGGTGAGCCGGGTGAAGGTGGTACCGCCGTCGGTGGACACCGATGCTCCGGAGATGTTAATGGGGCTCACGTTGCGGCCTCGTGAGTCGTTAAAGGCAACGACTATTTGGTTGGAGTTATCCGGATTGACCGCACAGAATGTCTCCGACTGGGTAATGTTGGGATAACTTTCTGGACCGGTAACCAGATCCAAGTCCGTGGTGCCGTACGCAAGGGGGGCCAGCAATTTTTGGGCAATGTGTAAGAAGGTGCCACCCGGAGAAGCTGAACCTCCCTCGGCCTGGCCACAGAAAATCATAATGGCTCCCGAACGCATGTTTTCTTGCTTGTCGATGCCCAGCTCGTGAATGCGCGAACAGTCGAATCCGGCGGGGACCAGCGGGTCGATGGACATCGTGGCAGTGTAATTCTGCTGCGCTTGTGCAGAGAATGCGCCCAAGCCCAGCAGCGCCAAAAAGACGCCGGCCAAGACTACAAACAGGCCGATCAAGAGGCGCAAATTGAAGAAGGCAGATTGTGGAGCGGATTTCTTTTTCATAGATGGAGTTTGGGCTGAGGTTTTAGTTTCTTATTTCTCTTCGCTTCTTCGCCCAATTCCGGTCTTAGGTTTTTTTTCTATTTCTCTAGTTTTTTCGCCCTACTCCGAGCGAGAAGCGTCCCGAAGCGCCCTACGCCCTTTTTAGTCCGGATGGTGAAGGCGGTGAATTTTTCAGGATTTCTTGGGCTCTTCTGGATTTTTGGGTCTGGAGAGACCAGAAAAAATGCCGGAACCCCAAAATGACCCACCTGGAGACATCGACCCGGCTGCAGCAATTGGAGATTGGGGTCAGTAATTATGCCTGCGGCGACTTCTATGTCGATTCACTACAGTTTCCGATAGCGCCGCATCAATTTGAAAAAGCGAAGCGCGTCGCGAAACGGATGAATCTTGCTGACTTGGTCGGTATAAACAGTTGTGATTGGCACCGACTCGATCTGGTAGCCTCTGCGACTGGCAATAATGAGCACTTCGGTCTCGTAATCGTATCGGTGTCCGCCGCGAAGGAGGTCCGGGATCAGTTGTCGGGGCAACATACGGTAACCACACTGCGTATCGCGAATTTTTTGCCCGCACACCCGGCTGATGTGATTACTCATGTACCGGTTTACGACGCGCCGGATCAACGGCATGCGCTCAACGTCATTCATACGGTTGCCGATAAAAAATGCGGGCCTCGCCGCATCGGCTGCTGCTAGTAAAAACCGGTCGATCTCTTCTGGAAGATGTTGGCCGTCGGAATCGAGAAGAACAACCCAGGCGATCTGTCCATCTTGTTCGCTTCTCGACGGATTGGGTGAGCGGAGCCAATGCGCCAGTCCTGTCTTGAGTGCTTCGCCCTTACCGCGGTTTTGATCGTGAACGATGACTTCTGCGCCGGCTTCGCGCGCGCGTTGTGCGGTATGATCAGTCGAGCCGTCATCAACAACGAGAACGTGATCAAGCCGTTCGCGCGTTCTCCGAGCGATGTCGCCGATGTGTTTTTCGTCCTGATATGCCGGAATAACCGCGGCGGTTTGGGAACGTATTTCTGTCATGTCGAGCGAAGTCGCCTGTCGAGCCGTAGCTTTATGCCAAGGCTGAAGACATCTCAATATTCAATCCAGAGGTTTGATTCGCTCACTCCCCGTTCGCTCAACCTCCGGTCTTCCCGTCTATGTCGCGGCTTCCCCCAACGGCTCCGTTCTCAACTCCGCGGAGTTTATCCTGAGCGAGCGCAGCGAGTCGAACGGATTTCGCTCGGAATGACAACGATTGCAAGCGCACAGATAAACGGCTCGCTGTTCGTTTATCTGCGCACGACGGGATGAAAATCGGCAGCGTGATAGGAGCTGCGCACCAGCGGTCCGGAGGCGACGTACTGAAACCCTTTTCGACGAGCGATGTCGCCGTAATAATTGAACTGCTCGGGCGTGATGTATTCAACCACGGGCAAATGTTTAGCGCTTGGCCGTAGATACTGGCCCATCGTCAACACTTCGCAGCCGACCTCGCGCAAGTCGTCCATCGTCTGGAAAAGTTCCGTTTCCTTTTCGCCCAGACCAAGCATGACACCGCTTTTCGTGACGATCTCGCCACCGCGAGACGATAGTTTCTTTGCTCGATGCAAAACTTGCAGCGAGGTCCGGTACTTTGCGCGTGAGCGGACCAGCGGTGTCAGGCGCTCGACCGTTTCCAGGTTGTGGTTGTAAATGTCGGGGCCAGCATCGAGCACGATTTGGATACACCAGTCGCGCGCGTGGAAATCCGGAACCAGCACTTCGATGGCGATTGAAGGATCCATTTCGCGAATCGCAGTGATCGTGCGCGCAAAATGATCGGCGCCGCCGTCCTTCAGATCGTCGCGCGCAACTGCGGTGATGACCACGTGCTTCAAATTCATCCGACGCACTGCCTCTGCGACGCGCTTCGGTTCGTCTTCTTCGAGTGCGAATGGTTTCGCAGTGGTCACTGCGCAAAATCCACAGGCGCGGGTGCAACGATCCCCGGCGATCATGAACGTCGCCGTGCCCTGGCTCCAGCATTCCCATCTGTTCGGACATTGTGCACTTTCGCAGACGGTGTGCAGACGCAAATCGGAAATGAGCGCTTTGGTCGAGAAAAAAACCGGATTCGACGGCAGCCGCACCTTGATCCAGGGCGGCTTCTGCGCCTGGTGTAATGCCGGATCGATTTTCGCGCAGGACATCGAACAAAAGTTACAACGTTAAACCCGTTGCAAAAGTTAAATCGCCAAGCGGCGGCATGCTCAATTGTTCAACGGTGCCGCATTGCCCACATCACGCCGTGCACTTACTCGACGAATTTCGGTTTGTCTGGATTCAGCCGGGGCGCTAACATCGGCGTCGTGCCACCGATTTCCCACTGCTCGATTGCAAACTCAAGCCCGGATTAGACCCCACAATTTGGGTATCTCTCTTGAAACGCCCCAAAATTGAGTCGAATTCCCGTTGGACGGAATGAAACCGGTCGTCACATTTATCGTCAGCGCCACTCTGGTAAACGGCCTGCTTGCTGGAGCGGACGTAGATCGCTAGCTCGTAGGCATGCCGGCCTAGCAGTCAGTCGGGGTTCTCGGATGGTCGAATTACAGCCGCTCGGCCGACTTGGGCAACGGGTTCGTACTATATCCGATACTCGCGATTGGCGGCACACTGCTTTCTCTAGCCGCAGTTGTAATCTTTGTGCGCGAGGCGAAGCACCAACCCGTCGTTGCTATTCCGGTTTACGCGGACGCGGCATTAGCTGTCGCGGGGCTTCTGATGACATTCAAGGCGGCTCCTTTCATATTGAGTCTGCGCCACATCGGCAACGAAGATTTGGCTTCGTTGCAGCAAGCCTTCGATGGATTCAGGCAATGGGCCGGTTTCAGAACCGTGCTGCAAACTTTGGCGTTCGGCGCGAACCTCTGGTCGCTAGCAGTGATTGAAAAACACCAGTAAGCGTGATGAGCATTAGAGTTTCGGATTTCTACACGCCGCATAACCAAGCGCTACAGCGAATGACGGCGGCATCGGCGCAGTTGTTACAATCGCCGCGTTTTGCCGCCGCCATCGCCCCGCCTTCTCTCGTTAGGTCCTATGGTCGTCGTCAATTTCAATGCTTAACCTGAATCGGATCGATGGATGCCAAGCGAATAAGTAAAGAGCGACTGATGCAGTAGATCGCGTTGGTGGCCAATTGCGCACCATTCCAGACCTCGTGCTGGTCATGGGTACAGCTTGCCTTCTTAACGCTTAGCGGGCTTCCGGTCGTTGATCTTATTTCTCGTTAGAGTTAACATTTCGGGCTAATTCGGGGACCTAGACTGTGACGGATCAGTTTCAACACGTAATGGTGCTAACGTCGATTATCATCGGCCTTGGCATCACATATATCCTTATTGGAGTTGGCTCAATCATTGAGCGTTTGAGCGGGCACGGAACGCGCCTGCATTTGAGCTGGGCACACGGCGCCTGGGTAGCTTTTCTCTTTGTGTGGATGGTGTCCTTTTGGTGGTGGGAGTTTCGCCTTCTTCTGCTCCTAAAGACCTGGACCCTTGGTCATTATTTTTTCATCGTCAGTTATGCCGTCCTCCTCTTTCTCCTCGCTGTAATTCTCATTCCTAGCGACTGGGGAACCACCGAATCATTAGACGAGTATTTCCTCTCGAAGCGACGTTGGTTTTACCCGGTCTATTTGATGGCGGCAATGGCCGACGTGATAGATTCCCTGCTTAAGGGAGGCTGGCCTTATTTAAGGGGCGTTGGGTTCATGAATCTGGCATTTAGCGTCGCTGCCATACCAGTTTGCATCGTTGGCGTTCGATCGAGAAGCATTCGGGTCCATTCTTTTATGGCGCTTGTGCTCTTCATTTGGCTGGTCGTCTTATGCTTCGAGATCTCCCCAAAATTGACCTTCTAAATTATGTTGGGTCTAGCCTGCCGTGACTTAT
>Ga0209807_1001782_pt1 | contig 10300 bp, 8 predicted proteins | sample GraSoiAngelo_154_FD_186168 | JGI IMG/M metagenome (GOLD analysis project Ga0209807, IMG submission 186168) | Grasslands soil microbial communities from the Angelo Coastal Reserve, California, USA - 14_1009_13_20cm (SPAdes) (version 2) | ecosystem: Environmental > Terrestrial > Soil > Grasslands ... | reverse complement strand
AGTGTTTTCTTTTGCGGGTGGCTCGGCCATGCGGAAGTGCTCAAGCACCTCCGATCTGCTGATGTGTTCGTGTTTCCATCCGTTCGCGACAATGGTGCGGGCGTGGTTTTCGAAGCGCTCGCCGCTGGTGCTGTACCCGTTGTCGCGGACTTCGGCGGCCCCGGCGACATCATTCATCCAGAGGTGGGCTACAAGGTGCCTCTTACGAATGAGAGCGATATGGTATCGCAAATGGAGAAGATTCTAATCGGCCTCGCACTGGATCGGGAACTTCTTACCCGCTTGCGACAGCAGGGTATGAGCTACGTTCGGGAACGCCTAACGTGGGATGCCAAGGCAGAGAGGACAACCCGGGTCCTCAATTGGGTTTCGGGGCGGGGCCCGAAGCCAGACCTTCCGCCGCCAAAGACGCTGTGCCCAAAGCGAACAGTCGGCACAATGTGGGAATCCGCTGGCCGCGAAAACCTTGCCAAAGCCACTGAGTAAAATAATGAGTTGAGGACAGATAGCTGAATGGTTTAAAGCTAGCAGCTTTACATAGTATCAGAGGTTCGAATCCTTCCCTGTCCGCCGATTTTTACCGACTTCTGATCCCTGCTCTCTGATCGTTCTCCCCTATCCAATATGCCAGGAATATATGGGATAATCAGCAAAAGACCGTTTATAGAACGTGAGAGTCTCGTGAAATCCATGGTGAGCTCCACGGAATACGAGTCTTTCTACGATTCGGGTTTGTTCTCGATACCCGCGATGGGAGTTTACGCCGGTTGGGTAGCCCACGAAGATTCCTTCGGGACTGACCAGCCTTTCTTCAATGAGCAAAGAGATGTCGTGCTCCTCTTCTCAGGCGAGTGCTTCGCGGATGCCGAACTGCGTGCCGACCTCAGGAAAAAAGGACATGATGTTAGCCAGGCAGCCGCTGGCTGGCTGGTCCACCTCTACGAGGAAGAAGGCGATCGTTTCTTTGAAAAACTAAATGGATTGTTTAGTGGCCTTCTAATCGACAAGCGACAAGCTAAAGCGTTTTTGTTTAATGATCGCTATGGACTTGAGCGGCTCTACTGGCACGAGACGGAGGACGCCGTCTTTTTCGCCAGCGAAGCCAAGGCGCTGTTGCGAGTTTTACCAGAGCTTAGAACATTTGATCGTGAAGGCGTCGCTCAGTTTTTAGCTTTTGGTTGCACGTTGGGGCAGCGGACGTTATTTCAAGGCGTTCAGTTGCTGCCCGGAGGATCGGTGTGGTCTTTTCAAAACGGGAAGTGTCAGAAGAGAAAATATTTCTCTCCAAAAAGTTGGGAGTTTCAAACGATTCTTTCAGCTGAGGCCTTCGTCGCCGAGTTTCAAGAAACATTCCAACGAATTTTACCTCGCTATTTTGAATCGGAATCGAGAACTGGTATCTCTCTAACGGGGGGGCAGGATTCGCGTATGATTATGGCCTGCCTGCCGAAGGTAGGAGAAAAGCCGGTTTGCTACACTTTTTCAGGCGAAAATCGAGACACTCTGGATGCTGTATTGGCAGCACAGATCGCCGACGTGTGTGGCCTGGAACACCGAATTCTGCGCATAGGCCGGGATTTTTTCTCAGACTTTAAGTCACACGTCGATCGGACAGTTTACATAACGGATGGTTCGCTCGGAAGTTTGGGCGCTCATGAAATTTACCTCAATAATCAAGCTCGCGCGTTGTCTCCGGTGCGGGTGACGGGTGTTTTCGGCGGCGAAATCCTGAGAGGAGTATCGATGTTTAAGCCGCTTCATCTTGCACATCGCTTAGTTAATCCAGATTTGGCCGAGACCGTAAGTTCCTGCACGGGTAGCTGGTCGCGTGACGGCGAGCATTCGGTAACATTTGCCGCCTTCCGCGAGACTCCCGAGTTGCGGTTTGCGCTCGTATCGGCCAGCCGTTCCCAAGTTACTTTCCGGACGCCTTACCTTGACAACGAAATCGTTGCCCTTGCTTATCGAGCGCCAGAAACTGCTCGAATGTCGAGTGACTGCACTTCATCGTTGGTGAAGGCGAATAAACCGTCACTGAGCAAACTTCCGACCGACATGGGAGAACTGGGCGAGGCTAACCAGGTAATTGTGGCGGTAAGACGCATCTTTGCAAAGGTCGCTTGTAAACTCGACTATTTTCGCAGTGAGGGATTGCCATGCGGTCTATCGGGACTCGACTCCTCATTCACGCAGATAAGTTCAGTCTTCGGAATTGCCGGGCTCCACAAATATTTGCCCTACCGAAGCTGGTTTCAACGGGAATTGGCCGACTATGTGAAGAGTGTCGTCAGCGATGCTCGAGCACAACACACTCCGTTCTGGAATCTCGATTTTCTCGAGTACATGGTGAGGGAACACATCCGCGGTCGGAAAAACTACACGCTCGAGCTTAACGCTGTTCTCACGTTGGAGGCCGTGGAGAGACTCCTTCTGCGAGGCCATCGCAGGGAAGCACAATCGAATGACTTTAGCACTTGAACAGTTCCTTCAGCTGCCGTGAGATGACGTGTAACAGGTCAAACCTTCCAGGCGATCAGCCACAAGCCAAATCAACGCACTCTGAAACTTACGTCAACAGATTTAACCAATATCGGAGCCTCAACGCCTTGGCTGCCACCAGAACCTATGCAAAAACGGGCCTGGTCCATCAGCAGCTTGGTCAAGCATGAGCGGGACACTCCGGAATTGGTAGGATGGTACATGGCAGATCAACTGCCGAAGTGCCCGAACGCCTGAAGAAAATTGCTCGCTGAAAGGTATCAGGCTGTTTGCAAGAGGCCCCTGATATCCGCGACAAGACTCGATTGAGCTGCCGAATTGTGAAGGAAAGCAATCAAATGATGTTGTCTATGCCCGAAACACTGGGCTATCACGCCTATCACGCAGTTCTTGATGTCCGCCTGGTCGACGTTGGCGGCGCTTCCAAACACACCTGCGTTAGTCCGATTAAACTTACTTACTACGGAGGACACGAATTGGGCGCCTGGCGACAAACCCGCGGTGAACCAGCAACGCCGATTTCTACAAGAAAAATCGATTCCTCTGAGTTTGCTATCGTGGCTAGTAAGGACCACGCTGGCCCTTTGGTTAGTGCGATGTTGGCGCGCGTAAACCATCCTAGATTAGAGCGATGGGTCTCTCGCTGAAGTTCTGCCTAGTGGCGGAAGCTAAAGCCGATATTTACCTCCGAGATTTGCCGACGATGGAGTGGGATACAGCGGCAGCGCAATGCATCGTTGAAGCGGCAGGCGGAGGGGTTTACTCACTCGATGGCGAGCCGTTGCCTTACGGGAAACCTGTCTGACAAACCCGCCAATCATAACGGTGCGGGGACACTTCGTTTGATTGGGGATCGCTCGTTTCAGCTTTGTAAGTATTTCTACGAAAGTCTATTTGGCATGAGTGTATTGATCATCAAGCTCGGCGCTACTGGAGACGTTGTCCGCACGACACCGCTTTTGCGCAGGTTGAATGGTTCGGTCACGTGGGTCACGGCGGCAAAAAACTGCGTATTGTTGGACGGCCTGGCGGATAATCTGCGTCATTTCCCTTGGGAGACGCGCGCGCGAGCCTTGGACGTTCCGTACGATTTGGCCATAAACCTCGAAGACACTCTTGATGTCGCTCATTTCCTGAAAAGTGTCAGGCCGGCCGAGATCTTCGGCGCCTACGCCGATTCGTCCAATCGCCTGCGTTACACCGACAATTCGAAGCACTGGTTTGACCTCAGCCTGATTAGTTCGTATGGCCGGCAAGAGGCTGACCGACTAAAGCTGCTCAACCGGCAGACCTATCAGGAGCTAATTTTTGAAGGGCTGGGGCTGCGGTTTGCTGGCGATCCGTACCTGTTTCCGAATTCAATCGAAACACGGCTCTCAGGCGATATCGCCATAGCGGCCGATGCCGGCCACGTCTGGCCGATGAAGAAATGGGCTTACTACGGGGAATTGAAGGAGGCGCTCGAAGAGGCGGGCTTGAGAGTCAATATTCTCCCTGAAAGGCGATCATTGCTCGAGCACCTGGCTGATGTCAGAAATCACCGATGCTTGGTTGGCGGCGACAGTCTGCCGATGCATTTTGCTCTTGGTACCAGAACTCCCTGCGTCACGCTCTTCACCTGCACGAGTCCCTGGGAGATTTATGACTATGGCATGCAAGAGAAAATAGTCTCGCCACTCCTTGAGGAATTTTTCTATAAACGCGGCTACGACGAGCGCGCCACGACAGCTATAAGCGTGGATCAAGTATTCGATGCTGTAACGGCTCAACTTGAAAGCGCTGCGCCACCTGCTGCTCGTCAAGAGGTTACAGTATGAACGCGTTTTCAGAGGTAGATCGGAGATCAGAAGCCAGAAGTCAGAGGCCAGAGGTCGGAGGTCGTAGGTCAGAGATCGGAGGAGTGAAGGCCGGAGAGAGCGGCCCTCCATCGTCCGTCACCGGTTGTCTGACTCTGCGCGTCGCATTGCTGACCGGTGGCGGAGACAAGCCTTACGCCCTTGGCATGGCAGAAGCATTGACTTCAGTGGGAATATTCGTGGATTTCATCGGCAGCGACGATTTGAGCGTGCCCGAGGTGGTGACCAATTCGCGAATGAATTTTTTGAACTTGCGAGGGGATCAACGGCCGGATGTCAGCCCTTTCGCTAAAGCGTGGCGAGTATTAAAGTATTATGTAAAACTCATTGGCTATGCGGCAACGGCGCAACCAAAGCTCTTCCACCTACTGTGGAACAATAAATTTGAGCTATTCGACCGCATCGTGCTGATGGCTTACTATAAGTTACTTGGGAAAAAAATTGTGTTTACTGCCCACAACGTGAATGCGGGCAAACGCGATTTGAACGATTCCTGGTTAAATCGGCTCTCGCTCAAAATTCAGTATCAGCTGCTCGATCACATCTTTGTTCATACGGATGCGATGAAAAGCGAGTTGGTATCGGAATTTCAGATTCCAGAGAGAAAAGTAAGCGTCATTCCGTTTGGAATTAATAACACGGTCGCGAAGACGACGCTTTCGAGAGAAGAGGCAAGGCAACAGCTTGGGATCGACCCGAAGGATAAAACGATGCTATTTTTCGGAAATATCGCGCCTTACAAAGGGCTGGAATATTTGGTTGATGCCTTCGCGCAGCTCGTCGGGCGGGATCGCAGCTATCGTTTGCTGATTGTCGGAAGGCCCAAGGGAGACGTGACATATTGGCGGTTCGTTGAGGAGAAGATGATAGCCGCCGACGTCCGGGATCTTGTTACCCAGAAGATCGAATATGTGCCGGACGAGGAGACGGAATTGTATTTCAAGGCCGCCGATGTTTTGGTCCTTCCCTACACCCGTGTATTTCAGAGCGGCGTTCTCTTTTTGGGGTACAGCTTTGGACTGCCTGCCATCGCTGCGGACGTCGGGAACTTGAGAGAAGAAATCATCGAAGGCGAGACCGGCTTTGTCTTTAAGCCGCAGGATTCATCTGATCTGGCTAGCAAGATCGAGGCGTACTTTAACAGCGAATTGTTCTCCAAGCTTGAAACCCATAGGGCGGAGATTAAAGCCTATGCCAACGAGCGGTATTCGTGGGACCGGATAGCAGCAATCATAACAGCCGTTTACTCGGCTCTACGTGAGCACGGGGGAGATCGACCAGTTGGTTACCGAGCATCAAGCGGGTTCGGCGATAGCTGACGAAATGAGGAAAGGTTTCATGGTGCCCGGAGTTCGAAACGCGTTTAGAGACATGCTTTGGACGTTATGCCCTACTACGTGTTTGTCGCGATGGGTAGATCGCCGCCTTCGGCTTGGCGAGAACTTTTGGCTGTTTGTTCTTGGGGTTAACAACTCGGGGACGACAGCATTGGCGAAGATTTTGGAATCCCATCCGTCCGTTCGCACACTGCCGGCCGAGGGACACTTTTTGACAAAGGCGCTACCGAGGGGAATCCAATATGGCGTTACACGCTCTTTTTCGCTGCGTTGCGATGTATTCCGGTGGACCGAGGAAAGCCCATCCGGTCCTGCTCTAAGGGCGCGCTATGACTGGAGCTGGTATTATCCACACAGACCAGGCATCCTGTTAGAGAAGAGTCCTCCCAATACGTTGCGTGCGCGCTGGTTGCAACAGAATTTTGAACCCAGCCGATTTATTGCAATTGTCCGGCATCCTTACGCTGTATGTGAAGGAACGCGGCGCCGTATCGGACGAACAATCGAGCATGCTGCGGAGCACTGGCGACGTGCCAACGAATATCTGTTCAATGACATTCCGCACCTCCGACACTCTCTATGGTTTCGGTACGAAGACCTGTGCGCCCGACCCGAAGAGCATCTAGTAAAGTTGGCATCGTTCCTAGAGCTCTCCCAGCCATTTGATACCCGGGTCCTATCTTCGTTAGACTCCCCCAACATCGACAATACTCAGTCCCCATTGCGCAACTTCAACTCTAGAAGTATCGGCCGCTTGTCACGCCACGACATTAGTGCAATAAACGGGATCGCCGGCGCATTAATGGAGCGACTAGGCTACGAGTGCCTTTAAAGGCGTCGGCCTCAGCTACAAGGGATTATAAGGATCGCTTACGTTACTCCTAACCGGGGGGATTACCGTTCTTCGCACGCGACCAATTATCAGAAACCGAAATCCAATACGATCAAGATAGAATCGGTCGCAAAACTGCTTCAGACGAACTCGCATCACGAGCTGACCGCCGCCTCGGTGATAGTTGGCATGAGAACCGCCGTCTACTCAATCCTTGTGACATCTGGCTCCTGATCTCTGACGTTGCATTCTGTATCCGCGCTCCGTCCTCTGCCCTCCGTCTCCGAGCCCCTCGTCTCTAAACATTATAACTATAAGGCCCGACATTGGCGGTCCCCTTGGCTAATGGCCATAGGCCGCCTGCTAAGGGTTAGTTCAATTTAATGACTTTCGATTTCCTTATTGTCGGTGCGGGTTTTGCCGGCTCGGTGCTGGCCGAGCGAATCGCGACCCAGCTTGGCAAAACCTGTCTAGTCGTCGAGCGACGTAATCACATCGGCGGCAACGCTTACGACCATTACGACACGGCGGGCGTGTTAGTTCACTCCTATGGACCACATTATTTTCGCACAAACTCGCAGCGCATTATCGATTATCTGAGCCAGTTCACCGAGTGGCACAAAGTTGAATACAAGATCTTGTCGTGGACGCACGGTCGCTTCTGGCAATTCCCCATTAACTTGAATACCTTCGAGCAACTCATCGGGAGACCGTCGAACACCGAAGAGATGGAGGCAACACTCGCGCAGTGGCGCGTGCCTATCGACGATGTGAAGAATTCGGAAGAGGTGATCGTTTCCCAAGTAGGATGGAAACTTTACGAAATGTTCTTCAAAAACTACACGCGTAAGCAATGGCAACGCGATGCCAAAGGGCTGGATCCAAGCGTATGCGGGCGGATTCCGATCCGCACCAATCGTGATGATCGCTATCTCTCAGAGAAATTCCAGGCGCTGCCAAAAGACGGTTACACAGCCATGTTCCGGAAAATGCTTTCGCACCCAAACATCGAGGTGTGGCTAAACACCAACTACCGTGAGGTAAGCCGACATGTGCGATTTGGTCACCTTATTTTCACAGGACCAATTGATGAGTACTTTGGTCATTGCTTCGGTCGCTTGCCCTATCGTTCACTCCGCTTCGAACCGGAAACCTTGTCACAGGAATATTTCCAGCCGGCAATGCAAGTAAATTACCCTAACGATCACGAGTTTACTCGCATTGTGGAAATCAAATATGCAACGGGGCAAAACCTGCCGTCGACTACGATCGTGCGCGAGTATCCCCAAAATTTCGCACCTGGCCGGGAGCCGTACTATCCAATTCCAGCTCCGGACGCAAAAGCTGTCTACTCTAAGTACGCTGAGCGCGCCGTGTTGGAAAGGAACGTAACCTTCGTCGGCAGACTCGCCACCTACCGCTATTACAATATGGATCAGATAGTTGGCATGGCTTTGGCAGAATTTGATCGCTTGCGGCTTCGCCGGCAGCATCAGCTCGTCGCCGCTCAAGTCTCAACCCTTAACCCTTAACTTAACTGTCCCGTAGTAGTCCGACTTGATGACGCCTCTTGTTTCTATTCTCATACCGGCCTACAACGCGGAGCGCTGGATTGCTGATACTATACGCTCCGCACTGGCACAGACCTGGCCAAGAAAAGAGATCATCATCGTCGATGACGGTTCGCGTGACCGGACTCTTTCAATCACACGGCAGTTTGCATCAAAGGATGTCTATGTTGTCACGCAGGAGAACCAGGGCGGTTCCATTGCAAGAAATCGGGCGTTCCAGCTTTGTCAGGGCGAGTTCATTCAATGGCTAGATGCGGACGATCTGCTTGCCTCGGACAAAATCGCATCACAAATGAAAGTGTCGGGTGAGCAGTCCGGCAACAAGAGGCTGTTCTCCTGTGCATGGGGATACTTTATGTACCGGGCGTGCCGGGCGCGATTCAGCCCAACGCCGCTATGGACTAATCTCTCCCCGTTGGAATGGCTGGTGCGCAAGTGGGAAAATAACGCTCACATGAATCCGGCGACCTGGCTCGCCAGTCGTGAACTAACCGAGGCGGCAGGACCGTGGGATGCGCGACTGATAACCGGGGAAGACGGGGAGTATTTCTGCCGCGTTATCATCGCAAGCGATGGGACCTGCTTCGTGCCAGAAGCCAGAGTATTTTATCGGACAACCGCTTCCAGTTCAAGTTACATAGGGCGCTCCAACAGAAAAATTGAATCGCAGTTTCTCGGGATGCAATTAGAAATCGCTCATCTTCTTTCCTTGAACGACAGCGCCCGGACCAGAGCTGCGTGTGTGAAGTTTCTGCAAGCCTGGTTGCCATGTTTTGATCCATACAGGCCCGATATCGTCAGCCAGGCGCAACAGCTTGCCACGAGCCTCGGCGGTCAGCTCGAGGCACCGCGCTTAGGTTGGAAGTACCGATGGATCCAACGCCTTTTCGGTGCCGAGTTGGCCAAGCGAGCCTCGCTACTAATGCCGAACGTTAAATGGGAATTGATCCGGGCATGGGACAAAATGCTTTTTTCGATCGGAACGTCGGGCGTGACGAGCAGTGACCAAAGCTCCGGCGCGAGCTTCAATGCCAACGTGCTTGATTAACATTTCATGAATATCGAAAACTCCGGGGTCCTTAGCAGGCAAATTGCACGCCATGTGCCTGCAGTGCCCTCCTCTAGCGAGGACGATGATCGCCACCAAGAGCACTTCAAAACCGATCATCTTCTACCGAACCTCAAGGGACACACGATCTCGAGTGGCGCGGTTACTATATCAGCTCAGGGTGCGAAGTTTCTCCTGAATCTGGTCTCCACGATGGCTCTTGCGCGACTGCTCACCCCGCGGGATTTCGGGCTTGTGGCAATGGTGACAACTGTTACGGGTTTCGTTAATGTTTTCAAAGATGCCGGTCTTTCGATAGCCACAGTGCAGCGGGAGCGCATCACGCACGCTCAGGTCTCCAATCTGTTTTGGGTAAACGTTGCGGTGAGCGCTTTGGGCAGTTTAATCGTAGCGGCCGCGGCGCCGGTTATTGCCCGATTTTACCATAATCCACTGCTTATAGGCGTCACGTTTGTTCTATCGACTACGTTTATCATCAGCGGCGTAAACGTTCAACATCAGGCTCTGCTTAAACGGCAAATGCGTTTTAAGTCGCTGGCGTTCATCGAAGTCGGTTCAATGGCAATTGGCGTTGTTGTGGGAGTGGTTATGGCTGTGCTGGGATGCCGCTATTGGTCGTTAGTCGGGTCAAGCGTGTCCATGGAGATTGCCGGGTTTTTGCTCACATGGTCAATCTCACGCTGGCGCCCGACATCGCCAACCCGGCGCAGCGGGATAGGCCCTTTGCTAAGTTTTGGAGCCCATCGAACTGCCGGTGATCTATTAGCCGCTTTAGCCGGAGGAACTGACATTCTTCTGATTGGGCGATTTTACGGGGCTGCTTCGGTGGGACTCTATTCCAGAGCCGGCCTTCTGCTCATGCGGCCCTTGCAGCAATTTCTTGGTCCGATAAATGCCGTTTTCATTCCGGCGTTATCGAGGTTGCAATCCCAACCAGTTCGATATCGATCCACATTTCTGCATCTGTACGAAGCGATCGCATTGACAGCGTTCTTTTTTGCTGGTTTGTTCCTCGCGCTGGCACATCCGCTAACCCTTGTATTACTGGGTCCAAAATGGGAGCAGGCAGCTGTTATCTTTGCCGGCTTTACCGTTGCAGCCCTTAGCATCCCACTGACCAATGCGACGACTTGGTT
>Ga0209807_1001781_pt1 | contig 10302 bp, 10 predicted proteins | sample GraSoiAngelo_154_FD_186168 | JGI IMG/M metagenome (GOLD analysis project Ga0209807, IMG submission 186168) | Grasslands soil microbial communities from the Angelo Coastal Reserve, California, USA - 14_1009_13_20cm (SPAdes) (version 2) | ecosystem: Environmental > Terrestrial > Soil > Grasslands ... | reverse complement strand
GTAGGCGCCCAGCGCGACAGGAAGGGCGGCGGCGAAAACGCTCGCCGCAACGCGCGCGGCGCGTGGTCGTCGTCCGATCGTCAGTTCCACAGCGGTTCTATCGGCCGAAGTTGTGCCTGTCTTGTGTCGTCAATTCGACCTAGGACGCACGGCCCAGCACCCGCCAATCGCGGGCGCGGTTACGTACCGTCCAAGTCGTCGTAGACCGCCTTGGCTTGTGTCACCGCGTTGGCGGCCACCGTGCCGATGACCAGGCCCGCGATGCCGAGCGGCTTGTAAAGGCCGACGCTGACAATGACGTCGACGACGATATTGATCGCCGCCAGCCGCGTCGGGATCCACGGACGCTGAACGGCGAAGAACGTGCGCGTGAGCAGCAGGTTGACGCCGCCGAACGGCAGGCTGAAGGCAAACCAGAACAGCGCGATCGACGCGAGGTGCGTGGAGTGCGGCGTGAAATGACCGCGCTCGTACACCAGCCGCACGATCGGCGTGGTGAGCACGAGCATGAACGTCGCCGAGGGGATCAACAGGAGGTTGATCTGGCGCATCCCCACGCCCAGTGCGCGACGCATGCTGGCGGCATCGCGGCGCGAGGCCATGCGGCTGAGCGCGGGAAACAGGACGGTAGCGACCGCCACGCTGAACAGGCCCTGCGGCAGCATGTACAGCCGGAAGGCGTTGTCGATCGCGCGCGGCGCTTCCGCCGACACCAGCGTGCCGAACAGCGAGTTGATGAGCTGGTCGAGGTTGACGATGCCCAGGCCGATCATGATCGGCAGCATCAGCGCGAACACCTGCTTGACGCGCCGATCACGCCAGTCGAATGAGAACCTCAGGTCGAAGTGCATGCGCCGCAGCGCCGCCAGCGCCACCAGGAACTGCACGACCGTGGCGGCGAGGATTCCGATCGCGAGCGCGTAGATCTTGTTTTCGCCGTGGAAGCGCGTGTGCAGCACCACCAGCAACACGATCGTCACGAGGTTCCACACCGCCGGCGAGATCGCCTGGATCGTGAAGCGGTCGTACGACTGCAGGATTCCGAGCAACAGTCCGTTGAGCCCGAGCAGCAGCACGACCGGGAAGAGCACGCGTGAGAGGCCCACCGTGAGCGTGTTGGTGCTGTGATTGAACCCCGTGATCAGGGGCATGATCACGCCCGCCGCCAGGATGAACACGAGCGTGATCGCGCCTAGCGCGAGCAGCATCACCCAGAACAGCGTGCGCGCAAGCCGCAACGCCTCCTCCTTGCGCTCGCGCTGCAGCAGGTCGGTGAAGACCGGCACGAACGCCGCCGACAGCACGGCGTTGGCGAACAGGTTCGCGATCAGGTTCGGCACCAGGTAGGCGATCGTGAAAGCCGACGCCGCCGCGGTCGTGCCGAAGTAGCTCGCGGCCACGATTTCCCTCGCGAGGCCCGCGATTCGTGAGAGCCCGGTGGCGCCCGAGAAGATCGCAGTGTTGCGCGCCACGGCGCCGCCGCCGGGCGGTGGCCCCGGGCCCGCGGCCAGCTCCGCCGCGTCTGGGATCGTGGACAAGGCCGCTATAGTACGGCGCTCCGCGGCGCGCCTAGACGACTTCGCTGGGCGCGCGGCGCGATTTTTCATGGCCAACATTCACTCCCAGAAGAAGCGCATTCTGCGCGGCCAGCGCGAGCGGCTGGAGAACCGCAACTACACCTCCGCGATCAAGACCTACCTCCACCGCCTTCAGGACGCCGTGACAAACGGCGATCAGCAGGCTGCCAATGCCGAGCACGCGCGTCTACAGAGCACGGTCGACAAGGCCGTCAAGCGCGGCGCGCTGCACCGCAACGCCGGAGCACACAAGAAGGCGCGCGCCGCGCGCATCCGGGCGGGGGCCTCGTCGTAGACGCGCCGCGCCGCGTGCGCTAGCGCGCTAGCGCGTGGCCGTGATGGGCGGCAGCTGGTGACGCCGGCTTGGTTGAGCCGCTCAGGCCGATCGAGGCAAAGAGCGTCGCGAGCGCAAACAGCGCCACGGTGGCAGCTCGCATGCGTCGCGGGGTCAGCCAGGTCAGATGCCGCGCTTGAAGCCACGAGCGGGCTCCGTTGGCGCCCGCCATCGCCGCGATTGCGCACGCTGCACACATCGCGGTGATTGTAGGCGGCTGCCCGCGGCCGCGCGGCAGCGGGGCAGCGCGAGCAGACGCTTGGCGTCTCACGCGGACGCCGCCTCGCGCAGCAGCTCATCGAGCGTGCGGTGGCTGATGACCGAGGCCGGCTGTTCGGCGACGATGTCCGATCCGATACGCGCGTGCTCGTCGCGGCGCTTGATGAGCAGCCACTGGGGCTTGCGTCCGCGACCGGTGCGCTGAAGCGCAAAGCCGCGCCGCGCTGGTCGTGGCCGCAGTGGGGCGCGATCGCGGCGAGCCTCGTCGGCGGTGTGCTGCTGGGGCCGCTGCTGCTGCGCGCCCCCGCGGGCGCAGCGCTCGTCACGCGCGACGGGCAGGTGCTGGCGAGCGGGGTGCTGGCGCGCGCGCTCACCGAACAGCTCGCGAGCGATCAGCCGCGCGGCGCGCCGGTGCAGATCGGTGTCAGCTTTCGAGCCAGGAACGGCGACTACTGCCGCACGTTCGTGCTGCGCGAGCAAAGTGCGCTCGCCGGACTCGCCTGCCGGGCAGCGCAAGCCTGGCGCCTCGAGGTGCTGGCGCAGACTCCCGCCCAGCCGGCCGCCGCCGCGGACTACCGGCCGGCGGGCTCGGCGCTGCCGGCCAGCGTGGCGCGCACGCTCGATGAGCTGATCGCGGGTGAACCACTCGATGCCGCCGGCGAGACGGGCGCGCGCGCGCGCGGCTGGAAGCCTTGAGCGGGCCGCATCACGACCCCGGCGCAGATCACACCCGGAAAGACTCCGCCAGTCGCCTCCGGGCCGCCCGGCCCGCCTCGAGATCCAGACAGTTGACGATCGCGAGCCGAAAGCCCCCGGGTGGCATCGGGTGGGCGGCGGGCGGGCGGTCGGCGTGAAAGGTGATCTGCACGCTGCTCACATCCGGCATGCGCCGCACCTGCTCGACCACGGAGGCAGCCGGATGTTGGTATTCGCGGCCGTGCGGGCCGAACAGGGCGACACTGTAGCCGTTCCTGCGGTCGCGATCGGCGTAGCGCCATTCGCCCTGCCCGTAAAGGCCAACCACGGCCGGCAGCCAGCCGGCGCCGTACAGATCCGGCCACTGATCGGCGAAGCGCAGATGCGCGTCGATGATGCGCCCGCCGATGGTCTCGAGATTGAGCATGCCGGTGTAGGTGGCCAGATGCTGCCCGACCCACGCGCCCAGATAACCCTCGAGCGGCGCGCGTGCCGCCGCCTCGATGGTCCAGTAATCGAAGGTGCCGCCCGCGGCGGGCGTGCCGAGGCTGTGGCGCAGCCACACCACCGTTCCGGCCCGCACGGCGAGGTCGGTGCTGACGTGCTCGCCTTCGAGCAGCGTCATCCAGAAGTGTCCCGGCGTCAGGTTGCGCTCGTAGTGCTCGCGATCGGCCAACACCCGGCTGCCGACGCCCATGCCGCGCAGGTTCATGATGGGCTTGCTGAATACCGGGAAGGCCGGCGGGCACACCCCGTGCGGCGCACAGGCGAGGCCCTGCGAGGCGGCCACCGCCAGCTTGTTGTAGATCCCGCGATGCGCGGGGTACCACAGGTACGCGTCCGGGTCCTCGGTGGGAATGCGCACGTCCTCCGGGCACGCCACGCCCTCGAAGTATTGCAGGCGCCAGGGATCGGCTTCGCAGAAAGGCATGGCGGACGATGAGACAGCCGGTTCGCGGGCGGGTCCGTCTAGAACAGCCCCGTGATGCGCCCGTCCGCGCCGACGTCGATGCTGTTCGCGGCGGGCACCTTCGGCAGCCCGGGCATGGTCATGATGTCGCCGCAGATCATGATCACGAATTCCGCGCCCGCGGCGAGCCGCACCTCGCGAATGTTGACCACGTGGTGGGCCGGCGCGCCGCGCAGTTTCGGGTCGGTGGAGAAGGAGTACTGGGTCTTGGCGACGCACACCGGGTAGTGCCCATAGCCGCCATCCTGCAGCTGGCGGATCTGCGCGCGCACCTTGCTGTCGGCGGTGATATCGGTGGCGTGGTAGATCTTGGTGGCGATCGCCTTCATCTTGTCCCACAGGCTGGCATCGTCTTCGTACAGGTAGCGAAAGCCGTTGGGCTCATCGCACAGGCGCACGATCTCACGGGCCAGTTCAAGCGCGCCACGCCCGCCGTGCGCGAAGTGGGTCGCCGCGATCACCCGCACGTCGTGCGGGGCAATGCGGTCGATCAGCAGCTGGATCTCACGCTCGCTGTCTTCGGCGCGGCGGTTGATGGCCACCGTGCAGGGCAGGCCGTAGCGGTTGTGAACATTGTCGATGTGTCGCTCGAGGTTGACCACGCCGCGATCGAGCGCGGCGAGATTCTCGCTCTTCAGGTCGGCGAGCTCGACGCCGCCGTGGTACTTGAGGGCCCGCACGGTGGCCACGATCACCGCGGCGGCGGGCCTGAAGCCGGCCTTGCGGCACTTGATATCGACGAACTTCTCCGCCCCCAGGTCGGCGCCGAACCCGGCCTCGGTCACCACGTAGTCGGCAAGCTTCAGCGCGGTGCGCGTCGCGATCACCGAGTTGCAGCCGTGCGCGATGTTGGCGAACGGACCGCCGTGGATGAAAGCCGGGTTGTTCTCGAGCGTCTGCACCAGATTGGGTGCGAGCGCCGTCTTCAGCAGCGCCGCCATCGCGCCGTGCGCCTTGAGCTCGCGCGCCAGGACGGGTGAGTTGTCGGCGCGGTAACCGACCACGATCCTGCCGAGACGTTCCTTCAGGTCGGCGAGGCTGTTGGCGAGACACAGGATCGCCATGACCTCGGAGGCCACCACGATATCGAAACCGTCCTCACGCGGCACGCCGTCGGCGCTGCCGCCGAGTCCGATGACGATCTGGCGCAGCGCCCGATCGTTGACATCGACCACGCGGCGCCAGCTGATGCGGCGCACGTCGAAACCGAGCTGATTGCCCTGGTAGATGTGGTTGTCGATGAGAGCGGCCAGCAGGTTGTTGGCGAGCGCGACGGCGGCAAAGTCGCCGGTGAAATGCAGGTTGATGTCCTCCATCGGCACCACCTGCGAGTAGCCGCCGCCGGCCGCGCCCCCCTTCATGCCGAACACCGGTCCCAGGGCCGGCTCGCGCAGGCACACGATGGCGCGCTTGCCCAGCAGGTTCAGCGCATCCCCCAGCCCCACGGTCGTGGTGGTCTTGCCCTCTCCGGCGGGCGTCGGCGAGATCGCGGTCACCAGCACCAGCTTGCCGTCGGGGCGGGAATCGAGCTGCGCCACGTAATCGAGCGACACCTTCGCCTTGTAGTGCCCGTAGGGCTCGAGACGCTCCTGCGGTATCCCGAGCCGCTCGTGCGCAAGCTGGGCGATGGGCAGCATGGCGGCGCGCTGGGCGATCTCGATGTTGCTCGGGAAGGCAGCGGTTGCGGCGGCGGGCGTGTCGGGCATGAGCGTGCTGTGGCTTGGTACGGGCCGGCCATGCTACCAGAGGCCCGCACCGGGGTCGTTTGCCTTGCGGTTACAATCGCGCCCGTGCTGTGGCTGAAAGCCTTCCACGTGGTGTTCGTGGTCACCTGGTTCGCGGGGCTGTTCTACCTGCCGCGCCTGTTCGTCTACCACGTGGCGGCGAGCGAGCGGGAAGGGCTGGCGCGCTTCGTGGTGATGGAGCGGCGGCTGTTCTTCATCATGACGCTCGGGGCGCTGCTCGCGGTGCTGTGTGGCGCCGCCATGATCGTCGGCGCGCCCGGGTACCTCACCCTGGGGTGGATGCGCGCGAAGCTGCTGCTGGTCGCGGCGCTCATCGGCTACCACGGCTGCTGTTACCACCTGATGCGGGTGCTGCGCGCGGGCGGCAACCGCCACTCGCAGCGCTGGTACCGCCTGTTCAACGAGCTCCCCGCCGTGCTGCTGGTCGCGATCGTGGTGCTGGCGGTGGTCAAGCCGTGAGGCCCGGACGCGATCGCGCGTGTCTACCAGATGCGCACCCGATTTTCCGGCTTGATGTACAGCTTGTCGCCCGGCTGTACGTTGAACGCCGCGTACCACACGTCGATGTTCGGCAGCGGTCCGTTGACGCGGAAGTTGGCGGGGCTGTGCACGTCGGACATCACCACCTCGCGCAGTGCCCCCTCGCGGTACTTCTCGCGCCATACCTGGGCGTAGGCCAGGAAGAACCGCTGATCGCCGGTGAGCCCGTCGATCACGGGTGCCGGCTGACCCTTGAGTGAAATCAGGTAAGCCTCGTGCGCCATGTTGAGGCCGCCCAGGTCGCCGATATTCTCGCCGATGGTGTTGGCGCCGTTGACCTTCAGGCCCGGCAGCGCCTCGAAGGCCGAGAATTCCTCGATGAGCCGTGCGGTACGCGTCTTGAACACCTTGGCGTCCTGCGCCGTCCACCAGTCCTGCATGGCGCCGTCGGGACCGAACTTGCGGCCCTGGTCATCGAAGCCATGACCGATCTCGTGCCCGATCACCGCCCCGATGGCGCCGTAGTTCACGGCCGCATCCGCGTTCGGATCGAAGAACGGCGGCTGCAGGATGGCCGCCGGGAACACGATCTCGTTGTTCGAGGGGTTGTAGTAGGCGTTGATCTCCTGGGGCGTCATCTGCCACTCGGCGCGGTCGACCGGCTTGTCGAGGCGCGCCACCTGATAGTTCCAGTCCCACTCGGCCGCGCGGCGCACGTTGCCGATGAGATCGTCGCGGCGGATCGCGAGCGAGGAGTAGTCTTTCCACTTGTCGGGGTAACCGATCTTGGGCGTGAACATCGCGAGCTTCTCGTGGGCGTGCGACTTGGTCTGCGGCGTCATCCAGTCCAGGGCGTCGATGCGCTCGCCGAGCGCGGCGCGCAGGTCCGCCACCAGCTGCTGCATCTTCGCCTTCGATCCGGGCGGGAAATACTGCGCCACGTACAGCCGCCCGACCGACTCGCCGAGCGCCCCGTCCACGGCGTCGACAGCGCGCTTCCAGCGCTCGCGCTGCTGCGGCTGGCCGCGCATGGTCTGACCGTAGAACGCGAAGCGTGCCTGATCGAAGCGCTTGGGCAGGTACGGCGCGTGGCTGCTGAGGTAGTGGAATGTCAGGAAAGCCTTGAGCGTGGCGAGCGGAGTGCGGCTGAAGAGCTCAGCCAGATCGTGGACCGCGGAAAGCTCGCCGAGCACCAGGTCCCGCCGGGCGCCCAGTTGCTGCGTCTCGAGGAACACCTGCCAGGGAAAGCCGGGTGCAAAGCTGAGCAGCTGCTGCCTGCTGCGCGGGTTGTAGATCGCCTCCACGTCGCGGCGCTTCTCGATCGGCCATTGCACCTTCGATGCCGCGGTCTCGAACGCCATGATGTCGCGCGCCTGCGCCGTCGCGTCGCTCACCCCACCGAGGGCGAGCATCTGCGCGATGTAGGCCACGTACTTGGCCCGCAGCTCCTTGAGCGGCGGGTCCTCCTTGAGGTAATAGTCGCGATCGGGAAGGCCGAGCGTCGACTCGCTGATGACGACGGCGTAACGATCCGGGTTCTTGAAGTCGGCCGGCAGCTGCACGTCGAACAGCGACGCGAATCCCGGCTCCCCGAACAGGCGCGCGAGCTCATCGCGCGTGTTGGCCGCGGCGATGCGCTGCAGGTCCGCCTGCACGGGTGCCAGGCCATTGGCCTCGATCGCGGCCTCGTCCATGAAGGCCGCGTAGAAGTCGCCGATCTGCTGCTCGGGTGTGCCGCTGGCGCCATGGGTGGCGGCCGCCTGCTCGATGATCTCGCGCACGCGCTGCTTGGAGAGCTCATCGAGCTGGTCGAACGGACCGAAGCCCGAGTGATCGGCGGGGATGGTGAACGTGTCATACCACGCGCCGTTTGCATAGGCGAAGAAGTCATCGCCGGGCCTTATGCTGTGGTTGCCCGCGCTCAGGTCCAGGCCGCAATCGCCGATGACGGGCTTGGCGGATGCGGGCGCGGCGGATGCCGGTGCGGCGGGGGCGGACGCCGCCGGCGCGGCGCGCGCGGGTGTGACGGGCACCGATTTCTCCTCGACGGGTTTTGCGGCGCAGGCGCCGAGCAGGGCCAGCGCCGCCATCCACGACAGTAGTCTCATAGCCTCGAGGCCTTCGAAAGCACGCGCAAGCCGTGCATCATACGGTAGTGCTGCGCCGGCCGGCAGGCTGGCGGCGGGAAACTTGCCGCATACGTTCCCGCGCTGCTCGCCTGGTCGGCGCAGCGACTCGGCTCGTCGCACATCTCAAGCTTGCTCGCCCCAGTAGCGCACCAGGTCGCGCCACTCGCCGCGTGCGGGCGCGGCAGCCGGCGCGGTCTCGGTGCCGAGGTACAGGAAGCCGACGATGGCGTCGGTGGAGGCGAAGCCGAGCGCCTGCTTCACGGTCTCATCATACGCAGGCCCTCCGGTCTTCCACATGGCGTTGAAGCCGAGGGCAAACGCCGCCAGCATCATGGCGTGCGCGGCCGCGCCCGCGGACAGGGTCTGCTCGATCAGCGGGATTTTCACCGCCGGGTTGCAGTGCGCGGCCACCACGACGATCAGCGGCGCGCGCAACGCCTTGAGCCGCTCGCGCTGCAAAGCCTGTGCGCCGAGTTGCGGCTGGGCGCGCTGCGCGTGAGCGGCGAATAGCTCGCCCAGGCGCTCGCGGGCGCCGCCGCGCACCACCACGAAGCGCCAGGGACGCAAGCGGCCGTGGTCGGGGGCGCGCACCGCGCTGGACAAGATGAGCTCGAGCGCACCCTCGTCCGGCGCCGGCTCGGTCAGCTCCCGGGCGGAGCGCCGCTTGAGAAGAGCGTCTATGGCCTGCATCGGCGTATTGTCGCAGACTCGCGCCGTGCTGATGCTGTCCGAAGCCTGCGAGCGCAACAAGGGACCGATCCTCGAGGTTCTCAGGAGCGAGCTCGCCACGAGCAGCAGCGTTCTCGAGGTCGGCAGCGGCACGGGCCAGCATGCGGTGCACTTCGCCGCGCACCTGCCGCACCTCACCTGGCAGACGAGCGAGCTCGGCGAACAGCTGGCGCCGCTCGCCGAGCGCATCCGGCTCGAGGGTACGGCCAATCTGCGTGCCCCCATCGCGCTCGATGTGCGCGAGCATCCCTGGCCGGTAGCGCTCGTGGACGCGGTGTTCAGCGCCAACACGCTGCACATCATGGCCTGGAGCGCGGTGCGGGCGTTCGTTCGCGGCGTCGGCGGCTGCCTTGCGGCGCCGGGCGTGTTGTGCGTGTACGGACCCTTTCGCTTCCGCGGGCAATATACGAGCGACAGCAATGCGCAATTCGATGGCTGGCTCAAGGCCCGCGACCCCGACAGCGGCATCCGGGATTTCGAGGCGCTGGAAGAGCTCACGCGGGCGCAGGGCCTGGTGTTCACGGCCGACCACCCCATGCCGGCCAACAACCGCACGCTGGTGTGGCGCCGGCTGCCGGCTGTCGCTTAGCGTACAGTGCACGCATGGACCCCGACACGTTGCACGAGATCCGCGCGGCCATCCGCACCATTCCCGACTATCCGAAGCCGGGCGTGGCGTTCCGTGACATCACGACACTGCTGGGAAATGCGCGCGTTTTCCGCACCGTCGTGGACCAGCTGGTACAGCCGTGGCTCGCCGCACGCATCGATCGCGTCGCCGGGATCGAGGCGCGCGGCTTCATTCTCGGCGGCGCGATCGCGCATCAACTGTCGGCGGGCTTCGTCCCCATCCGCAAGAAAGGCAAGCTCCCGCACGCCACGGTGCGCGTCGCGTACTCTCTTGAGTACGGGCTCGATGAGATGGAAATGCACCGCGATGCCGTCGGCCCCGCTGAGCGCATCATTCTCGTGGACGATCTGATCGCAACCGGAGGCACGGCCGAGGCTGCCGTGAAGCTGCTGCGCTCCCTCGGCGCCCAGATCCTCGCCGCCTGCTTCATCATCGACCTGCCCGAGCTCGGCGGCTCGGCGCGCCTGGCCGCCCTGCAGGTGCCGGTCCGGACGCTTGTTGCCTTCGAGGGACACTGACCGGCGGTGTCCGATCGGCACATGATTTTTTTGTTTTTCAATAGGATACGCGCATCGCACGGCCAACATTACGTTGCGGTCATACGGCGCTTGCGCGGCCCGAATCCAGTCATAATACGCGCGCTTTAGCTCCCTACTTCCTTGCTCTGGAGACCAAATCGATGTTCACGAAGCTCGTCCCAGTCGTTGCCCTGGCCCTGCTCGCGGGTCCGGTTGTCGCCGCTGACGCACCGGCCACCGCGCCGGCCGCCGAGCAGCCCGCTGCCCCGGCCAA
>Ga0209807_1001780_pt1 | contig 10307 bp, 9 predicted proteins | sample GraSoiAngelo_154_FD_186168 | JGI IMG/M metagenome (GOLD analysis project Ga0209807, IMG submission 186168) | Grasslands soil microbial communities from the Angelo Coastal Reserve, California, USA - 14_1009_13_20cm (SPAdes) (version 2) | ecosystem: Environmental > Terrestrial > Soil > Grasslands ... | reverse complement strand
TTCAATCTCAAGCCAAATCTCAAACTTGCGTTCGTCCGACCAGATCCTGCGCATTTCTGGCCGGGAATAACGATCGATCACGCCGGCAAGATAAAAGCGAGCGACGAGCGCGAAAAGCGTTTTATCTACAAAAAAATCGCTCCGCGTAAATTAGCGGAGCGACTGGCAATTCGGAGCTCGAAGGCCCCAATTATTTCATGGGTATCGATTTTGCTGCCTAACTTTGGCAAACGCGGGCGCGAATAAACCGGCCGTTGTTTTTGACACGCACCTGACCCGTAGCCAGAAGGGCCGCGACTGTCGCGGCTGTTTCCTTAGTGTTCTTCGTGCAAGAACTGACTGCGAGGATCAGATCGCCCAGCGAAAGTCTCGAGCGCGGTTTCAAAATTTGGCGATTCTTTTTCATGTTGTGCCCGTTTCTATGAAGAGCAATTTCAATGCCATCGGTTCCTGTGGATATCTCAGTCATGCTCAGTTTGTGCACTTATTCATTTGTTGTGCACCATTGAACTGACCATTCGGCGACGCTTTTGTTCAATTTTCGAACACAAAATTTGGTTGCTTCGCCGACCATGGCGAGATCGCCCCACCAACACTCAATTGGAATGCTTAAATCGGCTCAGCCGATTACGAGCCGGAACCGGGCTTCATGAGTCGCATGGTTAACATATAAAGAGCGGCGAAGATCGTAACGACAAGCAGGATCCCACCCGATTGACTACGGATGAAGTGGACCAGCGCCTCTGGGTTAGTCAAAAGCTGCGGTTCCACCAGATAAGCTCGGTGACCCAGATAAGCCAGGATACTGCACGAGATCGCCGAGCCCAAAATCGTGACCAGGCTAAAAACAGGAAAACTCATCCGAATGATTCCCGCTGGGATAGAAATAAGATGGCGCACGACCGGCAATACCCGCGCAAAGAAAACTCCGCCCGCTTCGTAACGGTTCAGCCAGTGTTCTGCGTGTTCGAGTTTGATCGGCGTGAGCAAGATGAAGCGGCCAAATTGTAAAATCAGGGGCCGTCCGATCCATCGCGAAATCCAATACATGAAGGCCGCGCCAAGATATGCGCCGAGCGTTCCCGCCAGAATCACGCCGGCCATATTAAGTTTTCCTTGCGCGGCGAGGAATGCCGCCGGCGGAAGCACGACTTCAGCAGGCACAGGCAGGGGCGTGCTTCCCATCGCCATTAACACGATAATGCCAACATAACCGCCGCTTAGGACCCAGTTGAACCAGATTTCCAGAAGATGGTGCATATTGTCATTCCGAACGAAGTCGAGGAATCTCTCGATGTCAGTCCGCGTTAAATTGCCGCTTAGTTCAATCTTAAATCTGAAGTCTCCAATCTAAATCACAATGTCGATCTACCGGCGCGTTCTTAAATATTACCGGCCGTTTCTGCCGCAGACGTTGCTTGGCCTCGTGCTTTCACTGGTAGGCATTGGCTTAAATCTGCTCAAGCCGTGGCCGTTTAAAATCATCGTCGATAACTTTTTACGATCCGGCTCAGCCATCCGTGGTGATTGGCGCACCTGGATTGCCCTGCTCTGTCTAGCTCTTGTCGCGATTCAACTTCTCTGGGGAGTCATGAATTGGATCACAAATTATCTCTTCGTGAAAACTGGACTACAAGCGCTCTTGGAATTGCGCACCGACATTTATTCTCACCTTCAACGGCTCTCGCTTAAATATCATGACGCGCGCCGTTCGACCGATTCGAGTTTTCGCGTCGCCTATGATTCACAGTCGATCCAGACAATCTACAACAAAGGTTTCACGAACATTTTTGGATCGATTCTTACACTTATCGGAACATTCATTATCATGGTGCAGCTTGACTGGCAGTTGACGCTACTGTCGCTTGCGATTGTGCCGCTGATTGTCGGTGCCATTTACATTTTTGCGCACCGTATTCGCCGTGAATCAACATCCATTCAGGAACAGGAGAGCGCTGTCCTCACTCAGGCGCAGGAAGGGCTGAGCTCGATCCGAATGGTGCACGCATTCGGACGCGAGGAATTTGAAATCAGCCAATTTCACCAGCAAGCCCGGCAAAGCTTGCAAGCAAATCTGCGGCTCACTCTGACGAACGTGAACAGCGCGCTGGTCATCAGCACCCTCATGGTGATCGGGACAGCGGCGATGTATTACGTAGGCACGCTGCACGTTCTCGCCAGCACGCTTACGCTCGGTTCGCTGCTCGTCTTCAGCGCCTATCTGCTGATGCTTTATCAACCGCTCGAGTCGCTCACTTATACGGCTTGGGCAATGGAAGGTGCGACTGCCGGCGCGAAGCGCTGCTTCGAGGTGCTGGATCGGCAAGATGACGTCATCGATTCGCCAGATGCCGTGGCAATTTCATCGGCACTGGGTGCGATTGCATTCCGATCCATCAGTTTCGGTTACGCGCAAGATCGACATGTTCTGCGCGATATCAGTCTGCAGATCGATCCGAACCAAATCGTCGGACTCGTGGGCGGCACTGGAGCTGGCAAAAGCACATTGCTGAGCTTGGTCCCCCGATTTTACGATCCGAACAAAGGCTCGATCACACTTGACGGCCGCAATCTTCGAGAGATTACAAAAAAAACTTTGCGGACGCAGATTGCGATTGTCCTGCAAGACACGCTCCTTTTCTCGACAAGCGTGCGCGAGAACATAGCCTATGGCCGGCCGGAGGCGGCTGAAGAAGAAATAGTCGATGCCGCGCGCCGCGCACAGGCTGATGAATTCATCCGGCAGCTACCGAACGGCTACGCGAGCCTCGTCGGTGAGCGAGGCGGACATTTGAGCGTCGGTCAACGGCAGCGGATCGGCATCGCGCGTGCATTTTTAAAAAATGCCCCAGTTCTGTTGCTGGACGAACCAACTTCGGCGCTCGATCCAGCGACTGAATCGGCAATTATGGATACGATCAAGGAACTCATGCGGGGCCGGACGACGTTGATCGCGACGCATCGTCTGGCAACGATTCACAGCCTGGATCAAATTATCGTACTCGAACAGGGGCGCATCGTCGAGCAAGGTCGCGGCGCGGAACTGATCGCGCACGGCGGCGTTTACGCGAAACTTTACAGCTCAGGAAAATTTCAAGGATGACTAACGTCAAACAAGATCGACATGTGGAAGGCGACTGGTGGGCACACCCGATCCCGGCGAATGTACAATTTGGGGAGGGATTTTATTGTGAGACCGCGCAAATCTTCCGGCATCTTCGCAATAAAAAATCCGGCGCAGTCGTGTTCGGCAACTACGTTTCCTGTTACGCAGGCTGTTCATTTTCCATTGGAGAGAACGGCCAGTGCACGGTTGGCGATTTCACTTTGCTCAACGGCGCGCTCATCATGGCCGAGGAGAAGATCGAGATCGGGTCGCATTGTCTGATTTCGTGGAACATCGGCATCGCCGATTCGGATTTTCATCCGCTCGAGCCCGCGCAACGTCTAATCGACGCGCAGGCTCTCGCCCCTTATTTCAAAGATCGCCCGCCGCGCCCGAAATTGAAAACCGCGCCCGTGAAAATCGCGGACAACGTTTGGGTTGGCATGAACGCAGTAATTCTGAAAGGCGTGACCATCGGCGAAAACTCAGTTGTTGCTGCTGGTTCTGTAGTGACCAAGAGCGTTCCACCCAGCACGGTGGTGGCGGGTAATCCTGCGGTTATCGTGAGGCAATTGTGAATGATGAATAGTGATCGGTGAGTAGAGCAGATTGCTTTCGTTCACGATTTTACTGATCACTATTCCCACTTTGCCAGGTCTTCGAGATGAAGAAAAAGAAAATCGTTGTGATGGGCTTCATGGGCTCGATGCCGATTGCCGGCGTGATCTGGCAACATATTCATTACATCGTCGGCCTTCAGCGCCTCGGGCACGATGTTTTTTACATCGAGGATTCGGCACGATTGCCCTACAATCCTGAGACCTTTGAGGTAAACAATGAGTTCGATTACGCAGCCCGGCTTCTCAATCGATTGTCAGGCGAATTCGGTTTCAAAAATCGTTGGGCGTTTTGTGCACGGTATCTTCGAGATCAGCCGGCGGCAGGCCTGTCGCTGCAAAAAATTCGAGAGCTTTATCGCGACGCCGATGCGGTCCTGAATATTTGCGGAACGCAAGAACTCAACGATGACCTGCTTGTTTCGAATCGTATTCTCTATATCGAGAGCGATCCCGGCGTCGAGCAGATCAAAATCGATAAGGGTGTGCGATCGACCGTCGATTATCTGTGGCGGCACCACGCGCTATTCACGTTTGGTGAAAATGTCGGCACCAAAACGTTTCCCGTACCCAAACATGGATTCGAGTGGCTGCCCACACGGCAACCAATTGTCATTGATCTATGGAAAACCAATCGTGCGCCGCCGCAGGCTGCCGTTTTTACATCTGTGGCGAATTGGTCGACGAGCGGACTGAAAGACATTACCTGGCGCGGCGACAAATATCTTTGGAGTAAATCGCGTGAATTTATCCGGTTCGTTGCCGCGCCGAAAAAATCTGGTGAAATATTTGAACTCGCGACAAACATTAAAGATCGACCAACACGATGGAAATTTGAACGAAATGGCTGGCGCTTGATTTCGCCGCTTCAACTCAGCGTCGATTATTGGCTCTATCGCGATTACATTCATCGTTCGAAAGGCGAGTTCACAGTCGCGAAGGACCAATACGTTCGACTAAACACCGGTTGGTTCAGCGATCGGAGCGCCTGCTATCTCGCGGCCGGTCGACCCGTCATAATTCAGGAAACGGGTTTTACAAAGAACTATGGTGGCAAAGCGGGACTGCTGTCCTTCGAATCGTTGGGCGAGATTGTCGATGCGGTGAAAACGATCAATGCCGATTACGCAAAACATTCTCGTGCCGCCCGGGCTTTGGCGCGTGAAGTTTTCGACGCAGAAAGAGTCCTCAAATCACTTCTTGATCGCGCGGGAATTTAATTTTTCCAGAGGGGCTCGGCGCGCGGTAGTCGCGCCCCTGCCACCACAGATGTTGAACGACGAGCGCATTGAACATGTCAGTTCTGTCGGGACGCAATTGCCCGAAAAGCCTTCGGGGCAGATTGCGATTGATTTTCGATCGTTTCGTTTCAACTTTTCAGACTTTCGTCCATGAAGCATGTTCTTATTTTTGTCGGTATTGGCCTGCTGGCTGGATCGACATCGACATTTTACGCACAGCAAAGCGCGCCGGCCGCATCCCCCGTTGGGCCGCAAGCACCGCCACCGGCAATTCCTGGGCGTCCCAGCCCGCCCGCGCAAGCAGTAGTTCCAGTCCCGGTTCCGATTGCGCCGCCAAAACCAAACGGGCCGGTTCAAAAAAGCCTGGTGCGGATTACCGCTACGTCGGTGGAGCCAGATTATAAGGCGCCATGGAATTCCGGAGGCATCCAGCGCGCTGTCGGGGCTGGCTTTGTCATAAGTGGCAATCGAATTCTCACAAACGCGCATGTCGTCAGCAATAGCCGCTATTTGACAGTCGAACGCGAGGGTGATCCAAACAAATATCCGGCGACGGTGCAATTTGTCGCACACGATTGCGATCTGGCATTGATTACAGTGTCGGCTCCGGATTTTTTCAAAAATATGCTGCCACTAAAATTCGGGGAAATTCCTGCGCTCGAATCTACCGTGTCGGCTTACGGTTATCCGATCGGCGGCGAACGGATGTCGGTTACGACAGGAATTGTGTCGCGGATTGACTTTCAACTCTACACCCATTCGTCAGTCGATCAGCACCTCGCGATCCAGATCAGCGCCCAAATTAATCCGGGCAACAGCGGTGGCCCAGTGATGCAAGATGCCAAAGTGATCGGCGTCGCGTTTCAGGGCTACAGCGGCGATGTGGCGCAAGGCGTGGCTTACATGATTCCCACTCCGGTCATTAACCGGTTCTTAAAAGACATCAGCGATGGGCATTACGACAAATATGTCGATCTTGGGATCACTTTTTCAAAACTGCAAAATCCCGCGCAAAGAAGATTTCTCGGATTAAAAGACGATGACCGTGGCGTACTCGTGAGCACAGTTGTCGCGGCCGGTCCGTCCGCGGAAGTACTTCGACCCGGAGATGTTCTTCTCGCGATCGATGATCATCCAATCGCGAGCGATTCGAATGTCGAATTGGAAGGCCAGCGTGCCGACTTTCAGGAGGTCGTCGAACGAAAATTTAATGGCGATTCGGTGAAGTTCGATGTCTGGCGCAACAAGCAGCCGATCACGGTAACGATGAAGTTATACACGCCGTGGCCGTATCTGATTCAAGGACACAGCTATGATGTGCGTCCTCGTTATGTGCTTTATGGTGGCTTACTTTTTCAGCCACTGAACCTCGATCTTATCGAGGCTTATCGGCCAACGGACCTGCGACTGCGCCATTTCTTCGAGTACTTCGTCCTGGAGCAACTGTATCTCCAGCATCCGGACGTCATTGTGTTGACCAATATTTTGCCCGATCCAATCAATACGTATCTCACACCATACCGCGGCGGGATTGTTGATGAAATAAATGGCAAAAAGATTCGGCGACTTGATGAACTGACCAACGCATTCACCGCAAATTCGGAGCACTTTGTTATTCGGATGATTGGTGATGGGCCGCCCTTGGTGCTTGACCGCAATAAAGTGGAATCTGCACGCGAGCGGATCAAGGCGCGCTACAACGTCTTGAAAGAGCAAAATCTGGAGGAACAGCCCGTCGCGAAGACAACTGAAGATCAAAAGAAAATATAGGATGAGGGAAGAGAAACCAGAAATCCGAATCTCAAAAGCTGCGAGTTATCGTGCTCCTGATCGTCTGCGAGTTCTCTTTCTCGCGCTTGGAGTATTCCTCGTAACGGCTACCGGCCTGACAGCGAAGAAGGAACCGGCTCCGCCCGCGCCGATGAACACGCAAAAACAACTTGCGCTCGTCCGCGTGAACGTGACCGGCCAAACCTATGATTACTTTCGACCGTGGCAAAAGAAAGCGCCCTTCTCCAAGCGCGCCCTTGGCGCCGTTCTGTCGAAGGGCCGAGTCCTCGTCACTGCGGACCTGGTTGCAAATCAAAATTACGTGGAGTTGGAGCGCGCCGAGTCTGGAGAGAAAAGCGCGGCTCGCGTCGAAGTGATCGATTACGAAGCAAACCTGGCGTTACTCGAGCCAATGGAGAAAAAATTCCTCGATGGAATAACCCCGCTCGATATCGCGCCCGACACGGTCGTCGGCGATCGGCTTGCCGCCTGGCAACTCGAGCCGACCGGAGCTTTGCTCGCGACGGAAGGCCTCGTCACAACTGTGCAAATGACGCAGTATCCGATCGATGTCGGGCAATTTCTCACTTATCGCATCAGCATCCCGATGCAGTATCGAGAGAACAGTTACACGGTGCCATTGGTGAAGAACAACAAGCTCGCCGGATTGCTGCTTCGCTACGATTCGCGTTCCCAGTTGCTCGACGCCATCCCCGCCCCAATCATCACGCATTTTTTGAAGGAAGCCGCGAGCCGGAATTATCGCGGTTTTCCCGCGGCCGGCTTCTCTTTTTTCCCAACGCGTGACCCGGAGCTGCGCCAATTTGCAGGAGAAAAAGGGAAAGGCGGCGGCGTTTATGTCACAAATGTCGAGCCCAAGACGCCCGCGATGAAGGCTGGCCTGCAAGTGGGCGACATCATCACCGCAGTCGCAAACAACGAAATAGATCAAAATGGCAACTACGTCGATCCTCTTTACGGCAAAATCGAATTTACCAATCTGCTCACCGCTCACGCTTATTCTGGAGACATTGTTCCGTTTCGCATTCAGCGCAGCGGTAAACCAATGGAACTGAATGTGGCGCTCGAGCACCGAGACTCGAAAGATTATGTCAGCCCACCGTACAATCTCGGTCAAGCGCCCGCCTATTACGTGCTGGGCGGCGTCATTTTTCAGGAGCTTTCTCGCCCATATCTCAAGGAGTGGGGGCTGAACTGGCAACGGGAAGCCCCCCAGCGATTGGTTTATTTCGACCGTTTTCAATCTGAGCTCTTTCCAGAAGGAAACCGACGCGTGGTTATTCTCAGTCAGGTCCTTCCGTCCAACGCCACGATCGGCTATGACGATCTGGCCTATTTGACCGTGACAAGAGTTAACGGTAAAGAAATCAAGTCATTAGCCGATCTGGCCGATGCGGTGAAACAACCGATCGAAGGGTTCATTAAAATTGAGACCGAGGAAGATCCGAAACAGATCGAGCTCGACGCAGCGCAAGTAGCGGCCGAAACCCCGGTTCTTCAGGAAAATTACGGCATTTCTTCCCTGCAACGCCTCGATTGAGCAATCAGAGGACAGTTTAGGGTTTTGCCTTATCTGCTGAACTAACCTCTGATTTCTGGAACTGTCGTAGCGGCAGGCATGTCGCCTGCATTCCGACTACTGACTCATTCTTTTGAACCAAGAAGCTCACGAACAGCTTGGCGCGCGCGTAGCCTTGAGCATAGGCGGCTACTTCGTGGTTTCTTCCATTATCCGTCCGTAATCGGACGTTTTGCCGCGCATCTGGAAGTAGTGATATGCATTAAGCGCAATCTCGCTGATCGTGTGTTCGGCGACGTGCTCGTCGCGGTCGTAAGCCGTCATCACACTCATGGCGAATGGCCGGTTCTTCACAAAAAGGATGCCTGAATCCGTCCGCACACCTTCCAAGTCGCCTGGCTTGTTGGCCACCTGAACACCCGCGGGTAGTTCGCGCGGAATGTAACTCTCCTTTAGCGTCGATAGCTGTTTAATGAATACGGCAGTCAACTCCTTGTTCAGTGCCTTTTCTTTGTAGATCGCTTCGAGTAGCCGCACCATTTCCTGCGGCGTAGAAATGTTCTCTTCACCCCGTCGGGCCGCTGCCACATCCATCATTTTGCGCCGCAACGCCGTTTTCGCCAGGCCAAGACCGCGCAGCATCACATTGACATTTTCGCGGCCGACGCGATCGATCAGAACGTTGGCGGCGGCGTTGTCGCTCACTGCAATCATGAACTGAGCCAGGTCGCGGTTTGTAACCCGGGTCACTCCCGGAGTAAGACCTGCCATGATCTGACTGTCTTCAACCAAGTCTTTGGGATCGAATGTGTAAACGTCATCCAGCCTGGTCTTACCTGCCACTCCGGTGCGAGCTTCCTGATCCTGGCGATACAACTCCAAGAGAATGGCTATCTTGATGGAGCTCGCAGTCGGAAACACCCGATCGGCATTCTTCAGAATCGTTCGGCCGTCTGTAAGATCGACAATCGCCACGCCCATAACACCATCAAATCGTTCGACAATTTCGGCAACACGATCGCTGAGCTTCTTCCAGAGCAAGTCGTCGCGTATGCCACTCGGCGCTGCTTCAGGCTTTTGTTGACCGAAAGTGCTAACAGTAAGTGCTACCGGGATGGCGAGTGCGGCGAGTCTCAACGTCTTCTACTTTCTAATTTTACATTGCTGATTTTCAAATCGGGTAGCCGTCAACTCGCTTGCTTAGATGACTAATGGTGCAGCATGCCGACGAGAAGCGGAGAGGTAATTTCGAGGAAGAAGGGCCAGAACGCGTTCAGCATCGCTATGTTGACAAGTTCGAGCAGGTTGACGGCGGCCCCACCCAAAAGGCGGTATAGGAAAGTGAGCCGCTGCTACCAGCGTTTTATAGTTCTGCACAAGAAATCCGAGTGCCAAGTGTGATAGAAACGATAAACGAAATGAAATTTCATTATTTTTATGTTTCGGTCAGGTTGTCTGTAGGCCGTGGTCTAGCCAGAAATTGTTCGACTTCCTGGTTGTAGGTCTGGAATGGGTCACCCATGACAAGAAAATCACGGCTGTCGCAGGCAATCGAATCCCAATTGATCACATATGGGATCCCGCCACTGCGGGACTGAAAGAAAGCTACTGCGCGACCGCGGCCCGATGCGCGTGTATTGGCAGGCGGGCTGTGCGTCGCACAGGGCCGCCGGATATTGTTGTTCCACTCCGCAATTCGCTTACCCGGCGTGACGCTGTAGAAGAGGCCATGATTAGGATCTATGTTGTGATATTCGAGGTCGATGCTTTGTAGCCACGCGTCGTCCCAGCTCAGTCCTTCGGCTTCGATGAAGGTCTCGAGCAGCCATTTTTTTGTAATCCAATCGACCCCGCCAATCAGTGACTGACGATTTTGCTCGAGCGCCTCAAGAACAAAGCTCCAGTTTTCCAGCAGCCAGTTAGTTTCCGCGCTGCTATTTCGCAAATGTTTTTGCGCCAGTTGGTGGAATTCCCATTGGACGTCGAGCGCGCCTATCGTCTTGCCATTTTCAAGATCGATAATCCATCGTTGA